>Ga0209035_10000355_pt1 | contig 18136 bp, 24 predicted proteins | sample MarorgKNORR_S2LV_6_FD_188220 | JGI IMG/M metagenome (GOLD analysis project Ga0209035, IMG submission 188220) | Marine microbial communities from the Southern Atlantic Ocean, analyzing organic carbon cycling - AAIW_A/KNORR_S2/LV (SPAdes) (version 2) | ecosystem: Environmental > Aquatic > Marine... | reverse complement strand
AATAAATTTCATCTTTGATTGCAGGACCAGATTTTGTTTCAAGAGTAGAAAGTAATTCAATTGGAGAAGGATCCATAAATGAAAATCCATAAAGATTTGAGAGGTGTTTAAAATGGGATCTAATATGCTCAATATTTGTGGTTTCAGATCCTGTAAAATCTTTCATCCCACGTGGTAATTCCATGTCAATTATCTGTTAGAGTGTTATGATTTAGATATTTCTATAATACTACACAATATTTTCTTCTAAATCTTGTTCAAGTTCAGGAAAATCATCCCACCAATCTTTAGTTTTAAACATATCTTATCATAATGATTTTTTCTTAGCTTATAGATCTTTCCAAAAAAAATATTAAATTAAATTGTAAGACCCATTGCTTCACCAAAATAATATCCAGCTAGTATAGTGATAGATGACCAAATACAAGAACCAATAAAAGTGAATAAAATAAATTTAGGAATTTTCATTTTTAATAATCCAGCAGGCACTGAAATCATTTCTCTCATAACTGGAACCATTCTTCCGATCAAAACTGCCTTATCACCATATTTTTCAAACCATATTTCTACTCGTTCTAATTTTTTTTCTGAAATTCTAAAATTTTTTAAATATCGAAGTAAAACAGTACGTCCAAGTTTTAATGCAATAAAATAGATGACAGATGTTCCAATTGTAGCACCAGTTGCACCAAGAATAATCATAGGAACAACACCAAATAATGTAATTCCTTGTTGTGATGCTAGAAATCCAGCTGTTGGAAATATTGCAAGTGTTGGAATTGGAGGAATTATAGTTTCAATTAACGCTGCAAAGAATATCCCTTCATAGAGATGTTCACCTAAAAAATCTGCAATAAATATCAGAAATGAATCAAATAGTTCCATTTCTTTTTTACAAAGAAATCTCACTAAACTACCTTACGAATAAAAGATTAGACAAATAATTCAATTTTTATGCCTAAGTATCAGAATTTGATTCAATTTTTCTCAAAAAAAATTAGAGATACTATTCTAACTCCAAACTTTTTCTTTGAATGTCCATCTCTTGTTTAACAAGAAATTACCAAATGCTGCAACACCAACTGCCAATACTAATGAAATTGGATATGAAATACTCCATTGATCTACAAGATTGTAAACCATGCCAAGTTGAACTAATGCACCAATAGAGCTAAACCCAACAAATTTTCCATATTGAATAATAGTTCGTTTTGGAGAAAAGTCTCTATCTTCAAATGTCCAATACTTGTTTAGTAGGAAGTTACTTGAAATGGAAAATATTATTCCAAATGTAGTAGCATGAATATACCACATATCAGAATTTAATGAAAAAATCATAGATGCGAGATAATTAATTGCTAAGCCAGAAGCTCCAACAGTAAAAAATCTTGCAGCCTTTGAAAGAAACCTAACAGATGCTCTTGATTCATCTTTTTCAACTGTTCTTCCATATTTGTATAATTTCCAAACTGATTTAAAATAATCAACAATGGTTGTAGCATCAAATTTACTAGAACCTAATTCTCTATCAGTAAATGTATAAGGTACTTCCTCGATTTTAACACCCTTAGTTTTAACTAAAATTTCTAATAACATTTTGTAACCAAGTGCATCAAATTTTAATCCATTAAGAATATTTTTTTTAAAAGCAAAAAATCCAGACATTGGATCAAGAGGTTTTATTCCTAATCCTTTTTTTGCAATTAATGTTGCAACCTTACTCATTAATTTTCTTTTAATTGGCCAACCCTGAATTGAACCTCCATTAACATACCTTGAAGCAATTGCAATATCACATCTAGTTTGTTTGATTGCATCAATTAATTTAGGAATGATACTAGGAGGATGTGAGAAATCACTATCCATAACTACAATTGTATTTGCTGAAGATTCTTGAATTCCATTAAGAATGGCAGAACTTAATCCATTTTTTGCCTTTCGTTTAATTACATTAATTGTATGACTTGATTTTTCTTTAATTGAATGAAAATAATCTTCAGCAATTTTTGCAGTATTATCAGGAGAATTATCATCTACGACTATAGTTTCAAGTTTCAGATTTGATGGAAAAGATTTTTTGATGTGATCTAAGATTCCACGAATATTTTTAGATTCATTATAAGTAGGCAAAATTATTGAAATTTCTGCAGTATTCAATATGATTAATCTTTTCAAATTGACTTAAAATGTTTAATGTAAAAAATTTCACTTTTTTGAGCATCATTAGCCCCAATTAGTCATAATTAATTGAATTTAGTATAGTAGATTAATAGTTGGAGAAATTAAAAAAAGATAATTGAGTTACAAATTCCTAGATCATTCAACTGATGCAATAATTGAAATTAATGCAAAAGATCTAAAAGAAGCATTTTCAGTTGCAGCAGATGCAGTGATTAATTTAACATTAGATCAAGATAAAGTTGAAGAAAAGGCAAGTAAAGAATTTGTATCACAAGGAAAAGATCTGTATTATCTTCTTTTTAGTTGGTTAGAAGAAATTCCATTTATTCTCATTACGGAAGGATTTGCAATAAAAAGAATAGAATTTAGCATTGAAAAAAATGATTTCTATAAAATTAATGCAAAAGCATTTGGTGAGACCCTAGATTTGAAAAAACATAATTTCAAAGTAGAGATAAAGGCACCCACATTTTATGATATGGTAATTAAAAATGAAGGGGAAGTATATATGAAATTCCTTCTTGATTTGTAAGTTTGTGAATAATTATTTGCTATAAACAGGAAAAAATTATGCTTATTTTTTAAAAATGAATTTTCTAATCAATAATATGCAAGTAAAATTAGCTGGATTTGGAATATTGTCATTATTTTTGATAATGTTAGTACCAGTTTATGCAGAAGTAACAGAATTTTCAATTGAAAAAAATTTCTATACAATTGATGAAGGAATTGTGTTTATAGGAAATACGTCTGAAGAACGCGAACAGGTTAATGTGCTTATGATAAATCCAAATGGAAAAGAAAGTTATTTTGTTGGAGCAGTGTCAAATTTACAGGGAACATTTGAAACAATACCAAAAAGTGTAGATAGTATTTTTACAATTATTGGAACGTATGAATTTACAGCGTTTACTATTCAAAAAGATAACAGCATTAGTGTAACTCTTGAATTTGATGGAAATAGAGTTCTTCAACCAACAAAATCTATCTTACAATTAAATTTAATTCAAGATAAAATAGTAGAAGTAGAAAGAACAATTACATTTACAGTTAGTATTACAGATGATTCATTCATAGATACGTACGATGGAAGGGACCCAGTTTATAGTTTAGAAAATGCTCCTGTAGATGCTACAATTGATGACATTACTGGAAAATTTATCTGGACTCCATCAAAATCTTATGGAAGTTTTGAAGATGTAATTTATAATTTTGATATTATTGTTAATGCTAATAATCAGGAAGATAGGGAAAATATTTCAATAATTGTAAAAAAAGCATATGATGAACCAGTAATAGAACCAAAGGTAGAACCAGTAATAGAACCAAAGGTAGAACCAGTAATAGAACCAAAGGTAGAACCAGTAATAGAACCAATTAAATCTACAATTGCTTCCTTTGTGGATGCAACAAAAGATCCACAAAGTTATGTAGATAGATACAACAATGAATCAACATACAAAGAATGGTTTGATGAGAATTATTCCCAATATTCTTCAATTTATGAAGCAGTTGGATTAGAGGAACCAGAATTTGGAATTTGTGGAGAAGGTACAAAGTTAATTGATGGTGTATGTACAATTATTCAAAAAACTATCCAAAAGCCATGGTGGCAATTTTGGTAATCAAATAAAAGCTAACTTTTAATCAGAATACTTTTTCATGAATAATATGGGAAAATTAGCTAGAAATCTTAGAATTTGTGGAGATTGTGGAATTGCATATACATCTGTAAGCTTTACAAAATACATTGATCAATGTCCAATTTGTAAATCAAGAAGATTTGAAGCAATTCCAATTACAACATTAGACGAGTAATTTTTTGATATAGATTTTTTAATAGAATAATATTTTGATGCTTATTGTCTGAAGACCCAGAAATTGCTAAAATTATGCAAAAAAAATTAGATGCCATGATTAATCAAAAAGAACAACCAAAAATTGAGGCTGGAATTATTGATTTAAACGATTCAAATTTTGAACAAACAATTTCAGCAGAAAATCCAACATTAGTGGATTTTTGGGCAGAATGGTGTGGTCCTTGTAAATCAATGCATCCAATATTTGAAAGTCTTGAAAAACAATATCCAAATGTAAAATTTGCAAGAGTCAATGTTGATCAAAATCAAAACATATCAAGAAAATTTGCAGTTCAGTCAATTCCAACATTTATCATGTTCAAATCAGGTAAGATAATAGATAAAATGATGGGAGCAGTTGGTGCACCTGGAATTCATATGATTTGTAAAAAACATTCAAACTAGTAACCATACATAGGTTCTATTTCACGTTGAATTCTAACAATTTCTTTAAAAACTTCTTGTTCCTCACTACTTAATTTATGTAAAAATTTACTAAGTAACTTTTTTGCGTCAGGGGATGGAGGAAATGTATAGTATACATCTTCTTCAAAAATTTGTCTACCTATTGTAACATCCTTAACAGAACATGCAACCTCATCACCTGCTTTTGCAGAAGATACAGTTTTTTTATCTAATTGAAGTTGATGTATGTTTCCTACTTTTCTTCCAGTCATATTCATAAATGGAATTTTATGTTTTAAATTTCCAACATCAATACGTACACCAAAAACTGCAGGGTCATTGTTACGAAATACCATTCCTTTCATAAATGTAAATTTTGAAATTGGTGTTAACTCTGCAAACATTGCATCATCTTCATTTGCAGAATCCTCTTCAACCCAAGCGTTATAATTATCAATTAAACTGTAAATTACTTTATCTTCAAATAATTTGATGTGACTTGTTTCTGATTCTTCTTGTGCATCAGGTAATACCTTAACATTAAATGCCAAAACAATTCCAAGATGTCTATCGTTTTCTTTGATAGCTTTTGCTTCAATTATATCTCGTCTATTTACTGGTCCAATGTCAGCTTTTGCTACTGGAACTTGAGAACGCTTTAACATTTCAACAATAGCCTCAAGTGAGCCTATTGTATCACATTTTAAAATAATTCCATTAGTTTCTGTATCAATAAACATAGATTGCATTTCAGATTCTATGAGTTTAGTAAATTTTTCAATTTCATCATCATTTTTTGCAACATAAAGAGTACTTCCAGGAAGAACACCTTCAAGATCAGGTGATGCAATTTTTAGACCAGCTGCTGCATCTACTTGAGGAACTGGTTTGAATTTATCTCGAGGATCTCTCATTTCATCAAGAGGTTTTGGTAAAAGTAATGCTTTGGGTTTTGTAACTATTACACCATCACGTTTTGCAACAACTATACTATTTTCTTTTTTGATAGTACCATCAATTAAAATTACATTTGCAGTTTGTCCTAGTCCCACTTCATCTTTTACTTCAAGTACAATACCACGAGGTTCTTTTTCTTCCTGATCTAATCTTTTTTGCAAATACTGTTGAGTTAATCCAACTAAAACACTTAGTAACTCTGGAATTCCAACTCCAGAACGTGCAGAAATTGGAACTATAGCAATTTCAGATTTAAAATCTTCAATACGATAAAATGCTTCTGACTTGTATCCTAAAATAGATAATGTTCCTACAACATCATAGAGTTTTTGATCTAAATCAGTTTGTATAGATGCATCTTGTTCTTTAATTGCCTGTGAAATGAATTTAGTTTCAGATTTTCTCCATCCAGAAATTTGATCACATTTGTTTAATGCAATTACAAATGGAACTTTTCTACTTTGTAAAATTTTTAAACTTTCATTTGTTTGGGGTTGAAATCCACGATTAACATCAACTACCAATATTGCAATATCAGCAGCAGAACCACCTCTAGAACGAAGATTAGTAAATACTTCGTGTCCAGGAGTATCAATAACTAAAAGTCCAGGAACTTTATGTTCTGATTGTTCTAATTTTTTGTATAGTGGACCACACATTTCTTTGATAGTATCAGATGGAAGGAAACTTGCACCAATATGTTGAGTAATTCCACCTGCTTCTCTACCTTGTACACCGGTTCCACGAATTGTATCTAATAGGGATGTTTTTCCAGAATCTACGTGACCAAGAACTGCCACTATGGGCTGTCGAATTTGCAAATCAAATCACTCAAATGCTACCCTCGATTCGTGATCAAAACTTTCTTGGGAATCGGATGCATGAATAATATTTTCACTAAATCCCAATCCAAAATCACCTCTTATTGAACCAGGATCTGCTTCAAAAGATTTTGTAGCTCCAATCATAATTCGTGTAGTAGCAATTGCATTATTACCTTCAATGATAGCTGCCACAACAGGTCCTGAAGTAATAAATGACGTTAATTCACCAAAAAATGGTTTATCTTTATGAACTCCATAGAAATTTTCTGCTTGTACTTGAGTAAAAGTAAACATCTTTAATTTTAAAAGTTTGAATCCTTTTCTTTCAAATCTTGATACAACCTCTCCAACAAGATTTCTAGCTACAGCGTCAGGTTTTACAATAAATAATGATTGTTCAGACAATTCTAATTCTTTCTAATTCCACCTTTGACGTGTTTCTTGGTCCACTTTAATTTTCTTGGATCACGTTTTAGAACTAATGCATTTTTTTTACATTTTGATGAACAAAACCATAAAACAGTTCCATCATTTTTAGCAAACATTGTTCCAGAGCCTTTAGCTACAGGTCTATCACAAAAACTACAGGGTTTAACTAAGAGACTCATTCATAATCACCTATTTAATTTTCTTTGCTTCCCTTTCTGTTTCTCTTAACATTAAAATTTCATTCATCCTAACAGAACCTTTAACATTTCTTGTAAGAATTCTTCCTTTATCCTTACCAGTAAGAACTTTAACTCTAACTTGAATAACTTCACCAGCAATGCCAGTTCTACCTACAATTTGAATAATTTCAGATTCTACTACTTCTTCAGTTGCACTCATTCTGCAGTCTTACCGCCTTTAAGTTCAGCAATTTTAGTCGTAACTTGGTCGACGATGTGTTGTGCATCGCCAGCATCCAAAATTGCTGCAGCGGCTGAAGTAATATCAATACCTAATGATTTGCCTAATTCTTCTTTACTTGGAACAAATGCATATGCTGCACCTTGTTCCTCACATAGAATTGGAAGATGTGCTACTACCTCTGGAGGTTCAACATCTTCAGCAATTACAATTAATTTACTAGTACCACGTTCAATAGCCTTTGTAGCTTCATTTGTTCCTTTTTTGACTTTACCGCTAGTTGATGCAACTCTAACAGCTTCCAAAATTGGGCTAACCAGATCTTCAGGAATTTCAAATTTTACATAATAGGCTTTTCCCATAGTATTTCGAATCCTGTAATTGGTATTAAAAGTGTTATCTGGAAATTATGGACTTTACTTTTTGAAGAAATTCAATCATTAAAGCCTCTAATTTTTCTTCATTTTCAGATTCAGCATAAATTCTAATGATTGGTTCAGTTCCACTGGGTCGGATCATTACCCAACTTTTTGAGTCGATAATAATTTTGATACCATCAGAAACATCAGAATTTGAAAATTCTTCTTTTAAAGATGAAATTACTCTAACAGCATCATCAGAGGAGCATTTCAGTTTATTCTTTGTAGTAAAAGATAGAGGTAATTTGGAAATTTCACTAGATAATGAATTATCACTAGTAGCCAAAAAATCAAGCATTAATGCCAAACTCATACAACCATCTCTAACTTGATTATGTTTTCCAAACATGAATCCGCCATTTTCTTCAAATCCAATTAAAGCATTAGTTGAAACCATTTTTCTTGAAACTTCAACACTTCCTACTTTAGTACGAATAACTTTTGAATCATATTTTTTAGCAAGTAGTTCAGTGTTTGAACCAGAATTCAAGCAAGTAACTACTAAAGAATTTGGATTTTGATTTAAAATATGTTGAATGAGCATTAGTGCAGATTTATCACCAGTTAAAATATTTCCAAGATTATCACAAAAAATACTTCGATCACCATCTCCATCAAATGCAATTCCAAAATTAGCTCTATTGTCTATTACAGATTTTGAAAGAACTGAAAGATTTTGTGGTGTTGGTTCAGAACCACGTCCTGGAAACATTCCATCTATTGTTTCATTAACAAGAATTGTTTCACAGTTTACTTTTTTACAAAAGTTGGGTGCAGTAACAGCTTGTGCACCATTTCCTAAATCTAAAACAACTTTGAAAGATTTTGATTCTATAAGTTTAGAATTAATATGAGATGTAATCCCATCAAGATAAGTTTCGATTGTTCTAGTTTCTTCTCCTGTAATACCCCATTTTTCAGGATTTGTGATCCAACTTTTGTTAAGATAAATATCTTCAATAATTAATTCATCCTCACGAGAAATTTCAACTCCATCTTCTGCAGCAGGTTTAATTCCATTGTATTGTGGCGGATTATGTGAAGCAGTAATCATTATTCCACCAGAATAACCAAGAGACTTTACTGCATATTCAAGACATGGAGTTGGAACAAGTCCAGCTATTTTACAATCAATACCAATGGAGTTAAGAGTTGAAGTAATAATTTTACAAATTATTGGACTGGATTCCCTGCCATCATAACCAATCAAGATAGGCCCTTTTCCAAAATAAGTTCCAAGAGCCAAAGTCATATCATGAATAAATTCTAATGTAAAATCTTCAGAAAATACTCCCCGAATACCGTTAGTTCCAAAAAATTTTGCCATGATATTATTCAATAATAGATAAATTTGTGTTTAATGGCTAGGTCGTTGCGGGAGTCGCCCAGCCTGGTCAAAGGCGTAGGGCTTAGGACCCTATCTCTTAGGAGTTCGTGGGTTCGAATCCCACCTCCCGCACCATTTACCTTTCTGTGAATGATTAATAATGAGAAAAACTTCAACATACAAAGTCATGAAAAAAACAGTAGTTGGAATAACAGTAGTTGGTAAAGATAGAGAAGGTATTGTAGCAACATTTACTAATTTTGCTTTTTCGAAAGGCGGCAATATTGAGAAGGTAAACCAAAATGTAATCAAAAATCTTTTTGGAATGTATCTTGAAGTTTCATTTTCTAAAAAATTAGATGTAAAAAATTTTGATATTCAAATTCAAAATTTAGCAAAAAAAGAAAAAATGGATGTAAATACACATCATGAAACTAACTTAGAAAAAAATATTGCAGTATTTGTTACAAAAGAACCACTTTGTCTTCAAACATTTATTATAAATAGAAAATCACTCAAAGGAAAAATTTCAGTAATAGTAGGTACTGAAAAATCATTAGAACCAATAGCAAAAAAAGCAAATATTCCATTCATCATAATAGATGAAAAAAATCAAGCAAAGGCAGAAGAAAAAATAATTCAGATTTGTAAAAAATATAATATTGATCTAATTTCACTTGCAAGATATATGAGAATACTCAGTCCTAATTTTGTTTGGAGATATCCAAATAGAATAATTAACATTCATCCATCATTATTACCTGCTTTTCCTGGTGCATCAGCATATGCTCAAGCTCACGAAAGAGGTACAAAAATTGTTGGTGTGACATCACATTATGTAACAGAGAATTTAGATCAAGGTCCAATTATTTTCCAAGATTCTTTCAAAGTTAATCCAAATGATACATTAGAAAAAATAAAAACAAAGGGACAAAAACTTGAAGCTGATACATTACTTAAAGCAACTAAAATGCATCTAGAAAACAAATTAGAAGTTCGTTGGAGAAAAGTTCACATAAAATCAAAGTGAATTAGATGACAGATATTAAAAATCAATTTGATCCAATACTTAGAAAATTAATAAAAAACAAGAAAAAAATTGCAGTCATTCCAATTGGCTCAATTGAGCAACATGGCCCACATTTACCAATTTCAACTGATTCAGATATCGTATCAGAGGTAGCAAAAAAATTAGCTGATAAAAAAGGATATTTTCTTCTTCCAACCATTACATATGGAATTTCATTTGAGCATGCACCATTTTTTAATCTAAGTATAAGAGAATCAACATTACGTACAATTCTAATAGATTTGTGTACATCATTATTAGAAAATAATATCAAAACAATTTTCATCATTAATGGACATCATGGAAATTTAAAATCAATCAAAAATATTGATATAAAAATTAAAAATAAATTAAAAAATAAAGTTAATGTTTTCTCATTATCTTATTGGCATTTTATGGATAGAGACTTTGATCATGCAGGATTTGTAGAAACATCTCTAATGTTAGCAATTTCAAAAAATGTTAAAATGAAATTAGCTAAAAAAGGATTGATTACAGATAAAATGACAAGACAGGAAATTGTTAAAATTGGAAAATTAGCTAATAAATCATTTCCAAAAGCTACAAAAAATGGAATTTGGGGTGATCCTACAAAAGCAACAAAAAAAGACGGAGTTAAGATTTTAAATGAAATTATAATGAATTTATCAAAAAAGTGTCAAACTTACCTTACTGAAGGTAGGTTATAGATGCACAATGATATTTTAATATAATCCCTCAACATGGAAGTCAATGAGTGATATAGATGTCCGTTGATATGGCAGTAAAAGTATTGGATGAGAGTATTAATCAAGTTGTATTAATAAAACTCAAAGGAAGCAAGACAATTAGAGGTAATCTCTTAGGTTTTGACCAACACATGAATCTGCTACTCGATTCTTCAGAAGAAATTCCTCTTGAAGGCGAGACAAAAAGCCTCGGTTCCATTGTAGTTAGAGGAGACAATGTCGTAATGATATCTCCTCCACCACCAAACAATTAGGTGATTTGGAATGACAAAAGGTACTACTTCTATGGGTGGATTTACAAAAAAGAAAGTCCATATTAGATGTAGAAGATGTGGTAAAAATTCACTTCACAAGCGTCATCACCAATGCGCAAGTTGTGGATTTCCAGAGGCTAAACGAAGAAAATATTCCTGGATTAAATGGTATACATAGATGCAAGAAATTGTCTTAATTCTTAGTTCAATTGCAGGAGTTGCAACAGCAGCTGCAGTAAGAAAAATGCCAAGAGACAAAAATCAATTATTGAGTATAGGTGCTAGTTCACATATCAAAAGTCAAATTAATTCTTTAAAAATTGAAAAAGATATTCTTACAAAAACAATTTCAAGATTATATCAAGCTGAAAATGAATTTCCTAAAATTCAAAAAGATAAACTACTACTAAAATATCAACATCAATTAGGAATTATTTTAGCTAAACTAGAAAAGCTTGAACAAACAAGTAACCATCCAGATTTGGGTCCAGTTGGAGATGGCTTGATTAGTTTAATGGATCAAAAATTATCAAAACTTGATGATAGATTATACGAACTATCATCAAAAATGTCAAATTCAAAAATTCAAACACCTGAAATAAAACAAGAGAAGGAAGAAATCAAACAAGAAATTTCAAAATCAAACAAAGGTACATTTAATTTTGAAAAACCAAAGGAAACAAAAATAGATCCAATTGCAATACCTCCAACAAAATCAAGACAGTCATTTGAATTAACTACATTAACAAATATTTCAAGAACAGAGCCAAAATTCCCATTATTTGAAAAGAAAGAAATTGTAAAACCAATACCACAACCAAAAATAATTCAAACTGAATTAATTAAACCAAAAGAAGAAATTGTAAAAGAAGTAATTCAACCTAAAGTAGAAGATAAAGTAGAAATTATTCAATCAATTATACCAAAACCAACTTTTGAAAATAAACCAGATTTAAACAAAGAAGTAGCAAAAATAACAGAACATAAAGCACTTCCAGAACCAGAACAAAAAGTATCAACAATTGATAATGATTTTGATGATGATACTGATGATTTAGATAAAATCAAGGGAGATATTATGAGAGTGTTATCAAAACTTGATCAAGCAGAGGTAGAATAATTGTCTTATGATGGTGCTATGGAGGCATTATCAAATGATGCATCAAAATTAATAAAAAATAATCAAATAATTGGATTAGGTAGTGGCAGAGCTGCAACTATGTTAGTCAAATCACTTGCAAAATTAATTAAATTAAAAAATTACAACATCAAAGGTATTCCAACATCATTGCAAATTAAATTAGTTGCAGAAAAAGCTGGAATACAATTAGTAGAATCAGATCAAGTTAATCATATTGATATTGTCTTTGATGGTGCAGATCAAATTGACTCACAAAAATATGTAATTAAAGGAGGAGGAGGAGCACTACTACGAGAAAATATTTTGTTCAGTCTTGCAAAAAAAGTAGTTGTAATGGCAGATAAAACAAAATTTGTTAAAAATTTTACAAGAACAGTACCAGTAGAAATCCATCCATCAGCAAGAAATTCAGTAATCAATTCTATTAAAAAATTGGGGGGTGAATCTAAAATACGCTCCTTAGATAGAGGTTATACATTTTTTACAGAAAACGGGAATATAATTTTAGATTGTAATTTTGGAACAATTAAAAATCCTAAAACATTAACACAAAAAATTAAACAAACAGCAGGAGTTTTAGAATCAGGTATTTTTCTAAGAAAACCTGATATAATTTACAAAGCCAAAACAAATGGCAAATTTGAAATTATTTAGTAATTACAGTTCTTGCCACATGTTTACCATGACCAAGTTTCCCAATTACCTCAAAATTATCAGCAACTAATTCTCCTCTCACCATAGTCTTAACAGGCCAGCCTTTCAAATTTCGTCCTTCATATACAATATAATCAGAAAATCCTCCAAATAATTCAGAAGTAACTTTCTTCTCTTTTTTCAAATCGATCATAGTCACATCAGCATCAGAATTTTTTGCTAGGGTTCCTTTTTGTGGATACATACCAAAAATGTGAGCAGCATTGTAACTAGTAAATTTCACAAACTGTTCAAGTGTAATTCTATTTTGATTTACTCCATCATTAAGTAATAACGGTAATGAAGTACCAATTCCAGGAAAACCAGCTAATGCGCCCCAAACATCATCACCATCTAGTTTCAATTTAAGCTGATTAGCAACATGATCGGTTCCTATTGTATCAATTTGGTTATTAGATAAGGCATTCCAAACTGCTTTTTGATCATTTTCAGTTCGTATTGGAGGCATAACTTTAGCAAGATAACCATTTTGTTTTTCATAAGATAATGTAAGATAATGAGGACATGTTTCTACAAAAATTTTAGTTCCAAGTTTTTTTTCTTCTTGAATTTGTAATAGTGCACGTTCTGAACCAATGTGGACAAAATAAATTACACAATCATAATTTCGTCCAAACTTACATATTGTTTTAATTGCTTTAGCTTCAAATTCAGGAGAACGACTTGAAGACCATGCAGATAATCCATCTTGATTTTTTTCTTTTGCTTTTTTAATTCCACATCCACATGATTCATAATCTTCAGCATGTACAAGTACAGGACAACCAAGTTGTGCTGCATTTTTAACAATTTTTTCAACAAGTTCATCTGTAACATTTACTTTAGATGCTACAAGGCTAGAAGAATTTGGAGGCATATCCATGTATACATGACCAACTTCACCACCAAGATTCATGTAAATTTTAAAAGATGTAATTCCTTTATCAATACAAAAATTCATTTCATCAATTTGTTGTTGTGTAAAAATAGAAGCATGTATTGCATAATCTACATAATGATATTCTGATGAAGTTGTAAGTTGTGGTTGTAAAGAATTTGAAAATTTATTTTCTAATCGAAGCATTCGCATCATAGTTGTAACTCCACCTATTGCTGCCGCATGAGATTCAGTTTTTGCAGCTTCGTTAATGGGTGAATAAACCCCATAGTGGACATGAGTATCAATTGCACCAGGAATTGAAATTAATCCATTTCCATTAATTTTATGATCACATGCAGGAGTATCATTTGTTAGTCCTACAATTTTTCCTTCATCAATTACAATATTTTTGTCAATCATTCCAGTAGGAAGTATTACGTGTGAATCAACAATTATAGTATCATACGTCATCAGAAAATTTTACGCTATGGAGTCTATTATGCGTTAAGGAATACGCTTAAGTTGATTATTTTAAAAGAAAAACCATGGAAGGTTCAGAGATAGCAAAACGTGACCATCAGAGAAATAAATCTGAAATTGTAAAATTAGTGAAAGAAATGTTTAATCAAGAAAAATGGGGTAATGAAGAATATAAGAAAAAATTGCAAGAATTAGTTGTAAAAGATGAAGAATTAGTCAAAGATGTTATTAAAAAAATTAAGTTAGAAAGAGGATTAGAATAAAAACAAAACTGCTTAGAAAATGAATAAAAACCCAATTTAGTCCAGATAATTTGAGGGCCGGTGGTTTAGGGGTATAATGCTTCGTTCGCAACGAAGATGATCGAGGGTTCGATTCCCTCCCGGTCCATTTTACCAGAAACTATTATACATAAATAAAAAATACCGTCATCATGGAAGTTTTTGACGGTAAAAAAGCAGCACAAGATTATATGTCAAAACATACACTAGCATTCTCTACTCCTGAATTAACTTTAATGAGATTTGCATTTTGGATGGGAGATTCAGTTCCAGATCCAAAAAATGATGGAAAAGGAATTCCAAGAATGATGACATATTTGATAGAACAGGACTTTGAACCAGTTTTAATTGATGATGATACATATGTTCCATCAGGAGCAGTAAAAAGTTCAGCAAATGTTGGAAATGCATACAATGAAGTAAAAGCAGATGGAAAATTTTGTTCTGAATGTGGTACTACTCTTTCAATGACAGCAAAGTTTTGTCCCGAATGTGGTACTACACAAGAATAAAAAAATTATATTTTTAATTTTATGCTCTAGCTCCACACTTTGTGCAGAATTTTGAATTTGCTCTTAACTCAGCACCACATGAAGAACATCCGTTTGAATTTTGTGGAGCAGTTTGTCTTGGCATTAAAGATGGATCAGGTGATGGTAAAGTTCCAACATCCCCAAATGCTTCTTGTGCAGATACAATTCCTGGTGGACCTCCACCTACAGGATTTTCTGCAGTGCCAGCTCTTGGTGGTTGACCCATTCCTCCTGCCATCATTCCAGGTTGACCCATTCCTGGCATTAGACCAGGAGATTGTGTGTTTCCACCACCACCAGAACCGACAGCTTTTTTTAATTCGAATATTACTTTGATAGCTAAAAATTCTAACGCAGAATATGCAACAGTATAATCACCTAATTTTTGAAAAAATTCTTTGTCACTAATTTGACCTTTTTTGTACATGTTGTTAGTATCCAAAAATGATTCATAGTATCCTTGAGATTCATCAAACAAACTTTGTAGTTTGTCAAAAAGCATTCCAAGTGTATCTACTTCACCAAATGACATAATCTCACTCAATTTTTGGAATATTAATTACTTTAGGATGAAAAAATAAGAAAAAACGTGTTTTAGTAATCTATGCAAGTGCCCTATCAATCATACTTTGGTATGATTCTTTTGAAGCTGCACCTACTTGCTGGCTAACTATTTCACCTTTGTTAAGGAGGATTAAGGTTGGAATACTAAATACATTGTATTTTGAAGCCAATTCATTAGCCTCATCAACATTAACCTTGACAAATTTTACTTTGCCATCATAGTCATTTGCCAGTTCTTCAACTACTGGACCTACCATTCTGCATGGACCACACCATTCGGCCCAAAAGTCTACAAATACAGGAATGTCAGAATTTATGACATCTATTTCCCAAGACTTTGCATCTGAAATTTGAGTAATTCCCATTCTGTTTTTGATTTATTTATCATACCTAAAAATGTTCACCACATTCCAAATCTTTATTTTTTGATGCAAGATTAAATTTCATATATACTTAAATGACGTTTTGATAAAACTGATTTATGAGTTCAGAACTTAGATTAAAAAAATTAAGAGGTTCTGGTGGCTATGTTATGGCCACAGTTACAGATGAGCAGCAAATGAAAGGAAATTTAGGCGGTCCTGATTTATTTTTGGCACCAATTGGAAGATTAGATGATGATAAAATTACTAAACATTTTTGCAATACATGTGAAAAAGAATTTGAAGGTCCACCAAAAATAGAATTTGAAAATCCAAATGAAGAAGTTGCAGAAAATTTAGTTCTTGCTGAACGAGGTCAGTATATTTGTAAAGCATGTAATGCTTCAATTGCAGAATATAGAGAATTCAAGAAACCAAATGAAGAAGGTGAAATTGGAAGTGCAAAACCATTAGATGCTAATACTACAACAGCACCTTCAGTAGAAGTTACAACAGCACCTTCAGTAGAAGTTACAACAGCACCTTCAGTAGAAGTTACACAACCTGGTTCTACCGCATCTGTAAGTTCAATTGAAGGAAGAACAGTGATAGATGAAAATGCAAACAAAGTTGGTATTGCAAAACAAGTTGGTATTGATGCTAATACACAATCAATGGTTTTAGTTATTACTAAAAATGATGGAACAGAAGGAAGTATTCCTTGGACTAGCATCAAAAAAGTTGGAGAAGTAGTTCTACTAGGAAAACCTGAAGAAACTACCGCTACTCAGCCAGGAAAATGTTCTGAATGTGAATTTATCAATAAAGATGGTTCTAAATTCTGTGAAGAATGTGGAACAAAAATTTAGTTATTAACAAATTTAATGAATATCGCTAAGGAAATAATGTAATTGACTAAAATATCGATCTCAAAAGGTGTAATCAAAGACATTGTGATTGTTGCAGTAGCAATTCTAGTAATTTGGATTGGATTGCAAGCGGCATTTGGAACACAAAATCCATTTTATGTTGTTGCAAGTGGAAGTATGATTCCAGTTTTACAAGTTTATGACATTATAATTATTCAAGGACATGAACCATTCGAAGAAGTTCAAGTAGGCGATATTATTGTGTTTGATAGACCATCAGATCATAATAGAGTGATTGTTCATAGAGTTCAAGCGATACTTGATGAAGACCCAAAAACAGTTAGAACACAAGGTGATGCAAATCCAACATGGATTAGAGGAACAGATTATCCAATTACAGAAGAAGAATATATTGGAAAAGTTGCATACATAATTCCACAAGTAGGTTACATTACACAAATTTTGAAACCTCCAATGAATTATATCATTATTGCAGTTGTAATTGGAATTATGATAATTAAGCAATTTACAGGTAAGAAAAAAGATGTAGCGGATCTTGTAACTAAAGAAACATTAGAAGAATTATCAGATATTGGAAAAATGGAAGTAGATTCAGAATATTCTGAGGATATAAAAAAATCAGAAATTACAGAAGAAAATGAGGATGCAGAAAAATCAAGTGAAGACGATAAACCGGATAAAGAAAATAAACAATAAATTAAAAACTATAATTAAAGAACAGAATCTTTTGTTTTGAAAACACGTTTGAAATAATCAGATGGTTCATTAGGTTCTTCAGTGTCATTTGTAATTCCAGCTAAATTCTTTGCTAAATTCTTCTTGTAACCTATTTGCATTTGTCGTTGAATCTGAATTCTTTGAGCTTGTGGTGAACCTGCACCATGCATAGATTCTGTAAGATATCCAACTGAATTTCTACCAAGTGTCATATTTTCTATTAATCTTAAAATTCTCATTCTATTTTCTACATCTACACCTTTTCTTCCGGCAAGATATTTTTTTAACATTGGACCAGCTTCTGGATGTCTAAAGTCTTGTTCTGATGGTAATGTAACCATCAATCCACCTGCGATATCTTGTGCTAATCTGCTAATTTCATATGGAAATCTAGTAACATTGTGTTTACAAACTTGTGCAAGCATATCATCATTTAGATAAACACCGGATTTCAGTTTCTGTCCTTGATGTGAAGATGCAATACCAGCTGCAAAAATTGTTTCATTAAGATGAGTCATCTCAATAATTTTATCTTTAATATGAGAAACTTTTGGAACTCCGTTATAATCTGCAATTGTTGCAGCAGCACCAATTAGAACATCACCCAATCCAGTTTTACAGACATAACTACGCCTATGATAACAAGTAAAACGTTCAACTAACATTGATGCAAATTCAAATTCTCCATTCATGAAGACTTTATCCCATGGAATAAACACTCTA
>Ga0209035_10000353_pt1 | contig 18217 bp, 15 predicted proteins | sample MarorgKNORR_S2LV_6_FD_188220 | JGI IMG/M metagenome (GOLD analysis project Ga0209035, IMG submission 188220) | Marine microbial communities from the Southern Atlantic Ocean, analyzing organic carbon cycling - AAIW_A/KNORR_S2/LV (SPAdes) (version 2) | ecosystem: Environmental > Aquatic > Marine... | reverse complement strand
AAAAGACAGTTGATAAATTTACATGTCCTATAGGCGAAAAACAAAAATTCTTAAAATCACCCACTGCAATTGCTGTTACTATTGCAATGGATTTGATAAATTTTCTTGAACATAAAAGGCAAATTGCAACTCTATGAACTATCAGCTCGAAATTAATAATATTACTAAGTCCTATGGTGATTTAAAGGCTAATGATGATGTATCTCTCAACATAAAGCCTTCAAGTATTCATGCACTTTTAGGAGAGAATGGAGCGGGGAAGTCGACCTTAGTTAAAATTATCTACGGTTCTTTGATGCCTGATAGGGGTGAGATGAAGTGGTTAGGTAAATCGTACAGTCCAAAAAATCCTTTTGAAGCTAGAGAGCAAGGTATTGCTATGGTATTTCAGCACTTTTCTTTATTTGAATCTTTAACTGTTGAAGAAAATATTATTCTTGGGCTTGATACTGTGGGTCTTAATGAAAACTTTTCAGAAGAGATATTAAAATACTCTAAACAATATGGTTTAGATATTAACCCGCAACAAGTAGTTGGTGATTTGTCTGTTGGCGCCCGACAACGGGTTGAAATTATTCGTTGTTTAATTCAAAATCCAAAGCTATTAATTATGGATGAGCCAACTTCAGTTCTAACCCCTCAAGAAGTAGCTGACTTATTTATAACACTTAAGAAACTTGCTAAAGATGGATGTGCAATTTTATATATTTCTCATAAACTTGAAGAGGTGCGTGAGATCTGCAGTGAAGCTACAATCTTAAGAGGGGGAAGGTTAGTGCAAAGCTGTATCCCACAAGATCACAGTCAAATAGAACTAGCTGAAATGATGATTGGAAAAAAACTAACAGAATTGGCTAGAAGTAATATTAGTGTTGGTTCAGATATCTTCTCAATTAAAAATTTAAGTCGTAAAAGTGATGATATGTTCGGCGTTCATTTGCATAATATCTCTTTAACAATGAAGCAAGGAAGTATTGTTGGAATTGCAGGAGTTGCTGGAAATGGGCAAGATGAGTTAATGGAGCTTCTTATTGGCGAAAAATCTTCCTCAAGTGATGTTCTGAGTTTTGATGGTGAAGATATTGGTTTAATGAATTCTCATGAAAGAAGGCAACTTTCAATGTTTTTTGTGCCTGAAGAGCGTTTAGGGCATGGCGCTGTTCCAGATATGACCCTTGATGAGAATATGCTATTGAGTCGACCAGAATCTGAAGGAATGACGTCGAATGGCGTTATTGATTGGAAGACTGTGACGAGTTTTTCAGAGCAAGTGATAAGTGACTTCGATGTCCAAACTCCTTCAAGTAGGATGCTGGCCAAATCTTTGTCTGGTGGTAATTTACAGAAATTTATGGTTGGTAGAGAGCTTATAAGAAAACCAAAATTAATAATTGTTGCCCAGCCAACATGGGGTGTTGATGCAGGCTCTGCAAATAATATTCACCAAGCACTAATTGCTTTGGCAGATCAGGGCTCAGCTATATTAATTATTTCTCAAGACTTAGATGAGATTTTAAGCTTATGTGAGCAAATCCATGTCCTTTCAGAGGGTAGGCTCTCAGATGCAGTTAATATGAAGAGTGATGGTTTAGAAAAGATCTCCCAGCTTATGGTTGGAGGAGAAAAGCAATGATAAAACTTATACCAAGAGTTGAAAATTCTAAAGCGATGATTGTATTGTCTCCAATAATTGCTTTGACATTGACAGCTCTTTCTGCTTTCATCATATTTCTTTTTATTCTAGAAGATATTAAAGTTTCAAGCGTTTTCTTTACTCTGTTCGTTGAACCGTTAACAGATTCCTATTACTTTTCAGAGATACTAGCTAAGGCTGCACCATTAATAATTATTGGTGTTGGCTTATCAATAGGTTTTAGGGCGGGTATTTGGAATATTGGTGCAGAAGGCCAATACGTTATCGGAGGAATTGCAGGTAGCGCTGTAGGATTATATTTTTATAATGTTGAGGCTCTATGGCTACTTCCATTGATGGCAATAGCGGGTATTTTAGGGGGTATGTTTTATGCCGGTATAGCTGCCTTTCTTCGTATTAAATATCAGGTCAATGAAATTCTAGTGACTTTAATGTTGACCTATGTCGCTGTTTTGTTTTTGAGTGCCATGGTACATGGCCCTTTGAGAAATCCATCTGGCTTTAATTTTCCAGAAAGTAGAATATTTCATGATAGTGCTTTGCTTCCAATAATATGGGAGGGGACCCGATTAAATATTAGTTTAATAATTGCTTTTTTTCTCGCTCTTGTTGCTTGGTTTGGGATCAAAAAACATATGTTCGGTATGCAGATAAAAATTTCGGGCAGTGCGCCTCGTGCTGCAAAATTTGCTGGATTTGATGATAACAAAACTGTTTGGTTATCGCTTCTAATATCAGGAGGCCTTGCTGGCCTTGCTGGCTTGTTTGAGGCTGCAGGCCCTGCTGGACAGCTTACGCCTGGACTTCCTCAGTTTTATGGTTTTACTGCTATTATCGTTGCATTTTTAGCGCGGCTTCATCCTGTTGGAATATTGTTTTCAGCACTACTTATAGCGCTTAGTTACGTTGGCGGTGAAAATGTTCAGATAGATTATAATTTGCCGAGCTCAATTATTCAAATTTTTCAGGGCATGCTTCTGTTTTATTTTCTTGCATGCGATATTTTAATTAAATATAAAGTTGTACTTAATAAAAACTAAAACTTAATACCATGAATGAAAGCCTTTTTATAAACATAATTATTGGAATCAGTATTGCATCAGCACCTCTCATCTTTGCAGCCATTGGTGAGTTATTGGTTGAGCGATCTGGCGTATTAAACCTTGGCGTTGAAGGTATGATGATTGTTGGCGCTCTGATGGGTTTTGTTGTTCAATTCCATACTGGTAATCCTTATTTAGCAGTTCTTGCAGCTCTTTTTGGAGGTATGGCTATTGCTTCTATTTTTGCTTTTTTAACTCAATATTTGTTAACAAATCAAGTTGCAACAGGTCTTGCATTAACTCTGTTTGGACTTGGTTTTTCTGCCTTTGTAGGTAGAGGTTATACTGAAGAAACAATTCAGCTAATAACATCAGTTGAAATCCCAATTCTTTCTGATATTCCATTTATTGGGCCTTTACTCTTTTCGTTGAATCCTCTTGTTTACTTAGCTTTTTTTACAGTCTACTTGGTTTGGTGGTTTTTGTTTCAGACTAAACAAGGGCTTATTTTGCGTTCAATAGGTGATAATCATGATGCAGCCCATGCTATTGGCCATAATGTTGTTCGCTATAGAGTAATGGCGATCCTTTTTGGTGGCGCAATGGCTGGTATTGGAGGTGCTTGTTTGTCTCTTGTCCAGGTTCCAATATGGGGTGAGGATATGACTGCTGGAAGGGGGTGGATTGCGCTGGGCCTTGTGGTCTTCGCATCATGGCTCCCTTCCAGGGTAATTTTAGGAGCACTTTTATTTGGTGGTATTACAATTCTTCAACTTCATGCACAGGGGTTTAATATTAGAATAAGTGCTCAATATTTATCAATGCTTCCTTATTTGGCAACAATTATTATTCTTGTTGCTTTAAGGATAAGATTAAAAAATCAAACAAATCGCACAGTGCCTAATTGTTTGGGTAGAATATTTCATTCAACAAACTAGTTTGCTGAAATTTTTTTTTGTTAAAAAGTAAAAAGAAGTAAGAAAATTTATTAAATAACTAAAAGGAGAAAAAGTATGTCTAATCGAAGATTTTCAAGTGTTTTAAAACTCTCGATATTAAGTGCAGTCTTGGCGTTTACCACAAATGTCTTTGCTGACCCTGTAAAAGCCGCTTTTGTATATATTGGTCCAACTGGAGACCATGGGTGGACTTATGCACATCATAAGGGTGTTAATCATTTAAAAAGTGTAATGGGAGATGATGTTATAGTAACTGAAGTTGAAAATGTTGCTGAAAACTCTGATTCAGAAAGAGTTATAACGAGTCTTGCTCGTAAAAATGATATTATCTTTACAACTTCATTTGGTTACATGAACCCGACAGTAAAGGTTGCGGCGCGTTATCCAGATGTTAAATTTGAACACGCAACAGGCTATATGCGTCCTACTGATAATGTTTCTACTTACTCTGCAAGATTTTACGAAGGAAGGCATGTTCTTGGTAAGGTTGCTGGAAGGATTACAGAGACTAATGTTATTGGTTGGATTGCATCATTTCCAATTCCAGAAGTAATTAGAGATATTAACTCAGCATTTTTAGCTGCAAAATCAGTAAACCCTGATGTTGAAATAAAAATTGTATGGGTTTATACATGGTACGATCCAGGCAAAGAGGCTGATGCTGCAAATGCTCTTATAGCACAAGGTGCAGACGTTCTTTTCCAGCATACAGACTCTACCGCAGCAATGACTATTGCTGAAGAAAAGGGAGTGTATGCCTTTGGTCAAGCTTCAGATATGCGTAATTGGGGACCAAATGCGCAAGCAACAGGCATTATGAATGATTGGGGACCTTACTATGTTGAGCGTGTTCAGGCACTTAAAGATGGAACATGGACTTCGTCAGATACGTTTTCTGGAGTTGACACAGGAATGGTTAAGTTTGCTCCATTGAATAATAACTTGCCTACGGAAGTTAAGAATGAAGCTTCAAGAGCAATTATTGACTTGGCAATGGGTAGGATTCATCCATTCACAGGACCTATCAATAAGCAAGATGGCTCACCTTGGTTAGCAGAAGGTGAAACTGCTCCAATGGGTGAATTACTTGGAATGCAATTTTATGTAGAGGGGATTGATAGTCAATTTCCTAACTAATAGTAAATTAGTTAAGTAATAATACTAATCGTGCCCTAGGTTTTACTTAGGGCACGATTTTTTATAGTTATTTTTAATCGATTATGTCGAATCCATCATACGACTGGTTAAACAAGTTACCTAAGGTTGAACTTCATCTTCATTTAGAAGGCACCTTGGAGCCTGAGTTGATGTTTGAGTTAGCAAAAAGGAATGACATCTCATTGCCTTATAGAGATATCGATGAAGTAAAAAAAGCTTGCTGAGCATTTATTTCTTACAAAAGATCAGGCAATTAGACTTATTAATAACAGCATAGACGCTAGCTTTGCAGAAAATAATCGAAAAAAAGAACTCTATAATTTATTATATTCTTATCATTTAAAAAAATAACGCGAAATATACATGACAAAAAACAATCAATATATCTTATCAATAGATCAAGGATCAACTTCATCGAGAGGAGTTATATTTGATTCAAATTATCAAATTGTATCTATAGGACAAAAAGAATTTACTCAATTTTTTCCAAATTCTGGTTGGGTTGAACATAATCCTGAAGAAATTTGGCTTCCAGTTCTTGAAAGTTGCAATAATGCAATTAAAGAGGCAAAAATACAGCCTAATCAAGTTGTATCGATTGGAATTACTAATCAGCGTGAAACTACAGTGGTTTGGGATAAAGAAACTGGAAAGGCTGAATATAATGCGATTGTTTGGCAAGACAGAAGGACCTCCGATGAATGTCAAAATCTTCGAAAGCTTGGGCATGAAAATAGTGTTAGTAAAAAGACCGGTCTTTTGCTTGATCCGTATTTTTGTGCTACAAAAATTGCTTGGATTCTTGATAATGTTGATGGTGCTAGAGATAAAGCAAATTCTGGTAAGTTAATCTTTGGGACCATAGATAGCTTTTTATTATGGAGATTAAGTAATAAAAAAGTTCATTCAACAGATGCTACTAATGCGTCTAGAACGCTTTTGTACAATATTCATAAGGGTTGTTGGGATTCTGATTTACTAGAGCTTTTTAATATTCCAAAATCAATGCTTCCAGAAGTGTGTGATAGTGCTTCGAATTTTGGTAGAACTCATGATTCTTTTTTTGGTTCTGAAATACCAATCTCTAGTTTAATTGGCGATCAACCTTCTGCTTTAGTTGGTCAGGCATGCTTTGATCCAGGAATGGTTAAATCTACCTATGGAACTGGTTGTTTTGTTTTAATTAATACTGGAGAAATAGCGGTTGAGTCAAATAATAAATTATTAACTACTATTGCATTTCAAATTAATAATAAGCCTTGTTATGCACTTGAAGGCTCAATCTTTGTTGCCGGTGCAGCAGTTCAATGGCTTCGTGATGGTCTTGAGTTTATAGAGAAAGCTGAACAATCAGATACTCTTGCAATGAAAGCTGATCCAAACCAAGAGGTATATTTGGTGCCTGCATTTGTTGGTCTTGGTGCTCCGTATTGGGATCCTGATTGTCGTGGTGCTTTATATGGCCTTACAAGAAGCACAGGACCAGCTGAGATTACAAAAGCAGCACTTGAGTCAGTGTGCTATCAGACTTGTGATCTTTTAACAGCAATTTCAAAAGATTTGGGTGAAAATAAATTAAGTGCTATTAGAGTAGATGGAGGTATGGCCGCTTCAAATTGGACTATGCAGATGCTTTCAGATGTGCTTAATTTGCCAGTTGATAGACCGAAAAATCTTGAGACTACTGCTTTGGGCGCGGCTTATTTGGCAGGTATGCAGGTAGGTTTTTATCCACCAATTAAGGAGTTCGCAAAGTCATGGAAGTCTGAAAATCAATTTAATTCAAAAATGTCAGAAGCTGATAGACAAAAAAAGCTTTCTGGGTGGAAGGATGCGGTAAGCAGAACCCTTACTAATAAGTAGCCAATTTAATGAAAGTATTTAGTTTTTTTATGATTTCTAAATAAGTATTTTTTGTGACTCTGAGTCAAGCTCTATATTTTTTCTACTTTTTGCTTCCAACCTGTTTCTAGAATTTCACCTGAGGCAATTAAAATTGGGTAAGCTACAGAAGATAGAAGGCTGTTCACTTTTTTATAATCACGAATCACGTCAATATGCATAGAGCTGGTTTCTAGGCTGTCAGCTATACCTTTTCCAATGCGCTGAAGATGTTTGGAAACCGAACGTTTCTCAAGTTTATGGAGCTCTTGTTTTTTTTCATAGAGTACCTTTGCAAGTTCACAGTCATCTGAAACAAACGTATTAATAGCAAGATCGTAATTTGAACAGACAACCTCATGAATGGAGATGATTTCGCTCAAGCCTTCTTTTGAGAACTGTATATGTTTGTCGATTTTTTTTCCAGAAATATCCATTAGGCTGTTATTAACAATATCACCAATATGTTCCATATTTGTTGTGAAGTTAAGAATATTTAAAGCTTTTTGAGTTTCTGTTGGAGTTAGTTCTTCTTGTAAGATTCTTGCAATATAAAGCTTTATTGAGTCGAATAAGTTATCAACAATGTCTTCATTTTTTATGATTTCATGGCGTAAAGTAAGATTATTATCTTGCAATACAGCGAGTGAAGAAACCACCATATTTTGTGAGATTTCAGCCATATGAAGGGCTTCTCTTTTTGCGCTAGCAAGTGATATAGCTGGCATTGAAAAATCTTTTAATTCTAAAAATCTAGGATAAGCAAGCTTTTGTTCCTCACGATTAGAGAGGATTTTTGTTGCAAGCGTAAGGATATTTTTAGAAAATATAACGCCAACAATAGCTACTATCAAATTTAAAGATAAGTGATAAATTGCAGGAAATAACTCAATAGAAACAAACTTTAATCCAAATGTAGCAACGAAATCAACAAATGGGTAGAAAGTTAAAATACAAATTACTCTTATAATAAGATTCGCTAATACTGGCGTTAGCTCTTGTATTGAGCCTCTCCAGTTAGAGATAAGAGGAAGCATTCCGCTTCCTAAATTTGCACCTAATACTAAATATAAGCCTTCATTTAAACCAATTACTCCTGTTGCAAGAAAGCTAACTGAGAGTAAGACAATCGCAAGGCTTGAGTATGAAAGATATGTCAGAATTAGGGCTAAAAGAACAAAAAATACGGGCTGATTTTCAAAAATTCTTAAGAGCACTGTGAATTGTTTTAACTCTGATAATCCTCCTGCAGTTGTTGCAATTAATGAAAGCGCAAACAGAATTAATCCAAGACCACTAATTGCTCGAAAAACATTTTGCCATTTATTTATTTTAGAAGCAATAAAACCAAAAACACCAAGTGCCAATAGAAATGGTGCAACTGTAGTAAATTTTTGAGATGCAATAAGAACTGCCACTGAAGTTCCGACATCAGCTCCTAACATAGTAATAAATGCGGTACCAATGCTAATCAGTCCTTGACCAGCAAATGACGCAGAAATTAAAATAGCTGCAGTACTACTTTGTAAAAAGGCAGCAACCAATAATCCAGATACAAATGCGGGTAAAGCTTTACCTTCTGAACGACGTGCTAAACGCTTTAAGTTATTACCATAAGAACGCATAACTCCTGTTCGAACCATTCTTAGGCCCCATAAAAGCAAAGCAATTGATCCTAAAATTTCTATTAATAAGCTCACGCTGGCCTAACCTTTTGCATTTTTAGAGATTTTCTTTTTGGAGGAATGTGTGTATCTGTATTATAAGCTTCTAAAAATAAATTAAGTTTCCTTAATCCTTCTTTTGGAATAATTAATCCAAGCTTTGACCTTCTGAACAATATATCATCTGCAGTTCTAGCCCATTCATTTTCAATTAAGTAAACTACCTCTTTCTCATATAAACTCGAACCAAAATCTTCTCCAAGTGATTCTAAATTTTCAGCATCGCCAAAAATATCAAATGAAGTTTTTCCATATGATCTGGCAAGTCGTTTTATAATTTTATGTGAAAGAAAATGGTATTTTGTTTGAAGTTTTTTTTCAAAATCAGATAGCATTGAAACTTTCATTTCACCACCAGGCAGACTTGAAGTTTCAGTCCATGAATTGCCACGCTTTCCTAGAAAATCCTCAATATGCTTAAGAATTGATTCTGATAATCGACGATAAGTTGTAATTTTCCCCCCAAAAATATTAATCATTAACGAATCATCACACTTTTTAGCAGAAATGACATAATCTCTAGTTGTTTCTTGAGCTTTACTTGATCCATCGTTATAAAGTGGCCTTACACCTGAGAAGCTCCAAATAATATCTTTAGTAGTAATTTCTTTTTTTAGATAACTACTTGCTGACTCACAAATATATGTCTTTTCTTCCTCGCTTATTTTTACTTGAGTAGCAGATTCATTGTGATCTATATCAGTTGTACCAATCATTGTGAAATTATCTTCATATGGAATTATAAAGAAAATACGCCCATCCTTATTTTGACAAATATATGATTTGTCGTGATCATAAAGCTTATTTACAACAATATGACTTCCTCTAACAAGTCGAGTATTTTTTGAATTTTTAACATTAAAGGAGTCTGTGAGAACCTCATCAATCCAAGGTCCAGATGCATTAACAAAAGACTTTGCTTTAATCTCCTCTACTTTTCCACTTAAAAAGTTGGTAGTAGAGATAGTCCATAAGCCCTTAGAGCTAGTAGCGTTTGTAACCTTAGTATAATTTCTTAATGAAGCTCCTTTTGAGGCAGCATCTACGGCATTTAATATAACAAGCCTTGAATCATCAACCCAGCAATCTGAATATTCAAAACCGGACTTAAAAATCTCTTTAAGAGGTGAATTAGCTTTTTGCTTTGCAAGATTCACATAACGAGTACCTTGTAAAATTTTTCGATAGCCTAGATGATCATATATAGCAAGACCTAATCTTAAAAGCCATTTGGGCCTCATTCCTTTCTTATGTGGAAGAATGAACCTCATGGGCTTTATTATATGAGGGGCCATATTTAATAAAACTTCACGCTCTTTAAGTGATTCTTGAACTAGACGAAACTTATAATTTTCAAGGTAGCGAAGACCACCATGAATCAATTTAGTCGAAGATGAGGAGGCTCCTGAGGCAAAGTCATTCATTTCACATAGACAAACGGAGTATCCACGGCCTGCAGCATCACGGGCAACGCCTACACCATTTATACCTCCACCTGCTATGAAAATATCGTAAATTTTTTCAGTTGTATTAGACATAAATTTGGCGATTAAATTTTGTAATTAAGTTATCTTTTAAGAGGCAATCAGCCAGCTCTACAACTCCATTAACTGGCCACATCCTTGCAATATGATAGCACCAGCCAGCACATAGACCTGTAACTGGAATAACTATGTAGCTAGAATTTGATAATTTTTCAAGGGCAATAAATACATCACTTTTTAACCCTCCATTAGTAGTTAATGTATCAATTATATCTGTAAGAATTATTTTGACTTCATCCCATTGCTGCTTAGACATGCTAGAAATATTATCCATTTTTACTCCTAAATTCTTCATGATGAAGTAGGTCAGCTATTTTTGCTTGTCTAGTAGTTAAATCCATTTAAAACTCAAAATCTTTACTTACAAAAGATAGCATTATAATAATCAAATGTAAGAAAACTTACATTTATTATAAATAATTGACATTATATTAGAATTTTGTATAATAAAATTTACAAATATGTAATAGTTTAATAAAAACACACATGGAGTTTATTTGTCTCTATGTTCTTTAAATATATAAATAAGGAGTAAAAAATGTTATTTTCTAAAAAAATAAAAAAATTCAGTGCAGTGATAGCCCTAGTCAGTACAGCTATCATATCAACAGCTAACGCTGTTGAACTAACTGTTTATACTTCAGTAGAAGTCGATAGCTTTAAAAAATATGTGTCCGCATTTAATGAAGTGCATCCAGACATTAAAATAAATTGGATTCGTGATTCTGCTGGAATACAGACTGCTAAGCTACTTGCAGAAAAAGATAATCAACAGGCTGATTTTGTTTGGGGTCTTGCAGCTACTAGCTTAATGATACTCAAAGGTGAAGGTATGACTCATCCTTACGCACCTGCTGGAGTGGAAAAACTTGATTCTAAATTTGTAGACAAAGCAAATCCACCGCATTGGGTTGGTATGGATGCCTGGGTTGCAGCGATGTGTATAAACACCATTGAGATGGAGAAGAATAATCTCCCAATGCCATCATCTTGGGAGGATTTGACAAAACCAATATACTCGGGGCATATTGTTATGCCAAACCCAAATTCGTCAGGCACAGGTTTTCTTGACGTGACAAGCTGGCTACAATTGTTTGGTGAAGAAGGTGGTTGGGACTATATGGATCGTCTCCATCAAAACGTAAATTGGTACACACATTCTGGATCTAAACCTTGCCGTCAAGCTGCAGCAGGCGAAGTTACGATTGGAGTATCCTTTATGTCACGTGGTGCGAAGTTGAAAAATAAAGGTGCGCCGATAGAAATTGTTCTGCCAAGTGAAGGTGTAGGTTGGGATATGGAAACCGCCGCGATTATGAAAGGCACGAAGCATTTGAAAGAAGCTAAATTATTGATGGACTTTGTTGCCACCCGTAAAGCAAGTGAGATGTACAATAATGCCTACGCTGTTGTCGCTTATCCTGGTGTAGCGAAACCTGTTGAAAATATGCCAACAGGATTTCTTGAAGCAATGATCGACAATGATTTTGAGTATGCTGCAAGTAATCGTATCCAGATTTTGAAGACATGGCAGTCACGCTATGATGTCAAATCTGAGCCAAAAAAGTAACTTAAATAATTAGTTAGATTTCCTCCTCCGTCCAGTTTTTTTTATTGGGCGGAGGTTCTTATGTATTATAAAAAAATTTAAGAAGGAAAAAATATGCATCACGAAAATGCACAGCCATACCTGCAGATACGAAATCTAACCAAAAAGTTTGGAGAATTTATTGCACTAAAAGATATTTCAATCGACATTATAGAAAACGAATTCGTTTGTTTTTTAGGACCATCTGGCTGTGGTAAAACAACCTTACTTCGGGTAATTGCAGGCCTCGATATTCAGACATACGGCAGTATTATTCAAGCTGGAAAAGATATTTCGTCTCTACCGCCGTCGGAACGAGACTTTGGTATAGTCTTCCAGTCTTATGCGCTTTTTCCTAATCTCACCATTACCCGTAATGTTGCAGTCGGACTTGAGAACGTGGGTATGCCAGCGCCAAAAGTACAACATCGTGTTGATGAGTTGCTAGAGTTAGTTGGTTTGGTTGATCAAAAAGACAAATATCCAGCCCAACTATCAGGTGGTCAGCAGCAGCGTGTAGCATTAGCACGTGCAATGGCAATATCACCAGGTTTATTATTGCTAGATGAACCTCTTAGCGCGTTGGATGCCAAAGTTCGGAGCCGTTTGCGACATGAAATTAAAGAGTTACAGCGTAAATTTGCTGTAACAACAATCATGGTGACCCATGATCAAGAGGAAGCGCTGACGATGGCTGATCGCATTGTTGTTATGGATAACGGCATAATCGAACAAGTTGGCAAACCGGAAGAAATTTATAGGTCGCCTAAAACAAAATTTGTCGCGGACTTTGTCGGCACTATGAATTTTTTGTCAGCCACTATTGTATCAAATGGCACAGCTAAAGTCGGTGATGTTGTTTTGACTTGTGATACTGAAGATTTACCCGTCGGATCATCCGTTATGGTGGCTATCAGACCGGAAGAAATAAATGCTAGAAATATCACTAATAGTGATAGTAATATTGTTCAAATAGAGGTGCTTCACATTGAGTTCCTAGGTTCTTTTTGCCGTGTGAAATTAGGCGGTGGCGATCTAAAAGATGTTTCTCTGCGTGCTGATTTTTCAATAAGTCTTACACGTCTTCTATCTATAAAAGTTGGATTGAAATTGAAGGTTAGCTTGCCCTCAAAATTAATCCGTATTTATTTAACTGACTAAATCAAGATAGAGAATCTCACCATGACCACAAATATTAAAAATATCTCAATTGTTAAGCAAAAAAGTAGCCGAGACGATTTGACAATGCGTGTCTGCATGATCCTCATCGGATTGTTCTTAGCAATAGCAATCTTGCTCCCTCTTTATACGATGCTTTCAAAAAGCCTTGAGAACAAAGAAGGTGCTTTTATTGGAATCTCCAATTACGTAGAGTATTTTTCGACACCCTCTCTCTTTCTATCAGCATACAACAGCATCTTGCTATCTGCGATTGGAACCATAATTCTTTTACTGGTTACATTCATCTACGCTTATGCCCTAACAAGGACTCAAATGCCATTTAAATGGTTTTTCAAGATAATCGCTATTATTCCTTTGCTAACGCCATCAATGTTGGGCGGTATTTCCTTGGTGTATTGGTTTGGAAACCAGGGTGTCGCCAAGGGTTTGCTTATGGGAGAATCCATATATGGACCAATCGGTATCGTTATGGGGTCAGTTTATTGGGTTTTTCCCCATGCATTAATGATCATAATTACCGCGCTTTCAATAACGGATGCCCGTCTATATGAAGCAGCGGTGGCTTTACGTACATCCAAAATCAAGACTTTTTTCATGGTCACAATACCTAGCTGCAAGTTTGGACTGATTAGTGCTGGATTCGTTGTTTTTATACTTATTTTCACTGATTTTGGCGTCCCAAAAGTAATTGGCGGAATGTACAATATGCTTGCTACTGATATATATAAACAAGTAATTGGTCAACAGAATTTCCAAATGGGTGCGGTTGTTGCTGTGGTGTTACTAATACCAGCTATCATTGCCTTCTCAGTTGACCGCTTTGTTCAACGCAAACAGGTTGCTCTTTTGTCAGCAAGCGCAGTCCCTTATGAGCCGAAGAAAAATAAAGGTTTGGATCTAACAATGCTTATGTTTTGCTCATTTATTGCATTTTTAATTATCTGCATGATTGGAATGGCTCAGTATGCGGCTCTTATAAAATTTTGGCCCTATAATCTGTCGTTTACCTTAGATAACTTCAACTTTGATCTTATTGAAGGTGGCGGGTGGAGTTCATATTTTAACTCTATCCGGCTGTCGATTTATACTGCACTAATTGGCTCAATAATAATTTTTTTTGGAGCTTACCTAGTTGAAAAAGGACGTGGATTTTCCTTTGGACGCAATGTTTTTCATGCGATTGCGATGATCCCACTTGCTGTACCAGGCATGGCACTTGGACTTGCATATATTTTCTTTTTTAATAACCCAAACAACCCTTTGAATTTTCTTTATGGAACTATGGGTATTTTAGTTATTTCTACTATCACTCACTTTTATACAGTGTCCCATCTGACAGCAACGACCGCACTAAAGCAAATGGACCCAGAATTTGAATCAGTTTCAGCCTCATTAAAGACACCTTTTTTTCGTTCATTTCAAAAAATAACCGCACCTATTTGCATGCCAGCAATCTTGGATATATCAGTCTATTTATTCTTGAATGCAATGACGACAGTCTCGGCAGTAGTATTTTTGTACTCTACAAACACGAGACTGGCCTCTATCGCTGTTCTGAACATGGACGACCAAGGTGAATTAGCAATGGCTGCTGCTATGGCAATGATGATAGCCTATACATGCGGTGGCGTGCGAATTCTACATGCTATCGGAACCCACAACATACTTGGAAAAACTCAAAGGTGGCGATCTAAATGAGGCAGTCAAAAAAACTAAACGACTTAATATTTCCAAGCTTAACTGACAGGATTAACCGCCTTTATGACGCTTACCTCATGGATCTAGATGGAACGACTTTACTTGGAGATACGTTAGTGCCTGATGCGGAAATGGTTATTAAAACGCTTAAGAATCAAGGCAAACGTGTCGTATTTTTAAGTAATAACACGACTTCTAGGGCAGCAAGCTACGCCGCGCAACTAACTTTATTGGGTATTCCAACTAAAAATGAGGATGTCATAAATTCATCCATGGTGTTGATTAATTTTTTAAATAATAATATCCCACAAGGACGGTTGCTTGTTATCGGAGAGGATGCATTGACTTGTGATCTTGAAGAAAATGGCTTTTATGTGACCGATAGTGAAAGCAATGTAGATGCGGTAATCGCAAGTTTTGATCGTACCTTTACTTATCATAAGCTTCAGAACGCGTTTGACGCTATTCAGAATGGTGCAAGATTTTTTGCGACCAACAATGATAAGTATCGCCCACTTAAAAATAGTGGTCAACCTGATGCCGGTGCAATAATTGCTGCGATAGAAGCGTGTACTGGAAAACCCTGTGAAGTGATCGTGGGAAAACCGTCACGGCATACAATTGATTATTTGACCTCGACGATCCTTGGACCCAATTGTGACTGCATCATAGTGGGCGACCGCCTAGAAACGGATATTCAAATGGGCATTAATGCCTCTATTGAGTCGGCTTTGGTGTTGACTGGTGCTACCAACCTGGATCAAGCTAAAAGGTCAGAAATTAAGCCAACTTACATAATTAATAGCGTCTCAAACTTGCTTCCCGATGGAATCGTTTAGGAGTAGTGAGATATTCGTTCTATGGTTAAAAAGACGTATGGCTTCGTGGCGAGGTGTCTGTTGACGCAAAATAAGTTATACCTTATACTGCGGCTTGTATCTGAGCTCTGCCTGGATGTTTTACAAGTAAATTGGGGACCGAATTATTATAAGGTGGTCACATGATTAATCTAAAGAGTTTAAATCTCAATACGCGTCAGTATCAGATTATTGATTTTGTGCGTGAGCATGGCTACGCCTCCATAGAAATGTTGGTTAAACAGCTGCAAGTATCATCTCAAACTGTCCGCCGTGATATTATCTATCTTGATGATAAGTCTGTCTTGAAACGACATCATGGCGGCATAGGAATATTGCCCGGCACCAAAAGTCTTTCGTATGCCAGCCGAGAAATTGAAAATGTAGGAGCCAAAAATCGTATTGGAGCAGCTATTGCATCTCAAATTCCCGATGGGGCGTCTATATTTATCGACATAGGAACAACGATGGAACCAGTAGCTGAAGGTTTGCTAGACCATAATGAGTTAACGATTATAACCAACCATATTGGTGTGGCACTTATCCTAAGTAATAATGAAGATTTTACAATCTTAATTCCGGGAGGACAACTCCGATCACGAGACAAGGCAATTACAGGAGAGTCATCGAAAGAATTCCTAAGCAGAAATAGAGTTGCGTTTGGTATCTTTGGTATTGGATCGATTTCAAATGATGGACAATTATTGGATTATGACTACCGTGATGCCCAATTTTCTCGGTGTGCAATGGAGGCATCTAGAACTAAGTTTGTTGCAGCAGATCACTCTAAATTTAATGCTGAAGCCATGATGCCAATTGCACATATTTCCGAAATTGACTCTTTTTTTACTGATAAAATGCCTCCCGATTTAATTTTAAATTCTATCAAAAAGGATAGTACTGATTTGTTTGTAGGATCGCAGAAAGTATAGTAGGAAAACTCATCCATTTTTGGTATTCGACCTGAACATCTCTCAATTATAGAAAAAAATTCACTCCCTTTAGAGGTAAATAGCGTCGAACAATTTGGCTCTGACAACTACCTCTACGGAGTCAGCATTGGGAGACAGGAATTATCTATCAAGCTGAATAATCAAACCGATATTAAGTCCGGACAATCCATCAATGTTGGCCTTGATGAAAGTGATATGCACTGGTTCGATTCAAATGGAATATCTCTTTAGTTGTCATTGTGTATCATCGTGATACTCTTTAAAAATTTAGGATTATATGTCCGACGCCAATCCAGCAGCAATTTGGATTAAAAACCCTCTAGCTATCTTTGCAAAAGATAGTGATGGCGGTGTTGTTATTAAGGATCAAAAAATTATTGAATTAGTTCCACTAGGTGCTATACCAAAATCTCAGATTGATGAGGTATATGATGCAAGTGGAAGTGTTGTTTTGCCGGGTTTAATAAATACACATCATCACTTTTATCAGACCCTTACACGTGCTTACCCTGAGGCATTAAATAAAGAACTATTTCCATGGCTAAAGAGCCTCTACAAGGTTTGGGCGAATATTCAGCCTGAGATGTTAGCTGTTTCTACAGAGTTGGCATTATCTGAACTTTTACTGTCTGGTTGTACTACCGCAAGTGATCATCATTACTTGTTTCCAAGCCAACTTGAAAATGCTATAGATATTCAGGTAGAGGAGGCTCAAAAGATTGGAATGCGCGTTGTTCTAACGAGAGGCTCGATGAGCCTAGGGAAAAAGGATGGCGGCTTACCACCACAATCTGTTGTGCAAACAAAGGAGCAGATATTAACCGATAGTGAGCGACTAATTAAGGCCTACCATGAAAGTGAAGAGGGTGCGATGACTCAAATCGCTTTGGCTCCGTGCTCACCTTTCTCTGTAACTACTGACTTGATGATAGAGACTGCAGAGATTGCACAGCAGTATGATGTGCGTTTGCATACACATTTAGCGGAGACGATAGATGAGGAGAATTTTTGTTTAGATAAGTTTGGCTTAAGGACTGTAGATTATCTTGAAAGTGTTGGCTGGTTGTCAGATCGAACTTGGTTGGCTCATGGAATACACTTTAATCAACAAGAGATACAAAAATTAGGCGATTTCGGGGTTGGTATTTGTCACTGTCCCAGTTCCAATATGATGCTGGCCTCTGGTATTTGTCATAGCCTTGAACTTGAAGAGGCTGGCTCTACAATCGGTCTTGGTGTTGATGGTTCTGCCTCTAACGATGGCTCCAATATGATAGCCGAACTTAGACAAGCGATGTATTTGCAGCGTTTACGCTATGGCGCTTCAAAGATTACTCATCAGCAGGTATATAACTGGGCAACCAAAGGTTCTGCTACGCTCTTGGGTAGGAGTGATATTGGTGAGATAGCAGTCGGAAAGCAGTCAGATCTTGCGTTATTTAAGTTAGATGAATTAAGGTTTTCTGGTAGCCATGACCCTTTAGCAGCTCTACTTTTATGTGGTGCACAAAAGGCCGATAGAGTTATGATTGCTGGAAAGTGGAGAGTTGTTGATGGAAAAATTATTGGCAAGGATGAGGCTGATCTAATTTATCGTCACAGCAATGCAGCAAAACAATTACGACAATTAGCTAGCGTTTAGTTTTTTTCTTATCACTATCGTTGACTTACTATATTAGTTGATTTATAATTCCAACTTGAATATTGTTACATAAATCAAGTTGGTTATGAATATACACAGTCATGGTGGCGCCAGAAAGGGTGCTGGCCGTAAAAAAAACTCAGGTAATTTTAAAGAAGAAACTAAGGTTATTAGGGTGCCTATTAGCCTTATTGAATCGATTACTCCTAGTATCGAAGTATATAAATCTCAAATCAAGTCAGGTATAGAAGTTCTTAGAGCTAATGAGAACCCAGTAAGGCAATTAATTCCAATCTTTACTTCGCGTGTACAGGCAGGATTTCCTTCCCCAGAA
>Ga0209035_10000352_pt1 | contig 18217 bp, 19 predicted proteins | sample MarorgKNORR_S2LV_6_FD_188220 | JGI IMG/M metagenome (GOLD analysis project Ga0209035, IMG submission 188220) | Marine microbial communities from the Southern Atlantic Ocean, analyzing organic carbon cycling - AAIW_A/KNORR_S2/LV (SPAdes) (version 2) | ecosystem: Environmental > Aquatic > Marine... | reverse complement strand
CAAGCAGTAACCATCGATCTTTTTTTACGAACAGCATACCAAGAAATTGGCTACACAATTATAGACGTGCCCTTTGGCACTATTGAAGAACGTACCAATTATATTTTAGACTCCTTATAAGGTATGACAGCACCTTTAGAAATATTACAACACTACTGGGGACATACCGCTTTTAGAGCACCTCAAGAAGCAATTATTTCTGCTGTTTTACAAAAAAAAGACGTGGTGGCTTTATTGCCTACTGGAGGTGGTAAGTCCGCGTGTTTTCAAATACCTGCCCTGGCACAAGAAGGTATTTGCTTGGTTATTTCTCCTTTATTGGCATTGATGCAAGACCAAGTAAACCACCTTACAGACAAAGGCATTAAAGCAGCAACCATTCCTAACGGAAGTACTCAAGACGATTTAATTACCTTGTTTGATACCTTGCGTTTTGGAAAATATAAATTCTTATACATTTCTCCAGAACGTCTTGCATCTTCTTTCATGCAAGAGAAAATAAAGCAATTACCCATCAATCTAATTGCCATCGATGAGGCGCATTGCATCTCTGAGTGGGGGCACGATTTTAGACCTGCGTACAGAAACATAAAAATACTGCGCACACTGCAGCCTACGGTTCCTATAATTGCACTTACAGCATCTGCTACAGAAAAGGTCTTGCAAGATATTTTGGTCAACTTAGAAATGGAGGCGCCTAAAGTATTTAAGAAATCGTTTTTTAGACCCAACTTAGCCTATCAAATTTTTGAAGTAGAAAACAAGTTACAACGGTTGGTGCAAATTTTTACCAAAACAAAAAAACCAGCCATTGTCTATGTAAACACCAGAAAACGCAGCAAAGAAATCGCTGCTTTTTTAAACGCACAAGGCTTTACGAGTGGCTATTACCATGGTGGACTTTCTTTTGTTGAAAAGCAAACGGCATTTACGCGTTGGACAACTGAAGAAACGCCTATTATCGTAGCTACAAATGCTTTTGGCATGGGTATCGACAAAGCAAATATCGGGGTGGTTGTACATGTAGACCTCCCTACAAGTATCGAGAATTATTTACAAGAAGCGGGACGTGCGGGACGTGACGGAAAGAAAGCGTTTTCAGTCGTCTTACAAAACAAAGGAGACCGCTCCTTGTTTTTAGACCTCCTGGAAAAAAGAACACCCACCCTTGTAGAAATTAAAACAATCCATAAAAACCTATACCAGCATTTTCAAATTTCCTTGGGAGAGCTTTTAGAAACTACATTCGACTTCAACTTACTTCATTTTTGTGAAAAATACCAGATTTCTACAAGCAAAACACAACAAGCACTACACATCTTACACAACCACGGTATTGTGCGTTTTCAGCAAAACAGCCAACAAAAATCTACCGTAGAATTTCTAGTCTCAAGTGCCGCTGTTTTAAACTACAGCAAACAACATCCTGGTCAGAAAAAAATGATCAACTCGTTGCTAAGAACTTATGGAGGGCTGTTTGAACAACCCACAAAAATAGATGAGTTCTACTTGGCAAAGAAAGCACAAACAACCTCTTGGAACACCATTCAGTTTTTAGAAAATTTAGCCACACAAAATGTGATTGATTATCAAAAAGCAAACGACAATGCCTTGCTTACGTTCTTACTCCCTAGAGAAGACGACAAGAGCGTGCATCGTATTTCAAAAAACATCAGTGCTTTCTTAACTCAAAAGCGAAAAAAAGCAACAGAACTGCTCCATTTTCTAGAAACCAACAATCGCTGTAGAAGCGTACAACTCCTCCACTATTTTAACGAGAAAAATCCGAGCCCTTGTGGTATTTGCGATGTTTGTTTGCATCAAAAAAATAGTCGGGTTGTAGTGCTCTCAGAAGAGATTCTCACATGCCTACAGAGTGGTAAGAAGACCTCAGTAGAAATCTGTCAACTTATTTCAGCAAAAGAACAAGACATTTTAATAAATTTGCAAGTGTTGTTAGCATCAGAACAAATAGCTGTCAACAGCACCAATCAGTATCACCTCATTTAGCTTTAAAAAAAATATGAGACCATTGCGCATCCTTTTTATGGGAACTCCCGATTTTGCAGTTGCCATCTTAGACCGTTTAATTCAGAACAACCACACTGTTGTTGGTGTTGTTACCGCTCCAGACAAACCTGCTGGAAGAGGACGAAAACTGCATGAATCTTCGGTAAAGAAGTATGCGAAATCTCAAAACATCCCCTTATTACAACCGAGTAATTTAAAAGACGTGGACTTTCAGCAGGAATTAAAAGCACTGAATGCCAACCTACATATTGTAGTGGCTTTTCGAATGCTACCTAAGTCTGTTTGGAACATGCCTACACATGGCACTTTTAACCTACACGCCTCTTTACTACCTGCTTATAGAGGAGCTGCACCAATTCATTGGGCACTTATAAACGGCGAAAAAACAACGGGTGTAACCACCTTCTTTATTGATGATAAAATAGACACTGGAGCTATGATCTTACAAAAAGAAATTGCCATTGCGCCAGATGAAATTGTAGGAACCCTTCACGATAAACTGATGTACTTAGGCGCATCAGTCGTAGAAGACACTCTTCGCTTATTAGAAAAAGGACCTGTACAAACAACTGTGCAACCAATTGCAGCAGAAAAAACTGCCTATAAGCTGTATCCGCACAATTGTAAAATTGATTGGACACAACCTTTGGAGACTATTTATAACAAAATAAGAGGCTTGAATCCTTTTCCAGCAGCTTGGTGTACCATACATAATGGTGACGAAGAACTCACTGCTAAAATTTACGGCGTTTCAAAAGAAGAAATGGCACATGAATATCCTTTTGGAACTATTTTAGCAGACAAAAAAAACCTAAAAGTAGCTGTACAAAAGGGCTACCTATGCATCCATGAATTGAAGCTAGCTGGCAAGAAAAAAATGGACACACAAAGTTTACTAAATGGCTTTCAATTTCACGAAAACGCAAAAATGTCTTAAGCCCTTTAACCATACGGTTTTAGAGTTTCTTCCCTAAATTCACCCTTGGTTATTAACATTTTCTTCCTATTTATCAACAAAATGTGGTTTTTTTGGTGCAAAAACTTGCGTCATCCCTTATTCCTGCTATATTTGTTAAGCTATTAAAGCGAAAAACATTATTAATTAACTTAAATTCTATTACTATTATGAACAAATCAGATTTAATTGACGCAATGGCTGCTGACGCAGGAATTTCAAAAGCTGCAGCAAAAGCTGCATTAGATTCTTTAACATCTAACGTAACTGGATCTTTGAAAAAAGGAAACAAAGTTGCATTAGTAGGATGGGGTACTTGGTCTGTTTCTAGAAGAGCTGCTAGAACTGGTAGAAATCCTCAAACAGGAGCTGCAATTCAAATTGCTGCTAAAAACGTTGTTAAGTTTAAAGCTGGAGCTGGATTAAGCAGTTCTGTAAACTAATAAACATTTTTTGTTTTAGAAAACCCTCTTCTTTGAAGAGGGTTTTTTTATGTTCAAAAAAAAAAGTACCTTCATACTACCGAAACGAATAGACCATGGATATATTAAACCCTTTAAAAGGACGCTTATTAATTGCAGAAGCCTCTACCTTACAAGACACCTCTTTTAACAGGTCTATTATACTGCTAACCGAGTACAGTGTAGAAAATGCCATTGGCTTTGTTTTAAACAAACCGATGGAATATACCATTCATGATTTATTGCCCGATATTGATTGTCATTACACAATCTACCAAGGAGGCCCTGTAGAGCAAGATAATTTGTATTTTATTCACCAAGTACCGCATTTACTGCCAGACAGTATTCAAGTTGCGGACAATATGTACTGGGGAGGTGATTTTAAGGTGTTAAGTCAATTACTGAAAAAACAGCAAATAAAAAATAGTGAAATTCGTTTTTTTCTAGGCTATGCTGGCTGGGAAGCCAACCAACTAGAAGAAGAGTTGGAAGAAAACACGTGGTTTGTTACTGAAAACGACTACGAGAATATTTTTACAACAGACAGCCAGATCCTCTGGAAAAATAAAATGTTACAAAAAGGAGGCGCGTATCAGATTTGGGCAAATGCGCCAAGCGACATTCAGCTAAACTAACTTTGAGTACGCTCTAACAAAGCAAAAGATGCTTGTATCTTTTTCCCTATAACAGTCGTAAATGTTTTCTTTTTATACTGCGTAACCACTTGCACCCCCATCAAAGAATTGCTCATAAAAACCTCGTCTGCCTTTTGAATTTCAAACGGAGAAAACGCGGTTTCTTCGACCGTATAGTGTTCGTTTTTCTCCAATAACTCAAGAATTTTTTTTCTGGCAATGCCATTCATACAACCCTCTGTTAAAGCCGGCGTTTTAATGTGAGTTCCTTTGACTACAAAAACATTGCCTTGTATAGCTTCTGCAACGCCTTTGCGTTCATTTAATAAGATACAGGTGTCTAAGTCGTTTTCTTGCTGATAGATACTCGCCAAAGTATTCAGCATTCTATTGTTTGTCTTTAAAGTAGAAAGCATTCCTGAGTAATTGTAGAAGTCTTTATACACATCTACAACATAGCTTTCTTTTGCTACGTATTGGTAAGGGGTTGCCTCTATTAAATATGAAACCTCATTGGTTGTTGGCGCGTACAAGCCGCCATCTTTTCTAAAAACGGTACATCGAATTCTGCAACTGGCACCCAGTTCTTGGGTTGTGAGTGTTTTTAAAATTTCGCTTTCTAAAAACTCCAACGTAAAGCTCATTGGAATCTCCATACGCAACATACGCATAGAAGCCATTAACCTAAAATAATGGTCCTCAAAAAACACCAAACGATCGCCCAATGATTTGATAGTTTCAAAAACAGCATCGCCGTAATTAAACGCCCTGTTTTTTGTGGAAAGATGAATGTCTGAAGCGGCCAATAATTGCCCGTTGTAATTTAACATGGTTGCTGTTTTATAGTGGCAAATTTACCATTAATCAATACAATACCACAAAAAAAACTCGGCGAATTGCCGAGTTTTTTTTATGTGTGTATAACTTTCGATTACGCACCTATGGTGTGTTTTAATTCTTCAATTTGATTCTCCCATAACAATTTAGCGCCATCGACCTCTTCTTCTGAGTCTGCAAAATCTGTGACCATTAAAGAAACATCTTTGGTAATGCCGTCTACTTGAATTCTAAATTCAAAAAAGCTGTCATCGTCTTCGCTCTCTAACCATTTGTATTTGATTTTCTCTCCGTTTTTACTCGTCAGTATTTTTGCTTGTTCTTCGGTACCATCCCAAATAAAAGTAATGGTTTTTCCTCGGGAGTTTACACGGTCTGCAAACCATTCTTCTAGGCCAGAAGGGGTTGCAAAATATTGATATAACATGCTTGATGATGCGTGAATTGGAAATTCCAATTCAAATTTTATTTTACTCATTATCTATTTTTCTTTACAATAAGGTTTTGTTTCTTAGCAACTCATTGATTTTTAAAATATTGGTTTCATTCTCTTCAAAAAGAACAAATACTCGCTTTAAAATTCAAGCCAATATAGGTATTTATTCTTTTTAAAAAAAATTAAGTTCTTGACTTGCAAAAAAACAAAATTACGCTATATTTGCTCCCGCATTCAGGCGAGGTAGCTCAGTTGGTTAGAGCGCAGGATTCATAACCCTGAGGTCACGGGTTCAAATCCCGTTCTCGCTACAAAAACTCAAATATTTTATTTGAGTTTTTTTTTGCTCCAATAAAAAATAACACCCAAGCTACTTCTTTAGAATTGTATTTTATAATACCTTGTCAAAAAAAACACATTCAATGCAACTTCAGTTTAAAACCATTCCAAAAGAAGCTATTCTAGACATCTTTCCTTTGTTACAAATTTTAAACACGAAAACACCTCCCGATATTTTAAAACAGCGCATCCTTGACATGGTTACTTATGAAAATTACGAATGTGTAGGTGTTTTCCTGGAAGAAAAACTCATTGGTGTTTCTGGGCTGTGGTACAATGTTCGCCATTATATTGGGAAAAGTGTAGAACCAGACCACGTAATTATAGACCCCGACTATCGCGGAAAAGATATTGGCAAAAAATTCTTTGCATGGATTGACACATATACTGCTGAAAAAGGCTGTGAAGCTGTTGAATTAAACACGTATACAGGCAATACAAAATCGCACAAATTCTATTACAACGAAGGTTTTGAAATCTATGGCTTTCATTTTGTGAAAGTTACGCGAAAGGACAAAAATTTTTACTAATTTTTACACAAATAGCTTTGCTTTCATTAAAAATGAAAGTATCTTTGTACTGCTTTACAGGCGAGAGTAGCTCAGTTGGTAGAGCGTCAGCCTTCCAAGCTGAATGTCGCCAGTTCGAACCTGGTCTCTCGCTCAAAAACCGCACGTTCATTCGTTCGGTTTTTTTTTGTTATTAACATAAAAACACACGGAATGTCGTCACGCCAGAAAGCGTGATCGCTCGCTCAAAAACCGCACTTTAATTGGGGAGAAATTTTTTATTTTTAAGAAGGATTTAATCGGCGTCCAAAAATCCCCAATAATACGATAAGAACCGCAACCAACACAACCACTCTTGGTTGTAAATGTATAATTGCTGGAAAAACCAATAGCGTCGTAATAAAGCCACCAATAGCGCCTCCCAAATGCGCAGAATGCCCAATGTTTCCTAATTGCTTTTTCATTCCGCATATAGAATACACAATATAGCCAACACCCAAGACATAGCCAGGGATGTCTATAAATGGGAAAAAGATAAACGTATACGTATTGCTTGGATACAATAAAACACTTGCAATTAAAACACCTGGGCCATTGTAAATAAGTACTAAAATTTGGGAATTAGGTTGAAATATTGTATTATTGTAAAACAATAAATAGGAGGTAGATTTTCTTTTTACAGAAATATAGACTGTTAAAACAGGAATTTTACTCCGAATACTACAAGCTATAACACATTAAAAAAGTATTGCGATCAAACACGGACTGACCATCCAACGTTGAAAAATTCTAAACGACATTAAATCATAAAAGAATTTATAGATATGTATGAGTATCAATTATTTTTATTAAATATATAAAAACTAAAAAATTATGAAAACATTATTTAAAATTACATTTGCACTATTGTTATCAATAAGTTTATTATCTTGTAGTAATGAAGAGGGTTTAGGTGATTTAGATAATTTAGAACAAAAGACATTAACTTTCGATGAACTATTTGATAAAATATCAAATACAGATATAGATATGAAATCTGAAAAAATATTATACATAGATTACGTTTGGAATAAAACTAATAATTCCGTAATGGTATCTAAAGTTAGACAACAAGAACCTGATTTTTTTATACTAGAAACGACGGAATCGCAAAACATACTATTTAAAAAAGACAAATATACTGTAGAATGTGATAGAGGTGGGGACGGAAGCGATAATTGGAGTGAGACTTGTGATGGGAAATTCTCCTGTGGAGGATTAATTGCTGATTGTTTAGATGAAGGCGGATGCGCAACTATGTGTACTAATAGAATGGCTTATGCGCCACAAACAAAGACTTTTTACCTTTTGAGTAATTAATAAAATAACGTGGCATAACCACCTATATAAAATCCCTAAAAACCTACACAACTCACCTCGAGTCGTGTAGGTTTTTTATACTAGCTAAAAAACCGTACTTTAATTGGGGAGATATTTTTATTTTTAAGAAGGGTTTAATCGGCGTCCAAAAATCCCCAATAACACGATAGGAATTGCAACCAACACCACCACTCTTGGTTGTAAATGTATAATTGATGGAAAAACCAATAACGTCGTAATAAAGCCACCAATAGCACCTCCCAAATGCGCAGAATGCCCAATGTTTCCTAATTGCTTTTTCATTCCGTATATAGAATACACTATATAACCAACACCCAATACATAGCCAGGGATGTCTATAAATGGGAAAAAGATAAACGTATACGTATTGCTTGGGTACAATAAAATACTTGCGATTAAAACCCCTGAAACAGCTCCAGAAGCTCCAATAGCACTGTAATAGGGATTGTCTTTATGGTAATACAACGCATACAAACCACCTGCCAACAAGCTCCCTAAATAGATGACAACAAAAGAAAGGCTCCCTAAGCTGTCTGCAGTAATACCACCAAATAAATACAAGGCATACATATTAAATGCCAAATGCGAAAAATCTGCATGTAAGAAACCACTGCTCAACAGTCTTTTCTTATCTCCTGCTAACACCGCTTGAACTTGAAATTTAAACCGCTCAAAAAAAATGCGATCATTAAAGCCTTTTATAGACATGATTACTGTGAAAATTAAAATAACGAGTACTGCTTGGTTCATCTTACTTCTATTTTTGCTGGTAAAGCTACACAAACTTTTAATAAAAAATAATATTATTCACACTAGAAACACAATGCTTTCTCATTTATATTCCCATCTTTGCAGTCTCAAATTAGATGTTATGAAGCTATTTTCTTTTGTACTCACCTACCCTATTATCTGGCTATTGTCTAGATTACCAATGCCTATTTTATATCTTTTATCTGACGTACTATACCTGCTTCTCTATTATATTATTGGCTATAGAAAAGAAGTGGTCCATAACAATCTTCGTATTGCTTTTCCAGAAAAATCGGAAACAGAAATCATACGGATTCAGAAAAAATTCTTCCAGCATTTTACAGACCTCACCATAGAAAGTGTCAAAGCTTTTAGCGTGAGTGCCTCTTTTATAAAAAAACACTATACCTACACCAATACAGCACTCATACAACGCTTAGAAAAAGAAGGCAGAAGCATTGCCTTAACAGGGTCGCATCAAGCGAATTGGGAATGGAGTTTTGGGATGACATCGATTACAAATATGGGCTGTGTTGCAGCCTATAAAAAACTACAAAACCCCTACTTTGGAAAGGTGATAAAAAAATCGAGAACAAAATTCGGATTCATCGGCTACCAAACCAATGAGTTTACCAAGAATATTTTACGACGGGTACAAGAAAAACAACAGAGCTTGTATATTTTACTAAGCGACCAGTCTCCACAAGTTAAAAAAACAAAGCACTGGACCACGTTTTTAAACACGATAGTGCCTGTGCATACGGGCGCAGAAATATTGGCTAAAAAGCACAATTTTGCAGTGGTAAACATGTCTGTAACCAAAATTAAAAGAGGGTATTACAATGCCGATTTTCAATTAATTACAGAAACACCTGCTGAATTTACTGATTATGAAATTACAGAAAAATACCTGGAATTAACAGAAGCACATATTCGTAAACAACCTGCCTACTACCTCTGGTCTCACAAACGCTTTAAGCACAAGGATAGGTATCCTGGAAAGACAACTGAGAAATAAGTACGGTTACGAAAACCATTGTTGCACCAAGGCAACTTCCGCTGGAAGTGCCGTGCGATGTACATAATCATTTTTAGTAGCATCGTATGTGTAGTCTTTAGACCACGTATCAATATTTGCACAAAGCGCACGAAGGCTTTCACAAATAAAAGCAACTTCAGCATCTGTAATGGTGGGGTGAATTGACAAACGAACCCAACCTGGCTTTTCAGTAGAGCAACCTGCTTCAATTTCTGAAGAAATTCGTTCAGACGTTTCTTGATCTACATTCAATAAAAAGTGACCATAGGTTCCTGCGCAAGAACAACCGCCTCTTGTTTGAATACCAAAACGATCGTTGAGTAATTTAACAACCAAGTTAAAATGAACATTGGGTATGTAAAAAGAGAAAATACCCAAGCGGTTTTTAATTTTAGGCGCCAATATTTTTATGCTTGGTATCGATTCCAATGCCTCAAAGAGCACTGTATTGATTTCTTCTTCTCTTTTTTGAATATTTTCGACACCCATTTTTTCTTTCAACTGTATGGACAAGGCCACTCTAATCGTTTGTAAAAAAGCCGGGGTCCCTCCGTCTTCACGGGTTTCTATATCGTCAAAATAATTGTGCCCTCCCCACGGATTCGTGTAGCTTACCGTGCCTCCTCCTGGGTTATCTGGCACATTGTTTTTATGCAATTTTTTATCAAAAATTAAAACACCAGCACTTCCTGGGCCTCCTAAAAACTTATGAGGAGAAAAGAAGATCGCATCCAAATGCGCTCCTGCTTCTTCTGGGTGCATATCTATAGCAACATACGGTGCAGAACAAGCAAAATCAACAAAGCACAAGCCGTTGTGGCGATGCATCAGTTTTGCTATTTCATGGTAATTTGTTTTAATCCCTGTTACATTAGAACATGCAGTAACTGCCGCTATTTTTAAGGGCCTGTCTTGGTATTGCAGCATGCTTTTTTCGAAGCTATCCAAACAAATGAGTCCATCTGCATCACAAGAAACCACCACCACTTCTGCAATGGTCTCCAACCAAGAAGTTTGGTTTGAATGGTGCTCCATATGCGATATAAAAACAACAGGTCTTAATGCTTCTGGAATACTAGTATAGTCTTGAAGGTTTTCGCTTACTTTTAAACCAAGTATGCGTTGTAACTTATTCACAACCCCTGTCATACCAGATCCTTCAGTAATTAAAACATCTGTAGGCGATGCGTTTACATGCTTTTTAATAATGGCTCTCGCTTGTTGGTATGCCAACGTCATGGCTGCCCCACTGGTAGACGTTTCTGTGTGTGTGTTGGCTACGAATGGCCCAAATTCATTGAGCATTTTTTCTTCAAGAGGCCGATACAAACGCCCACTGGCAGTCCAATCTGTATAGCACATTTTTTGTTCGCCATACGGTGACATAAATGTTTGATCGACACCTACAATGTGTTTTCTAAACTGACTGAAATACTGTTCTAATGACTCCATAACCTTTTAAAATTAGTCGTTTTTAGCTTGCTATAATCGCTTTTATTTCTTCTATAAAACGAACCGCCAAACCGTCTGCTGCGGCTTGGGAATTACTTTCTGTATAAATTCGAATAATAGGCTCTGTATTTGATTTTCTCAAATGCACCCATTCGTTCTCAAAATCGATCTTTACACCATCTATTGTATTCACCTCTTCCTTGGCATACTTAGCAGTCATCGCAACCAAAATTGCATCGACATCTATGGCGGGTGTTAGCTGAATTTTATTCTTGCTCATAAAATAACTAGGGTAGCTATCTCTCAATGCTTTACAAGACATTTTTTGCTGTGCTAAATGCGATAAGAACAAGGCCACTCCTACCAGAGAATCTCTTCCGTAGTGAGACGCAGGATAGATAATTCCTCCATTGCCTTCTCCTCCAATAACAGTATCGGTCTCTTTCATTAGCTGCACTACATTTACTTCTCCTACGGCGCTGGCCGTATAGGTACCTCCGTGTTTTTCAGTAACATCTCGCAAAGCTCTGGAAGAAGACAAGTTAGAGACGGTGTTTCCGCCACCTAAACGCCCCAATACATAATCTGCACAGGCCACCAAAGTATATTCTTCGCCAAACATAGAGCCGTCTTCATTTACCAAGGCCAAACGATCTACGTCTGGATCTACCACAATACCTAAGTCGGATTGTGTGCTGACCACCATTTCAGAAATGGCTGTTAAATGCTCTTTTAAAGGCTCTGGATTGTGTGGAAACTCGCCGTTCGGCTCGCAATACAACTCAACACAAGCAACGCCCAGTTTTTTTAACAACGCAGGAATGGCAATACCTCCTGTAGAGTTTACGCCATCTACCACCACCTTAAAATTTGCTTTCTTAATTGCTTTTACATCTACCAAGTCTAATTTCAAGACCTCTTTGATGTGTTTCTTTATGTAATTTTTCTTTTTTCTATAGACTCCTAAATCGTCCACTTCAGCAAACAGAAAATCTTCTGATGCTGCCAAGGCTAAAATCTGTTCCCCGTCGGCGCCATTTAAAAATTCGCCCTTTTCGTTGAGTAACTTTAACGCATTCCATTCTTTTGGATTGTGACTCGCTGTTAGAATGATACCGCCATCTGCCTGTTCTTTAGGTACCGCAATTTCTACGGTTGGCGTTGTAGACAACCCTAAGTCAACCACGTCTATTCCTAAACCAATTAAGGTATTGGATACCAAACTGCTGATCATCTTCCCAGAAATACGGGCATCTCTACCTACAATGACTTTGATGGTCTCTTTCGTTGGATTCCTTTTCTTGATAAAAGCCCCGTAGGCTGCTGCAAATTTCACCGCATCTATAGGGGTTAAGTTTTCATTTGTAGCACCTCCAATAGTGCCTCGGATTCCTGAAATTGATTTTATAAGTGTCATCTTGTTCTTTATTATTTTCTAATTCCTTGTAAAAATAGTGCAATCTTTTGGTTTCTTAACATGTTTCTAAAACTTTATATGACTAAAACCGTCTTCTTTAAAACAAAAAAAACCGGTAGCTTTCGCTACCGGTTTTGAAATATATTAGACTGGGGATTATTTTCCACCTTCCATTTTTTTCTTCAATTCTGCCAATCCTCCAATATCACCTAACGTGGTTTTATCAGCATCTGCAGATTTTTTAGCTTGTACCTTCATGTTTCTTTGCTCTTGTTCTTTGAACAATGCAGTATGAGAAACAACTACTCTACGGTATTCTTTGCTAAATTCTAACACTTTAAATTGTGCCGTATCGCCTTTTCCTAATTTGGTACCGTCTTCTTTTTCTAAGTGACGTCCAGGAGCGAATCCTTCAACACCATCAGCAAAAGCTACAACAGCTCCTTTATCGTTCTTTTCTTTGATAGTTCCTTCATGTAAAGAATCGATAGCAAAGGTAGCTTCGTGAGCATCCCAAGGGTTGTCTTGTGTTTGTTTGTGCCCTAAGTTCAACTTACGGTTTTCAACATCCAATTCAAGCACTTGTACCTCAAGCTTGTCTCCAACAGTTACAAAATCAGATGGGTGTTTTACTTTCTTAGTCCAAGATAAATCTGAAATGTAAACCAATCCATCAATTCCTTCTTCTAATTCAACAAACACGCCAAAGTTCGTATAGTTACGCACTGTACCTGTGTGGGTAGAACCTACTGGGTATTTGGTGGTAATATCTGTCCAAGGATCTGGGTGTAATTGTTTGATACCTAAAGACATTTTACGGTCTTCACGGTCTAAGGTTAAGATTTGAGCTTCAATCTGATCTCCAACTTTTACGAAATCTTGTGCAGAACGTAAGTGCGTAGACCAAGACATTTCAGAAACGTGAATCAATCCTTCAACACCTTCTTCAACTTCAATAAATGCTCCATAATCTGCTAAAACAACTACTTTACCTTTTACTTTGTCTCCAATAGCTAACTCAGTATTTAACGCTTCCCAAGGGTGCGCAGATAATTGTTTCAATCCTAATTGAATTCTAGATTTGTTATCATCAAAGTCTAAAATTACAACGTTTAATTTCTGATCTAATTCAACGATCTCATTTGGATGGTTGATTCTAGACCAAGATAAATCGGTAATATGTACCAATCCGTCTACACCACCTAAATCAACAAAGACACCATAAGAAGTAATGTTTTTAACCACACCTTCTAATACTTGTCCTTTTTCTAATTGACCAATGATTTCTTTCTTTTGGATTTCTAAATCAGCTTCAATTAAAGCTTTATGAGAAACAACAACGTTTTTAAATTCGTGGTTGATTTTCACTACTTTGAATTCCATTGTTTTTTCAACGTATTGATCGTAATCACGAATAGGCTTCACATCTATTTGAGATCCTGGTAAGAATGCCTCGATTCCGAAAACATCTACAATCATACCTCCACGAGTTCTACATTTTACAAAACCGTTTACGATTTCGCCAGTTTCGTGTACGTTGTTTACACGATCCCATGCTTTAATAACACGTGCTTTTTTGTGAGACAATACTAGTTGACCAGCACTATCTTCTCTTTTATCTACCAATACCTCTACGGTATCTCCGACAGTTAAACCTGGATTGTAACGAAATTCGTTTAAAGAAATTACACCTTCTGATTTCGAGTTGATGTCAATAATCGCATCTCTATCGGTAATTCTTACAACAAGACCTTCAATAACGTCTCTTTCTTGTACAAAACCTACGGTTCCTTCTAATGCTTTTTCGAATTCTACTAATTTAGACTCGTCTACTGCATCAATACCTTCTTCGTATTTGTGCCAGTTAAAGTTTGCTAAAAATTCGGTTGGGTTTACTGTTTCTACAGCGACTGCTTGTGCAGCTTCTACTTCTGGAGTAGTTTCTTTGGTTGCTTCAGACATTTCTGAAAATAATTTTGTATCCTGTTGTTTATCAGATTCTTAACGATATAAACACCAAGAGATGTTTGTATATATATAACTTGTTTCGCCCCTTCTTCAAATCTGCTATCGTAAAAAGGAGTGCAAATGTAGTGAAAATAAAGGAGTAAGCAATTAAAAATTAAAAGATTAGTCTATAAAAAACGACGTGTAGCCATTCGTATTTACGCAATCCAATTTTTGAACGCTTTTACACGTTCTCTACTGACAACAATCTCTGATGCCGTATACGAATGCAAATGTATTTGTAAACGGCTATTTGTATAAGAAACCATGTCTTTAATTGCTGAAAGATGGATGATAAAGGTTCTGTTTGCGCGAAAAAATTGGGCGGGGTCTAATTGTGTTAACCAGCTTTCTAAAGCGCCGTCAATTACATAATCTCGTCCGTGTATTGTATGAAGATACGTTGCCTTGTGCTCACTGTAAAAACAAACGACTTCTTCAATTGGAATGATCTTTAGATGTTGCCCTATCTTAATTGTAAATCGTTTTTTATACACACGGTCTATGGGATGCACTAACAATTGTTTTATCGTTTCTAAATCTAACTGCACAGCTGCTTTTGGCAAACGATGGGTCTTAAATTTCTCAACAGCAGTCTTTAGCTCGTCCTCGTCTATGGGTTTCAATAGGTAATCTACACTGTTTAATTTGAATGCTTGCAGCGCATACGCATCGTATGCAGTGGTGAAAATAATAGCACTTTGCACAGAGACCGATTCAAAAATTTCAAAAGACAAACCATCGGATAGCTGAATGTCTAAAAACAAGACATCTGGCGCCGAATTGCTTTGAAACCAATCGATAGATTCCTGAACAGAATGGAGTGTTTTTTCTACTTCCAACCCTATTGTTTCCAGCATTCTTACCAATCTTCTGGCAGCGGGTTTTTCATCTTCTACAACAACTATTTTCATATGCTTATCTCAACTAGTTTTGATCCATGTATTCTTTCACCTTGCGTTCCTCCCAATTTTTTCCTAGAAAAAAATCAAATCTAAAAACGCTCAAGCCATGGAGCACCAATCCAATACTCCACCAAAAGAAGAAACTGTAATTACCACTATCTGTTAGCACCTCTACCAACGTATCTCCATGAGAAAAATCGCTGTGCATGCGACGCACAATAAAAAACCCATTTACAAGAACAAACCAAAACAAGTGTTTGTAAAACTTTCGGATGTCTTCTACTCTTTTATGTGCTTTAATGTATCGTTGGTTTTTCTCTTCTTGTGGTGTCATCATTCCTTTTGTGTTTTTAAATGTACATTATTTTTACTATAACTTATCTATTTTTCTCTTTCTACTCTCTATGACCTGAATGCTCTTCTAAATATTCTTTCATTTTTTGTGCTTCCCAATTTTTAGAGAAAAACAAGCGTGATCCAAAAACCCCCATCCAATGAAAGGCAACGCCTATTCCCCAAAAAAACCAGGTGCTATAGAGTCCGAAATGAGAAAGCACTTCAAGAAACGACATGTCTTCTTCGTTTGTTAAACCGTAAAAAACCATGGCACTTATAAATATATTTACTACAATATATACTGCTAAATGTATGTAAAACCCTTTGATTTTATCTACTTTCTTTTTTGCTAATAAGTACCGGTGTTCTTCTGTATATTCCTGTATCATCTTACTTGTTTTTAGTATTGTTTTCTTCGTCTTCTTTCATTAATTCTTCAATCTTCTCCTGCTCCCAATTCCTCCCTAGAAACAAACTGTAATTGTAGACGTCTAAACCGTGGAAGACCACGCCCATACCCCAACCAAACATTGGGAACCAGAACCAGTGAAATTCTGGTGAAACATATAGGTTTACAAATACCAAGAACGGCATAAAAATTATGTACGAGGCAATGTTTTGGTAGAATTCTTTCAACTTCCCTACATGTTCAACTGCTTTTACATACTGACTGTTTTCATAATCTCTACTTGTTTTCATAAGATGCATTGTTTTTGTTAATAAAGGTATTTTTACGACAAAAGTGGTCGATGTTTTTGTAATTGAAACTGTTTGTTCACTAATCAACCCATAGCGGTCCGATATGTTTTGTAAACCTACTTGTGTACTACTGCCTATGGCTTTTTTTAAGTGCAACGAATTTTCTACACACAGAAAATCGCCTTCCTTATAAATCGTGATTTTTAAAGGGCTTTCTACTGAAAGCACGTTGTGTTTTACAGCATTCTCTAAGAGCAACTGCAAGGATAGTGGCACAACCTTTAGAGTATCATCTGTCAAGGATACAGAGATCTGAAAATGAATGGCTTCTTCAAAACGCATTTGCAGCAGCTCTATATATGTTTTTGCAAACTGCAACTCTTCAGACAAGGGTACCAGTTCTTTATTTCGTTGTTCCAATACATATCTATAGACGGTTGCTAGCTTGGTTGTAAAACGCTCTGCTTGCTTTGGGTTTTCATCAATAAGCGCCGTTAAGACGTTCAAACTATTGAATAGAAAATGAGGGTCTATTTGATTTTTCAAGGTTTCGAACTGCGCAGAGGCTGTTTTGGCAACAATCTGTTGTTGTGTATTTTCTTGCACTGTAGACGCTTTCCAGTTCATCATAAAACCCCGTGCATGAAAAACGGCGGAGACTCCTAAAGAAAGGATGATATAAAGCAAATGAATCCACAAAAGTTGTTGCGAGAAAAAGAATGCAGCATCAACACCTTGCATCCAAACAAAGAGTACGTAATTAATACCTAACACAACAGGAACTGTGTAGAGAATCGTACTAAACACACCTACCCAAAGACGCTGGTTGGTTTGCGTAACCCAATCCCACTTTAAAGACAGCATATGGTTTAAAAAGTCACTTCCAAGCCCTAATCCAAAAGAATACAAGCCAGAAATAAGTATGGATTTTAACAAGCCGTAAAAACTTAATTGCTGAAAAATTACTGCGAAAAAAAGACCTAAAATAATTGATAATTTTAGATACGTTAAGACCTTATGCTGTAAGTTTTCTCGGGTAAAGAATCGTAGGTTCGTCATTTTCTGTTTTTTAATCTTTTACCATTCAAAGATACCGTAAATTACATAAGTAATAAAGCCGTTCTAGTGAATTGCAAGACAAAAATACATAGAAACTAAAAGAAGAAAAAGAAAAGAGTACTCAGTTGTTTGTATTTCAAGACGAACTGTCATTAGGCGCAACCGTCAGTACAGCAATTGTCGTCTTTCACCAATCGACACGTGAGTACTGCCAACAAGGCACCTACAATAGGCGCTAACAAATACAACCACAAATGCTCTGTATGCCCAGAAATAATTGCTGGCGCTATAGAACGTGCTGGGTTCATAGATGCTTTGGTCATGGGTCCCGCAAAAATTGCTTCCAATAAAACCACGCCACCAATAGCGATTCCAGCCATTGTACCTGTTTCTTTACTGCCTGTAGACACATTGATGATCACCAACATTAAGAAAAAGGTAAGTATCACTTCTAAGATAAACGCACGCCAGGCTTCAAAAGAAGGAATGGTGGCGCCATAAAATTCACTTTCAGGAAACAACACCCATAAAATACCACTTGCAAGAAAAGCACCAAGTACCTGTGCAAGAATGTATTTTGGTACTTCTTTCCAAGAGAATTTCTTTGCATAGGCAAAAGCAATGGAAACGGCGGGGTTTAAATGCGCGCCAGAAGTCTCTCCAAAAGCATAAATCATTGCCATTACAATAAGTCCCCACGTAATACCAATCCCTACATGTGTAACATCGCCTTGGGTAATTTCATTAATTGTCATCGCTCCGGTTCCGCAAAAAACCAATGCAAAAGTGCCTATGAATTCTGAAATATATTTTTTCAATGGAGTTGTTTTTCGGCAAAGATACAATCCTTTTTGGTCTTTTTAAGTCATTTTTCCACAAGGAGTTGCACGCATGTAAAGGTCTTGTAAAAGTAATCTCAAATATATTTTTAAAATCACTTATTTAGAATATATTTGTAATTCAATTTTTA
>Ga0209035_10000351_pt1 | contig 18238 bp, 18 predicted proteins | sample MarorgKNORR_S2LV_6_FD_188220 | JGI IMG/M metagenome (GOLD analysis project Ga0209035, IMG submission 188220) | Marine microbial communities from the Southern Atlantic Ocean, analyzing organic carbon cycling - AAIW_A/KNORR_S2/LV (SPAdes) (version 2) | ecosystem: Environmental > Aquatic > Marine... | reverse complement strand
CCGTTGTCACGGTCTTGGATTAACAGGCCTCCATTGACTCTTTTGTAGTCAAAGTCTTGTGGGCGTTGGTCACCCCAAACACCACACTCTAGCAGGCGTACATTTTTCTTTGCGGCAACAACAGCCACTGCATCGGCAGAAACTGAAGGCGCAATAATAACCTCAACAAATTGCTTTTCACAGATGGCTTCAGCGGTCTTGGCGTCAAGCTCGCGGTTAAAGGCGATAATGCCGCCAAAGGCAGATTCTGGGTCGGTGGCAAAAGCCAGATCGTAGGCTGTACCAATATCAACCGCCACTGACACGCCGCAAGGGTTGGCGTGTTTGACGATAACGCAGGCCGGTTGGTCAAACTGTTTGACACATTCCAGTGCAGCATCCGTGTCGGCAATATTGTTAAACGACAGCTCTTTGCCCTGCAGTTGTTTGGCCGTCGCCACGCTGGCTTCGGTAGGGTTGGCTTCGGTATAAAAAGCGGCCTTTTGGTGTGGGTTTTCGCCGTAACGCATTTCTTGGGTTTTGAAATACTGCACATTAAAGGTATTGGAAAAGTCACGCGTGTTGTTATCGGTATCGCGTGCACCAAAGTGATTGGCGATCATGCCGTCGTAGCCTGCGGTATGTTCAAAAGCTTTAACCATGAGTTCGTAGCGGGTGTTGTAATCAAGCTGTGCTTCGTTGGCTTGCATCTGCTCAAGCACCATGGCGTAGTCGCTGTTGTCCACTACAATGGCTACGTCTTTATGGTTTTTCGCTGCCGAGCGAACCATGGTTGGACCGCCAATATCGATATTTTCAATCGCGTTGGCCAGGGTACAGTCAGGGTCGGCAACTGTGGCGGCAAAGGGATACAGGTTAACTACGACCATATCGATAGGCTCAATTTTGTGCTCTGCCATAACAGTATCATCAGTGCCGCGACGACCTAAAATACCACCGTGAATTTTTGGGTGTAGCGTTTTTACGCGGCCATCCATCATCTCTGGAAAGCCAGTGTACTCTGAGACTTCAGTGACAGCGATGTTGTGTTTTTTAAGTAACCGGAAGGTTCCTCCCGTGGATAATAATGCTACATTTTGAGCTGTCAAAGCTCGGGCAAAATCAACAATGCCAGTTTTATCAGATACGCTAATGAGTGCGCGCGTGACTTTTTTTAGATCGCTCATGGAGTCCTCGAGTTGAGTTACAAAAGGTCGTACTGTTTAAGTTTTTTTCGTAGGGTCCCTCGGTTAAGGCCGAGTATTTCGGAAGCTTTACTTTGATTCTTACGAGTATAGGCCATTACCGCCGCCAGTAATGGCGCCTCGACTTCAGCTAGTACCAAATCATAAAGATTCACAGTACTTTGACCGTCCAAGTCATCAAAATAACGCTGCATAGCATCGGCGACACTGACCCTTAAAGAATCTTGAGTGTCTTTTGTAGCTTGGTGAGTCGGCGCATTATAATCTGGGGTTGTTAGATAGCTATTCACGTCTTTTTTATCTAACACTTTGGTGTCGTCAGTGGTAGTCATGCGACTTTTCCTTCATAGCGGGAGTCGAAGAAAAAATCTTTGAGTAATTTTCTTTGTTGTTCGGTGGTTCCAAGGGTATTGAACTGACGAGTAAAATCTTTACCACCGGACAGCGGATTAATGTACCAACCAATATGTTTCCGTGAAATACGCAGTCCGCCGGTTTCACCATAAAACTCATGTAGTGCGAGCAGATGCTCGGACATGATGGTTGCGCACTCCTTCATGCTTGGTGGCGCTAGGTGTTTTCCGAATTTAAGAAAGTGGTTTATTTGATTAAAAATCCACGGATTACCTTGAGCGGCTCGCCCAATCATCACTGCAGCAGCTCCGGTGTGTTTAAGCACAGAGACAGCTTTTTCAGGATCTGTAATGTCACCGTTGGCCAACACTGGAATAGATACCGCTTCCACTACCTGGGCAATTGTGTCGTACTCAACTTCACCGACGAAACGACAGGCGCGAGTGCGGCCGTGGACGGCGAGGGCGGCAACACCGGCATCCTCTGCAATTTTTGCAATCGTCACCGCGTTGCGGTTTTGTCTGTCCCAGCCAGTTCGAATTTTCAAGGTAACAGGGACGTCGGTGGCAGAAACTACGGCTTCTAAGATATTTTTTACTAGCTCTGGATTTTGTAGTAGTGCTGATCCTGCGGCACGTCTGCATACTTTTTTGGCAGGACACCCCATATTAAGATCAATAATTTCGGCACCCTGTCGCACATTAAATCTAGCAGCTTCTGCCATCATTTGAGGATCATATCCAGCTATTTGCACTGATCTTGGGGCAGGTTCATCACCAAATTGCACGCGTAATTGAGACTTTCGGGTCGACCAGGTAGTTGGGTCGGCGGCTACCATCTCAGATACGACTAAACCAGCGCCCATTTTTCTGCACAGTTGGCGGAATGGCAAATCGGTTACGCCAGCCATGGGTGCAAGCACGGTTTGGTTTTGAATGTGATAGGGGCCAATATTAAACAAGTTAATCTCAGGTGCCACGTTAAGGGTTGGTAATAATACTCTCTCAACGATTGATTAAAAAGTGATCAATTGAAAAATATGCCAGTTATTGATAATTCTGCGTTACTTATGCACTAAAAAGAGATGAACAGCCTCAATTTAGGGCTGCTTTAGTTTTTGGGCGCTCAATTGCGCCCATTCAGACTCGATAGCCGGAGGGAAAAATGTAAACTCGGTAGAGTAAGACGCAGAGACGGCATCAATTTGTCTATCTAAAAGTCCGGCCAGGCACAATAAACCATTGGTCACTGTCATGGCGCAGAGTTTGGGTGCAAGCTCAATGAGAGGTGCCGCTAAAATATTAGCCACCATCACTTCTGCTTGGAGATCATCGGGAACTTCACCAGGAAGATAAGTGATAAGTTGATGGTCCTCGATATTATTACGCTGCGCGTTGTCGCGACTGGCCAGCAAGGCTTGAGGGTCATTGTCGACAGCGATGACTTGCTTGGCACCGAGCAACAGAGCGGCAATACCTAAAATGCCGGAGCCGCAACCGTAGTCAATAATCGTCTTTCCTTCTAGATCTTGTTTATCCAACCATCTCAAACAGAGGTGAGTGGTCGGGTGGCTACCCGTGCCGAAGGCTAAACCAGGGTCGAGACTTAAGTTGACACCGTGAGGATCTGGCGGGTCAATCCAACTTGGGCATATCCACAATCGATCCCCGCATTTTAGTGGGTTAAAATGTTTTTTCCACTCTTGAGACCAGTCTTTGTCTTCTAGTTGTTCCCAGCGTATTTGTGGAGAAGTCGAAATGGACGCGTAAAACTGAAAATTAATTTCTTGAGTGTCTGCGGTTGTTGGAAATAGTGCAGTGACGATACATTGATCCCATAGCGGGGTTTCACCGACAGCGGGCTCAAGGATGGGTTGATCGGCTGCATCCTGGATCGTCACTGATAGGGCTTCTAGAGCAAGAAGAGCGTTTTCTATCTCAAGGCTATCTTGCCTGGATGAGAGAATGATTAACTGAATCCACGGCATACTTAAAGTCCGGCGTCATTTTGGCCTATGGAGCAATAGGAGAAGAACCTATAGGCCAAGTTTTTTCTCAAGATAATGAATGTTGACGCCACCCTTCTTGAAAGACTCATCTCTTACTAAATCTTCATGAAGGGGAATGTTGGTCTTAATGCCGTCAACAACCATCTCATCAAGTGCGATACGCATTCTGGACAGTGCCGCTTCTCGATCGTGACCATAAGTAATGACCTTGCCAATGAGAGAGTCATAATTAGGCGGCACCGTGTAGCCATTATAAATATGAGAATCAACCCGAACACCATTACCCCCTGGAGCGTGATAGGCATTGATAGTGCCTGGTTGAGGCATAAAGGTAACAGGATCTTCGGCGTTAATACGACATTCAAACGAGTGGCCGCGAAAGATAATGTCTTCTTGTTTAAAGCTTAGAGGTAGGCCGCTTGCGATTAAGAGCTGCTCTTTAACAATATCAACGCCGGTAATCATTTCTGAAACAGGATGTTCTACTTGGATCCGTGTATTCATTTCGATAAAGTAAAAATGGCCATCTTCATAAAGGAATTCGAAAGTTCCGGCACCGCGATAGTTGATTTGAATGCAGGCGTTCACGCAACTCTCAAAAACTGCCTGTCGGGCATCCTCTGGGATACCTGGAGCGGGCGCTTCTTCTAATACTTTTTGGTGCCGTCGCTGCAAGGAACAGTCTCTGTCGCCGAGATGGATGGCATGACCTTGGCCGTCAGCGAGTATCTGCACTTCAACATGCCTAGGGTTCTGGAGAAATTTCTCCATGTACACTGTGCCATCACCAAAAGCTGCCGCTGCTTCGGCTTTGGTTATAGAGACGGCATTGACCAGGGCCTCTTCATTTTCAACGACACGCATACCTCTGCCACCACCACCTGACGCAGCTTTAATAATAACGGGATACCCAATTCGTGTGGCAGTAGCGCGCAAAGTGACAGTATCATCAGATAATGGGCCATCAGAGCCTGGGACAGTGGGTACGCCCGCCGCTTTCATAGCTTTAATGGCCGCAACTTTATCCCCCATAACGCGAATTACATCAGCAGTTGGACCGATAAAGACAAAGCCGCTTTTCTCAACCTGTTCGGCAAAGTCAGCATTTTCAGCCAGAAAGCCATAACCAGGATGCACAGCAGAAGCGCCCGTTATTTCCATCGCGCTAATAAGCGCGGGAACATTTAGGTAGCTTTGTGGCGATGGGTTTGGGCCGATGCAAACAGACTCATCGGCTAATTTAACGTGCTTAAGTGCGGCATCAACTTTTGAGTGAACGGCAACAGTTTTTATATCCAACTCTTTACAAGCGCGAAGGATTCGTAAGGCGATTTCACCGCGATTGGCGATAAGCACTTTATCCAGCATGATTTAGTTCCCTGGCGCTATTAAATAATGGAGAATAAAGGCTGATCGAATTCTACAGACTCGCCGTCTTCGACCAGTATGGCGCCAATAACGCCGCCTTTATCTGCTTCAATTTGATTCATCATTTTCATTGCTTCGATAATGCAAAGGACATCTCCCGGCGATACAGTTTGGCCAACGCTTGCAAATGCCGGAGAGCCGGGAGCAGGAGAAGCATAAAAGCTACCGACCATGGGAGAATGTACGATATGACCCTGAAGCTCTGCTGGGGCGGGAGGCTCTACAGAAGCGGCTACTGCAATGGCTGGAGCCGCAGGGGCTGCTGCAATGACAGGCGGCGCTGCGTAAGAGATTACTTGAGCTCCTCGGCTGATTCGAACTGAATCCTCACCTTCAGTGATTTCAAGTTCGTTAATGTCAGACTCTTCAAGCAGCTCAATTAGCTTCTTAACTTTACGGATATCCATTGTTGTCTCTCAATCTATTATTGTGGGTCAAATTTAGTTAAGGCTGCGGCCAGTGCAAAATCATAGCTTTTTTCTCCAAAACCACAAATCACACCTTCTGCGATGTCGGAAAAGTAAGAGTAGTGCCTGAACTCTTCCCGTGCGTGTACGTTGGACAGGTGTACTTCGATAAAAGGAATGCTGACGCCGAGTAGCGCGTCTCTAAGCGCAATACTTGTGTGGGTAAAGGCGCCGGGGTTGAAAATAATAAAGTCGACGCCCTCATTCGCTGCGCTATGAATGCTATCAATAAGCTCGTGCTCAGCGTTACTTTGCAGGGCTTTGAGTCTGTGCCCAGCATCTTCTGCGTTATCAACTAACCGCTGATTGATGAGATCTAGGGTTTGACCCCCATAAACTTCAGGTTCACGAGTGCCAAGCAAGTTAAGGTTTGGGCCGTGTAGTAACAATAAGTTGGCCATAATGACTCTCAATGCGTATTAAATTAAGCGTGGAGTCTGCACTAAAACTCATAAACTGTCTATGGGTGTAGGCATAAATTTACTTTTCGGCGAAATTGGCAGAAATTAAGTGCTTTTCCTGTATTTTTTGCAGAGATTTACGCTTTAAGGATAGATTATTTTGCGATTAAAGCGACGTTTAGAACATTTAGCGGCATAATAGCTCCTTTACGCCGTCTATTTTGACAAAATCAGCTAAGTTCTTCTAATGTGTAGTTAAAAAACAGTAAAATACGCTAAACTGCCTCTTTAGTGCGCTCTATTGCTTTGAGTAAAGTACTTTCAAGTAGAATTTGTGGCAATACCTCGGCAGCCGCATCACCTGCTGGGTAAATAAGGTAGAGGGGCACACCGCTGCGTTGAAATTGGTTTAGTAGTTTTGTGATTTCAGGGTCATTATTGGTCCAATCGCCTTTCAGGTAGGTTACTTGGTTATCTTCTAAGCTTTGATAGAACGCATTAGTAAAGGCGATTTTCTCATTGGCTAGACAGGTAATACACCAATCTGCTGTTAAATTTACAAAAACAGCCTGTTCTTCTTGCCTTAGCTGACTGAGACGTTGTTGGGAGTAGGGTTCCCAGCGTACTGGTTCCGTCTCTTTTGTGATTAACAAGGCAGGAATGGTTAACGCACCTATGAGGCATAGAGCCGCGAATAAATTTGGGAAAGATAAGGAGGTAATTTTATGGCCTGAAGCTTGGCTTAATTTGGCAATCCAAATAGCCATTGTAATTAAGACTAAGCCGATAATGATGGCGGCAACAACGTCCACGCCTGCCTGCCTGCCAACAACCCAGAGAAGCCATACGCCAGTTATATAGAGAGGAAATGCTAGAAATTGCTTGAAGGTATCCATCCAAGCGCCTGGCTGAGGTAATTTCGAGGTGAGACTGGGAATCCAGGCCAGTAGAACAAAAGGTAGCGCCATTCCTAGGCCTAAAAAGGCAAACACTAGCAGCGCTAGATAGCTTGGCTGAGCTATTGCAAAGCCAAGTGCTGGGCCCATAAAGGGTGCGGTACAGGGGCTAGCAATGGTTGTGGCCAGGACACCCGTCATGAATGAAGAGGATAAGCTGCCATCTCGATCTGAGGACTGCCCTACCGACATTAGACTCGAACCTATTTCTAGGTAGCCAGAAAAAGCCAATCCCATAATAAAGAACAGGTAAATTAATAGCATGACAAATAGCGGTGACTGGAGTTGGAACCCCCATCCAATAGCTTCACCTGCTGCACGCAAGCTAAGCATGACTAATGCGATGCCAACAAAGCTGGACACGACGCCCGCGGTATAAGCCAAGCCATGGACTCGCCTGCTTGACTGGGTTTGATGCGTCATAGTAAAGCTGAGAGCTTTTATCGAGAGGACTGGGAAAACGCAGGGCATTAGATTTAATATCATGCCTCCCAGTAAGGCGAATACGAGAATTAAGCCTAAAGAGAAGTCTTCCTGCCCGAGGTTATTGGTCGAGCCACCTTGTATGGCTGCTTGGGCTGCAGCAGAAGGGGCATTACTAATATCAACATTACCGTTGACCAAGTTGATGGTAAGCCACTGTTTGTAAGGTGGGTAGCAGAGTCCGGCATCGGCACAACCTTGGGACTCTATCTGAATTTCCATTTGATCACCTTCTCCCTTGTAGGGAAGGGCGACGGATGTTTTTGTGTAATAGACTTCTAGCTCTTCTTCGAAAAAGTCGTCCCACTTACGCTTTCCAATCTCAAAGATAGGTGCTTCTAATTGGCTGGTTGCATCGACAGCACTAAAGCTAAATCGATCGCGATAAAGATAGTAGCCCTCAACAATCGACCAGTTCAGGATTAGCTGGCTCTCTTCGACGCTAACGGCTACTTGATAAACTTGCTCCACGGGCAAAAACAAAGCGTTTGACGATAGGAGTCTATTACTGTTAACCGATGATGAGACATTGTCAGACAAGGAGATTTGCGCGAAACTCAACGATGCTAACAAATAGGTTAGTAAAATTAATGTTGTCTTGAACAACTTGATCATCTTTGACTTCCTAGTTTAATACGTATTTTTGGACAATTAAATCTTATTTACGGTTGCTAAGGTTTATTGTATCTCTATTTTCTGGGACATGGCTGTTTTTGACACTGGTGTGGCATTATTTGGCGATCCAAGTCACAAATCACCGTAATGCGCAGGCCTAAATATTTTTGATCATGTATAGTCCAGCTGAGGAGAATATTTATGAGACTTGTGGTTTTTGCCCTTATAGTGACGGCAATTCAGTTGACCTTTATAGGAACTGGGCAGGCGTCAGAACAACTGCGACCGAAAGCTTTATTATTTAGTGATGGGTATTTACGTACCATGCCTCCTGGTCAAAAGGTGACAGCAGCTTTTATCAGTGTAACCAATGTGGGTGATGAAGATTGCCGGCTTATCTCGCTTGACTCTTCTTTGTCAGACCGTGTCGAGTTCCATCAACATCAACATATTGATGGAATGATGAAAATGCGCCCTATGACGTCGGTACTAGTGGCCGCTGGCAACACCGTAGTTTTTAAACCAGGTGCTTTTCATATCATGTTTTTTAATGTGGGTGATCCGTTGACGGCCGGTCATAAGACACAGCTAACATTAGGTACTGATCAGTGCGGCGACTACAGCCCGGAGTTAGAGATACGAAGCTTGGTTAAATCAAAAATAATGGATCATCACTAATGTTTTTTTTCAAAACAATAATAACCGCATGGCGACGATTTTTTAGTGGTGCTGGAGAAACATTGTCTGAAGATTATATTGGCAAAAATGCCCCTCCAAAATTACGTGCTGCCCTATACATCACGTCACTTACTCTTCTCTTATTGCTTCTTTTAGGCGGGCACTGGAGCCAAGAGCCTGCTGAATTCAATGTCCAAGTAAAATCTAATACCGGTATTGTCATCGGTGAGACCACGACTACTACCTTAATTAAAGTAGTTGATGTTTTACTAGATAAGCCCGGAGGTTATTTGAGTAACGATATTATGCCCCCAGGAATTTGGCTGGATAATCAGCCGAGCTGGGAATATGGCGTAATGATTCAAGTTCGAGATCTCAGTAAGGCGATGAGGGAGTCTTTTAGTCGTTCTCAATCACAGTCAGCAGAGGATTCTGATCTATCGATGGCCGAACCGCGATTTAATGTTAACCATGCGCGTTGGGCTGCGCCCTGGCCTGAGAGGGAGTACAGAGAAGGCCGCAATCATGTAGCCTCTTATCTAGTGCGCTTGAGTGATGAGGAGGCCTTTAATGCGCAATTTTACGCTAGAGCTGATAATTTACGTTATTGGTTGGGGACGGTTGAAAAGCGATTGGGTAGTTTATCCCAACGTCTAGCCGCGAGCGTTGGCCAGCGGCGTATCAACACTGATCTTTCTGGAAGCTTGGGCGCTCGACAGTCTACAGCGTCGCCTCAAGAATTAATGGTTAAAACCAGCTGGTGGCAAATAGATAATGTGTTCTATGAGGCGAGGGGCACCTCGTGGGCATTAGTTCATTTTTTAAAAGCCGTTGAAGTTGATTTCGGTGATGTGTTGGCGAAAAAAAATGCTACTGCAAGCCTTCAACAAATTATTCGTGAGCTTGAAATGACACAAAGACCACTTCGCTCACCAATGATTGTTAATGGTGAAGGCTTTGGTTTGTTGGCCAACCATTCTCTGGTGATGGCTTCCTATATCAGTCGTGCTAATGCGGCTATTATTGATTTACGAGAACTCATGTCTCAGGGCTAGCGTGTAGGATAGTGAGTAACAATTCCCTGTTGAGTCGCCAAAAATAAAACATCGGCAGGTTTTAGGGCAAACAGGCCATTGGTCACAACGCCGGTAATCTGATTGATTTTTTCCTCTAACGCGCAGGCAGAGGCTATCGGATGGAGGTGATGTACATCGAGTATTAGGTTTCCATTGTCAGTAATAACATTTTCACGCCATACTGGATCTCCACCAAGTTTAACCAGCTCTCGGGCAGCGTGACTTCGGGCCATCGGGATGACTTCAACGGGGAGAGGGAAAGTACCTAGGTTTTTGACCCATTTACTCTCGTCAGCGATACAAACAAATTCATTAGCCACTGCGGTAACAATTTTTTCTCGAGTTAGGGCGGCACCACCACCTTTAATTAACTCTAACCGTGGATTAGCTTCATCTGCACCGTCGACATATATAGTGACTTCAGAGACGGAATTTAACTCAAAAACCTGAATGCCGTGATTACGCAAACGCTCGGCAGAACCCTCTGAGCTAGCCACGGTGGCCAGAAATTTATGTTTGTGTTGAGCTATAAGGTCAATAAAACAATTTGCCGTAGAGCCAGTACCAATACCGACAATGCTATCCGATTCAATTTTTTGAACGACATAATCAACAGCAGCTTGAGCTACTGCCTGTTTAAGTTGGCCCTGATTCACTTAATACTCCACAAAATTTGGTTGTCGAAATGCCAGTGTTAAGTATACGGTGATTTATTTTATAAATCAGATCCATCGCTGACATTGGGGCGCTTTCAGCTAGCCTCAAAACAAGGCACTGGCGTAAAGACCCATATCAATTTACCATTGAGTCTTTGATCAATAACTTGGGTTAGTCATGCCGCAGAAGTACGTTAAAAAGATTCTCGATGCTCGTATCTATGATTTAGCGATAGAAACGCCCGTAGATGCCGCACCGCTGCTTTCAAAGCGGTTAAATAATACTGTTCTGTTGAAGCGCGAAGACTTACAGCCGGTTTTTTCTTTCAAGCTGCGTGGCGCTTACAACAAGTTACGGCAACTATCTAAAGCGGAGTTGACAAAGGGGGTGATCGCAGCTTCGGCAGGAAATCACGCTCAAGGACTAGCCCTAGCCGCACAGAAGATGGGTGTCAATGCGACTATTGTTATGCCCAAAACAACACCCCTCATTAAGGTTGATGCGGTGCGTGGTTGGGGGGCAAAGGTTGTTTTGTTCGGTGATAATTATAATGCGGCAGCAGACCATGCTAGCAAACTTGTTGTCGAGCAAGGACTTACTTATATCCATCCGTTTGATGATCCCGATATTATTGCAGGACAGGGCACAGTCGGCATGGAGATTTTGCGTCAGTTACCTGGAGATTTGGACGTTATTTTTGTTGCAGTTGGCGGCGGTGGGCTATGTGCTGGGATAGCGGCCTATGTGAAATATGTCCGTCCAGGTGTGAAGGTGATCGCCGTAGAATCTGATGATGCGGCCTGTTTAGATGCCGCCATGAAAGCGGGGCGACCGGTAAAGTTAAAAGAAGTCGGTATCTTTGCTGACGGCACTGCGGTTGCACAGGTGGGCACAGAAACATTTCGAATTCTCAAGGATCTGGTTGATGAAGTGATTACAGTTACCACTGATGAAATTTGCGCAGCAATCAAAGATGTCTATAACGATACTCGGGCTATCTGTGAGCCCTCCGGTGCGATGGGCGCCGCGGGACTAAAAAAATATGTAGAGCAAAGTGGTGTCGAAGGTCAGACGTTAGTAGCAGTTCAGAGCGGGGCAAATATTGATTTTGATCGCTTACGCTATATTTCTGAACGTACAGAAATTGGTGAGAAGCGCGAAGCTATTTTGGCGGTTATCTTAGACGAGAAACCAGGTAGTTTTAGAAACTTTTGCAAAGCGATTGGACAACGCACTATATCTGAGTTTAATTATCGATATAGTGATTCCCAGCAGGCGCAAATTTATGTTGGCGTAAAGGTGTCCGATGATGGAGATCGATTTAATCTGGTTAACGAGCTGGCTCAGAAAGGCTATTTAGTCTCTGATCTAACTGATAGCGAAATAGCTAAATCTCATATACGACATATGGTCGGTGGCCGCTCACCACAGGTAGGCGAAGAGCAGGTGTTTCGATTTGAGTTTCCGGAGCGTCCCAGTGCCCTAGCTAATTTTCTAATTAAGTTGGGTGGTGGGCTAAATATTTCAATGTTCCATTACCGTAACCATGGATCGGCATTTGGTAAAGTGCTCGTTGGATTTCAGGCATCTGAGCAAGGCGGACTCGAGGTCAAGCGTTTTTTAGATGAGCTAGATTACCGTTACGAAGACGAGACGCATAATGAGGCTTACCAAATTTTCCTTGGTAGTTAGCGGCTGCCATCGAATTCATTCTAGATCAAAGCAGGTCGGAAATTTTACGTATCTGAATTGCCTCAAAGCCTGATCCTGCCAATGCATCTGAAATAACCACGACATGATCATCTGCAGAAAAATCATTTCGCTGAAGCATTATTGCCGCTGCAGCCGCGAGAGTTTTTTCAGGATCCTCACTAAATGTAATCTGATAGCTCAAGACATTTCGGTTCAACATCAGCTGGCGCCTTGTTAGGCTGTTGTCAGTAAATGCACAAATTATAGATTCCTGGGGGTGGCAGTTTGTCACGCGATTTGCCATTCGACCTCGACGAGTGGGCACAATAATCGCTTTGGCTGAGATAGATTCAGCCAAAGTAACAGCCGCCTTGGCGATCTGCTGCTTATCATTGTCGACAATTAAATTGTCTGTAAACAGCAGTCCGCGACTGCTTTCAGTGGATCTCGCAATTCGATCGAGGATCTCAACGCACTTAACTGGATACTTTCCAACGGTGGTTTCGCCTGACAGCATAATCGCATCGGCTTCTTCATACACAGCATTAGCTACGTCAGTTACTTCGGCACGAGTTGGTATGGGGTTTTGAATCATCGATTCCAGCATATGGGTTGCCACGATAACTCGTTTTCCCATCTCTGCGCAGGTGCGAATGATACGCCGTTGAACGCGCGGCAAAACCTCTAACGGAATCTCAACACCCAAGTCACCCCGAGCCACCATAATGCCGTCAGCAGCTTCAATAATCTCGACCATATTGGTAATTGCTTCTTGATCTTCTAGTTTGGCGATAATCTTAATCTTCTCAGATTTATCGCCTAGTAATTCTCGCAATTGGTGAATATCAGCGGCCTCTCTTACAAAGGAAAGGGCGATAAAATCAACGCCTTGCTCTGTGCCAAATTCGATATCACGGCGATCTTTTTCAGTGATGGCGGGTAAATTAACTCTGATCCCCGGCAAGTTAACGTGACGCTTACTTTTTAACAGGCCGCCATCAATCACTTTAACCTGCATCACACGATCTTGCTTTGCCAGAACTTCAAGGTTGATCAGGCCATTATCTACAGTGATGGTGTCGCCGATATCTACATCATTAATGAGGTCATCATAGTTTATGTGAATAGAAGATTCTTCCACGCTCTCTGCGCCACGCGCAACGATGGAAATGATGTCACCTTCATTAAGGTGCAAATCGGCAGCCATGTCACCTGTGCGAATTTCAGGCCCCTGAGTATCAAGTAAAATAGCAACTGGATGGTCTAGTTTTTTGTTGAGCGTCTGGATAGATCGTATGATTTTAGCGTGAGACTCATGATCACCATGAGACATATTTAGCCGCGCTATATTCATTCCTGCTGAGGCCAGTTTTTCCAACATTTCTATGGATTCAGTGACTGGCCCAATCGTGCAAATTATTTTTGTTTTACGCATACTATCTCTTTTTCAGTGGCTATCAGGTGTAGTGGAATATCCCATTGCTGGCGTATAAGGTGGGGTGTTTCTTGACAGCTATGAGCTAAGCCAATCAATGTGGGTTTTGTATGGACTGATTCCGCCATAAATGAAAGTGAGCGATCGTAAAACCCACCCCCCATACCCATCCTCGTACCTTCTCGATCAAAGGCGACTAGAGGCATCAACAGGATATCAAGATCTTTGGCCAATAGCATGGTTGATTGCTCCGCTACCGGCTCCAAAATACCATAACGATTAGCCACTAATTCAGTATCAGAATCGTACCGCGCAAAGTAGAGGCAATTAGTGCTGCGGAGATCTATAACGGGTAAAAAGCAGTAGCAACCTGCTGATCTGGCATTGGACACAAGCAGTGAAGGATCCATTTCGCCATCATTAGCAAGGTATACGCCAATACGCATGCCAGAGGTAAAAGGCGACTCTCGTTGCATTAGGGATGACATATGCTGTGCGGCAAGCTGCTGCTGCTGGCCTGTCAGCGCCCGTCGTTTAAATCGTAGCTGGCTTCGAATTCCGGCACTATCCATTTTTTCTGCCTATAATGAAACCCCAGGGTGCCGCTGCCAACGTGGCCTTGAACCGAAGAGTTCAAGTTGGCGACTCTCGCAACATATCAGGCTTTCCGACGCACGGAATTGCACAACAATGCTGACAAAAAGAAGCCGGATAATAATTATCGGCTCAGGGACTTCTTGGCTGGCAAACACCTCAGGAGCCACTATTATAACAGAGCATTCGTTAAAAATAGCGGCAGTAATCGAGATTAATAAAAAGTTTTATGATGCAGTTGGGTTGATTTTTGGTGTTATTCGATTAATTAGTCAAATCGGAGAGGACAGAGTTTAATTTCAAGTTCATTGAGTTCAAGACCCCGGATGCCTCTGTATTTTTCTGCGCGGCATTTTCGGTTCGAATTAAGTCATGAGCCAAGTTGAGTGCAGCCATAACCGCGATACGCTCTAAGCCAATGATGTGAGAGCCTTGTCGAATTTCTTCCATTTTTTCATTTAACATTTTGGCGGAATACTCAAGCCCTTCACGCTCTTCAGGAGCGCAATTAACTTGGTACTCTTTGTCAAGAATACGAATTTTTAATGAAATATTTGCCATCATTGCTCTGCACTTAAGGCTTGTAATCGATTAATCATAGTTTCAACTTTTTGCTTCGCCATCTCATTTTTTTTCATAAGCTGGCTTCGCTCCCCAAGCAACCCCACTTCGCGATTACGCAATGCTTGGTTGTCTCGCTTGAGTTGCTGGCAGAGTTCGATCAAGCGGTCTAGATTTTGTTCAAAATTATCATTATCGGTCATGGCTGAAAAATTACCGCTACAAAGAAAGAGGAATAAAACCCTATAACTATAGGCATTGTAAGGGGGTTGGTCAATTACAAGATGATAAGATTACACGAAACGCAGATACACCCTTATACTAAAAATGTTAGAATGCAAGGCTAAACAAAAGGGGTATTGATGTGACATTTGATCAGCTTGAAGACTTGTTTTATGCCGTTAAGATCACGGCGAGTCCTTCTGCCTTTCACGGCTTTCTCTGCGGACGCTTGACCTGTGGGGCCGCAGATATTGAAAATTTAATTGAGATGTCGACCGACTGGCTTACCCTTTCCGATGAACAGCGTGAAGCAGCGGAGCCTGCACTGCGTGATTTTTTTGAATCATCTTTAAGCAATTTAGAGGATGTCTCCTTTCTCTTTCAGCCTTTGCTACCTGAAGATGAATTACCTCTGGGTGAGCGGCTGAGCGCAGTTGGAGAATGGGCTAGCAATTATATTTCTGGATTGGCTGAAGGCATGGAAAGTAACTTTGAAATTACAGATGAAGGTAAAGAGGCCTTAGATGATCTTGCTGCTATTGGACAAATTTCGGTGGATTTCGAAGCTGAGGATGAAGGCGAACGCGATTACACCGAATTAGTTGAATATATACGCATAGCTGTTCAGGTCATTTTCACCGACTTACACCCTGAACTGAAGGCTGACCTTGAGCCTACTATCCATTAACTTAGCAGTATAAAAAAACACCGCAGGTAGGCTATATGATAATTACTAACAAAGAATACACGGTCCGGAGAAAAGACTTAATGTCGCTAATGCAGGGTAATAGTATTGCGATCATAGCGTCCGCGCCTGAGAAAGTTCGCTCGAAAGATACGCACTACCCGTATAAACAGAACGTAACCCTGTCCTACCTTTCTGGGTTTCCGGAACCAGAGTCGGTTATGGCGCTAATACCGGGCCGACCTCAAGGAGAGGTGATCTTATTCTGTCGAGACAAAGACCCGCTACGAGAAACCTGGGATGGTTACCGAGAGGGCCCAAGCGGAGCAGTGACTAACTTTGGCGCTGACGATGCGTTTCCTATTAGCGACATTGATGACATCTTGCCTGGCCTAATGGAAGGTAAAGATCGTCTTTATTATGCAATTGGCAAGGATCCTGATTTTGATGCGCACCTCATGGCTTGGGTCAATGATGTTCGTAGCCAAAGGGGCAGCGGCGCACTGCCGCCTAGTGAGTTTGTCGATCTTGACCATTTTGTTGATGAGATGAGATTAATTAAGACCGCCCCAGAAATTAAAGTCATGCGCAAGGCAGGGGAAATATCTGCCCGCGCCCATTGCCGTGCAATGAAATTAAGTCGCCCAGGGTTATATGAATATCATTTACAGGCGGAAATAGAACATGAATTTATGATTTCTGGCGCGCCAGCTCCAGCCTATACCAGTATTGTTGGTGGAGGTAAAAATGGCTGCATACTGCACTATATTGAAAACAAAGATAAGCTTAAAGACGGAGATTTGGTGCTCATTGATGCCGGATGTGAGTATCAAGACTATGCAGCGGACATAACCCGCACGTTTCCTGTTAACGGCAAGTTTAGCGATACGCAAGCGGCAATTTATGACGTTGTATTACGCGCACAGGAAGATGCCATTAAAGTGATTGGCCCAGGGATTGAGTACAACAAGGCTAATGAAGTAACGATACGTACGATTACTCAAGGTCTGGTAGAGCTAGGAATTTTGACAGGTGATGTTGATGAATTGATTGCGGAGGAAGCCCACCGCGAATTTTATATGCATGGAGCAGGCCATTGGCTGGGTATGGATGTTCATGATGTTGGAGATTATAAGATTGAGAATAAGTGGCGCGTTTATGAGCCGGGTATGGTGGTGACTATTGAACCGGGAATTTATATCGCTCCGGATAACACTAACGTCGATGAAAAATGGCGCGGCATCGCCGTGCGTATTGAGGATGATGTGGTTGTGACTAAAGAAGGTAATGAGATTATGAGCGCTGGGGTACCAAAAGCCCGAGACCAAATTGAAGCTTTAATGGCAACTCAATGAGTCGCTGATGGGACAGGAAAATACCGAACAACTAGAACGGCCATGTGCCAATTTCGATGTAGCCATCATCGGCGGAGGGATGGTAGGCATTAGCTTGGCGTTGTTATTAGCTGAGCAACAAGGCCTGAAGATTTTACTGATTGAATCTCTGGCTATGGACTTACATCCATCAACTCAACCTAGTTACGGCCCCAGTTTTGATGCAAGGTCTACAGCGCTGTCTTGGGCTAGTCGTAAAATTTATCAATCGGTTGGCTTATGGGATAGGCTTCAATTACACCTGTCCGAAATAAACCAAATTCATGTTAGCGATCGAGGCTATGGTGGTTTGACGCGTATGACTGCGGAAGACGCCAATGTTGAGGCTCTTGGCTATGTGGTTGAAAACCGTTGGTTGGGTTCAGTACTCATTGAGCAGCTCAGCGGTTCTGGGATTGAGGTTCAGGGGGATTCAGAGGTTGCGAAACTTAAACCTTTATCTTCAGGCATGCAGTTAGACTTACATTGTGGCGTCACCTCTAATGGTGAAAGAGAAAGCCGTCTAGTAGAGGCTGGACTAGTGGTAATTGCTGATGGAGCAGAGTCACAGACGGCCCAGAAACTAGGTATATTTAGCGACACTACTCCCTACAATCAAACTGCCATCATTGCCAATATTGGACTTGAAAAAGCGCATAATGGTATTGCCTATGAGCGATTTACTGATCAGGGACCTATGGCGATGTTGCCGCTTTCTGACTATGAGGGCCGGCATCGAAGTGCTCTCGTATGGGCGCGACCTATTGAAAATACTGAGCAGCTGATGGCCTCAAGTAGTGCTGATTTCCTCCACAGCTTACAGAAAAATTTCGGTTATCGACTTGGCCGGTTTAAGAGCGTAGGGGAGCGGGTTTCTTACCCTTTATCGTTGGGCTTGGCGAGCGAACAGGTACGGCGAAACGTCGTACTGATGGGGAATTCGGCCCACAGCCTACATCCGGTTGCTGGTCAGGGTTTTAATCTATCTCTCCGTGACGCGGCTACTCTAGCGGCTACAGTCCAGCACGCTCGAGTTAATAGCCGACCTATTGGATCTTTAGAGGTGTTAGAGGGATATTATCAACAACAGTTGGGTGACCAACGCAATACTTTAATCTTTAGCGATAGCCTAACTAAGTCGTTTGGACATTCATCGTCGCTAGCCGCTTTAGGGCGAAACTCTGGATTACTCGCTTTGGATCTAATGCCTGGGCTGCGTCAGCGCTTCGCTAAATTTGGGATGGGCATGTTAAACACTGAGGCTGAACATGACTGACTTAGACGGAGAAAATTACGACGTTATAATCGTTGGTGCAGGTATGGTTGGTGCCAGTGCAGCTTGCCTATTGGCGCAGGTCCAATGCGTTAG
>Ga0209035_10000350_pt1 | contig 18252 bp, 16 predicted proteins | sample MarorgKNORR_S2LV_6_FD_188220 | JGI IMG/M metagenome (GOLD analysis project Ga0209035, IMG submission 188220) | Marine microbial communities from the Southern Atlantic Ocean, analyzing organic carbon cycling - AAIW_A/KNORR_S2/LV (SPAdes) (version 2) | ecosystem: Environmental > Aquatic > Marine... | reverse complement strand
GGGAAACCCCACCGTGCAGGCAGATGTAATATTAGAAAATGGCCTTATAGGAACCGCTTGCTCACCTTCTGGAGCATCTACCGGCTCACGGGAAGCGCTGGAATTACGAGATGGCGACAAAGGTCGTTATCTTGGTAAGGGCGTGTTAATAGCGGTTAATAATATTAATACCACAATTAGAGACTTGCTACTGGGAACATCAGCAAGTGACCAGCGTGCGCTTGATGATGCAATGATTGCGGCTGATGGAACGGAAAATAAAGCTGTATTGGGTGCCAATGCGATTTTGGCTGTATCTTTAGCGGCTGCAAAGGCCGCGGCGAAAGATAAAAATATACCTCTTTATGCTCATATTGCGGAATTAAATGGTACACCTGGTGTTTACAGTATGCCGGTGCCAATGATGAATATTATTAATGGCGGTGAACATGCTGACAATAATGTTGATATTCAGGAGTTTATGGTCCAACCAGTGTCTGCGCAAAGTTTCGCCGAAGCGCTGCAAGTTGGAGCTGAAATATTCCATTCTTTAAAAAAGGTGCTGAGTGCTAAGGGATTAAGTACGGCGGTAGGGGATGAGGGAGGGTTTGCGCCTAATTTATCCTCTAATGCTGAAGCGTTGGCCGTCATCAAAGAAGCGACACAGGCTGCTGGTTATAGTTTGGGAACTGACGTAACTTTGGCGCTGGATTGTGCTGCTTCAGAGTTTTATAAGAATGGGCAGTATGATCTTTCAGGTGAAGGTAAGGTATACAGTGCAGAGGGCTTTAGCGATTTTTTGGCCGATTTATGCGACCAGTATCCTATTATTTCTATCGAAGATGGCCAAGATGAATCTGATTGGGATGGTTGGAAGTACCAAACTGAAAAGCTCGGAGACCGAGTTCAGTTAGTTGGTGATGATTTGTTTGTGACCAACACTAAAATTTTAAGCCGTGGTATTGAAATGGGTGTCGCCAATTCTATTTTGATCAAATTTAACCAAATTGGTACCCTGTCTGAGACATTAGATGCCATTGCTATGGCAAAAGAAGCTGGTTATAGCGTTGTCATTTCTCATCGCTCTGGGGAAACTGAAGATACCACTATTGCGGATTTGGCAGTGGCTACTGCAGCGGGTCAGATTAAGACAGGATCCTTATGTCGATCCGATCGGGTGGCTAAATATAATCGATTACTGAGAATTGAGGCTGAGCTAGGGAATAGTGTTGCCCCTTACAATGGTCGCGCGGAATTTAAAGCGTAGGGCTCTAACTTGGCCGTCGCCTAATAGAATAGAATGTCAATATGCGTTGGTTATTAATAGTACTCTTGATTCTTTTGTTGGGTTTGCAAACTCGATTATGGGTGGGCGAGGGAAGTTTGGCGCATAAAACTGAATTGGACAAACAGTTAGAAAACCAACAGAGAGTTAATTTACAGCTGCGAGAGCGCAATGCGTTCATTGCTAAAGAGGTCGAAAGTTTAAAAACAAACCTTGATTCAATTGAGGCAAAAGCACGAAAAGACCTGGGAATGATAAAGGACGGTGAAGTGTTTTATTTAGTCACGGATCAAGAGATTGCCGGCCCGAAACAGAGCAGTACTAAAGAGGTTACTTCACCATGATGAAACCGCCGTCAAATTATTGGGCTATTGTTCCAGCGGCAGGAGTTGGCCGGCGATTTTCAGCAGATATCCCAAAACAGTTTCATCGGCTACATGGAGAGTTAGTCGCGCAGCACACCTTGTCCCGACTCATAGGTATTAATTTAATCAAGCGTATCGTGGCGCCCTGCGATCCCAGTTCAGGATATTGGTCTAGAGTGAGGGCAGCCAGTAATCCCAAAGTACAGCTGATTCCAGGGGGTGAAACACGCGCCCGATCTGTATTAAATGGTTTGGTCGCCATACAGCAGGATGCTAACCTTGATGACTGGGTTTTGGTTCATGATATGGCGAGACCCTGCATAACTAGCATGGATATTAATAAGCTGATTGATAATTTACGAGAGCACCCTGTTGGTGGCTTTCTTGCAGCGCCAATTAATGAAACCTTAAAGTTAGTGACGAGCGATAATAACGTCACTAAAACCGTTGATAGAACTCAGTATAGGATAGCGCAAACACCACAAATGTTTAGAGTCGGACTATTGAGAGAAGCTATTCAAGATATGCTCGACAATCATTTAGAGCCTACTGACGAGGCCTCGGCTATTGAGCATATAGGTAAGCAGGCGGCAGTCATCGAAGGTCGGCAGGACAATATAAAAATTACTCGTCGCGAAGACTTAATAATCGCTGAAGCAATTTTACAAGATCAGGAGAAACAAGCATGCGTATAGGGCAGGGTTATGATGTACATGCCTTTGGTGTGGGTGACGGATTGATTCTGGGCGGTGTCAATATTCCCTTTGATCGAGCATTTGTGGCTCATTCAGATGGTGATGTACTTGTTCATGCCTTGATTGACGCTCTTCTTGGCGGCTTGGGCTTGGGTGACATTGGCCATCATTTCCCAGATACGGATGAGCGATATCGTGGTACAGATAGCCTAGACTTATTAAGTGCGGTAGCTGAGATGATGTCAGCGCAAGGATACTCTTTGGGTAATGCTGATCTTACAATTGTGGCACAGGCACCTAAAATGGCGCCTTATCTAGAAGCAATGAAATTGAAAATTTCGATTGTTTTAGATTGTGATAGTGGACAAATAAACATTAAAGCGACCACAACTGAGAGACTTGGATTTACTGGACGTGAAGAAGGCATAGCCTGCTATGCTGCCGTTCTCCTAATGCCTTTAGACGCTTGATGTTAGGGGTGATAGTTACTTATCAAAACTGATGATTTCAATTTCAATAGACTCCCTTATCTGCATGGTAAGCCTCTAGCATCTGCCTTATTTCGCAGTCAGCCAGAGGATTTTATTGTAGATGAAATTATGGATCTTAAACCCTCTGGGGAGGGTGAGCATTTATGGTTACTCATCAGTAAGCGAGATCAAAATACCACTTGGGTGGCTGGGTTACTCGCGCAATTAGCTGGTTTAAAGCGCAATGATGTTGGATTCTGTGGCCTCAAAGATCGATTCGCTGTGACCAGCCAGTGGTTTAGCTTATATCTACCAGGACGCGACCTAGAGTTAAGCTGCTTGAAACACGATGATTTCCATATTGTAAGCGCGGCCAGGCATGGTAAGAAGCTACGGCGGGGGATGCATCAGGGTAATAAATTTCAGATTATTTTGCGTGATTTCTCGGTTGATACGATAGCTTTGCAAGACCGTTTAAATGTAATACAGGAATGCGGTATGCCTAATTATTTTGGCGAGCAACGGTTCGGTCACCAAGGCAATAATCTCCGTGAGGCTCAAACATTAATCAGTGAAGATAAGCTGAAAGGCAATCGGCATGGAACTGGCATATATCTGTCTGCTGCTCGTTCCTGGTTATTTAACCTAGTTATTGAAAAGCGGATCAGTGAAAATCAGTTGTACTTGACTTCAGATGGCGGTGACACTGGACCTTTGTGGGGGCGGGGGCGATCGTCGGTTGGCGGGGTGATTGGCGAACTTGAAAGTCAGGTTTTAGAGCCTTGGGAGGCTTGGTGTTATGCACTAGAGCACGCGGGTTTAACTCAGCAACGTCGAAGCGTTTTAGTGAGACCCGAAAGCATAGTAAGCGACTGGATTGAAAGTGATCAATTAAAGTTGCAATTTAGTCTGCCTAGCGGTTGTTATGCGACCGTCTTATTGCGGGAAATCGCTGAATTATACCGCCCAACTAAAGCCCCCATATGATATATTGGCAAAAGATTAGTTACGAGGCTGCAGCTATTTTGTGGCCGTACTCTGTGTGTTTTAGCGTAGGAGCGATTGGTGAATTCGATTGAATTAGCGGGCATTGGGATGACCTCTCAGAGAACCCGAGAACGCTTAATTAATCGATTGATTGAGCAGGGCATTACAGATCAGCGAGTTTTGGATGTCATGCGTATGACTCCTCGACATATATTTTTAGACGAGGCATTGGCGCACCGCGCCTATGAAGATACTGCTTTGCCTATAGGATTTTCACAAACATTGTCTCAACCCTACATTGTCGCCAGAATGACAGAGATTTTGGTTTCAGGAGGACGACTTAAAAAAGTTCTGGAAGTCGGCACTGGATCAGGCTATCAGGCCACTATTTTGGCTCAATTAGTTGATGAGGTGTATACCGTTGAGCGAATTGAGCCATTATTGAAAAAAGCCAAGGAGCGATTTAGGACACTCCGGCTTAATAATATTACGGCAGGCTTTTCTGATGGCTGTTTTGGTTGGGAAAAACACGCACTTTATAATGGCATTATTACTACCGCGGCGCCTCAATCAATTCCTCAAGGGTTACTTGAACAGCTCGCCCCGAATGGCGTGTTAGTCATCCCTGTTGGCATTGGTGATACTCAAGATTTGCGCGTCGTTAGACGGCTTGGCGATTCGTTTGAGTTTAATGAAGAGGTCGTTGAAAAGGTAAAGTTTGTGCCGCTCCTAAGTGGTTTGGCTCGCAATCTATAAAGGATGTGCTATGAGTAACTGGCGTCACCATATTGTGTTGTTCTTTAAAGGGTTAGCCATGGGTGCGGCGGATGTTGTACCCGGCGTATCTGGAGGAACTATTGCTTTTGTTAGCGGCATCTACTCGGAGCTGATTAACACGATTAAGTCCATTAATTTACAAGCTTTGAAAATTCTCAGGTATCAAGGCGTGTTGGCCGCGTGGGAGCATATCAATGGCACGTTTATTACTGTCCTACTTGGGGGCATACTTACTAGTCTGTTTTCTCTCGCGCGAGTTATGCATTATCTGCTGGATGCATATCCCTTACCACTCTGGGCATTTTTTACTGGGTTGATTGTCGGCTCGGTGATCTATCTCTTGCGCTTACATCCGCTATCTGGGGGTTTGGAAAGAATTTGCTTCGTTATCGGCAGCGCTATTGCGTTTGGTATTTCAACAGCCCCTCCGATGGTCTTGGAGGGAAATCTTACTACTATGTTTTTCGCAGGATCCATAGCGCTTTGCGCGATGATTCTACCCGGCATTTCAGGATCATTTATCCTTGTTCTATTGGGTCTATATCCTGTGTTTATTGGAGCCATAGCTAACTTCCAGATTGATATTCTAGTAGTCTTTGCAAGTGGTGGTATTATTGGCTTAATGTTGTTTAGCCGATTACTTTCTTGGCTGCTAGCTAATTTCCAAGGCCGAGTAATTGCGGTCATGTGCGGTTTTCTAGTGGGTAGCCTTAACGTAATTTGGCCATGGAAACAGGTCATCGGCTCGGCTCAAGGTATAGTTCAATCCACCAGCAACCTACTGCCGCTTCAGTTTTCTATCATTGTTGGTCAAGATCCACAAACATTGATTTGCCTCGCTACATTTGTATTAGGATTGGCTCTGGTGTTAGTTTTGGAATACGCCGGTAAAATTAAATCTGATCCTGCTAGTTAGGGATATTGTTTTGACAAACGTCATCTTATTATTGTCGCTTTTATTGGTTATTGCTGGGTGCGCTAGTGCGCCGGCAGCCGTTATTGATCGCGCTCAACCGCCGAGTATTCGAATAAAAACTCACTATGTCGAAGTAGGAGAAACACTCTACTCAATTGCTTGGCGTTACGACCTAAAGATAGACATGCTGGCTCAAGCCAATAATCTTGATCGATCCTACATTATAACGCCCGGTCAAAGCTTAACCTTAATTGTAGGCAATTCTAAGTCTATTAAAAACCGGTTTAAACAGCACAAGGTTTCCAAGGGCGATACCTTATTTTCAATTGCCTCCGAGTATGGTATTGAAATGCAGTCTCTGGCTCGCGCTAACAATCTGGGCTCGCCATTTTTATTGCAACGGGGTCAAATTATCACTCTCGATATCGATGGGCTTAAAATCGCCCAAGATAAGTCAGGGGAGGCATCCAAAAACCGCACTTCAGCTAGTCAAACTAAATTAAAGAATCCCAGTTATAGTAAAAATTTACAATGGAAATGGCCGGTAAAAGGCAAGGTTATAGAGAGCTTTAGCCCCGATAAATTACAAAAGGGAATCAAGGTTAAGTCAGCTGCCGGGTCGGCTGTCCATGCTGCGGCCCCAGGTAATGTCGTGTATGCAGGCTCAGGGTTACGTGGCTATGGAAAGTTGATTATCATAAAACATAGTGATATGTTGTTAAGTGCTTATGCAAATAATGAGAAACTACTAGTTAAAGTAGGGCAGTCAGTTAAGCATAAGGATGAAATTTCAAAGCTTGGTCTTGATGGAATGATGTACTTTGAAATAAGGAAAGATGGTGATCCCGTCAATCCATTAACATATATAAAATAACGTAGACATGCGGGTATAAAAAATAGGGTTGGCGACAAGGTTAGTCGCTGTGGATTAAAAATAAATTGCAAATGAGTTGCAAAAAAAATGGTCGAGGATGTACTTCTGAGTGGGCCTAAAACACAGGCTAGTAAACACCCGAAGATTAACTCAAATGAAATTCCAGCTCGTCGTGCCATCGATGCGACAACTATTTATCTCAAAGAAATTGGTTATTCCCCTTTATTAACCGCAGCTGAAGAAGTGGCCTATACCCGTAAATTAAATAAGGGATGTATGGTATCGCGTCATAAAATGATCAAGAGTAACCTGCGATTGGTAGTCAAAATATCACGTCGTTATCTTAATCGTGGCCTGGAATTGCTCGACCTAATTGAGGAGGGAAACTTAGGTTTAATGAGAGCTGTCGAGAAGTTTGATCCTGAACTGGGTTACCGCTTTTCAACCTATGCGACCTGGTGGATTCGTCAAACGATTGAGCGAGCAATTATGAATCAAACACGCACGGTTAGATTACCTGTCCATGTTATTAAAGAATTAAATGTTTATCTGCGCGCATCGCGTAAATTAGCGCAAAAGCTGGATCATAATCCAACGGCTGAGGAAATAGCGAAAGAAGTTAATAAGCCAATCAAAGATGTGCTCAAAATACTAAGCCTGAGTGAGCGAACATCATCTTTTGATGCGCCTGTTGCCGATCAAGAGAGGTCTCTTGCTGATACCGTTCCTGATCAGAGTGGGTTAGGGCCTCAGGGCAGGGTGGAGAGCGATGATTTATCATCGGTCTTGGTTGGGTGGTTAGAGCAATTACCCTTAAAACAAAAAGAGGTGTTGATTCGCCGATTTGGTTTGATGCACCATCAAGAATCAACTTTGGAACAGATCGGGTTGGAGATAGGTTTGACTAGAGAGCGGGTTAGACAAATCCAAGTGGATGGTTTGAGAAGATTGCGAGATATTTTGCGTCATCACGATCTAGATAGTGGCGACTTATTTGAAGACTTAATAAATCATTAAGATAAAGTAGCAATACTAAAAACCCCAGCATTTGCTGGGGTTTTTAGTATTAGCTTACAAACTGAGGTTGAGGCAAGCCAAATCGGCTTTTAGCACCCTTCCCGACTATAGATATGTACTAAGGTCTTTTGAGAAACAAACCCAGTGAGAAGGAGGCTCCTGGGTTTGTCGGGTTTACATATACTTAAAAGAATATTCCGTTAAGGGGAAGCAGTCCTGAGATAACAAGACTCACCATAGCCATAACGTTAATTAAAATATTCATCGCAGGTCCTGAGGTATCCTTGAATGGATCTCCAACGGTATCTCCAACAACGACGGCTGAGTGAGTATCTGAGCCCTTACCGCCTAGGTTGCCTTTTTCGACATACTTTTTAGCGTTGTCCCACGCACCACCGGCGTTAGCCATAAATAGAGCCAATGCTACACAGCCCAAAAGACCTCCAGCTAGCATGCCTCCTAGAGCTATTGCACCTAAACCAAATCCAACAACGGCTGGCATCGCAACCGCTATAATACCTGGCAGCATCATTTTCTTTAGGGCCGCTTCGGTTGCAATTTCCACGCATTTTTCAGAATCCGGATCAGCAGTACCTTCCATTAACCCAGGAATTTCTTTAAATTGCCGTCTAATTTCATTAATCATTTCAAAGGCTGCGTCACCCACTGCTTTCATGGTTATAGACGATATTAAAAATGGAATACAGATACCTATAAACATTCCCGCAAGAACCATAGGATCGGTTAGAGAGAGTGAGAAAGCGTCTCCATACTTCAGTGAAACTTGCGCTGAATATGCAGAGATAATTGCTAGAGCGGCTAGAGCGGCTGCACCGATGGCAAACCCTTTTCCAATCGCGGCAGTTGTATTTCCTAGTTCATCAAGTGAATCTGTAATATCTCTCACTTCTTTCCCCATACCTGCCATTTCAGCGATGCCACCAGCATTGTCAGCAACTGGACCATAAGCATCAATTGCCATGGTAATTCCAACTGTGGAAAGCATGCCTACTGCTGCAATACCAACTCCATATACGCCAGGTATACCTGCATCGCTAGCTATTGAAGTAGACACGAGAATGATAGTTGCAAGAATAATAATTGGAATAACGACTGATTGCATTCCAACAGCTAACCCAGAAATCATCACTGTTGCTGGGCCAGTTTCACCGGACTCGGCAATCTCTTTAACTGGATTTCCGCCAGTATAATATTCAGTTATCAACCCGATCAATATACCGCCTACGGCTCCAGAGATAACACACCACAAAACACCCATAGGTATGTCGCCCATAGATTGAATCAAGAAGTAGGCCATTACTATAAAGATGACTGGTGCCAATAAAGTTCCAGATCTAAGGGCATTAGCAGGTTCCTTACCTGATTGAAGTTTGACGATAAAGATTCCGATGATAGAGGCTATTAATCCAATAGAGGAGAGGCCTAGTGGAAGAAACATTAAGTTTGCTGAATTCGATGAACTGATAGTGTAGGCAATAGCGATTGAAGCGATCATCGCTCCACAATAAGATTCGAAAATATCAGAACCCATACCTGCAACATCACCCACGTTATCGCCCACATTATCAGCGATAACTCCTGGGTTTCTTGGGTCATCTTCTGGAATTCCAGCTTCTATCTTGCCTACTAAGTCAGCGCCAACATCAGCACTCTTAGTGAAGATTCCGCCACCAACTCTCGAAAATAAAGCGACAACTGACGCACCCATTCCAAAGCCCTCTAAGGCATGAACATGAGACGCACCGTTAGCTGCATAAAAATAATATAAGCCACCTAAGCCGATTAGTCCGAGTGAAGCGACACATAGTCCCATCACAGAACCGCCATAAAAAGACACAGATAGAGCGGCAGCAGCACCATCCTGTTGGGCAGCTGTAGCAGTTCTAACATTTGCTTTTGTGGCTGCGTACATTCCAATAAAGCCTGCTAGTGATGAGCATGCTGCGCCCACTACAACTGCAATAGCTGTTTCGGTACCTAGGAATAAGTATGCAAGTACAACAAGAACGCTAATAAAAACGAGTAGGTATTTGTATTCTGTCTTCATAAAAGCAAGTGCGCCGTTATGAATTTGGTCGCCGATTTTTTTGACCTTATCTTCACCATCGGGATATTTCATCACCAACAAGTAAACAATAAATGCTGCGATCATGCCAAAAAGGCCCAACAGCGGTGGAAGTAGTGGACTATTCATGTAAAACCCCTTTATTTTTGAACGCGCATTCTAGCAAAAAAATATAAAAAAAGACCTATTTTTCATATCAATATGGCATTAAGGTGATAAAAGTCAGCCTAATTAACAATCATGCAGGGGAAGTACGAAGAGCCTAGGGTTGGGTTCATGAATTATGGGTCTAAACACGATTGATCGATCGCCATTAAAGCCGGGTTAAGAAACGCAAAAACGTGTCTGCAACTTGGCGTACATTTACTCATTAAGCACCGTTGCAATATTTAACCGAAATGCTGCTGGCCAGCGTATAGCAAACATCTCATTTTATTGGCCTCCACAGTAAAGGGTTTTTAATGAAACTGGCTAGTCGACAGCTATCCTTGTATAGATTGATAGTGAGACAGATAATGGTGACGTAAAAGAGTTAAGTGCTTGGCTGAATTATCCTTGATTTTTAGAGCTTAACCCCAATATTAGAATAATGGTGTTTTGGCTTGGTTTAAATGTGACTTGTCTTAATTGATCAGAAAAGGAATTACCTTGAATAACAATGTTCGGCTAGCAGTAATCTTTATCGTCTCTCTTTTAGTTTGGTTTGGGAGTGGGTTTTTGACCTTCCCGAAGGCGACCGAGGTTCAGCAGTTACCTTCAGCGCCGCTGACTGTCGTTCAGGTGACTCAATATTCTGAGCTGCTATTCGAACCTAAGCTAACACTGAGGGCCTATACTGAGTCAAATAGGACTGTTAATGTCTTAGCGCAGGTTGCCGGTCAGATTTCCAAGGTATTGGTGGCGGAGGGCGCTTCAGTCAATGAGGGCGATGCGATATGCCAAATAAATGCAGAGGACCGATACTTGCGTTTAGATCAAGCCAAGGCAAATCTGGAACAATCGGAGATAGCTTACCGAGGGGCCTTAAAGCTTAAAACAGGCGGCTATCAATCTGACTTGGCGATTTCTCAGGCTAAGGCAAGGCTAGCAACAGCTCGAGCTAACCTTAAGCGCGCGCAGATTAATGTGAATAACCTACAGGTGATGGCGCCATTTGCTGGGATTGTCGAAAATAGGCCCGTAGAGGTAGGAGACTATGTTGTTGCGGGTAGCTTATGCGCCTCTATCGTTGAGTTACATCCTATAAAAATAACTGCGCTCGTCAGTGAGCATGACATTAACCGAATCGATATGGGTAGTTCAGCATTAGCAACCTTGGGTGATGGCCAAACAGTCTCCGCCACGGTAGCCTATTTAGCTTATGAAGCGAACCCGACGACTCGCAACTATCGTTTGGAGGCGACTGCTAGTAATGTCGACCGGTCAATAAGGGCTGGTCTTTCGTCACGCCTAGAGATACTTATTCCTGGAGTCAATGCGCATTTAATTCCAGCCAGTAGTATTTTGCTTGATGACCTTGGCCAGACTGTGGTTCGTGTATTACTGAAAGGTAATAAAGTTGGTTCGATAAAAGTCTCCAGCTTAGGAGAGGCAAATGATGGAATTTGGGTCTCAGGATTGCCCTCTAAGGTATCGGTGATTACTGTAGGCCAAAATTATGTTATTGAAGGTGAAAGTGTTGATCCCTCTTTTATCGTTGCCGAAACTAACTCATAGGACGGAATCTCAATTTAATGAATTTTCTTAGATTTATAGTGAATCACACTAGAGCAACGCTCTCTATCATGTTGTTAATTCTTGTCTCGGGCGCGATGTCGAGAGTGTCGATGCCGGTGGAAATGAACCCTAATGTGACACTGCCTGTGGTTATGATAATGGTTCGGCATGATGGTATTTCGCCTGAAGACGGCGCTAGATTACTCATAAGGCCTATTGAGAAAGAGTTAAAAACACTTGATGGAATAGAGGAGATTAAAGCTACCGCTCGAGAAAGTGTGGTGATTATTACCGCGGAATTTGAAGTGGGTGAAGATATTAAAAGCAAGGTAGCTGATGTTCGTGAGGCTGTAGATCGAGCGAAGGCCGAGTTTCCTCTAGACACGAAAGAGCCGATTGTTAATGAACTCAGCCCCAGTCCTGAGCCCACAATCATTGTTACTTTTTCAGGGGAAAAGGTAACTGAGAGAGAGTTATATGCAGCAGCAAAACATTATCAACGTCAGTTGGAAATGCTTCCTAATGTCTTAACTGCAGAGATATCTGGGCACCGTGACGAAGTTGTTGATGTGGTTGTCGATCCCTCTCGGCTAGAGCAATACGGATTAAGAATTGACGAAATAGTTCAGGCGGTAAGAGTTAATAATTTACTAATCCCGGCGGGAGAGATGGACGCTGCACAGGGCAGGTTCGGTATCAAGGTGCCTGCGTTGATCGAAACGACAGCCGATATTCGCGCGTTACCTATTCGTAATAATTCAGATGGCGCTGTGACTTTAGGTGATGTAGCCGAAGTTCTCCGTACCTTTAAAGATCCTAGTGGCTACAGCCTACTTAATGGTAAAAAAACGATTGCCATTGATGTTCGAAAACGTCTTACCGCTAACTTAATTAGGACCGTGGAAGCAACTCGAGAAACTGTGGAGCAGTCGCGGGATCTTTTTTCAGCTGAGATGGAGATAGGCTATACCTTTGACAGTTCTGTGATGACTAATCAGATGGTTAGTGAGTTGCAGGGTAATATCATCACGGCGATGTGTTTAGTACTGATATTGGTCGTAGCCACTTTGGGCGTCAAGTCTGGCTTGTTAGTAGGCTTCGGCATTCCATTTTGCCTCTTGGGTGCATTAATTATCGTTAATTTGTTAGGCTACAGCTTCAACTTTATGGTGATGTTTGGTCTATTGCTGTCACTGGGCATGTTGATTGATGGTGCTATTGTGGTGGTGGAATTTGCCAGCACCAAGGCAGCAGCTGGGCTTTCTACTCGAGAAGCATATATTTCTGCGGTGCAACGCATGGCGGTCCCTGTTATCGCCTCAACGGGTACTACTTTAGCCGCATTTCTGCCTCTATTATTCTGGCCTGGAGTTTCTGGCGACTTCATGTCTTATTTACCCATTACGGTCTTTGCCGTTTTGGGTTGGTCTTTAATGTACGCGCTAATTTTCGCACCCACTTTGGGTATTGCGCTTGCTCGACGTCGAGGTAAAGGGAGGAAGCTCCCCGAAGACCACGGATCAGAAGAGTCGGCAAAAACCTTATTTCAGCCGTTGTTAGATATTTATTTAAAGGCGTTAAACCCAATCATTAAATCTCCGGTTAAATTTATCTTGGCATCAATGCTAGTGATCGTTGGGATCTTTTTTACATATGGAAAGTTTAACGGGGGGCAAGAGTTCTTTGCTCAAATAGAGAGCCAATACGGCATGTTAGAGGTGCGGGCGCAGGGAAATTTATCTATTGATGAACAGCGAGAAATCACGCTCAAGATTCATGAAATCGTTTCAGAGATTAAAGGCGTAAAAAATCTATATGGTTACAGTAGTACCGACAGTTATGTTCTGTATGGTACAGATGTGAGTCGTGATCAGATAAGTTCTTTCTTGGTAGAGCTGTTCCCTAGGGAGCGGCGTGAAAGAGGCAGTGATGTAGTATTTTCGGAAATTAGAGAGCGGGTGAATGGCTTGCCAGGTATTTATGCCACAGGGAAAGAAATGGAAGCTGGGCCCCCTACTGGTAAGGATATTCAGATTCAGGTTTCGTCACCAGATCGTCAGGCTCTGTATAAAACCGTTACGCAAATCAGGCAGTGGATTGATAGCAACGTTGAAGGGATTAGAAATCTGCAAGACACTCTACCATTAGCCGGCATTCAGTGGGAAGTTGAGGTCGACCGCGCTCGAGCCGCCATGCTGGGCGTCAATGTTGCCGACGTAGGGAATATGGTACAGATGGTTACTGGGGGCATCATAATTGGTGAGTTCCGACCAGATGATGCGGACGGTGAAATTGAGATTAGACTTCGTTACCCTAAACAGGATCGTCAGTTAGCTACTATAGATAATTTAAGAGTCAATACTGCCAGTGGCCCTGTGTCCATCAGTAGCTTCACTCAACGAGTAGCGAAACCTAGAGTTGATGCCATTCAACGATACGATATGCTTGAAACGGTACTAGTTTTGGGGAATTCAGAAGATGGATATTTGGCTGATAATCAAACCAAGGAAATTGGTGTCTGGATAGACCAGCAAAATTTCGACTCTTCGGTAAAAGTACGTTTCCGTGGAGCCAATGAGGAGCAGGCTAACGCAGCAGCCTTCTTATCGTCAGCGTTCTCATTGGCCATGGCTGTAATGCTGATAATGTTGGTGATGCAATTTAATAGTTTTTACCAAGCAGGACTGATTCTGTTCTCTGTAGTCCTGTCGACCGCTGGCGTGTTACTTGGTCTAATAATTTCTCAAGCCACCTTTAGCACAGTTCTGACTGGTGTGGGTATAGTTGCTCTGGCAGGTATAGTCGTTAATAACAATATCGTATTGATCGATACCTATAACTATCTTCGACGAAATAACAGTTTATTGACTTCTTCAGAAGCAGTTTTGGCCGCAGCGAAATCACGATTTAGACCAGTTATGCTTACAACCGTGACCACTATTGTTGGATTGCTGCCGCTTGCTAACGGCATTAGTATCGATATCGTCAACCGCACATACACTATTGGCGGTATGGTCGCGTCTTGGTGGCAGCCTTTGGCAAGTGCGATTGTGAATGGACTTGCTTTCTCCACGATTTTGACTCTATTACTAACGCCTGCAATGCTCCTAATACCAGGTATTATTTCTAAACGTTTCGGTTTTCGTGTTGCTGACCATCAGTTTGAAGATGAAGCACGCTGATTAATTATACAGGTGCTATTGTCTTGTTTTTTAGCGGTAGGGAAAGATAACAAAGGCCATGTAATTGAAGAAAATCATTCACTGTGACTGTGACTGTTTTTACGCTGCTATCGAGATGCGCGATGACCCATCGTTGCAGTATTTGGCAGTGGCTGTAGGTGGGAAATCAGATCGACGTGGGGTGGTAGCGACCTGCAATTATAAAGCGCGGCAGTTTGGCGTTAGATCGGCGATGCCTACAGCGCATGCTCTTAGGTTATGCCCTGATCTTGTGGTTATTCCAGGAACCATGGCTAAATACCGCGAAGCCGCCCAACAAATCCGCCAAATTTTCTACCGGTTTACCGATAAAGTTGAGCCCTTATCTCTAGATGAGGCTTATCTGGATGTTACTGATTGCAGTGAATTTCAAGGCAGTGCTACCTTGATTGCTAAGCAAATAAGAAAATTGATTGCTGAGGAAGTCGGGGTTACTGCCTCGGCAGGGATTGCGCCTAATAAATTTTTGGCAAAAGTAGCCAGTGACCTAAATAAACCCGATGGACAATTTGTTATTACTCCCGACAATGTTGATGGTTTTGTGAAGACACTGGCAGTTAAGCGAATATTTGGTGTAGGCAAAGTGACTAATGAAAAGCTTGAGCGATTGGGGGTTAAAACCTGTGGGGATTTACAGCAAAAATCTCTCATCGAATTGGTGGATAAATTCGGTACCTTTGGGAAACGCCTCCACGATTTAAGTTTTGGTAAAGATAATCGCCAAGTTAACTCGAATAACCGACGTAAGTCCCTTAGCGTTGAGCATACCTATACAGATGATTTACCCAGTCAGTCCGTTTGCGTCCCCAAAATTGCCGATCTACTACTTGAATTACGCAGTCGTCTGCGCCGAGTCGACAGTGATTATTTAGTAACTAAGCAATTTATTAAGGTAAAATTTAATGATTTCACTAGCACCACGGTTGAGCGCCAGATGACCAAAGGCTTACCTGTGAAAAGTTTTGAAGATTTGTTTTATCAGGCTTGGGAGCGCGGGAATCGGCCGGTAAGGTTGATTGGTTTGGGGGTGCGGTTTATTGACACTAGTCAGCAAAATTTAGCGTTACAACTCGATTTATTTGATTAAATGACGGATTTATTCCTTTGTTTGTGTGAAAATATAGCGCTTTTTGTTAGACTGAAAAGTCGACTTTACCTTGAAAAATAATTGTGACTTCACGATCTAGTAAAAACGCTATTCGCAGAGAGCTACGTCGAAAGACGGAGGAATTCTTATCGCTGGGTGGTGAAATCAAAAAACACATTGCTGGGGACACGGGGGAACCAGCTGATAAGCCACGAAGTCGATCAGCTTTCGTGAGCAGCGAACCTCCAAAAACTAGAACTTACATTAATGATGTAGTTTTGGCTTTAGATAGTCGGAAAGCCAAAAAGACTCCCCCAAAAGTAACCAAGACTCACAAAAGGCGAACAAAAAAGATTATTTATGATGATTTTGGTGAGCCGGTCCGTGAAGTTTGGTCAGATCAGTAACTAGGCCTATCAGAGCGTTCTCTGTAAGGCATAATGTTCATTATCAAGTGACTATTTAAACTAACTAATGTCTTCGCCCCTAGCTTGTTTATCGGCGTGATAACTAGAGCGGACTAGAGGGCCGCAGGCGGCCTGTTTAAACCCAATGCTTTTAGCATAAACTGTATATTCCGCGAACTCATCAGGGTGCACGAAACGATCTACCGGCAGATGATTGATCGATGGCTGCAAATATTGGCCAACTGTAAGCATGTCAACATCGTGCTCACGCAGATCATCTAATGTACGTAAAAGCTCGTCTTTGGTTTCACCTAGGCCTACCATCAGGCCTGATTTTGTTTGTATATGTGGATTTAGGGCTTTATATTCTTTCAGCAGCTTTAGCGACCAAGCATAGTTTGCTCCGGGGCGAGCTTCTCTATATAGCCGGGGCACGGTTTCCATATTATGGTTAAAAACATCCGGCGGGGTTGCGGATAGTATTTCTAACGCTGGAGCCATGCGGCCACGAAAATCCGGGACCAACACCTCTACCTGTAGGCCGGGAGATAAAAGCTTAGCCTCGCGTATACAATCTGCGAAATGTTGCGCTCCACCATCACGAAGATCATCCCGATCCACCGAGGTAATCACCACATACTTTAAACCCATCTCCTGGATAGCAGCCGCTAAGTTTTTAGGTTCGTCTAGATCAAGATCATTGGGCTTACCATGTCCTACATCGCAAAATGGGCAGCGTCGAGTACATATTTCACCCATGACCATAAATGTCGCTGTCCCGCCGCTGAAGCATTCGTGAAGATTGGGGCAGGCTGCTTCTTCGCACACTGTGGCCATTTTGTGGCGTCTTAAAATATTTTTAATTTCTTGAACTTTAGGTGATGCTGTAAGACGGATACGCATCCATTCTGGTTTGCGTTGAATCTGATTCGTCGGGATCACTTTTACCGGAATTCGCTCAACCTTGTACGCACTGCGGAGCTTTTCGCCCTTCTGTAATCGTCGTGTGCGTTGGGGAGGTACTGTGTCAAATGACATAACTAGGCTTCTTCCTTAATCACTAAGGTTAGGTAATTGTTGTTCGGTAGAAAACTCATTATAGCCGAGTCCAGCAGTTAAATATTCCGTTAATTTGCTGGTGACTACTGTGATGTCAGGAGCAGGGTTAACTAAATCAGCGACTTGCGTCATAACAACACCCAGGCCGCAGGGGTTAATACGATGCCAAGGACTCATGTCCATATTAATATTAAAGTTGAGACCGTGATAGCTGCAACCTTTGCGGATACGCAACCCTAAAGAGGCAATCTTTTCCCCATTATCGATATAAACACCTGGAGCTTCACGTCGAGAAGAGGATGAAATATTCCAGTAGTTTAGAGTGTCGACCACAGCTTTCTCAATGAGACTGACCAGTTGTCGAACACCAATATTTAAGCGTCGCAAGTCAATAAGCAGATAAGCAGTGATTTGTCCGGGACCGTGATAGGTCACATGGCCACCACGATCACTTTTAACGACAGGTATATCTCCGGGGACCAAGATATATTCTTCTTTCCCCGCCTGACCTTGAGTGAAAACCGGATAATGTTCAACAAACCAAATTTCATCTGCGGTTGCTTCGTTACGCTGCTCATTGAATTGTTTCATCGCATTAAAGGTGTGATTGTATTGCTGAATACCTAAATGGCGAATAATTAAAGGCGTTTCAGGCACCATTTCTATAACACCATCTTAACTCGCGGGCTTGTTTTTAATGCCGCAAATATGCTGTCTAACTGAGGTTTTCCAGTGGCCGTTATAACAACGGTCATCGCTTGCCATTTACCTTTACTGCTATCCCTGACCGAAATTTTCTGACGATCAAATCCTGGTGCATGCCTATCCATTACTTCAAGAACATGTTCGTTAAAGCTAGAGTGCGCTTCGCCCAAAACTTTAATTGGATAGTCACAAGGAAACTCGATCTTTGGAGGTTCGGTTTCAGTCATGAATATGCTCTCACGACAGTAATTGAGTGAATAAAAGAATTACCCAGTCAAATAATTGAGAAAAAAGACCTGACTTTGGAATGCTTTTTTCTGCGACCAGAGGGATGTCGACTAGAATTTCGCCATCTAAGCTAACTTGTAGTTGCCCGAGTTCTTGGCCTGCCGATATTGGAGCTTTGATTAAACCGCTAACTAAAATATTGGCTTTAAGATTTTTTTCAGAACCGCGAGGGACTGTTAGAGTCACATCTTCAGCAATCGCCAAATTTAAAAATTCTTCTGCCCCGTACCAAACCCTGGCACCGGTTTTTAGTATTTCGCCGGCCGAGTAGACCACTTTTGTATCATAGTAGCGGAACCCATAGGATAGTAATTTTTG
>Ga0209035_10000348_pt1 | contig 18313 bp, 18 predicted proteins | sample MarorgKNORR_S2LV_6_FD_188220 | JGI IMG/M metagenome (GOLD analysis project Ga0209035, IMG submission 188220) | Marine microbial communities from the Southern Atlantic Ocean, analyzing organic carbon cycling - AAIW_A/KNORR_S2/LV (SPAdes) (version 2) | ecosystem: Environmental > Aquatic > Marine... | reverse complement strand
TTTGTTGCTCGCGTACCCTGCGAAAGCACTCACGAATCCTATTTTTTATTTAAAATTTATCGCCTTAACTATAGGTTTAATTATCGCAGCTTGGATCCAGCATCGACTTGATAGAAATATCATTACCGAGGGGGAGCATCAGAAATTTAAATTAATTGCTATGGCGTCTCTACTACTCTGGATTATTACCATTACTGCAGGTCGGTTTCTCGCCTACACCCATAGCGTATTGCTGGCATCACGGTTTTTCTAAACATGATTGAATTACCCTCTGGCTTTTCTTCCGGCACCGGCATTTATGATTTTATGAATTCGCCTTGGGGTTGGCCTACAGCAGAATCTATTCATTTTCTTGGGTTGTGTATGTTAATTGGCAGTGTCGGTGTTTTCGACTTACGAATGCTAGGCGTTGGTCAGGGAATAGCCTATAAAGATTTACACAAATTAGTAAAATTTGGTGTTGTTGGCTATCTTTTAAATGTGACAACTGGCACTATGTTTCTAACCACGTCTCCCGACCAGTATATTTATAATCCAGCTTTCCAGACAAAAATGCTCTTTATGTTATTGGCTGGACTCAATATGTTATGGTTTTACGCCACCACATCTGCCCAGGTCAAAGCCACCAAAGCAACTGCTTCGCTATTGAATCGCGCCAAAGTTATTGCTGCAGTTTCCTTGCTATGTTGGAGTGTTATTATCATTTGCGGGCGTCTCATTACTTATTTTCGCCCACCCTATCATTGGTGTTTTTGGTGTTAATCGGGGTCCAATTTTTACCATAGCTTCAGAGACTTATTTCCAAGTAATTCTTATAATCAGTTATTTCGAAAGACATTATTTCTTCTAATTTATGAGCGCGAGCCATCCCATTCTTGCTGGCACCTTCTATAAGGTCGTTAGTCAGATTTAACGACCTGACGGCTAGCTTCTAAGACTTCTGCCATTCGGCTTTCTTTGGGAAATAAACTTCGATTCCTTCAATCAAAAATATTGAACTCAGTGAACGACTGCTTTAGTCTCAACGACCCTTTCAGAATATTCGGTTTCCATTTGTGCTGATGCGCAGAACCTTTCATTTTAGTAGCTTCGAAATACGCGTCAATTGGATCATTGCTGCCTGTGTAGTAATTTCCGCTGTAAGCTTTGCTAATTTGGGGTTTTGGCAACTTGGTCGTGCGGCAGAAAAATTGGAAGCCCAAAGCATTCTTGAAGCAGAACTGAGAGAGAATGCTGGACCGATCGAGAACATACCAGCTGGCCACTTGCATCGAGCGAACCCAGAAATGCGTAATCGACACGTACAGCTTCAGGGCGAGTACTTGAATGACCGCACGGTACTTATTCTTGCTGAATTTTTTGATAGCCAAATAGGCTATGGCGTCGTCACTCCCTTGAGATTAACCAGTAATGGAGAATTGGTTCTGGTGCACCGGGGTTGGACCTCAGGAATCCTCCCCCCTGACACGCCACCTAACATTCGGCCGATAGATGGACCGGTAGATATAGGCGGGCAGGTCTTTATCCCTCCTCAGGACGCTCGAGTGATTCCGAGTCAGATCAATCCAAATGAATGGCCGCTGCGCATACGGAGCCTCGAAATAGATGTAATATCTAAAATTCTCGGTGAACCGATTTTCCCATTCGAAGTGAGAATCACAGCAAACCAATTAGGCACTTTGACCCGTCACTGGCCTGCCGTTAATCCAGATGTTAACCAGAATTTATCTTATGCTATTCAATGGTTTACCTTCGCTTTAATTATTATATTTGCAGCGCTCTTGGCCAGCAGCAACCTCTGGGCTTTACTCCGCGGACCAAACCGTTACTGAAGAATTAGTACGATTTTTGACCAAAAGCTCGGATTCCCCTATAGCTTTCAAAATTTAGTAATTAGAAATTGTCAGTATGGCCGACTAAATTAGATAAGATATTGATTTAATCCATAAATCATACTGAGCAAGCGTTCAAAATCACTGCCAATAATGCTATCTTGCGCTTGTTCGACTGGTGAGAAATGATCAGTAGGCAATTTTATTGAATTAGCTATTAGGAGTAGCGAAGCTATGCGCATGTTTTCCGTGAAATCCTTGTTAAGCGCTGCAATGTTTGCGGCCACATTTTTGGTATCCGCGGCTTTGTCCGCTCAATCCACAGAAGTGACTTTCCACAAAGATATTGAGCCAATTCTGCAGCGGAGCTGCATGAGTTGTCATCGAGAAGGTGGCGCAGGTCCAATGCCATTAATGACTTATGAGCAAGTTGCTCCATTCGCTGGACTGATTGAGTACAAAACTGGCCTCCGTGACCGCGCTGGAGCCATGCCTCCATGGTATATGGAAAAAGATATCGGTATTCAAGAATACAAAGATGACCCCTCCTTAAGTGATTCTGAAATCGCTGCAATTTCTACTTGGGCGCGAAGTGGAACGCCTAAAGGCGATGCCGCTGACGCTCCATTACCCATAGTCTTCGATGACAGTGTTAAGTGGCGTGCTGGCGAGCCGGATCTAGTTGTTGTTATGAACGACGTGACTAAATTAGCTGGTACGGCAGACTGGTGGGGTGAAATTGATTCCCGGCCAACAGGTCTTGCTGAAGACCGTTATGTTAAATCTGTTGAGGTAGTCGAAGTAAATGACGTCGACAATCAAGCTGGTACCGGCCGTGACACAGTGGGCGGACGCTACATCTTTCATCATATGATTTGGGCGACAGCGCAAATGAATGAAAATGGTGAGCGAATTCCTGGCTTGGCGATTCCATGGCCGGTGCACGAAGTTGGCCGAAATGCAGATATATTTGATGAAGATGCGGGTCGCTTATTGAAAGCTGACTCCTGGATTGTTTCTGATTCTGTGCATTTGCATTCCAATGGCAAAGACACCACTGGTCATCTGGAAGTTGGTTTTCGATTCCATGAGGCAGATTATAAGCCTAAATATCAGCAGGGTTTCATTGGTCTAGGCAATGGTGTTGATATCAGTATAGCTGGCAATCAAAGCAATCAAGAATTGCATGCTTATACTGTCTTACAGCAACACACTAAGGTCATCACTTTCGAACCACACTTACACGCTCCTGGCGAACGTATGTGTCTGGAAGCAATTTGGGGCTATACGGTAGAAACTTTGTCTTGCGTTGGATATGACCATAACTGGGTACGTGGTTATCCTTATGCTGATCACGCTGCTCCATTGCTGCCAAAAGGGACTATTCTCCACATCGTGGGTTACATGAATAATTCTGATACAAACCCGAATGTTCCTGACCCTCGTAACTGGCAAGGTTCTGGTAACCGCTCAGTAACAAACATGTTTATTGATCTAGGTATCAGAGTAACCATGACTGATGAACAATTCTTTGAAGCAATGGAAGAGCGACGTCAAGTCTTAAATATGAGCCCTAACGATCATATTATCGGTTGCCCTCTTTGCGGTGCTCCTTTGGTAGCCCCGATTGCAGAAGAAGAGGAAGAAAGTAGTGAAGTCGCGGCAAACGACTAAGACTCTTTCCGGTAGTCGCATGATTTTCAAACTCGTTGAAATTAGCAGCAAAGCTAGGTCTCTAGCTTTGCTGCTTGCGATTATCTGTGGCAGCTCGATGTTGTTATCAATAGCCTTCGTAAATGCACAGACCTATCAATTCAGCCAACATGTGGAACCTGCTTTTGAAGGCTGGCGGCCAAACCCCGATGGCACATTCAATATGATGTTTGGCTACATGAATGAAAATTGGGAAGAAGAACCGTTTGCTGCCGTTGGTGAAAATAACTTTTTCGCCCCTGGCGAGGCGGATCGCGGCCAACCTACGCATTTCCTGCCTAGACGCAACCGGTTCACCTTCGAAGTTACCGTACCTTCTGACTGGGGCGATCGAGAACTGGTATGGACTTTAAATATAAATGGCGTAGAGCGCAGAGCCTACGGTACATTGCGCCAAGATTATCTCGTCGACAATATGGTTATCGCCTCAGAGACTGGCTCTTTAGGAGCTGGCACTAGCAGCCCTGAATCAAGATCGAACATCCCACCGGTAGTTACAGTACCGGGAGATAATGTCCGTGTCGCACGAGTTGGTGAGCCTGTGGATCTTACTACTCATATTTGGGACGATGGACTGCCTGAACCGCGTCGTGACTCTACCAATACTGCTGAAGAGCTCGAGCGTAGAATGATGCGCAGGCCCACACAGGTTACCGTTGGGAAAATTAATGGGCTCTTTCTCTCTTGGAATGTCTACCGCGGCGAAGGCGAAGTAACTTTTGATCCGCCTCTGCCAAAACCCTGGGAAGACACTCGCTCTTCAGCTAATTCACCTTGGGGGGATTTGTGGTTACCGCCTGAAATTCCAGAAGATGGCATAATAAATGTTACTGCCACTTTTTCTGAGCCTGGCAGTTACGTCTTATGGGGAAGAGCTGACGATGGCGGCCTCTATCATGACGCATATATTACTGTGCATGTGGAAGAGTAAAAAGATTCTATCGCTAAGCAATCCAGAGAGTTAGCTTATTTTCACCTTATGACACTCATCACCCTCTGTCTTTACTATTCTTGATTGCTAACTATTATCTAAAAATTCTAATTTTAATAAAGAATTAGAACCGACCCTACGATTAAGATAATATTTTATATACATCAATAGCCTCTAATTTTGATTATTCTGGTCTCGTTCCAATTTAATAGTAAATGGCGGGTCATAACTGGGTGGGTCTTGGTTGATAATTATTTGCGTACGAGGCGGAGCCACATAGCGAATCGATGGATCACCGTAGCGTTGTTGCAACAACGCTTCTTCAACTGCTCTTGCAACAGAAGGAGCCTGAGCGTTTGGACCAAATGAAAAACTAAAACTACCGCGCACCAGTCGGTCATTAGCTGCAAGTATGGCCCAGTCTGCCGTGTAGTAAATCGATGGCTCCAGGCCTGGCAATGCCCATTCATAACTAGCACCTGCAGAGGGTGAATAGCGAAAGCTAATATCCACCCAATCTCGCTGCTCATTTCGCAAGGTCAACTTGACTAAGCGGACCGCACTAGGAAAGTCGATATTCAGATGCTTTGGAGCAGAAATCAATACTGCATCGTTAGGGGGATTAGATTCTGTTTTCGCTACAATTCCTGTACTATCCGCGGGTTGTTCATGTGCGGAAGTTGCGAATGGTTGAGCGCAGGCAGTTGAACCTATGCAGACGCTAAAGGCGAACAAAGTAAGTTGCTGCAGTATTCCTTGTTTCACGCTACCACTCTTACAAAATTTGCGACTGATTTAACCTTTTGAGAAATTGAAGGATAGCACAGAGATCAACAATTTTTGAGCAAGCTAAGGACAGAATAACGGTTTAAAACATGCAGTTATCAGATTTGAAATCGATACTAAGTCGGCTGGAAGAAAGCAAAGACAATATTACGTCTTTCGACGAAAACTGGTCACAGGGACGTTCCGCCTATGGAGGCATTGCCACAGCGTTTGCAGTGACAGGAATGCGTAAATTACTGACCATACCTCAGCCCATGCGCTCCCTCATGGTTTCTTTTATCGCCCCAGTTCCACCTGGCGATGTCAAAGTCGATGCGCATATTCAGCGTCAAGGACGGAATGTGACTCAGATGAGTGCACGTGTGATCTGTGATGGCCAAGTTTGCCTGCAGGCGCTCGCTGCTTTTGGGAGTCCACGAGAAGGTCTGAATATACCGCCCAAGATCGACATTAACCCAACCTCAATAGAATCAGGAGTTAAATTCGCGGATCATGCCAAAAGAGTACCTGGATTCTTGCAGTTTTTCGAAGGTGTTTGGCTCGATGGAGGTTTACCCTTTGGCGGCAAGCCTAGTAGAGAATTAAATCTTTGGATTCGTCACAGGGCAGATATGTCGAATCTTCCAACAGAAAAATTAGTTACGATTTGCGATATCCCTCCACCAGTTATTCTATCTTATTTCGACTCCGCTCCTATACCGTCGAGCTCGTTAAGCTGGTCTCTGGAATTCGTTGTGCCTCCAGAAGAAATTGAGTCTGACTGGTTCTATTTAGAATTTGTGGCCGAAGCCGCTGCAGATGGATACACCCAACAATCGGGCAAAATTTACGATGAAATGGGTCAGCTCTGCGCCTTATCCAGGCAGTGCATGGTTTACTTTGGTTAAACTTAATACGAACTTTGTTAAAATTATCAAGTCTACTTACCGATAATCAAGTTATGAGCAAAACACTTTTCAATGCCGTAGGACTAATTTTACTGCTGAACAGCAGCACACTTAGTGGTCAACATAGTCATGGCATTCTTACACCTGGCGTCACTTTTCCTCAAGATGATTCAGTTTTAACTGACCCACCAAAAATGGTGACAATGAGTTTTCGGGTCGACGTGAGGTTACTGAAGCTCGCTCTTTATACTGCAGAAGATGAATGGATTGATATCGGATTTACTTATGACCCTAACCGCATGAACCATAATTTTGTCCTACCAATACCTTTTGAACTACCCCCATCTGACTACTACGTCGCTCGCTGGTCCGTGACTGATGATGTTAGAGGCTTGGTGAATGGTGAATTCAAGTTCGCCTATGGACCTGGCGCCATCCCCCCTTCTGAGACGATCGAATCTCAGATCAGTGATCGTGTAGAAGTGCTACCTTCTACAGGCGCTTATCGTTTAGATTCGATACGATAATTTAATTAAATTTAAACCCTTTTTCTTCTAGAAAAGCCTTCATGTGTGGGCGAGATTTCTCTGAAAGTAAAGTAGCTACTTGTTCTGACCAACTAATACCATGCCCTCCCCCAGTCCGAGCCCGATAGTAATCCCTTATCGCTTCGTCATAAATTGCAATCGCCTCTTTATCGCCTTCTTCGTTATATACTTCTTCTTTGATAATAACCGGAAGGGGCAACCGCGGTTTTATTTCCGGATCTTGATCTGGGTAGCCTAGACACAACCCGAATACCGGATATACACCCTTTGGCAGTTCGAGTAACTCTGAAACTGGGCCTGGGTTATTACGAATACCACCTATGTAACAAATGCCCAGACCCTCAGATTCAGCTGCAGTAACAAGACTCTGAGCCATTAAAGCAACATCAACGGTTGCGATTATAAAATGCTCTGTAAAATCTCCTTCAAAAGGCTTGCCGTATGCATCACAATAATTTCCTGCACGTTTTAAATCGGCACAAAAAACCATAAATTCAGCTGCCTTCTCCACATATGGCTGGTTTCCAGCAAGCTCCGCGAGCTTACGGCGAGTTTCTTTTTTCATGACTCGGACTATCGTGGTGCCTTGCAGAAAACTCGAAGTAGCCGCTGCCTGACCAGCAACAAACAATTCTTCCATAAGTTTAGGGCCAATAGCTCGGTCTGAAAATTTTCGGATGCTGCGATGGGATTTCAGTAAATCTATTACCGAACTCATAGAATTTCCCTCAATTTGACTGCATGTAAGTTGACCAATAGCTTGGTCTCTATAAAATTCGGTCTCTACTTATATTGGATCAGTGAGATTATTCAGGAATGTAGGTACTACGTCATTAGCTAAATTTGATTCTGCATTAAATAATAGAATCACTCCGACATTAGCCTCGGGAATCAATGCCATTTCACTACGAAAACCACGAACACCTCCGCCATGATGTATTGCTCGCACCCCTTTGAAGTCGAAGACGCGCCAGCCTGTTGCGTAATAGGCTTTCTCCAATCCTGTCCAACGATTAAAGTAACTCCCATGGGGTGTGGAAATTATGGGGGTATGAAGTTCTGATAAAAAATTAGCAGATAAAACTTCAGGAAATGCACCCAAATTTGCACGAACCCACATAGTCATATCAAAAATGCTTGCGTTGATTCCCGATGCGGGAGCAACGCTATAATAAGCAGGGTTGGTGGTCGTCGTGCGCCAATTTCCCCTCACTAGCCGATGAGGTGCAGTTGCATCCGGATCTTCTAGAAAAGAATCCATTCCAACTGATGCAGACAACATACCCAAGGGCTTGAATATTTCTTCTTCGATAAACCTTTCATAGCTCGCACCGGTGCTCTCCTCCACCACGTCAGCAATTAGTGAAAATACGACATTCTGATAACCATAGCATTGACCTGGTGAACACACCGTCGGAATTTCGTGAAATTTGCTCTTTATGCTTTCGTAGGCGACACCATCGTCGAGCATATTGGAGTAGGAGTGAGGCATTAACCCAGTAGAATGACTCACCAAATGTTTTAGCGTAATTCCCCTAGAAGATGATTTCGTGCCAATCCTCATCTCTGGAAACAAATCAATAACTCGGTTATCCCAGTTCTGCAAATTCTGGTCTACTAGCAACGACATTGCGGTGCCTGCGAAGGTTTTTGACATGGAAGCTATTCGAAATACTGAATCAGTTGTAACCGAATCACCCTCGGCTACATTGTTTTTGCCCCAAGTCTGCAAATGCATTATTCCTTCGCGAGAGACAATCGCTATAGCTGCGCCCGGTATCTGATTCTCAGCTACAGCGTCATCTACCCAGCTAATAAAATCACTAAAATCATAGTTAAACTGCCCAACAGGCAAGTCGTCATTAGCCACAATACTCATAGACGACCCGATACACACCAGGGTCAAGATGATGCTAAGTACTAATTGATTTAGTTTAAGTGTGGTCACAAGTGAAATATGTTAGTTCTATTATTGAATTATTAGTTGATTGATTTTCTGTTAATCTTTGACTGTTCAAGGAACACTAATTTTCAAACTGTCTAATCTACTCCCCTTAAGAATTTTCCTACTTTAGCCCATGCCTTAGGCATGGGCGGCAACAGCTGACTTATTTTTAGCCTATATTATACAAAGTTTTCAAGTCAGCTTAAGGTTCGATTTTTGCAATCAAAAGCTTATCAAATAATAGGTCGGCCAATTGCGGTGACTTATTAATGACTGGAAGATAAAAAAGGCTTTAATATGGCTCAAAATAGAAAGATAAATCGGAGACTTATAAGTGTCATAAATTTGTAATATAAGGAATATACAATCGCGAGAATAAAAGAAACCAGCTATTTTGAAACACGCTGATAATCTAACGCCATACGCACGAATTAATTTCGGAGCCTAGATCATGTCAAATCCAATTGCCGCACTTTTCGGACGATCACCAATAAGACCAATACAAGAGCACATGGCGAATGCTCAGAGGTGCGTCATTCTTCTAGGTGACTTTCTCAATGCATGTACATCAAATGATTGGCAGAAAGCTCAAGAGCACCAGCAAGCAATTCATGCTGCTGAAAACGAAGCGGATGACTTAAAAAGCAACGTCAGAACCAATCTTCCAAAAAGTTTACTGCTTCCTGTTGCCAGGTCAGATTTGCTCGAGCTGCTTAGCATTCAAGACAGGCTCGCTAATCGCGCAAAGGATATCGCTGGCTTAATGCTAGGCAGAAAAATCGAGGTTCCCAGCAGTCTCACAGATTCTCTTTTAAATTATTACAAGTTAAGCCTAAAGGCTTCAGGTCAGGCTTTGAAAGCAATTAATGAACTAGATGAATTATTAGAAGCTGGATTTAGAGGTAAGGAAGTAGAGTTGGTAGAAGACCTCATTAAAGAATTGGATGATCTCGAAAATAAAAGTGACATTCACCAAGTCCAGCTGAGAGCTTCTTTATATAAAATCGAACCTAACTTGCCGCCCGTGGACGTGATGTTTCTTTACAAGATTATCGACTTAATCGGTGAAATCGCTGACGACTCACAAAAAGTTGGAAGCCGATTATTAATTCTCATTGCGCATTAATAATAATTGAACTGATTAACAAAACTAAATCATTAATCACCACAAAGATAACTGGATTTTCAAATGTCTGAAATAATTTCTCAATACGGTATGGTTTTTCTCGTAATGGCGTGTCTATTTGGGTTTTTCATGGCGTGGGGGGTCGGTGCTAATGATGTAGCCAATGCCATGGGGACATCTGTAGGTGCTGGTGCAATTACAATAAAGCAAGCCATATTAATCGCAATGATTTTCGAGTTCGCCGGCGCCTATCTTGCGGGAGGTGAAGTAACCTCTACAATACGCTCTGGAATCATCGATATTGAAAAAGCAGGTTTTGCTGATTCTCCTGAGTTACTAGTTTACGGCATGCTCTCCTCTCTTCTCGCAGCTGGGATCTGGCTTCTTATTGCCTCCAATAGAGGATGGCCGGTCTCTACTACGCATTCAATTATTGGAGCCATTGTTGGCTTTGCTGTCGTAGGGATTTCTGTTGATGCAGTGGTTTGGTCAAAAATCTGGTCTATTATCGCAAGCTGGGTAGTATCGCCAATGGTATCGGGATTTATCGCGTTTTGTATTTTTCGGAGTGTACAAAAATTGGTTCTCGATACTGACGACCCGTTTACAAATGCTAAAAAGTACGTGCCCTTCTATATTTTCTTAGTTGGGTTTGTTATTGCCATGGTTACTCTAGTTAAAGGATTACGTTACGTAGGTTTGGACCTGTCTTATAACCAGAGCATCGTGATTGCAATTGGGATTGGTGGCATCTTAAGCTTTGTCGGTGTATTTATGCTCAGATCGATCAAAGAGCTTCCTGCCGGGGATAAAAAGTCCCATTTTGGCAGTGTTGAACGAGTTTTTGGTGTGTTGATGCTCTTCACTGCATGCTCCATGGCATTTGCCCACGGATCAAATGATGTAGCGAATGCAATAGGACCTTTAGCCGCAGTGAATGGAGTAGTTCAGAGCGGCGGCGTCTTCCTTGAGCAATCTCAGCTTCCAATTTGGATTCTACTTCTTGGCGGAGGCGGCATAGTAGCTGGATTGGCGACATGGGGCTATCGAGTAATTGCCACAATTGGTCGTAATATTACGGAGCTTACTCCGTCCCGAGGATTCGCCGCAGAACTGGCAGCGGCAACAACCGTCGTATTCGCCACAGGTACCGGTATTCCAGTATCAACAACTCACTGCTTGGTTGGTGGGGTGCTGGGAGTCGGTGTAGCCCGCGGTATCGGTGCACTTAATTTAGGAGTCGTTGGCCGAATATTCCTTTCTTGGGTCGTAACGCTTCCAGTAGGAGCCGCATTGTCTATTATGCTATTTTTCTTGTTTAAAGGGATTTTTGGATAGCTATTAGGCGCAAAGTCTAATCATAAATTTAGGTTTTACAATCAGCTTCCCAGCCCCAAATTTACAGTGCAGTTATCTATATTCGGCGGGACCATAAAATTGTACTCGCAGTTCTCGCTACCCACATTTAGCCTAAGCTTTAAGAATTATACTGAATGGCATCAGAAATTTATCTTATGGTATTCAATATCTCGCTCTAAAAAAATGAAAAGGTTAGAGCTTTACATGGAGTGATCTACTGGGCCAACTATAGTTGAAAAATAAGAAGTGACGATCAATATAAATAAGGCAACAACAGATTCTATGCGAATCGAGTTGCGCAAAGCTAATACCCCTCCTTCGTTATGCAGTCCAGGAGTTAGCTTGAGCTTATTTAATGCTGCAATGACGAATATCACCAGCACAAGAGTAAGTTTAACGAGTAAGGCTTGCCCATAAGCCGTTGTAAACAATTCCGATAGCGAATGGAACAATTCAAAGCACATTAATACCCCAGCAATGATTAATACCAGAACAACTACCATGGCATTGTTACCAAACTTTTTCATCGAGCGATGCATAAAATCCAGATCCCGCCCAAAAGTCAGCTTATAGAGCGGATAAAGTGATCCTATCCAGGCTGTGAAGGAAAAGAAATGAAGTGCTATAGCGACTTTGGCAATTGGGCTTAACACGGAAATATGCCCTGAAAATCGAAAACTAAATATAATCAATAAAAATGCGAACAAATTGATGATATTCAATAACTTATAGAATTTTTGCTTTGGCGGACGATTTAAATTTCTAATGCGTTGTGAGTAGAACAAGCAGGCGGAAAAAATGATCACAAAGCCAGCCATTCTAAAAAAGGTAGTGTCTCCTAACTGAGTGTCCATAAATATAGATGCCATTCTCCAATCGAACATACCAAAAAAGCCGATATCAACCACCAACCCAATCTGCACTAGGAAGTTAAACAAGACTCCCTGAAAACCTACAAATGCACCAAGAGTAATATAACGAATATTAGATTGGACCGTGGAGCGGCTGCCATCGTTATAAAGCTGCAAACAAAGACTACCGCCTACTGCACTGGCAGCCCCAAAATAGAATAAAAGCTTACAGGCAAGAGTAGCTATTTCCCAAGATGTTGGGAGCATAAGCATTCGCAGGATCTATCTAGCAATCAATGATTGTTGTTATGACCGCGTTCTTAACCACGATCACTTCGTCCCGTAGTTTGCTATTCCGCGGCATCAGGATCTACCGAGAAACTAAACGAATTAGTGATTGTATGACCATCTGCACCGATTGCAGCCCAATTCACAATAAATTGACCTGGGTGCATCCCCGGCGTTTCGACGCGGTAAGCAGCAATTGCGTCTGTTTGAGCCTCAAAATTAGTTGGCATCTCATGGCCAACGCCCATTAACTCAAGTTTAACCAGCTTAACTGGGCCATTGAAAACTAAATCTATGTGACCTGGCGCAGCTTTAATAATCGCCTCATCGCCTGGAGTCGACTCTTTTAAAGCAGTATGGGCACTAACAAGTACTGGAGCTGCCAATACAATCGAACAGGCAAAGGACCGAGAAAATTTTAGGATTTTTGTTAATTTCATAGTAAAACCTCAGCATGTCTGCAAAATTTAGCGGAACGAATAGAATAGGTTTGCGCGTGCGAAAGTATCTCAGCTTTCACTTTTACTTGCCTGCTATTTCCAACAGACAGTGTAGAATTGTCGACTTCTGCGACAATTTGTCGCATTCGATCTTACTTTCTTTGCCAAACATGGGTCTGAGGCGATAAATTTATTTCGTCGATTACCGTACCGGGACGAGCGTTAAATATTGTTAATAAAACTTCTGCTACATCTTCAGCTTCAATGGCGTTTTCAGAAGCACCACCTGGCTCAAAATGAAGGTCATCGAAAAATGGAGTTCGCACCGCACCAGGGTTCACAATTGAAACTCGCACCCTAGTTTTAGCACACTCTTCCCGAATAGCTTGAACGAAACCTCTTACAGCGAACTTACTGGCACAATAAATACTCCCTTGTTTCGCGCCTTCTAACGCAGCTTCAGAGCCTGTAAATACGATATCAACTAATTGCTGTTGTCGTTTTAGTATTGGCAAAAATACTTTCGTAACAATTGCGTGACTTAGAAAATTAGTTTCCATTACAAGCCGCATATCTTTTACGGACAACTGTTCTAGAAACGCCATCTTCCCAATTCCAGCATTATTAACCAAACCGCGTATAGGCTGATCAACCAAATTGATAACCCGCTCAAGTTCGCTAGGGAGTTTGTCTAAGTCGGAATAATCAATTTCTATGAAGTCAAATTTTTCATGTTTTATTCTTTTCTGAGAAAATTCTTTTGCTATTCCTAGCACTGAATATCCCTCAGTCAATAATGACATAGACATAGCTCTACCAATTCCAGACGATGCCCCGCTGACTATAATCAAACCTTTAGGATTATTATTCATGTTCTCACTTATTTGTTAATTTAGGCAGAGGCCATTAATTTTACTTAATTTACAAGCTTGTTCTGCTCATCTATTACAATTATGCGCAGCGATAATATTGTTCTGGCTTTATGTGTCTCAGTAGAATCTTCTCTAACTCTCGCAAAGAATCTTCTTTATTAACCAATGTCACTAATCCATTTTCAATTTGTGTCTCTCGCGCAAACAAAGCTTCATCCGGATAAAGCTTTACAATATTTTTATAAAAGCTAGTCGGCATACGAAATTCACCAATGCTAGCCGAATGCAAGCTATCGATGTCAATTCGATGAAATATTTCTGTGAATAATTTACGGTAATTTTCTAAAAGATTTGAATCCCAGATGATAGGTTCGAAGCGCAGTGCAATTGACCACCCAGCTTGTTGTAGTTTTTGTAATACCTCAATACGTTTCCGAATTGTAGGGACCTTATGCTCATATCGTAAACTAGCCTCATTAGCAGTGAAGCTCATAGCGACTATACAGTTAGGCAATGGTTTAACATCTAACAAACTTCGTATCTGTGTACTTTTAGTTCTAATTTCCAATACTGCAGAAGTGTGTTTTGAAAAAACTGGCAGAAAGTAGTCACAAAATTTACTAACAGGCTCGAATGCCAAACTGTCACAATCATAACCACTATAATAGATTGAGGGCCCATCAGAAGCTTTAATCGATTCAGTAATTTGCCATTCAAAGTCTTCATAGTTAACAAACAAAACATAGTTAGCAGAGCGGTACATGCCCTGCAGAAAACAGTAACGGCAGTCGTATAAGCAGTTAAGCATATGTGAAAAATAATAACTCTTACCCCCCTCAAAACCATAGCCGTCAGGCGAAGGTAACACCAGATTTCCATACTTTTTTGCCAGTATAAGTGCAGGGGATTTTTTTTGAATTCGAAAATTTTGGCCTTTACGATTAAATACTTCCCCGTAACGCTGACAATTAATATGAGGAATGCTAGAAAACCGTTCGAGCAATTCTTTCACTCGATCCTGATCTCTAACCTCATCTTCTATATAAATTGCTGAAAACACACTATGGCACTGCCTTTTTGTTCATCTGGTTTTGTCATTCTATTGAAGAGATAAATACTGACTTAATTCCTTAATTAACTCATTACTACTACTAAAGGTTAACTCCGTAATTTTCCTCAGCTGTGTGAATAAATCTAATGCTGAATATCGCTGAACCAGTTTCTTTAATTGGGTTTTTTGAGTAACTGTAAAATGATATGACTCCAGGCAAGACTTTATTAATTCTATGCTGGCGACATCCAAACTATAGGCATTGTTATATTCATTAACAAGAGATTGTAGTTGCGCACAACAGTCGTTAATCCTTTCTAATTTTCCCCTTATTAGATCTACAACTAATTGCTTTGTAACAGTATCTATTGATTGCTTTTTGTTATCTGACACAATTTTTAAAACCTGTACAAACTCCAATGAAGTGTACTCAATAGCTGATGCCCAAAATCCTGCTGCTTCCATTTCGTAAACCACATTTTCCGGATAGACCAATTCAGGTTTATCAACAGTTACTACTGTAGTCTTCTCTAAACCAGTAAGAACAGGTGCTGGAAACTGAGTATCACCACTGTTTCGATGAATAATCCTGCTCGCTAGAAAACCACTACCAATATCTGCTTCGGGATGACCAGCAATACCGATATTTAACCAGGCTCGTGCCCCAACCCCCATGTCCAGACCATTCTTTATCCCGACCTCCAATGCTCTTTCCCCAAGCTTCGCAGTCGCAAACTTCGCATTTTCAAATCCCATGCCAGTAACAACAGCTTGCATACCATTTATGTTTTGATAAATCTTGAAGTCTCTATTATCTACTAACTCTAGCGAGAAAAAGTCGAGAACAGCCTGGGCTTCAAATTTGTGAGCAAAAACAAGATTGATATTTTGGAGCGACACCATAATTACACTTGATGCATTGATAACAACGCCTGATACTTATCTACTAACTCTTGATTCCCGCGCTTGCCCGCACCACTAATTAGTATTTGGCATTTGTTAGTTAAAATATCTCTCGCAGCTTTAGCTTGACCAGACTGCAAAAATCCCCCTCGAATAATGCGATCGAGGGCATCAACACGAAATCGATCCATACCCCAATGCTGTCGAGACAATTGGTCGTCGTGGCCACCATACTTGCGTAATAGCTTTTCATTAACATACAGTACTGGATAGCGACTGCAAATTCTCAACCATAAATCATAGTCCTCGCAGGCTGGAAGCGATTCATCGAACAATCCAACCTCAAGCAACAACTCTCTTTGAATTATTGAAGCTGATGGGGAGATTACACACAAAGGTAAACAGCATTCAAAGATATCCCCGCCAGATTTTCGATGCTTATTCATTGCGTTAACTCGAACCCCATTACGTATCCACACTTCATCACAATGAATAAGTTTGTACATTGGTTGCTGTGTGAGCTCAAATAACTGCTTCTCTATCTTATGAGGGAGCCACTCATCATCTGAATCTAGGAATGCTATCCATTGACTCTTGATCTTTCTGATACCTTCATTCCTTGCCGCGCTAACACCCTTATTTTCCTGCCGAATATAGTCGATTTGAGGATAGTTTGATTGCAGTAACTGTTGAGTGTTGTCAGTAGATCCATCGTCGATAACACATATTTTTTCAATCGGATGAGATTGCGCTAGTACCGAGTCGATAGCGCGAGGGAGACAATAGGCGCGATTATAAGTAGGTATTATTACTGAGATTAATTCTGTCATTGTCTTATCAGATTAAGGGTTTTACTTGGCTATATTTAAGTAATTGTAGCTATAAAAGAAAATGGGAACCGAAGTTCCCATTTTCTTTTGATCAATCCAAGAATCTAAGTGTATTTTGCTAGTTCTTTCCTAGCTATAACTCGGCGATGCACTTCGTCTGGACCATCAGCCAATCGCAAAGTACGCTGGCTCGTCCAGAGTGCTGCCAACGGAAAGTCTTGCGAAACGCCTGAGGCCCCATGCATTTGAATAGCGCGATCGATAACTCGTAACGCCATATTAGGTACGGCAACCTTAATCTGTGATATTGCGTCTCGGGCAGCCTTGTTTCCAATGCTATCCATTAACCAAGCAGCGCGGTATACCAGTAATCGACACATCTCTATTTCAATACGGCTATCGGCAATGACATCATAGTTGCCACCGAGCTCCGCCAAGGGTTTACCAAACGCCTCGCGACTCACCGCTCGCTCGCACATAAGGTCCAAAGCTTTTTCCGCAGCTCCAATAGAGCGCATACAATGGTGAATGCGTCCAGGCCCTAGTCTTCCTTGAGAAATTTCAAACCCTCTACCTCGACCTAAAATTATATTACTTTCTGGAACCCGAACATTATGAAACTTAATATGCATATGCCCATGGGGCGCGTCATCTTTTCCAAATACCGTCATCGGTCGAACCACCTCGACTCCTGGTGTATCCATGGGAACTAAGATTTGTGACTGGCGATTATGTTTGGGGGCATCTGGATCGGTAACCACCATGCATATCATGATTTTGCAACGCTGGTCACCGGCACCAGAAATGTAGAATTTCTCCCCGCTGATCACCCAATTCTCACCATCTAATACTGCACGAGTGGCAATATTAGTGGCATCACTAGAGGCCACACCTGGTTCGGTCATTGCAAATGCAGACCGAATTTCACCAGCCAAAAGCGGCTCTAGCCACTGTTTTTTTTGTTCTTCAGAGCCATAGCGTTCCAACACTTCCATATTACCTGTGTCCGGGGCACTGCAGTTCATCGATTCAGAGGCTAAACGGCTACGGCCCATAATCTCGGCCATATGGGAATACTCTAAATTAGTGATTCCTCCACCACCTTGACTTTCAGGTAGGAAAAAATTCCATAACCCTTGAGCTCTCGCCTCATCTTTTAGGCCATTAAGAATTTCCTCCTGTCGTGGTGTGTGAGACCAACGATCATCAACCGCAATCTCTGCAAGATATTCTGCCTCTATTGGCTCTACTTTATCTTCCACAAATGTACGAATTTTTTCCCTTACCTCAACCAGATTTTCTGATAAACCCAAATCCATTCTTAAAACCCCTATCTAATTCAATAATTTTATCCAGCTATTGTACCACCGCCATCAATGACTATGGTCTGACCTGTCGTAAAACTTCCCGCATCCGATGCTAATAAGACCGCGGCTCCGGCTATTTCATCAGGTTCTCCAATGCGCCGCAGCGGATATTTCGCCACCGTCGCTTCATATATTTGCGGATTTTCCCACAATGCACGTGCAAAATCAGTACGTACCAAACCAGGAGCAATGCAATTTACACGGATATTCTTCGGACCCCATTCAACAGCCAGGTTTCTAGCAATTTGCATATCAGCCGCTTTCGAAATAGCGTAAGCCCCCAAGGCTTCAGAGCCTTTTAGTCCCCCAATCGATGACACGATTATCACAGCACCGCCACCATTCTCAGCCATACCAGGAATAGCGAGCTGACACAAGCGATGGACGCTACCAATATTGGCATGCATAACTTTGTCAAACGCAGAGTCTGGAATTTCTTGAGATGATCCAAAATAAGGATTAATCGCTGCATTGCAAACTAAAGCGTTTATCTTGCCCAGCTGTTGTTCAGTTTTTGAAACTAGGTTCTCTAACTGCTCCTTGTAATTGATATTGCAGGATATCGCGATCGCGGTGCCACCTGT
>Ga0209035_10000343_pt1 | contig 18364 bp, 18 predicted proteins | sample MarorgKNORR_S2LV_6_FD_188220 | JGI IMG/M metagenome (GOLD analysis project Ga0209035, IMG submission 188220) | Marine microbial communities from the Southern Atlantic Ocean, analyzing organic carbon cycling - AAIW_A/KNORR_S2/LV (SPAdes) (version 2) | ecosystem: Environmental > Aquatic > Marine... | reverse complement strand
AATATTATCAACAATTAAGACGACAAATAGAATGCTAAACACGTTGTCTGGTATCTATATGAAAGAAAATGATTTGGATAATTGTGTATTAATTAATGAACAAAAAGGCGTTGTAGAGGCAAGTAATGCTAATATTTTTGTAGTAAAAGGAACTGTGATAAAAACACCTGCTTTAACAGAAGGGTGTATAAAAGGGGTGGTTAGAAAGAATGTTATTGAAATTCTTGAAAAAAACAAAGAATTTACAGTGCTAGAAACAGCGATATCTCCTTTTGAACTACAAAAAGCAGATGAAGTATTTTTAACAAATTCAATAGTTGGAATCCAGTCCGTTACCCATTACAGAAAAAAAACCTTCCAAACAGAAACAGGGAAGAAGTTGGGCGCTAGTTTAAAGGTGTTGCAATTAACAGGTAGTTAGTTCAGCTGAATATCATTTGGGGCATTTGCCCAAATTTTATATTTTCCTCCTTTTTGCAAAAGTTTATTTTTCCAGATATTAGAATTGTCTGCAGCAAAAATATTCGGAAAATCATTTTCAGAAACAAACCAAGAATCTGTTTTTAGCTCTTCTTCCAATTGATCAGTCTCCCACCCAGAATATCCTAAGAAAAACCGGATATCATTACTTCCTAAAGATTGGTCATTTAAAAGATCTTTTAAAGAATTGAAATTACCTCCCCAGAATATTCCGTTTGCAACTTCAATACTATCTGGAATTAAATCAGGGACTTTATGCACAAAATATAAATTATCCTGCTCTACAGGACCCCCTTGATATACTGTGAATTGGCAATCAATTTCAGGAACCAGATCTTGTAGTGTAAAACTTAAAGGCTTGTTCAAGATAAAGCCTACAGAACTGAGATCATTATGTTCAGTCAATAAAATGATAGACCTCCTAAATGAATTGTCATTTAAGATGGATGGCTCTGCGATAAGTAATCTTCCTTTTTCAGGTTTTAAAGAGGTCATAGAAGGGTATCAATAAGTTTTAAATATAGTAACTTTTTATCGAAAAAAAAACTCTCTTAATTAATTAAGAGAGTTTTTAAATACAAAAAGTGTATTTCTTAGTTTACTGAACCAGCTAATCCAGCACCTGCTTTAAACTTTACTACGTTTTTTGCAGCAATTTGAATAGTTTTTCCAGTTTGAGGGTTTCTACCAGTTCTTGCAGCTCTATGAGCTCTTGACCAAGTTCCCCATCCTACTAATGCAACTTTTTCACCTTTTTGTAACGCTTTTGTTACATTTGAAGTTAATGAATCTAAGGCCGCTTTTGCAGCTGCTTTTGAAATTCCTGAATCCGCCGCCATTGCGTCGATTAAATCTGATTTGTTCATAATTGTAATTTTTTAAAATTAATTGATCTGATATTTTTGCTTAACTAAGCTTAACAAATATAGAAGGAATAAGGGTTCGTGCAAGAAAAGACCAAAAAAAAAGGTGTTTTTGTTAATAAGTGAAGGTGAATTGTTAATAACCAGGGCTAAAAAACACTAAAAATAGGAAAACCCTACAAATAAAGGGCTTAAGACATTTTTGAATCTTGAGAGAATTCAAATCCATTTAAGAGATTTTGAGCGGGCATTTTCTTCTTTCCAGAGATTTTGATTTCATCAATAATAAGGTATCCGTTTACAACAGCAACTTTCAGCGTTTTTTTGGTTGTTATGATGCTTCCAATTGTGTCAGTATGCAGTATTTTTTCTTTAGATACTTTATATAGTTTTGCGGTGTATTCTATACCATTAGTATGTATGGATGTCCAAGCGGCAGGAAAAGGGTTCAATCCCCTTATTTTATTGTAAATATTGTCTAATGAGTCTAACCAGTCTATTTTACACGTTTCAGGAAATAACTTATATGCAGTTTTTTCTTCTAGGGCTGGTTGTTTTCTTGTTTTTATACTGTCTGTTTTAATAAGCGCTACTGTTTCTAGCACTAAAGTAGCACCTAAATGCATTAATGTGTCATGTAATTCGCCAACAGTTTCGTCATCGCTAATTGTGCATTCTTTTTGAAGGATAATTTCTCCTGTATCAATGTTGTCATCAATAAAAAAAGTAGTGACACCTGTTTTGTGCTCACCATTTATAATCGCCCAATGGATTGGGGCAGCACCACGATATTCAGGCAATAAAGAAGCGTGTAAATTAAACGTGCCATATTGAGGCATGTCCCAAACTACTTTTGGAAGCATTCTAAAAGCCACCACAATTTGTAGGTTTGCGTTTAATGCACTAAGTGTTACTTGAAAGTCGACACTTTTTAAATTTGTTGGTTGTAAAATAGTTAGATGTTGAGAGCTTGCGTATTTTTTTACTGCAGATTCGTTCAGTTTTCTTCCTCTTCCAGCGGGTTTGTCAGCTGCTGTGACTACACCAACAATGGTATAGTTACTCTCTACCAAATGTTTTAAGATGGTCACCGAAAAATCGGGAGTTCCCATAAAAACGATACGTAAATCTCTCATTTATTTTAAATAGTATTGATTGTATTGATTAATGCCAATAATGTCCTCTGCCAAAAGTTGCTGTAAATTTACTAAAACAACTTCATCAGTAAAAGAGATACGACTACAGATTTCTTTAGAAGTGTACAAAATTTCTGATTTTAAAAGACCTATTATTTGAGTTGAAATGTCTGCTACCTTTTTGTTTTTTGATAAGCACACATCACAAACACCACATTCAGATACATTTTGTTCATTAAAATAGTGTAAAATCTGAATACTTCTGCACGTATTTATATTTTCTACAAAATGAATCAATGCATCAGATTTTTGCTTTTTCTGATCGATATACCGAGTGCAATTCTTAGAAATTCTATTAATTGCACTATGATCTTCTCTTGGAACTAGAAAAAAAAGTTCAGAGTTGTTCGTTGCTTTCTTATAAGCAATGATTTCATCAGTATGCAGTTGTTCTAATGCTTGGGTGATTTTTAAAACGGTGCTCTTTATTTTTTTTGCCAACCAATATTCATTTATATGCGTTTCTTGCTCAAACAATCCGCCATAGCTTCTTAAAAGAGTATTGACAACTAATTGTGTTGAAGTATTGTTTTTTGCATAGTAAATGACTTGTGAGCTTGTTGCTAGAAATAGAATGGTAGATTTTTTTTTGTAATTGTTAGACAATTCAATAATTCCGTTGTTGATTAATATTCTTAACGTGTTGTTTAATTTATTATAGGCGTAGTTGTATTTGTTACTGAATTCTAAAAGGTTGAACTCAAAAGCTGTTGTGATCAATTCCCCATTTGCTATCTGGTACTGCTGATGCAAATTTTTATAGACTTCTTTTATTTCTGAAATTGTAGGAAAACTTGTGGCTGTTTTTTCTTTAAAAGCTAAAATATCACTTTTGTTTTGTAGTAAAACTGCATATGATTTTTTTCCATTTCTTCCTGCTCTTCCTGCTTCTTGGATGTAATTCTCAACGCTATTTGGCAAATCAAGATGCACTACAGCCTTCACATTATCTTTGTCAATCCCCATTCCGAAAGCATTGGTAGCAACCATAATGGGTGTTTTTTCTGACATCCAATTTTCAAAAGCTTCTTGTTTTTCACTTGATGAAAGTCCGCCGTGGTAATAACTTGCTAAAAAACCATTGACCGTTAAGAATTTTGAAATCTCCTTTGTTTTATTTCTGCTAGAAACGTATACAATTGCAGGCGCTTTTGTTTTGGTGAAAATTTGCAATAGTCGATGTAGCTTGTCCTCGATAGAAAATAATTGATAGGCTAAATTATCTCTGTAAAACGATTTTTTAAATAGCTGGACATTTTTTAAATCCAGATTTGTTGAAATATCTTCAAGTACTTCATTGGTAGCAGAAGCGGTTAAGGCAATAAAATTCGTGTCGGGTTTTAGTTCTTTTAAGATGCTAATATTTCGATATGAAGGTCTAAAATCATGTCCCCATTCAGAAATACAATGCGCTTCATCAATTGCGATTAAATTAACTTTTAATTGTTTGATTTTTTCTTGTATAAAAGCCGATTGCAATCGTTCAGGTGAAAGGTATAAAAATTTGTAATTCCCAAACTGAAGATTATCGAAAAGAGCAATCATGTCATTTTGAGAGATTCCAGAAGTTAGCGCAATGGCTTTGATTCCTCTATTTGTAAGGTTTGTAACCTGGTCTTGCATCAAAGCAATTAAAGGCGATACAACAATACAAACACCTTCTTGTAACAAGGTTGGAATTTGAAAACAAATAGATTTCCCTCCACCTGTTGGAAGCAGTGCAATGACATCCTTTTTTTTTAAAACTGCCTCAATAATTTCAGATTGTGGAGTTCTAAAAGATGTATGATTCCAATATTTTTTTAATATGTGTGCTGCTGTGTTCATAGTTCGCTTTTGAGCGACTCCAAAATAAAATTTGTTCTTTCTTTAACGGTTCCAGTCGGAACTGTGATAATCGTATATCCAATTTCTTGATACGCTTTTTTCAAATAGAGATCAATCTCTACAGCTTGTTCAAAGCTTTCATAACGCTCATTGTCTGAAATGTAAATGTCTTTCCACGGGGGCAACATAAAAACATGTTGATATTGGTATTGGTTGCTTTTTTTAATAAAATTATCTGGGTAGTCGGTTTTTAAAAAATCTAAATAGGCATGAACATCTGGAATTCCTCTATCAAAAAAAACAAGATCGCTATCCTTTTTATGTGCTTCTAAAAATTGCTTTTCTCTTCCTTCCAATAATAAGTTGCTAAACAACAAAGGCTCTGTTAAAAATAATTGATCGATGCCCTTTTTTTTAGCCATCAAGGTTACTTCGCGAGATATTTCTGGCATACAGAAGTATCCTCTGTCAATTAATTCGTTTAAAACAGAAGATTTTCCTGTTCCAGGACCTCCAATAATTACTATTTTTTGTTGCATCCGACAAAAATATGTGTTTCTGATTATAAAAATAATAATATAATGTAATTTTGTAGCAATTATTATAAATGATTCTGAAATTTAGAAATTAGGGATGAGCGATAAAGAAGCGTTTTACAGTAAATTAAAAGAAAGACTAGACAAGACTACAAAATTCCCTGCGGAATATTTGTATAAATTTATAGTGCCATCAACCGGAAATCGAATCAATGAAATCAAAGAATTGTTTAAAAATGCATCGGCTAAAATCACAACAAATGCCTCTAAAACAGGTAAATACATAAGTGCTTCTATCCGTGTAGAATTAACATCTTCTGATGAAGTAATCTCGTACTATAAAAGTGCGGAAAAAATTGAAGGAATTATTTCCTTATAATCACAACTCTTTTTATGAAGACTAGAATAGTTTCCTTTTTTTTCTTTGCCTTTTCTATGGCGCTATTTTCTCAAAAAAATACGGAGGTGCTTTTTGAAGTTGCCGGAACTCCTGTGCTGGTTTCTGAATTTAAAAAAGTCTATGAAAAAAACATAGAACTAGTCGCTGATGAACGTCAGAAAGAATTGGTAAATTACTTGGAATTGTATGTCAATTATAAATTAAAATTGAAAGAGGCATATTATTTAAAATTAGACACTGTACAAACGTATATAAGGGAGATTGAAACGTATAAAAGTCAGTTAATTGCTCCGTATTTACAAGACACAAGTTTTTTAGCCAAACAAGTTAAAGAAGCATATTTTAGAATAAAACATCAAATTAGAGCAAGTCATATATTGGTGAAGGTGAGTAGCAATGCATCTCCTCAAGATACGCTGATTGCATATCAAAAAATCATAAAAGCGAGAGACGAAATTATAGGAGGGAAGTCGTTTGCTAGTGTAGCCAACGTAATTTCAGATGATCGGTCCGCAAAAAACAATGGAGGTGACTTAGGTTTTTTTACTGCTTTTAAAATGGTGTATCCATTTGAAAACGCAGTATATACGACAAAAGTGGGAGAAATGTCAATGCCTTTTAAAACTCGTTTTGGATATCACATTGCTAAAGTTGTAGATTTAATAGAGTCAAAAGGAGAGGTAGAAGTTGCTCATATTTTAATTACAGATTTGACCGCTAAAGGAAAGCAGAAGATTGATAGTATTTATGATCGATTGCAAAAAGGAGATCATTTTAGTGTGCTTTCGAAATTGTTTTCTAATGATAAAGGAACTGCAAAAAAAGGAGGGAGATTGTCTAAATTTGGGATTGGAACAATGGTAAAGCCTTTTGAAGATGCTGCCTTTTTACTAGTAAAAGAAGAAGAATTGAGCAAGCCTTTTAAAACACGTTACGGCTGGCATCTTCTCAAGTTGTTGAAAAGACATCCTGTAAAACCTTTCTCAGAATTAAAATCGCAACTTACACATAAGGTTAAGAATAGCGGTAGAGCGAAATTGTCTGATTTGGCAGTTTTAAATCGATTAAAATCGGAATATAAAATTGTTGTTAATAAACAGTTTAAGGCTGTTTTTTCAACGTTAAACAGCGGTGCTATCTCTAGAGGTTCTTTGCAAAATATATTGTTAACCATTCAAAACAAAAAAATTAAGCAAGTCCAGTTTTTCGACTATATTAAAGACAACAAAAATCAATCAATAGCTATTCTTTTTAACGATTTTGTAGATCAAGAAGTATTGACGTACTTTAAAGAAAACTTGGTACATACAGAACCCGTTTATGCAGCAACTTTAAAGGAATATCAAGAAGGATTGTTGTTGTTTGAGATCATGCAACAAAAAATATGGAATAAATCCATCAATGATTCGTTAGGATTAAAAGCCTTTTTTGTAAAAAATAAAGCAAACTACACATTTGAAGACTTGTCCGAAAATAAAGGAGAAGTAATGGATGATTACCAAACCTATTTAGAGCATGACTGGATACAGGTGTTGAAAGAAAAGTACACCGTAAAAATAAGAAAAAGAACGTTGAAAAAACTGTTAAAATCATACCATAAAAATGATTAAAAAAAGCGTTTACATAGTCGCAATACTTTTGCTAGCATCTTGCCAGTATTTTGGGCTAGAGAAGAAAAAAAACACCGATGAAAAACCAATAGCAAGTGTTCACAACTCTTATTTGTATAAAAAAGACATTGCTGACTTAATTCCGGAAAACACTACAAAAAGAGATAGTGTTTTATTGGTTAAAAGTATTATCTATAGTTGGGCAAAACAACAACTTTTTAGAAAAAAAGCAGAAGAGAATTTGACACAGAAAAATAGCACAAGATATACAAGGCTCGTGCAGGATTACAAGCAAGGACTACTCGTAAATGGATATAAAGAACGCTTGGTGAAACAACAGTTGGACACGGTAGTTTTCGAAGAGGAAATCACAAAGTATTACGACTTAAATCATCAAAATTTTAGACTCAATGAAGAACTTATAAAGATTAAATACTTGCATGTAGGAAATGATATTTTAGACAAAAAAGGAATTATAAAACTGTTTACATCTAAAAAGTATGCAGACTTAATTGCACTCGAAGATCAAGGGATTAATTTTAAAGGATTTAACTTAAATGATTCAACTTGGGTCAAAGTTGAAGACGTTTTGTTAAAAAATCCAAAATTTAAAGAAATTCTTAGTCGAAAACTGTTAAAAAAAACAAAATTCATACAAAAAGAAGATTCATTAGGACTATATTTGGTCGCTGTAAAAGACGTTTTAAAAAGGAATGATATTGCACCTTTAAATTATATCACTCCAACCATAAGACAAATGATATTACACAAAAGAAAACTAGAATTAATTAGAGAAATAGAAAAAACGTTAATCAACGATGCAATACAAAACAAAAACTTCAAAGAATATTAAGCCACTACGGTTACTTACTTTCCTTTTTATTGGATTATGCACCTTTACATCACAAGCTCAAAAGAACAAAATTGATGGAGTAGATGTAGTGATAGGGAAAAACATTGTATTGAATTCTGATATTGCAAAATTTAAATTGGATATTGAGAAGAGAAGTGAAGGCAAGTTTAAAATTAGCGATTGTGAAATGCTAGAGCAAATAATGTTGCAAAAACTATTGTCTCATCATGCGGTAATTGATAGCGTTATTGTTTCAGCAGAGGAGGTAAATAAAGCAGTAAGTAATAATATTAGATATTTCACTCAACAATTTGGTAGTGAAGAGGCCATGGTGAAGGCTTACGGTTTTAACGATGTTGAAGATTTGAAAAAAGAACTATTTACCATTGAAAAAGAAAATGCTTTGGTAGGAAAAGAGCAACAAAAAATCAATGCAAAAGTTGATGTTACTCCAGAAGAAGTACGAATCTATTATAATGGATTGAAAGAAAAGAATGAGTTGCCAGAATTTCAAGCAGAAATAGAATTGGCACAAATTGTAATCCATGCCACACCTACGAAAGAAGAAACAGACAGAATTGTAAACAAGCTTTTTAAGATCAAAAAGGAAATAGAAGAAGGAGCAAGTATTCGAATGAAAGCCATTTTGAATTCTGAAGATCCTGCTGTTGTTAATAATGGAGGGAAATACACCGTTACGAAAGAAAGTAATTTTATAAAAAAGTTTAAAGAAGTTGCATTTTCATTAGATATTGATGAAGTTTCAGAACCCTTTAAATCTGAGTTTGGATATCATATTATCCAATTACATGAAGTAAAAGGAAACCAACGAATTGCATCTCATATTTTACTACAGCCAGAAATTCCTGAAGAAAAATTAAAAGAAACACAGGCCAAGTTAGATGCCATTAGAAAAGAAATTTTGGACAACAACATCACTTTTGAAGAAGCTGTAAAAAAACACTCTGATGATATAGATACCAAACAGAATAACGGATTGATCTTAAATCCACAGACCAATGAATCTACCTTTGATTTGACACGAATGGATCCCACACTATATGCTAGGGTGAGCGCTGTTAAGAAAGGTGAAATTACGGAATCATTTTATGATGAATCTAAAGGAGGAGAGAAAATGTATAAAATTATCTTGATGAGAGATAGAACTGAGGCACATATTGCTGATTTAATTAATGATTATGTGAAAGTGCAACAGTTGGCATTGCAAAAGAAAAAAGAAGAAAATATCACCAAATGGGCAAAAGAAAAAATTCAAGACACCTATATCAAAATTAGTGACACTCACAAAAAATGCGTTTTTGATAAGAACTGGAAAAAGGAAAGCAACTAATACATGTCTGATGTTGCCGCAATAGATTGTCAAGTTAAAATATTACTTCTTTATTCTAAGAGACTGTTTCATTAGTGTCTTCGAAAAAGCTAAACATATTTCCTCCATATTTTTTAGAATAACTAAATTGAGGATGCTCAGAGAGATCAGTTTGTTTGGAATGCTCTATAATTAAAAGACCTTCTTCTTTTAAGATTTTCCGTTCAAAAATTAGCGTTGCAATTCGTAAAAACTGTTCAGTGTCAAAATCATAAGGTGGATCAGCAAAAATAACATCGGTTTTAAGCGATGTTTTTTCTAAAAACTTATACACGTCGCTTTTAAAGGTATTGATGTCTAAATCTAGTTCTTTTGAAGTGGTATTTATATATTTTACACAAGCAAAGTGTTGATCAACGCTATATATTTTTTCAGCTCCTCTAGAAGCAAATTCAAAGCTAATATTTCCAGTGCCAGAAAACAGGTCTAGTACAGCAATGTTATCAAAATAAAAATGATTGTTTAAAATATTGAATAACGCCTCTTTTGCCATGTCAGTAGTTGGTCTAACAGGTAAGTTTTTAGGAGCTGTAAGTCTTTTTCCTTTATGTTTTCCAGAAATGATACGCATAATTTAAGGAAGTGTTGTGTAATGTGAGTAGTTCAGTATTTCAGGATTCTCGTTAAAAAAAGAAGTTTCGATGTCTATAAAATCAACATTTCGAATGTATTGATAGGTAATGTTATAGAGTTCAGAATTGGGTTTGATTTCTCCTATAAAGCGCACTAAAAATTCTTCAGGATTTAACTGTAATTGTTCAGCAGTAAAAAGTAGGTAATAGATAAAGTCTTCTTTGGTAGCAAAGGAAAAAGAGTTGTAAAACAATAGCTTAGAATTTTCGATGACAACAATGTCAAAATGCTGTTTGGAAACATTTACAAAAAACTGTTTTGAAGCATTGTTTTTTGTATGTGAAATCAATTTATCTATTAAAACAGTTGCATGGTGCTTGTATTCAAATTCGCCAAATTTTTGAAAGAAAAAATTATTTAGATTCACATAAGGAATGTATACATTTTTCACTTCTATTTGCGATAAACTATCAAAAGCAATAAAGTCTGAAGTCAACGTTTTTATGTTGTAATCTAGATAGGTGTTCAATTCGTTTTCGTCAAACAACGTTGTAGGAACGAGTGAAGATAATGTGTTTTGGTGAATTACCGTAACCGCTTCAAACTCTTGATTGAAAAGGCTATTGTCTGCTAAAGCACTTTCAATTTCTACTAAAAGTAATTCGGGTGTAGCAATTGTTTTATCAAAAACATAGCTACCAAAGTTTTGAATTTCTTTTGTTAGTATATGAGAGATACAAAAAGAAAATCCATCCAAACTAAATTGGATGGACAGTTGTTTTCTATAGGTGTCTTTTATTATTTTATTGATTGTTCTTTTTTGCATTATCTGCTTTGTCATAAAAAGGAGGCCAGTTACCACCTGTGGTTACTTCATTTAAGGAACCTACAGAGATAAACGTACCTTTAATTTGATCGTTTGTGATGGCTTCTAATTCTTGTTTGATCAAGTATGAATCCAAGCCAACTAAAACTTCAATCTTAGCGATTTTCACTTCAAAAACAGGCACTTCCAATCCTGGTATTTTTTCAATTTTTCCTAACTCAACAGAAAAAACTTTATCAGTTCCAGGCACTTTGAACATGTCTTGGTAATTACGTCCCGTAAATCTAGATAAAACAGGTTTGTAGCCAATTGTATCTGTTATTCTTTTCTCAACGTCAACCATTATCGGTTGCCATCTTGTTCCTTTGTTGATTTTTACTACAACTGTTTTTGTATCTGTAATTGCCAATTGAGCAGTATCGATAAATTGAATCAAACCTTCAAGGTCTTCCGTATAGCTCCCTGTTACTTCTTTATGTGCAATTTCAGCATCTCTAATCACTTTCAAACTTTGAATCACTTTTGCATAAATCACTTTTTTATTGGTATTGAAATGAATCGGTTTCATAATTCCACCATAAATTTCAGAACCCAAAAAAATCGCTAGTAACAATAAAGACACAGAAGCAACCCATCTTAATTTTAAAGGTAAATGTTTAATAATAAGATACGCTAGTAAACAAGTGACAAGTATAGCAATTATGATTTTTACAAATAGCATTCGTATGAGTTTTTAAAATGATTATCCGCAAATCTACAATTTTTTTCTTATCATAAAAACTTTTAAGCATAAATCAATTCCTATCTTTGACTTTTCTTATTTTATGATAAAAACAACTGCAGAATTTTATAAAGAACTGATACAAAAGTTCCCTTTTAAGCCAACAGTGAAACAAAATGAATTGTTGCACGAATTGACGAACTTTATATTTGACACGAATGATCGTGCGCTGTTTTTATTAAAAGGATATGCAGGTACAGGTAAAACATCCACCATAAGTACTGTGGTTAATTCTTTATGGAAAGCAGGTAAAAAAGCTGTTTTATTGGCGCCAACAGGAAGAGCGGCAAAAGTGATTTCTGGCTACTCCAAAAGACAAGCATTGACTATTCATAAAAAAATATACTTTCCGAAGAAACAAAAAAATGGATCTGTGTCCTTTGTCATGCAGACGAATAAACATACAAATACCATTTTCATCATTGATGAAGCTTCTATGATTCCTGACAAACCAAGCAATGCAAAGCTTTTTGAAACAGGTTCTTTGCTAGATGATTTGATATCATATGTGTATGCTGGAAAAAATTGTAAACTAATTTTTATTGGAGACACGGCACAATTGCCACCAGTAAAATTAAATATAAGTCCAGCGTTAGAAAAAACGACACTTGAGTTAGACTATCATAAAGAGGTAACAGAGTTGGAATTGGACGAAGTAATGCGTCAGCATGAAAATTCTGGAATATTGGCAAATGCCACCCATTTAAGAATGGTACTAGAAAATGGATCTACTCATTTTCAATTCGATTTAGATTTTCCAGACATTATTAGATTGGTTGACGGTTATGATATTGAAGATGCCATAACAAGCTCTTATGACAATGAAGGTGTAGAAGATACGGCCTTTATTGTTCGTTCAAATAAAAGAGCCAATCAATACAACCAACAGATAAGAACAAAGATACGCGGACAAGAAAATGAAATTTCTACGGGCGATTTTGTAATGGTTGTTAAAAACAACTATCATTGGTTGAAAGAGTCATCAGAAGCTGGTTTTATTGCAAATGGAGATATTTGTGAGGTGATGCGAATTGATGCAATTAAAGAATTATATGGTTTTCGATTTGCAGAAGTAACTATTAGAATGATTGATTATCCAGACCAACAACCTTTTGAAACTGTTTTATTGTTGGACACGTTGGCAAGTGAAACACCTTCGTTAACCTACGATGAATCCAATAAATTATACCAGGCTGTAAGAGAAGATTTTGCACACGAGAAATCAAAATACAAACAGCTGTTAGCGATCAAGAACAATCCTTATTTTAATGCGTTGCAAGTAAAGTTTTCGTATGCAATGACCTGCCATAAATCTCAAGGAGGGCAATGGAAAACGGTGTTTATAGAACAACCCTATTTACCAGAAGGTATCAATATTGATTATTTAAGGTGGCTGTACACAGCAGTGACAAGGGCACAAGAAAAACTGTATTTGATTGGTTTTAATGAAACGTATTTTACCGACTAAAGAACGAACATTATAAGCTGCCACAACAATTAAAATAAAAGAGCTACTTTAGGCTGATAAATTTCTGAGGAATTAAAATGGAGAACGATAAAAAACTACATATTAAAGATGTTGAGAAGGTACAGACAAGAGCTGAGCTAAAAGCATTGATAAAAGAGAAGGGAGTTTCGTTTCAGAAAGTAGAAAAAACACTGTTGTACCAAGAAGAATTGCGTGAGCTTCAAATTGAATTGGTAAAATTACAGCGTTGGATTGTAAAAGAAAAAAAACGGGTCGTTGTTATTTTTGAAGGCAGAGACGCTGCTGGAAAAGGTGGAAATATAAGACGATTTATGGAGCATTTAAATCCGCGTTCTACGAGACTTGTGGCGCTAACCAAGCCTACAACTATTGAAAAAGGGCAATGGTATTTTCAACGATATATCAAAGAATTGCCAAACCCTGGAGAAATTGTTTTCTTTGATAGAAGTTGGTATAATAGAGCTGTTGTAGAACCTGTAATGGGTTTTTGTGAAGACAAAGAGTACAAAGAGTTTTTAATGCAAGTGCCCGAGTTTGAACACATGTTGTATGAAGATGGTGTTGTGATTATAAAGTTCTGGTTGTCAATCTCTAAAGAAGAGCAATTAAAGCGTTTTGACGCAAGAAAAGAAGGCCCCTTAAAGAGATGGAAGTTTAGTCCGGTTGATCAAAAAGGACAAGAATTGTGGGATTCATATTCTTTTTATAAAGAAGAAATGTTTGCAAAAACACACACTAAATACAGCCCGTGGATGCTTGTGAAAACAAATAAAAAGAAATCGGCAAGATTGGAATGTATGCGACATGTATTGTCGCAGTTTGATTATCGTGATATAAAATCAGCAGCGAATTCCTTTTTACCAGACCCAAATATTGTAATGCGCTATTATAGATCTGCAAACCAAATGGATTAGTTATGGATGAAAAAGAACATGCATCAGCAGAAAAAAAATTGAACTCTACAAAAGGGTTATTGGCTTTGTTTTCTAAAGAGCCCATCAATGTAAGTAGAGCGCTTCGGTTTGTTGATTATGAAAAAAAATTAGAAAAACTTCAAGTTGAATTGATAAAACTTCAAACTTGGACAATTCAAAATAAGGAACGTATTATTGTTATTTTTGAAGGAAGAGACTCCGGAGGAAAAGGAGGTGCGATTAGAAGAATGACAGAGCGTATCAATCCTCGTTTTATGCGAATTGTAGCCTTGTCAAAACCTACAGAAAGCGAACAATCTCAATGGTATTTTCAACGATATATAAGTCAACTACCAAAGGCTGGAGAAATGGTTTTCTTTGACCGAAGTTGGTATAATAGGGCTGTAGTGGAACCTGTAAACGGATTCTGTACAAAAAAAGAATATGATATCTTTATGAACCAGGTTAATGATTTCGAGCGGATGCTTTTAGAATCGGGAATTCATTTGGTAAAGATTTACATGTCCATTTCTAAAAAAGAACAAGCAAAACGTTTTAGCGATATTAAGAGCGATCCATTAAAACAATGGAAAATGACTCAGGTTGATGAGCGCGCTCAAGAATTATGGGATGATTATACAGCCTATAAAGACGAAATGTTTTCTAAAACAGATACAAAGATCGCGCCTTGGAAAGTGATTAGTGCCAATAGAAAAACAGAGGCCAGAATAAATGCGATTGATTATGTCTTGAAAAAAATTCCGTACGATAAAAGCATTGAAGTATAGCTGTCAATTAAGTGATCAATTAGCAGTTGTCTTTTTAGCAAGCTTAGAGAAAATCACAAAAACTTCCCCAGCGATTTGCTGATTGATTTTTAAATAAATTTCACCTTCTTCCACTGTGTTGTCGCCTATTTTCGGATCTGTAAAAGGCAGGTGAAAACGATGTAGTGCCTCTGGAATAAACGGACAGTTTTTATCAGCACTATCACAGGTTGTAATTGCAATATAAGGCTGATTATTGTGCTTGTTATCAAAGGTTTTTGAAAACCCTAAAAGCTCTTTTTTAGCTCCTTTAAAAGAAATTAAATACTTTGGATTCTGATGATTGAAGTCTGTTAGATGGAATAAAAATCCAACTTCTTTTAATGTTTTTATGGTGTTTCTGTGAAAAGCAGTTGCTTCGGTTCCTCCAGAAAATGCAAAGATATGCTCAAGTTTAAAATAGTGAGCAGCAAAAAAACTCCAAACTTGTGCTAATTGACTTCTTCTAGAATTATGCGTACAAATAAAATTTAAGTGTACCTTTTGATGTTCTGTATAAATTGCTGTAATTTTTTCTGAAATGGCATGTAACAACTCCTTTCGTTTTTCAGATAAAGGGTGTTTTTCTAGTGCTTCTTTAAAGAATTTTTCAGTATCCATACTTTATGTTTCAATCATTATAGATTATTTATACCATAAATGAAGTTGGACTATTGTAGTATTTACTATTTTTACAATCATTTATAAGTGGTAAATATACGATAAGGAATCCTTTTTTTAAATTAATACAAGGTTAAGAATGCATTTTGAAGTTGGCAATAAAGTAGCTGTGTTGGATGACGTTGTAAAAGGTGTCATCACAGAAATTAGAGGAGAACAGATTTTGGTATCAACTGCTGATGGAATGATCTTTAGCTATACAGCTTCTGATCTCGTTAAAATTGGTGTTGATCAAAATGAATTGTCGAAATACAGTGATATTGACAATCAACTATTGACAGACAAGCTTCGAGAAAAACCCAAAAGCACTTCTAAATTTTTAAAATCAAAAAAGGAAATTACGTTAGAAGTAGATTTACACATCAACCAGTTGGTAAAATCTACCAAAGGAATGGACAATTATGACATGTTGAATCTGCAAATGGACACCGCGCGTAGAAAGTTAGAATATGCAATTCAGAAGAAAATTTCTAAAATAGTTTTTATACATGGAGTAGGAGAAGGGGTTTTAAGAACAGAACTTCAGTATTTGTTTCAAAAATACCCTGTTAAATTTTATGACGCTTCCTATCAAAAATATGGTTTAGGAGCCACCGAAGTATATATTTTCCAGAATCCTAATTAATACCTACTTTTGCCGTATGATAAAAATCTATTTAGACAACGCAGCAACAACTCCTATGGATATGGAAGTGATTGACATTATGCGCCAATCAATGGTTGATAATTTTGGAAATCCATCTTCTACACATCAATTTGGGCGTACTGCAAAGTCTTCTGTAGAAACAGCTCGTAAAAACATAGCACAGCATTTTAATGTAACCGCAAGTGAAATTATTTTTACTGCAGGCGGTACAGAAGCTGATAATTTGATTTTGCAAAATGCTGTGACTAATTTGGGTGTACAAACCATTATAACGTCTAAAATAGAGCATCATGCGGTATTGCATACCGTTGAACATCTAAAAGAGACACATCAAATAGAGGTTGTGTATGTGTCTGTTGATGAAGTTGGCTCGGTCGATCTACAAGAATTGGATGCATTGCTGTCAAACACAACCGCTAAGACATTGGTAAGTTTGATGTATGTAAATAATGAAATTGGAAACCTGTTGCCTTTAGATGAAATAGCAAGTATCTGTAAGAAACACGATGCGTTGTTTCATTCTGATTCGGTACAAGCAATAGGGCATTACCCAATAGATTTACAAAAAACACCGATTGATTTTATTGCGGCGAGTGCACATAAATTTCATGGCCCAAAAGGTGTTGGATTTGCTTATTTTAAAAAGGGATTTGGAATCAAACCGATGCTTCATGGTGGAGACCAAGAAAAAGGAGCACGGTCTAGTACCGAAAATGTACACAGTATTTTAGGAATGGAAAAAGCCTTAGATATTGCGATTTCTACTATGGATACAGATGCGAAGTATCTTACGGATTTGAAATTGTATTTCATCAATCAGTTGCAAGCTAATTTTCCCGAAGTTGCTTTTAATGGTTTGTCATCAAACCTAGAAAAAAGTAGCTATACGATTTTAAGCACTCGATTTTCCGTACAAAATGAGCTGTTGTTCTTTAGCTTAGACTTGGCTGGAATCGCTGTTTCTGGAGGTAGTGCTTGCCAAAGTGGAAGTAATGGAGGTTCTCATGTATTGAATGCTTTTTTAAGCCCTGAACATGCAGCGAATACTTCTGTGCGGTTTTCATTTAGCAAAAACACCACAAAAGAAGAAATAGAGTTGACTGTTGAAAAACTACAGGAGTTACTCTAACTAAAGCCCCCTTTCCGACATAGAATATAACAATCTTTCGTGAATACGTGCTTTGATATTTTAAGACTCAAATTATAGTGTCTTATTTTATTCCAACCTGTGGAAAGACACAGTTGACTTACCTAACTATTTTCTGTAAATTTAAACGTTCTTAATTAGTATTCCATGTATAACTGGCTAAAGGCAATTACTAAGTAATAAAGTTGAATCATTCCTGAGAAAACCTCTACTTGGGAGAAAAAAACAATAGAGAATAAAAGCGGTGTTGACAATGGCAATACAAAGGTTTTATAAAAAAATTATTAATTTAAAAAAAAATAACATGAAAAAATTCAAAAAATTAACTACAATTATACTTTTATCTTCAATCCTTTTTTTTACAGAAAGCTGTGAAGAAAGAGACATTGATTTTAAGGTTTCAACAGAAATTAAAGAAGAGTATAATAAAATTCCAAAAATTATTTATAATTCTTATGTAGAAAACTTAAAATTACCAGATGGCACTAGAGTTGAACAAGTTGACGACTCAAGTATTGAATTTATATACCCAAAAGGGCATGAACTCTGGATATATAAAAACAATAAAATTAACAAATTTTCATCGTCTGGTTATTCCTGTACTTGTTCAGGTAATAATGGTTGTAATGTGTTCTATGTGAAGAAAAATTTCGGGTGTGCGCATGGTAGTTGTACAGGTAGTTGCACAGGGAAACATGTGCCAGATATTCAACAAGAAAGGAATGTGTATTATGCTTTTGTCGATAAAACAACAGCAACCATTAAATCTATAACCTTAGAGAAAGAGTTTTCTGAATTGAAATATTTACCTTCATTTATACTGAAAGACAGAGAAATTCAAAATAAATTAAAAAACTACGCATTAAGCATTTACGGAACTAATTATAAAAAGGTGATAAATGTTATTGATAAAACAAAAGTAGAAAAATCAAGTTTTGAAAATATAGTTCTTGTTGAAATGAAAATGTTAGGATATAAATTTTTATATGGTGTATCAATAAATCATTTAAAAAAGGAATTACAAAAAAGTAATAATTTTAAAGTTAGTTATGGAGGGCACTCTTGTAATTGTTCTAGTGGTAATAGTGGTTGTAAAAAAGATAGTAGTTGGGGGGTATTGTATTGTGAAGGCAATGGTTGTGAAACATGCATAATGACCATAAAAGAAAAATAATGTGATTATATAACCTATACCATGTTTATAAGACATAGCAGAAAGGACTAAACACAAAGTTTGGTTTTTTCTGCTATGGTTTTTTAAACTAAAATGTGATCATCCCCAATCTTTAGGATAGTTTTTAGCACGTTTTGTAGTTGTTACTTCCCAATACAAAAATTAGAAAAGA
>Ga0209035_10000342_pt1 | contig 18413 bp, 14 predicted proteins | sample MarorgKNORR_S2LV_6_FD_188220 | JGI IMG/M metagenome (GOLD analysis project Ga0209035, IMG submission 188220) | Marine microbial communities from the Southern Atlantic Ocean, analyzing organic carbon cycling - AAIW_A/KNORR_S2/LV (SPAdes) (version 2) | ecosystem: Environmental > Aquatic > Marine... | reverse complement strand
GCGCCAGCAGAAGCGGTTACTGCAGTCGTTACAAAAGCAGTGGTTGCAATCGCTGTGGTGTTATTCCCTGCTGTTTGCGTAGTGGCTATCGTACCGGTTGGTAGTGTTGGTGTTCCTGTGAATGTTGGGGATGCTATATTTGCTTTTAAGGCAATGTTTGTGGTGTTTGTGGCAATCCCTGAAACATCTTGGTCGCCAGTATTTGTACCACTCGTGTTTCCTAATAAAGTTGTTTGAGCAGAGCTTAGACCCGTCTTAGCGGTGTTGGCTGCTACTGCTGTAGATGTTGAAACATCTACACTGCCTCCGTCAACTAAACTAATTGTATTTCCTGATAAGGAAAGGTCTTGTGTATCCGTATCTGTTGCAGCATTCGCCCAAGTAAGTGCTCCAGAACCGTTGGTTTGTAAAACTTGGCCGCTTGTACCGTGTGCGTTCGGGTAGGTAACAGTACCTGCAGTAATCGTTCCGCTCGTGTTTACGTTGGTAATATCGGTATTTCCTAATTGAACGGTGTTGTCTCCAGCGCCGGTAGCATTGTATCCAATAACCACTTGGTTAGTGGCTGTGGCTTGAGAAACTGCGGTGTTTCCACCGAGCAAGACATTTTTAAGACCGGTGGTCAAATTGTTTGTCCCTGTAAACCCTGCATAATAACCAAAGGCAGTATTATAGTTTCCTGTAGAAACGGCCTTTAACGATTTACTTCCTGAAGCAGTATTGTTACTTGAGTTACTCGACTGTAGACTCGCGTATCCTAAAGCAACGTTATTAGCTCCTGTGATATTATTACTCAATGCATAAGCTCCAGTAGCTGTATTAGTAGATCCGGTCGTATTGGTTTGCATCGAAGAAAAACCAATAGAAACATTATCGCTACCCGTATTTTCCTTCAAACTATTGGTTCCAAATGCTGCGTTTCTATGACCGCTAACACTCTTTATTAAACTATTGTTTCCTACCGCAGTATTGTTATCTCCAGTAGAAGTAATAGATCCTGCAGTTGTTCCTATATAAATAGAAGCACCATCTACCAAACCGTCTGACAAACCGTCTATATCGGTTGCGCCACTTGAAACAGCGTTTACTGCTGTCGTTACAAAAGCAGTGGTTGCAATTGCTGTGGTGTTATTCCCTGTAGTTGCTGTTGGTGCAAGTGGTGTTCCTGTAAAGGTAGGTGACGCGATGTTTGCTTTTAAGGCAATGTTTGTGGTGTTTGTGGCAATCCCTGAAATATCTTGGTCGCCAGTATTTGTACCACTCGTGTTTCCTAATAAAGTTGTTTGAGCAGAGCTTAGACCCGTCTTAGCGGTGTTGGCTACTACTGCTGTAGCTGTTGAAACATCTACACTGCCTCCGTCAACTAAACTAATTGTATTTCCTGATAAGGAAAGGTCTTGTGTATCCGTATCTGTTGCAGCATTCGCCCAAGTAAGTGTTCCTGAACCGTCTGTTTGCAATACTTGATTGGCAGAGCCATCTGTATTGGGTATCGTAATTGCTCCGGCGGTAATGGTACCGCTGGTATTTACATTGGTAATAGCCGTGTTTCCTAATTGGATGGTGTTACTTGTGGTTACGGTAGCATTATTACCAAGCGCTGTAGCATTTTCTATCATAGTTCCAGAATATGTTAAATTAGCTTGGTAGCCTAAAAAGGTATTGCCTCCTCCAGTATTACCGTTATTTCCATTTCCTGTACTCGAACCTACAGCAACATTATTGAATGTATTACCTGAGTTTCTTAACGAGTTTGCTCCTATTCCAGTATTACCAGTTCCGGTATTACCGTTTAAAGCATAATCTCCAATAGCAGTGCTATAATCATATGTAGAATTTGCTCCATATCCTAAAAGAGTACTTTGTGTTCCGTTTCCTTTTCCTACAGATACACCATTTACCACAATATTTAAAGAGAATGATTTATTCCCTCCAAGAGCTTGATTACTTGTTAGATCTACAAAATTCTGAGATGCAGAACCGGTACCTCCATTGGCAATTGGCAAAACACCTGAATACGATGTGGCTACTGTTGATGGGCTACTCCATGTAACCGCGCCACTACCATCTGTAGAGAGTACTTGTCCGTTTGTTCCATCTGAGGAAGACAAGGTGTATGCTGTTGGTACGCCTACTTTTGCTGTGTTCGTAGTAATTGCAGTCGCTTGTGTACTCGTAATTCCCGTCTTAGCGGTGTTGGCTGCAACTGCTGTTGCAGAGCTAATGTCTACGTCTGTATTTGGATCTCCTGTAATACTCAAGGTATTTCCTGATAATGACAGATCTTGGTCATCTGTTGCGGCGGATCCTGCTGTACCTGTGGCTCCTGTAGCCCCTGTGTCTCCTTGTATTCCTTGTGATCCTGTTGCACCTGTAGCGCCGGTTAATCCTGTTGAACCTGTAGCACCGTCTGAACCATCAGAACCTGCTGCACCTGTGGCTCCTGTAGCTCCGGTTTCTCCTTGTATTCCTTGTGAACCTGTTAATCCTGTTGAACCATCTGAACCTGCTGCTCCGGTTGCTCCTTGTATTCCTTGTGTTCCTTGTGAACCTGTTAACCCTGTTGAACCTGTTGAACCTGTTGCACCGTCTGAACCATTAGATCCTGCTGCTCCGGTTGCACCAGTAGCACCTGTGTCTCCTTGTATTCCTTGTGATCCTGTTGCACCTGTAGCGCCGGTTAATCCTGTTGAACCTGTTGAACCTGTAGATCCGGTAGCACCATCTGAACCATCTGATCCTGCTGCACCGGTGGCTCCTGTGTCTCCTTGTATTCCTTGTGATCCTGTTGCACCAACTGAACCTGTTGCTCCTGTAGCTCCTGTAGATCCTTGTGAACCGGTAGCACCTGCGGCTCCAGTTAAAGAAACAACCCAAGCACTTTCTGAACCACTAAATCCATTGGAAACGGCAATCGCATATGCTGATGAACCATTGGTTCCATTGGTTCCATTGGTTCCGTTATTTCCTGCTGCTCCCGTAGCACCTGTAGATCCTTGTGAACCAGTAGCACCTGCTGATCCGTTATTTCCTGTGGCTCCTGTAGACCCTGCGGCTCCAGTTAAAGAAGCAACCCAAGCACTTTCTGAACCACTAAATCCATTGGAAACGGCAATCGCATATGCTGATGAACCATTGGTTCCATTGGTTCCGTTATTTCCTGCTGCTCCCGTAGCACCTGTAGATCCTTGAGAACCTGTAGCTCCTGCTGCTCCGTCAATACCTTGTGAGCCATCCATTCCTTGTTCTCCCTGTATTCCTTGTGGACCTGTATCTCCTACTGAACCGGTTGTACCAGTAGACCCTGTGGTTCCGGTTAAAGAAGCAACCCAAGCACTTTCTGAACCACTAAATCCGTTTGAAACGGCAATCGCATATGCTGATGAACCATTGGTTCCATTGGTTCCATTGGTTCCTGCTGCTCCAGTATCACCTGTAGCACCTGCTGGACCTGTTGCCCCGGTTAAACCTTGTATTCCTTGTGAACCGATTGCACCAGCAGTACCATCGGCTCCAGTATTACCTTGTGAACCGGTTGCTCCTGCTGCTCCGTCAATACCTTGTTCTCCCTGTATTCCTTGCGGACCTGTATCTCCTACTGAACCGGTTGCTCCCTGTATTCCTTGAGGACCAGGTGTTAAAGATATTGTGGTAATAGCTGCTGCATTGGTAGCAATTCCCGAAATGTCTTGATCGCCAGTATTATTACCGCTCGTATTTCCTAAAAGTGTACTTTGAGCAGTTGTTAGCCCTACCTTATCCGTATTGACAGAAATAGCTGTAACATTGTTTGTTATCAAAGACATCGTTTCTTTATTTGCAGGTTGTGGCATATAGCTAAGCATCTGTTCCGTTAAGGGAACAAAATCAAATCCGCCTCCTGAAAAATCAATCGCTACTTTTAATCTCTTTGACAAACCATCCCAAGAAATAGCACTAAAAGTAGTACTACTTGTCGTATTTCCGTAACCAATCATTAGATTGACCATTCCGTATGGATCTGTCGTTGTCGTATGCGTTTCTTGGTATTCTTGATTTCCTGCAACATCAACAATGGTAAATTGAATGGCTACCCTGCTGTTAGCTAAAACATTCGATGAGGCATCTATACCCGGAATTTCTTGTGCTGTTGGGTTTAAAATCACTGCTTGGTAACTCAGTCCTTTGGTTTGTGAAAATCCTTGAAAGAGACCTGTTAATAAAAGGGTTAAGAATAATGCTTTTTTCATGATATGGTTCTTTGGTTGTTCGTTGTTGGTTGTTGGTTTACAGATAACTTTATTTATCTTCTTCTTGATTCTTGATTCTTGATTCTTGATTCTTGTCTCTTGCCTCTTGTTTCTCTTTTTCAGCTTCTTATCTGCTAGAAATATCGATGAGCAATCCAACACTTAAATTATGACTTACAATTTTTAATACTTCTTGGTCTGCAGTATTGACAGCGCCTTCTTTTAGCGTGCTACTTTTTCCGTACATGTATTGTAGATATACAGACAGATTTTCTGAAACAGGACGTACAAATCCTACGCCAGCTCTATAGCTAATGAGTGTTTTATCAAAATCGTCTTGATTTTTTAGATTCATTACCGTATTGTTTAAAGTTTGTGTTCCTTGCACTAAAAAGCCCAATGAAGCCGTTCCCTTTGCATAGAAAAAAAATTCCTTCACGGTAAACAAGGCATATTCCAAGCCTGCTTTTAGTTCTGCATAGTTTACATTCCACTCCATGAAGTTTCCAACGGTATCATCGCTTCCAATAGCTCCATAACTGGCATAGCGAACACCCAAAGAACCCTGCAAGTTTTTGATAAATAGCTGATCTTTATATCCAACTTCTAAAAAATCGTGTGTGCTTGCTTGTAGGTTGTCAAGGTCATCGCCTTGTGAATTGGTATAGTCAAAAGACGATTGGGTTTTTCCTGATTCAATATACAACTGTTGTGCGGAGATTGTAAGTGAAGAAATACTGACTACTAATGCTAGTAAAAAAAGATTGGGGGACTGTTTCATAAATTATTTTTTGAGAATGTTTTTGATAACTTGCTGTTGGTTGCTCTGTACTTTTAATAGGTAATTCCCTATTGACAAGCGCTCTAAATTGATGTGTATGGACTGTTTTGCGGAATGCTTTTTTGAATACAGCAAACGTCCTAACACGTCGTAGAGCACGATGTAAATGTCTGTTGTTACTTTATCGATAAAAGACACCGTAATCCCTTCGGTAAAAGGATTGGGGTACGTGTTTATCTGTAAGGTAAGTGGAATGTCTTTGTCTGTAATTTTTGCCAATACATTGGGTTGTATAAATCCTTGACGAAGAGTGTACCCGCCATTGGTTGCTGTGCCAATAACACTTCTTTGACCTATACTTTGTTGCACTCGGTAAGCCCTGTTGTTGACCGTTATTTTTTCAGAAGCCCCTGCAACAGAAGTAGTACTTCTTACCAACAGTGTGTTGGAGGTGTTTTGCGCCGCTAAAGAGCCAATTACAAAAGTGATTAAAAAGGAAAGTAGTGCTTTTTTCATATATGATCGTGTTGTCATAGTGTGCGTGTACATTAAGCTACAAATAACAAAGAAAAGACAGAGAAACACCAGTTATCATTGAACGAAAGTTAGCGTTTCAACGGAATCGCCAATAGTTTCGTTTAATTCGACAAGCATACACGTTATTCGACAAAAAAAAATAAATCGAAAAATATACCAGTATTTTCATAGTCATTTATATACTATCATTGTATATTGCACACTTAGTCCCTTATTCTATGACAGAAGCATTGTTATTTTTATTTACAGGTTGTATTGGCTTGCTCGCAACAGTAATTATGCTAACTTCTTACAAAAGAAATCCGGTTTTCAATGTTTTTTTAATGTTGATTTTTATAACAACCTCTGCTCGATCCTTAATTCATGGGAGTCATCTATTGGGGCTACAATCAACGGTAACAGCTGAAAATCATTCCATTCTCTATCTACTTATTATTCCGAGTTTTTATTTATACTATAAAAATCTGATAAACCAAGAAAAGTCTTTCCAAATAAAAGACATGACACACTATGTGTTTATTCTAAGCTATTATTTAGCGCATGCAATTCCTGCTATAGGTAATAGCAGTCTGTTTTATTATGATATTGTTGATTTTGCTATAATCACAGTATTTTCTTTGTTTTATTTTTGGATTATTTTAAAATTATTAACAACCCAACTATGGAACAAAAAAGAGCGACTAATTAACCTTACACACTACAATTTAATTAAAAATTGGACACTCTTTTTGGCGACCTCTAACATCGTAGCCGTGAGCTTTCTTCTAATCTCAATGTATTTAGAGTTTTCTAAAGATGGCATCACAGGAAAAAACATGTCAATTTTCGTTGTACTTTGTTGGCTGTTTATTTATTTTAAAATTTTAATTTCTCCTGAAATTCTTTTCGGACTTCCTGTGCTTAATAAAAAACCGCACCTATTCAACACTTCTATTGCAAAAGTAAACGGACCGGCTATTAAAACAACTGATAGTTGGAAATCATCTCTTCAAACTCCAAAAAACAATCGGGATCTACGATTAGAAGAAAACATAAAACACAACATTCTTGTCTATACAAATGAAGTAGATCAGTTGAATTATACCGTTGGTATTTTTCGAAATTCAAAAACATCTTTAAACGACATCGCAAATGAAATGGGTGTGCCAATAAGCCATTTGATGTATCTCTTCAAATACCATTCAAAAATTTCTTTTTCAGACTACAGGATGCATGGCCGAATTCAAGATGCTATCAATTTAATAGAAAATGATTTTTTAAAAACAAACACGCTAGAGACACTTTCGTTTAAGGTTGGTTTTTCTTCGTACAGCCCTTTTTTCAGGGCTTTTCAAAAAATTATAAAATTATCTCCACAAGAGTACATCTCAAAAAACAGAAAAATCTACACCCCTAAAATGTAAAAAACCCACTCAAACACATGAGCAAGTTTTTTTACTTCTAACTTCAGACTTCCAACTTCCAACTTATAACTGACAACTCTCTCTTTATTTTTGTCTCCTGGCTCCTTTGCAGTTCTATTGTCATGCTGAATTTAGTTCAGCATCTATTAAACGTAACGGGAATAAGACTCTGAACTAAATTCAGAGTGACAGGGGTTAAACAGACATATCTTCGGCAGGTAAACCGGCAGGCAGGCTAGCTCTCTTTTCATGTTTACTGAGTACTGGAAACTGGATTCCCGCCTTCGCGAGAATGACAAACTCTTTTAACTTTTAGTTTTTCGTTTTTCACTGACAACTGTTCACTGAAAACTACCATCTCATAATCACAGACCCCCAAGTAAACCCACTTCCAAAAGCTGCCAACACCACCAAATCATTGTCTTTGATCTTTCCTTTTTCCCAAGCTTCTGTCAACGCAATCGGAATGGACGCTGCAGTGGTATTTCCATATTTTTGAATATTATTAAAAACTTGATCATCGCTTAAACCAAATTTTCGTTGAACAAATTGAGAAATTCTCAAATTTGCCTGATGCGGAATTAGCATATCAATAGCGTCTTTTGAAAGGTTATTTTTTTCCAATCCTTCGATAATTACTTCACTAAATCGGACAACGGCGTTTTTAAACACAAACGTTCCGTCCATATACGGGAAATACGAAATATCTTCAGGATTACTCATCAATTCAGGAATCCAATTTGCAATGCTTGGTGATGTTACAATTAACTTATCAGCATATTTTCCTTCACTATGTAGATGTGTAGACAATATTCCTTTTGTTGGATCTTCTTCTCGTGTTAACACTGCTGCTCCTGCTCCATCTCCAAAAATAACAGAAACACCTCTACCTCTGGTTGTTTTGTCCAATCCATTCGAATGAAATTCTGCACCAATTACCAATATGTTTTTATACATACCTGTTTTAATAAATTGATCTGCGGTAGAAATTGCGTAGACAAAACCAGTACATTGGTTTCTAATATCAATAGCACCAATGGTATCCATGTCTAACATTTCTTGAATTTGAACCCCACATCCTGGGAAATAATAATCTGGACTCAAGGTTGCAAAAACAATAAAGTCAATATCTTTATTTGTCACTCCTGCCCGTTCCATAGCAATTTTAGCCGCTTTAGCCCCCATCACTGCGGATGTGTCTTCAGATCCTTTAGCAATCCAACGACGCGCTTTAATTCCTGTTCGTTCTTGTATCCACGCATCATCGGTATCCATCAATTTAGACAAATCATCATTGGTAACCACATTCTCTGGCACATAATGTCCTAAGCCTATTATCTTTGAATTGTACATAATTATATCCTTTTTAGTTGTTTGCAAAAATATTATCTATCAAACTTACTAAATTATTTATATCTTTACGAAGTAGTTTTTATAAAACATCAAACAACTATAACCAAACTTAACCTTACGTCAATGATTTCACATTGGCGTTTTTTTATGTCAGATTGTCACGAATCTTCCTTTTGGTATTTTTTTTGACTATACCCTCATTATACATTTAAAAAAACAAAACAAACATATATTATGGGTAAAGGAAATATCAATGTATCAGTAGAAAACATTTTTCCACTGATTAAAAAGTTCTTGTATTCTGATCACGAAATCTTTTTACGTGAATTAATTTCGAATGGAACAGATGCCACTACAAAACTAAAGCACTTAATTGCTATTGGAGAAACCAGCGTAGAGCTTGGAAATTCACAAATAGAAATTAAAATTGACAAGAAAAACAAAACACTTAGCATTTCTGACCAAGGTTTAGGAATGACTGCTGAAGAAGTTGAAAAATACATCAACCAAATTGCATTTTCTGGAGCTGAAGAGTTTTTAGACAACTACAAAGACAAAGACAATAGTACGGGGGTAATTGGTCACTTCGGATTGGGATTCTATTCTGCTTTTATGGTTGCTGACAAGGTGGATATTATCACCAAATCGTACAAAGATGAGAAAGCGGTTAAATGGTCTTGTGATGGTTCTCCAGAATACACGATTGTAGCAAACAAAAAGACAGAAAGAGGTACCGAAATCATCTTGCATATTGCGGATGATTCTACCGAGTTCTTAGAAGAGTCTAGAATCAACGAATTACTTTCTAAATACAACCGTTTCAATCAAGTTGCTATTAAATTTGGCACAAAAGAAGAAACGTTGCCTTTGGCAGATGATGCTGACAAAGATGCAAAACCAGAAACAGTAACTGTTGACAATATCATCAACAATACAGATCCAGCATGGACAAAGAAACCTGCGAATTTAAAAGACGAAGATTACAATTCCTTTTATAGAGAATTGTATCCAATGCAGTTTGAGGAGTCTTTATTTCACATTCACTTAAATGTAGACTACCCGTTTAACTTAACAGGAATTTTATATTTTCCGAAGTTGAGTCCGAATATGGACATGCAAAAAGACAAGATTCAGTTGTATCAAAACCAAGTATTTGTGACAGACAATGTAGAAGGCATTGTTCCTGACTTTTTACAAATGCTGAAAGGTGTTATTGATTCTCCAGACATTCCATTAAATGTTTCTCGATCGTATTTACAGGCAGATGGCGCTGTAAAGAAAATTGCAGGACATATTACCAAAAAAGTAGCCGATAAATTAACCTCATTGTTTAAAAACAATCGTGAAGAGTTTGAAGCAAAATGGAACGATATCAAAATGATCATTGAATACGGAATGTTATCCGAAGAAAAATTCTTTGACAAATCAAAAACGTTTGCACTGTATCCAACAGTAGATGCTTCTTATTTTACCTTTGATGAATTGCTAGAAAAAACAAAAGAGGTACAAACAGATAAAGACGGAAATCATATCATTTTATACGCAGCAAATAAAGATGCACAACACAGTTATATTCAAGATGCCAAAGAAAAAGGCTATGAAGTGTTGTTGTTAGATTCTCCGATTATTTCTCACTTGATGCAAAAGCTAGAAACAGCGAATGACAAAGTGAAATTTACGCGTGTAGATGCAGATCATATTGATAATTTAATCAAAAAAGAAGATACTGTAATCAGCAAATTAACAGATACAGAAAAAGAAACATTAAAACCAATTATTGAAGGTAGTGTGCCTAAAGAAACCTATACCGTTCAATTGGAAGCAATGGATTCTTCTGCATCTCCATTTTTAATTACTGTTCCAGAGTTTATGCGTAGAATGAAAGAAATGAGCGCAACTGGTGGCGGCATGATGGGCATGGGAAATATGCCAGAAATGTACAATTTGGTAGTGAACACCAATCATGAATTGGTAGGCGAGATACTAAATACCAAAACTGAAAAGAAACAAAAACGCTTGATCAAACAAGCATTTGATTTGGCAAAACTATCTCAAAACTTACTGCATGGTGAAGAATTGACAAACTTTGTCAAGCGTAGTTACGAATTGATAAAATAGGCAATACTATTGCCCAATAACTTAAAAAACCTCTCTGTAAAACAGAGAGGTTTTTTTTGTTACCTTAGAGCTCTAAATATTTTCTTATGAAAAAAATCAGTGTATCCATTGTCGCTATTTCTATCCTTTTTATTGCTTGCAAACAGCAGCCTAAAATAACCGTTAAAGAAAATGAAGCTTTTAATCAATTTTTAGAAGCGTATTATCAAGACGGATTGCAATTAAATCCCATCAGTGCAACGTTTGCTGGAGACAACAGATACAACGGTGAATTTCCGAATACATTATCGGATGAGTTTCAGCAAAAAATAACAACATTTTTTACCAATTACCTTACAAAAGCAGCTGACTATACCGATGAGACACTGACTGAAAGTCAGCAAATGAGCAAAGCGGTCTTAATTTGGGATTGCGAAATAAGTTTAGAACAACTCAACTTTAAAAAAGGACTGCTAATGCCTATTGATCAAATGTGGTCTGTTCATTTAATGATGGGACAATTAGGGAGTGGCGCTAGTGCACAACCATTTAAAACAGTGGTAGATTATAGCAATTGGCTACAGCGTTTAGAAGGCTATGACACCTGGTTACATACTGCCATAGGAAGAATGCAACAAGGAATTAAAGAAGGCTATGTCTTGCCTATTTCTTTAACAAAAAAAGTGATTCCGCAATTTGAAGTCTTAGCCACTACGACATTGAAAAAACATTTATTTTATAGCCCTCTTAAAAAATTTCCAGAAAGCTTTTCTCAAGGCGATAAAGACAAATTAACAAAAATGTACACCAAAATGCTTTCTAAAAAGTTACTTCCAACTTTTAACAGCATGCATCAATTTTTAACAACGGACTATATATCTTCAAGTAGAGTAAGCAGTGGTATTTCTGACACTCCAAATGGGCTGGATTATTATAAACATTCCATCAAAAACTATACAACCACAAGCATGACCGCTGATGAAATTCATAAGTTGGGTTTGAGCGAAGTAGCACGTATTTTATCTGAAATGGAAAAAGTAAAACAACAAGTTGGTTTTAAAGGAACCTTAAAAGAGTTCTTTGACGATGTTAGAGAGAATAAAAAACTAATGCCCTATACAACTCCTAAGCAAATCATTGATCATTTTAATGAGATTCATACAAGAATGAAACCTCAGCTAGAAAAATTATTTGGAAACAAACCAAAAACAGCATTCATTGTAAAGAAAACTGAGAAATTTAGAGAGGCTTCTGCAAGTGCAGAGTACAACCAAGGTTCTTTAGACGGAACACGTCCTGGGGTTTTCTACACACCAATTCCCGATGCTACAAAGTACAATGTCTTTTCTGACGAAGCCTTATTTTTACATGAGGCAATTCCTGGGCATCACTATCAAATTTCTTTACAACAAGAAAACACAAGCCTCCCAAGCTTTAGAAAAACCCTTTGGTACAGTGCTTACGGAGAAGGCTGGGCGTTGTATACCGAAAACTTAGGAAAAGAATTGGGATTGTATACAGATCCGTATCAATATTTTGGGATGCTAGGAATGGAAATGCACAGAGCAATTCGATTGGTTGTAGACACAGGATTGCACACAAAAGGTTGGTCTAGAGAAAAGGCCATTCAATACTCGTTAGATAACGAAGCCGAAAGTGAAGCAGGTATTACCTCAGAAATTGAACGCTATATGGCAAACCCCGGACAAGCATTGTCGTATAAAATTGGGCAATTAAAAATTAGAGAATTACGTGCAAAAGCGACTCAAGAATTGGGTGATATCTTTGACATCAAAGAGTTTCACAATCAAGTGTTAGCGTCTGGTTGTATTCCGTTGGCTTTATTAGAAGCTAAGATTGACAAATGGATTGCTGCTTCCAAATAATATTTTTTTATATCCATCTAAATTAACTGTTTTATGAAAAAAATAATCTTCTTTCTTTTTGTTTCTACGATTGCATTTTCGCAAACAAAATCAATTAAAAAATCTTCTCCTTTATACGAAGCCAAACCTTCAAGTGTAGGAATGTCGACAGAGCGTTTAACGCGTATTGACGCAATGATTAAAAATGCCATTGCTAAAAAAGAAATCCCTGGAGCAGTTGCGCTAATTTCTAGAAATGGCAAAATAGTGTACCACAAAGCATTCGGAATCGCAAATAGAAAAACGAACAAAGCAATGCAACGAGATGCTATCTTTAGAATAGCTTCTCAAACCAAAGCAATTACTTCAACTGCTGTAATGATGCTTTGGGAAAAAGGCTTATTTCAATTAGATGACCCTATTTCTAAGTACATACCAGAATTTAAAGAGGCACAAATTCTAGACACTTTCAACGAAAAGGATTCTTCATATACGACCAAGCCCGCTAAAAAACAAATCACTATCAGGCATTTAATTACACATACCTCTGGAATTGGCTATGGTTTTATTGATTCTGACAGTCGTTTTAGGAAAATTTATCAAAAAGAAGGCATCATTGACGCCTTTACAGACAAACCTATAACCCTTAAAGAAAATATTAAAAAATTGGCAACACTACCGTTGCATTTTAATCCTGGTGAAAAGTACAGCTATAGCGAAGGCATCGATGTATTAGGTTATTTAATAGAAATTCTATCAGGAAAACCTTTAGATGTTTTTTTTATAGAACATATCTTTGAACCTCTTGGCATGAATGACACGTGGTTTTATTTACCAAAATCCAAAAGACATCGCTTGGTAGGCATTCAAACAAAAAAAGACAAGCAGTGGAAACAGTACACTTCTGATCTTTTTGAAACCGATTTTCCAATAAAAGGAGCAAAAACATTCTTTAGTGGTGGTGGCGGACTCTCAAGTACTGTAAAAGACTACGCTACTTTCTTACAAATGTATTTAAACAATGGCGAGTTAAATGGCATTCGCTTATTAAGTAGAACAACCATTCAGTTTATGATGGCAAATCACATCGGAAAACTATGGGGAGACACTGGTTCTTTCCACGGATTGGCTTTTATGGTAACTGACCAAAAAGGGCAAGATAAAGGTGGTAATGGAAGCAAAGGCACTTTTGAATGGGGAGGTTATTTCAATACTGTTTATTTTGCTGACCCAAAAGAAAAAACAATTGGAATCTTGATGAAACAAACAATAGATGTTAGCGATGATTCTACTGGATGGCGTTTTAAACAATTGGTGGGACAAGCAATTGATGATTGATTTACAAAATATACTTCTATGAAAAAACTATGCTTCGCATTCTTACTATCATCAATAGGGTTTGCACAAACAAACACTGAAGTCTATCTTTTTGAACTTTCAAATACACATGAAACTTGGAAAGTTGGCACAGGAAAAAATATTTCTAACAATGAGGGTTACGATAGCCAACCTTCTTTTTATAACAAAGAAAACCTCTTGTTTTCATCCACAAGAAATGGACAAACCGACATTGCCAACTACCATATAAAAACTGGCAAGCTGACCTTTTTAAACAACACTCCTAACGGTGGAGAATACTCGCCTCAGCGGATTCCGAAATCTAAAAATGTGTCTGCTGTACGTCTAGACACTGATGGTTTACAGCGATTTTACAGCTACAACATTACAACTGGAAAAAGCAACGAACTTATTAAAGACTTAAAGGTTGCCTACCCAATGTGGTATGATAAAAACACAATACTCTGTGTTACGATTATTGGCAAAGGACTCGATTTAATTGTGCATGACAGAAGAACAAAATCCAACACAAGCATTCAAAAAAAAGTGGGACGCTCCTTGCATGCTATCCCGAATTCAAACCTGATCAGTTATATCAGTAAAGAAAATACCACATGGGAAGTTAAATCTCTACACCCAAAAACTGGTGAGATAAAAAAAATTATCAATACCATTGAGCAATGTGAAGACATTTGTTGGCTTCCAGACGGAACTTTATTGGCGGCAAATAAGAATGTGATTTTTAAATACAATCCAACTACTGATAAAATATGGACTATTTTTCATAGGTTTCCCAAAGAGAAATTCAAAAATATCTCAAGAATTCTTGTCGACAAAAAAGGAACTAAATTGGCACTTGTATCAGAAGGAACTTAAACACTTAATTGCTTTTCAAAATAGCCTTTTAGATACACCAATTGGATAGAAATCAACACCCCAAACAAACAAGCAGTATACAAAACAGTATTTGAAACCGAGAATCCATCAAACAAACCAGAAACATTTATTTTTTCTAGAAAAGAAAAGTTCAATTCAGGAAATGTAAGCCATTTGCTTTCAATCCCTTTTACAGATGCCAACAAAATTGCTACTATACTTGTAGCGAGCAAGAACCATCCCTTTTTAGAAATTAATGGTTTGTAGGTAACAGTGCTCTTTGCCATTTCTAAATTAGAAATCACATCCATAATGTTAGAAGTAAAATCCATCGATGGCGATTCCAATTTAATTTCTTTCAAATACTTTTTTGCAAAAGCAGTTACTTTTTGATTTTCCTTATCTTCTTCCATAATGGCTTATTATTTCAGGTTCAACAGTATTCTTTACAATGCTTAATAACTTTTTTCGTGCTCTGTGTAATTTTACTTTTACATTCGTTTCGTTCATAGAAGTAATTGCTACAATTTCTTTCAAACTTAGCTCTTTAAAATAGAAAAGCACTAATAATGCTTTTTCTTCTTCAGGCAATTGATTTAAACAACTATTGATTACTTCTGACCGTTCTTCTTTTTCTATTCCGTCTAAAATAGTCTCTACATATGCTAATTGATTCTCAGTAACTTCATCAATAACCACATTGTTTCTTTGGTATGCATTCTTTTTAATACGATCCAAACAGGTATTGTATGAAATCTTATACAACCACGTAGAAAATTTAGCATCTCCTTTAAACTTTGACAAGTATGTATAGGCCTTGATAAACGAATCTTGCGATATCTCCTCTGCATCTTCTCTACTCTTTGTCATCTTAAGAGCCAACGTAAACACCATATCCTTATACCTTTCTATCAGAAAAGCAAAAGCATTCGCGTCACCATGTAGGGTTTTTTCTATATAGTACTCGTCCGATTGTTTGACCATTATTATCTTTGACTCCTATTATTATATATAGGTTACACAATTGCTCAATTAAAATAATTATTCTTTTTTGTAACCTTTTCTCAAGGGGTAGAGTCATATGTTATGAACGCATTAAAATTAATCTTTAAAATTTAAAAAAACAATAGTATGGAAGCAGTAATATTAGCAATTATCTTTGGAACAATCTTCGGAGTATTTTATTTATTCTATTCAACTCGAAACAAAGAACGCATGGCGCTTATTGAAAAAGGAGCAGATGCCAGTATTTTTATGTTGGGTGAAAGAAGAAAATCGGCACCCTTTGCAAAAGTTTTTATCTTGAACGTTGCGCTATTATTAATGGGAATTGGTCTAGGGATATTTATAGGAGAAGTTGTATCAACTAGCTTCGGTTTAAATGAAGAAGTTGCTTTTCCTGCATCAATTCTATTATCAGCCGGAAGCGCTCTACTTGTTGGGTTTAACATGACTAAAAAGTTAGACAAAGAATAGAAATCAAAAAACATAACATTATTAAAAGCCACAACTCACATAGTTTGTGGCTTTTATTTTTATATCTTAGTTGCTCAATTTTTTATGATGAAAAAACAACTTACACTTTCTTTTTTTTTTATTTCTCTTGTTGTTTTTTCTCAAACCGATCAAAAAATTTATGACATTATTGATGCCGTTTCTGCGGATCGCATCAAAAAAGACATCAAAACATTGGTTGATTTTGGCACACGTCACACATTAAGTGACACCATTTCTACAACACGTGGAATTGGCGCTGCAAGGCATTGGATACAAGCTGAATTTAATAAAATTTCTAGTGATTGCAACGATTGCCTCTCTGTATTTTATCAGAAAAATTTTATAAAAAAAGGCACAGGAAAACGCATTGTACATGATGTAATGGTGGTCAATGTTGTGGCCATCCAAAAAGGAACAAAATATCCAAACAACTATATCATTATGAGTGGAGATATTGATTCTCGTGTCTCCAATCCAAACAATTACACGTCTGATTCTCCTGGAGCAAACGACAATGCTTCTGGAATGGCAGGAACCATTGAAGCCGCAAGAGTTTTATCAAAATACTCCTTTGAAAACAGCATTATCTATGTAGGTTTATCTGGAGAAGAACAGGGCTTGTTTGGTGGCGCCGGATTGGCAAAATACGCACTAAAAAACAATTGGAAAATTATTGGTGTTTTAAACAATGATATGATTGGAAATATTGAAGGTGTTGATGGCGTGATTGACAATCGTACCTTTCGAATTTTTTCAGAACCCGTACCAGCTAACGAAACGGAAAAACAACGTAAAGCACGACGCTTTTATGGAGGTGAAGTTGATGGAATTTCTAGGCAATTGGCGCGATATGTACATACAATGACCAAGACCTATATGCCAGAAATGAATCCGATGATAGTGTATCGACTGGATCGTTTTGGACGTGGAGGACATCACAGGCCTTTTAATGATGTTGGTTTTCCTGGAATCAGAATTATGGAAGCACATGAAAACTACACACAACAACATCAAGATATTAGAACAGAAAACGGAATTAACTATGGCGATACTTTTGAGCACGTGAATTTTAAGTATGCTAAAAAACTAACTGCTGTAAATGCAATTAGCATGGCTGGCTTAGCTACAGCACCTCCTGCTCCAACCAATGTGGGTATCGGCGGTATTGTAGAAGCATCCGCAAAACTACAATGGGACAAGGTAAAAGGAGCAAAAGCGTATAAAATTTATTGGAGAGACACCACATCTCCAACTTGGGATCATAGCAGAGTGGTTGGTAATGTTTCTAACTTTACACTAGAAGGAATTGTAATTGACAACTTCTTCTTCGGTGTGGCTGCAATTGGTAAAAATGGACACGAAAGTGTGGTAGCTTTTCCATCAAAAATTATTAAAAAGTGATCGAAAAACCGATTTTATATTTTAAAAAAGACATTGAGTGGAGGGCGTGGCTGTTAGAAAACCATCATGTATCTACAGGGATTCACTTGGTCTTTTACAAAGTAAAAAGTGACAAAGAAAGTATGCGTTGGGAAGAGGCTGTTAAAGTTGCCTTATGCTTTGGTTGGATTGATTCTACCGTAAAAAAAATAGACGATGAAAAGAGGAAACAATATTTTTCTCCTAGAAATCCGAAAAGTGCTTGGAGCAAACTCAACAAAACCTATATCAAAGAGTTAATGAAAAGTGATTTAATGTATCAAAGTGGGCTTTTTTCAATAAAGACCGCAAAAACAAATGGCTCTTGGACAGCTTTAGACGCTGTTGAAAATTTGATCATTCCTTTTGAACTTCAAACAGCATTTGATAAAAACTTCATCGCTTTTGAGAATTACACTAATTTTAGCCCGAGTTATAGAAAAGGCTATTTGTATTGGCTCAATGAAGCAAAAAGAGAAGCCACACGCGAAAGCCGCATCACTGAAATTATTCGACTTTGTCAAAAAAACATAAAATCTAGAGGAACTTGGTAATTACTATTAAAAATAATACAAACACATGAAACTTAAAATTTTTCTGTTACTTTTCATTACTAGCTTGAACATAACAGCGCAAAACAACTTTACCAAACAAGACACTTTACGTGGATCAATAACACCAGAAAGGGTTTGGTGGGATTTAAAGTACTATCATTTAGATATTCAAGTGTTTCCGGAAACAAAATCTATCAAAGGAAAAAATATTGTAAAATATACGGTATTGAAATCTGCTAAAGTGATGCAAATCGATTTACAATCACCACTTAAAATCACCAGAATAACACAAAGGGGAAAGCAGCTAAAAGTAGTCTCTGAAGGAAATGCGCATTTTGTCCATTTGGTACAAGATCAAAAAGTGGGTGCTACCAATTCAATTGTTGTGCATTATGAAGGCATTCCTAAAGAAGCTGTGAGAGCTCCGTGGGATGGTGGATTTTCTTGGAAAAAAGACAACAATG
>Ga0209035_10000341_pt1 | contig 18429 bp, 15 predicted proteins | sample MarorgKNORR_S2LV_6_FD_188220 | JGI IMG/M metagenome (GOLD analysis project Ga0209035, IMG submission 188220) | Marine microbial communities from the Southern Atlantic Ocean, analyzing organic carbon cycling - AAIW_A/KNORR_S2/LV (SPAdes) (version 2) | ecosystem: Environmental > Aquatic > Marine... | reverse complement strand
AGTCTTCAGATCTTTCGACCCCAGACATTACCAACTTAGAAATCTGATCGTTGAGTTGTACAATACTTGGATCAGTCTCAGAAACAGGTGCCTCCCTCAGGTCATTAGAGAAATAGCTGTGACTTCTCTCCCGATCGATAGTGGAAGCGAGAGGTGCTCTGAACATTGGCAACGTCACAATAGATAAACACACTACAGTGGCAGCCTTTGTGGAGAAATATTTCATGATTGAAATGACACGGGGCTCTAGCTAGTAGAGCGCAGTTTACATTTAGGACAGTAGCCGTTCAACTCTAACTCGTAACCTACTATCTCGAATTCTCCAGCTTCATTCCTTACTCTAGAGAGCTCTGTGTCACCAAGTGTTCCGGGGATGTCCGTGACAGTCCCGCAACTTAGGCAAGTTGCGTGGTGGTGAGGATCAGCACGACAGCAATATCTATTAGAACCATCAATATGGTTGACTTTTTTTGCCAGTCCACAGGCTATTAAGGCGTCGAGGTTCTTGTATATGGTAGCCAAAGAGATAGAAGGCAGGAGAGTGCGAGCTTCTAAGAATATTTCTTCGGCAGTGGGGTGAGCAGATGTTTTGGAAACTATACTGAATATAACATCTCTTTGACGTGTATAACGCTGCCCATGTTCAGCCAAAACGTTTCGAAAACTAGTATTCTTGACGTTGTCCATAACGGTTCTAAGCCTTTTACTTAAATCATGATATCCAAATTCGAATTTATAGTTCAGTCTACAGTTCGAGTCTAAGAGTATAGGTTAACCGAGCCTGAGGTCTTGATTGAGCTTCGATTAGTAACCTAAGGAAAAAAGTTGATTGTCACTAGAGATCCAGTTTGGCCTTGCTGAGTCCCAGCTGTAATGCCTAAAATGTTTCTCTTCGGAATACAAGAATTTTTGGAGACGATTGGAATGAACGAAAAGGAAAATGATCTAGATGCTCTTTTAGAGGAGAACCGTCGGTTTGAGGCCTCCGAAACGTTTAAGAGTAATGCTGTCGTTAGTGATCGAGGTCTCTATGATAGGGCTAATGAAGACCGGTTGACGTTTTGGGAATCTTGGGCTGAAGATCTTAAATGGCATGAAAGATGGCATACTGTCCTTGAATGGATGCCTCCATATGCAAAATGGTTTTTGGGCGGAAAATTAAACGTTTCGGAAAATTGTTTAGACAGACACCTCCAGAATGGTCGAAGTGATAAGGTGGCTTTGATTTGGGAAGGTGAAAATGGAGACACTCGATCCTACACGTATCAAAATCTGTATACAGAGGTGTGCAAGCTCGCAAATTCCTTGAAGTCACTCGGCGTTAAAAAGGGAGACAGAGTTGCTATTTATCTTCCAATGATCCCTGAGGCTACTATAGCAATGCTCGCTTGTGCTCGAATAGGCGCTCCACATTCGGTGGTGTTTGGAGGATTCAGTCCACAGTCATTGGCAGACAGAATCAATGATTTAGAAGCTGTCTGTTTAATCACTGCAGATGGCGGTTATAGGCGTGGTGGAGTAGTCCCTTTAAAAATTAATGCAGACAAGGCCTTGGAGTCTTGTACAACAGTAAAGAACGTTATTGTCGTAGCTCGATTAGGCGAGCCGACAGAAAAGTTTTTGGCAGAGATGGAAGTTGGAAGGGACCACTGGTATCACGAATTGATTGGCGAAGCTCAACCTGATTGTATGCCTGAAATAATGGATGCAGAAGATCTTTTGTTCGTGCTTTATACATCGGGCACTACGGGTAAGCCGAAAGGGATTGTGCACACTACGGGAGGATACCTCACGCAGGTTACGGCTACAACAAAGTGTGTCTTTGATCTACAAGAAGATGATATTTATTGGTGTACCGCTGACGTAGGTTGGATTACGGGCCACAGCTACATTGTTTATGGACCGTTGGCAAATGGGGCTACTGTACTGATGTATGAGGGTGCTCCAGACTGGCCAGACAAGGGCCGATTCTGGGAGATTTGTCAAAAATATAGAGTCAGTATTTTTTATACGGCACCTACAGCAATCAGGGCTTTTATGAAGTGGGGAGAAGATTGGATAAGAAAGTACGACTTATCCTCCTTGAGGCTTTTAGGTACGGTTGGAGAACCCATCAATCCGGAGGCTTGGATTTGGTACCATAGAGTCATAGGCAAGGAGCGTTGTCCAATAGTGGACACTTGGTGGCAGACGGAAACTGGAGCGATTATGATCACTTCGTTGCCAGCCGTTACAGAAACACGGCCTGGGAGTGCTGGGGAAGCATTTCCAGGAGTTTGTACGGCTCTGCTCAATAACGAAGGAGAGTCAGTAAATGCGGGGTTTTTGGCCATCACAGAACCATGGCCTGCGATGCTCCGAACAATCTATGGCGACGATGAAAGGTATGAAGATACCTATTGGTCAAAGTGGGATGGCATCTACTTTCCTGGGGACGGAGCAAAGATTGATGAGGATGGTTTCCTGAGTATACTGGGTAGAGTCGACGATGTTCTGAATACCGCAGGGCACAGAATAGGAACTATGGAGGTAGAGAGTGCTCTTGTGGATCATCCAGCGGTGGCAGAGGCTGCAGTAGTTGGAAAATTTCACGAAGTAAAGGGCCAAGCTATTGCAGCGTTTGTAATATTGAAAGAAAACTGGCAGGCCGATGACGATTTGGTGATGGAGTTGCGCAATCATGTGGCCCAAAAAATAGGTGCTATTGCTCGCCCCGATTCGATTGTCCTTACCGCCGATCTTCCTAAGACTAGATCTGGAAAGATCATGCGAAGACTACTGAAGGATATCGCGGAAGGTAAAACTTTAGGTGACACGACGACTTTGGCTGACCCTTCAGTCGTACAAATCTTGCAAGACCAGTATCTGTCCAGAAAAGATTGACACTAATCAGTATCATCCTTTCGATCAGGAATTGGTTTGTCTTTTATTTTTCTGGCGGGAATGCCAGCATACACTGAATGAGGGTCGGTATCACGAGTGGCTATTCCAAAAGATCCTAGCATGGTTTCTTCTGCCAGATGTACTCCAGACATGACGGTTGCGTGGTAGGTAACTCGAACACCTTCGCCGATCACGGTCACAGGTGTACTAATATTTCGTCCATCCACAATGTCGTGCGAGTGACTATAAACGTTGGCAAAATCGGAGATTGAAGCTCGATTTCCAATTTTAATTCCACCTCGGTCGTCAAGCAGTACGTGTCTGTGTATAACTACATCGTCTCCAACCTCTAGGTTGTAACCGAAGGATAGTTTCACGTGGTGAAAAGCTTTGAAGTTCTTTCCACATTTACGAAAAATATTCTTTGCTAAAATGCTTCGGAACTTGACGCCCAGATAAACATTCTCTGAAAGAGGACTCTGATCGAACATCTCCCATAGCCAAATGAGAGGTTTTACTTTGTAATACTGTTCGAGGTCAACATCAGAATAGTATTCGGGTTCCAAGGTCACGTTATGTGGATCTAAGTTAGTCAGTAATAGCCTGGCTGAACTAGTTAAGCTTGATTGGTCTATGTCCTGAAGTGTGGGGTAGTGTATGTCGGTTAAAACCCTTCTGCATAACTCGTAGCGGTCACAAGATGGATCCGCGAGTTGAGAATCGATTGATTCTAACCACTCGCTATATATTTGTTCGCCTTCGGAAGAAATATCCACTGTGCGGTTTGGAAGAAAGCTCATTATAATCAATCCTTTTATACACCTGAATTACAGTCTACTTTAACGGCGGGATAGGGGTTTTTGGTCCGAAAGAAGCCGAAAGTGTATTGTAAAGTATAACCATCCTTTTCAGAAAGGGTTGACACTTAAAGCCATTCTCGAATAAAATTTTATATGAAACTAGAAATTAATGGAACGCCTGTTTGTTCATTACTCCAGTGGACTGAGTGATTGAGCGTGTGTTTGTCTTTATCAATAGATCGAAAATAATATGGCTTTAATCATTAAAGAAGCTCTTACTTTTGATGACGTGCTCCTGGTACCCAGGCATTCTGTGGTACACCCCGAGGACGCTTCAGTCGTTTCTTGTTTGACGGCTGGAATTTCGTTGAACGTCCCCTTGCTGACGGCTGGAATGGATACTGTCACAGAATCTGCCATGGCTATTGCAGCAGCTCGACAAGGTGGCTTAGGTGTAATTCACAAAAACCTTTCGGTCGAGAAACAAGCAGAGGAAGTTGATCGAGTGAAACGCTCTGAAAGTGGAATGATTAGGGATCCGATTACTCTCACTCCAGAGAAATCCTTGCAGGCTGCTCATGAATTAATGAAGCGGTTTTCTGTTTCGGGCATACCCATTATCAGAGAGGATGGATTCCTTCTGGGTATCATTACGAATAGAGATCTGCAGTTTGAAACTAATTTGGACCGAGAGATACGGCAGGTGATGACTTCTGATGAGTTAGTGACAGCACCTGAAGGGACTACATTGGAAGATGCTGAAAAAATCCTGCATAAATATCGTATAGAAAAACTCCCTGTAGTGGATGGCAGTGGCATGCTTCAGGGACTGATCACAGTCAAAGATATTAACAAAAGGCGATTATTTCCGAATGCTTGTAAAGATGATCATGGGCGCCTGCGGGTTGGTGCGGCTATTGGAGCATCTGAAAATGATTTGGATCGAGGAGAAGTTTTGGTAGAAGCGGGGGTAGATATTCTGGTTATCGATACTGCGCACGGTCATGCTGAAGCAGTGCTTAAGGCTGTTGAAAGAACAAAACATAGGTTTCCTATAATCGAACTGATAGCTGGTAACATAGGAACTAAAGATGGAGCAAAAGCTCTTTTGGATAAGGGAGCGGATGCAATTAAGGTGGGAGTGGGACCTGGATCTATCTGTACCACTCGTATTGTTACTGGAGTTGGATTGCCACAATTCACAGCAATCATAGATGCGGTTGATGGAGTGAAAGGACAGGTTCCAGTGATTGCAGATGGAGGAATTAGATATTCGGGGGATTTGGTTAAAGCACTGGCTGCAGGAGCAGATTCCGTAATGATAGGGTCAATGTTTGCTGGGACTGATGAATCTCCAGGTGAAAGTTTTTTAAAAGAAGGTCGACGTTTTAAAACAGTGAGAGGGATGGGGTCGCTGTCTGCGATGGAAGCTGGCTCTGCAGATAGGTATTTCCAAGATCCACATTCGGAAAAAAAGAAGTTTGTTCCAGAAGGAATCGAAGCCAGAGTTCCATATAAGGGACCTATGTCAGATACTGTTTTTCAGTTGATAGGTGGGTTGAAGAGTGGAATGGGGTATTGCGGAGCTGCTTCTATAAAGGAGCTCCAGGAGAAGGCTACTTTTGTGAGGGTGACTTCGGGTGGTTTGAGAGAATCGCATCCTCATGATGTCACCGTTACTCGAGATGCCCCCAACTATCATTTGTGAGGTTTTTTCCATCCAGTAATATCGCGTAGTCTATCTCGCCTTTCATCCAATAACTCCTTGTAGTTAAGCCATTTTTTTAGTTGCTCACTATAGTATCGTGGAGTATCTTGATCAGTACGTATACTGAATGTGGTGTGTACTATTTTGCGGAGGACCATCCGAATGAAGAAAGCTCTGTTATTTGCTCTCGCTGTTCTCACTCCCCTTACAGCGGATGCCCAATCTGTCGCAGACGACGCACACGTTGCCGAGACTCTGGAGGTCGCACGCATCTGGATGGACGCACAGAAGGACTACGAACGATTACCATCCGTCGCTGTTGCGATTGTACACGATCAGGAGCTTGTCTGGAGTGGTGCAGTCGGAATGGCTGATATCGATTCTGGCAGGCCAGCGACTTCGAGCACGTTATATTCGATCTGCTCGATCTCCAAGCTTTTCACGAGCATAGCGGTCATGCAGCTTAGGGACTCAGGATACCTTGATTTGCGTGATCCCGTCCAGAAGCACCTGTCGTTTTACGACCTCCCGCAGCAGTATGACGAGTCGACACCTGTCACCTTAGAAGGAATACTCACACACTCGGCAGGTCTGCCTCGGGAGTCGGATCATCCATATTGGAGTGGACCAGAATATCCTTTCCCAACGAAAGACGAGGTCATTGCTCGACTCAGTGACCAGGAGACTCTCCATCCATCGCGCACTGAGTATCAGTACTCGAACCTTGGATTGTCGCTGGCTGGCTACATCGTAGAAGAAGTGTCCGAGACGCCCTACGACCAATATGTCCGTAGCCACATCCTAGGGCCGCTTGACATGGATGACACCTATTCGGAGATGCCGAGAGAGCATATCGATGGCCAACTCGCCAAGGGATATACAGCCGTCACCCGTCAGGGTGATCGGAACGAGGTCCCTTTCTTTGAGGCAAAAGGTATCTCGGCTGCTGCCGGGTACGCTTCTAGCGTTGACGACCTAGCGAAGTTTGCGATGTGGCAATTTCGTCTACGGGGCGACGCCGAAGAAATAGTACATGCGTACACACTTGCAGAGATGCAGCGTGTACACTTTGCACGGCCAGGTTCAAACACGATGAGGGGGCTGGGTTTCCAGGTGTCGGCTAGAGACGGGGAGACGTTCGTTGGCCACGGGGGGAGCTGCCCTGGCTTCCGGACGACGCTCTCGTTACAAAATGACAGCAAGATTGCTACTGTGGCGATGGTCAACGCGATGGTCAACGCGGGTAAATACTCTACTGGCGTCTATAACCTCGTCGCCGATGCCATAAAGAGTGCAACTACCGAAGACAACGAGAATCTGGTGACAGCAGATATGAACAGTAGCGATGGTGTAGGGAATTCTGACGACGGCGTTCAGGTAGACCCAAAGCGCTACATGGGGACCTACACGGGTGGCCTCGGCGGTTCCGAGACAGTGGTGGTACGGTGGAAAGGTAGCATTGCGACTTTGAGTCTGCCCACGGACAATCCACGCCAGTCACTCAGTGAACTCACACATGTCGAAGGAGACACATTCCGTCGCCTTGGCAACGATGGCGAACTTGGGACTGAGGTCATCTTTGAGACCGACGACGAGGGTCGTGTGTTCAGAATGCGCACTCCGCTGAACTATAGGACACGCACGAACTAGACCGACTGTTGATCCTAGACTCAGCCTCGCCCGAAAATGTCAGTTTATCGGACTATATAGTTGCTAAAGTGGGTGCTGCTCAATACGATGCCATCAATAAAGGATGACATAGTTATCACTAAAATGTTGAGATGCAATGACTTGCTGGATAGTGAATACCTGACTACCACCTTTAACAGGGTCGCATTCCTAAGGTTATGGAGTGGATGTAATTTCGAATGAAGTTGAGGTCTCGAGCTATTCTAATGGTTGGACTCTCGTCTGTATTTATAGTTGGATGCAGCAATAGGACCTCTGATCCTCCAGGATCTATAGCTCCTCCACATCTCGAGATTGAGACGGAAGTAATATGGAGTGAAGACCTGGATTTATCGTTCATGCTTTCCGAACCAACGAAATATTTTTCTGATCCTATTGTGGACTCGAAATGGTCGAGACATTCAATAGTATCAGAAATAACCAAGTCGTGGATCGATCATTGGACTGGTGACGGCCATGAAGAATTTTCTATTTATCTTGAAAGGATGGGACGGTATGCTGGACATATAGATCTTGAAATTAAATCTCTGCAGGTGCCTTCCTCTTTAAGGTATCTTCCTATTATAGAAAGTGGGTTTCGGCCGAGAGCGACGAGTTCAGCAAAGGCTGCTGGGCTTTGGCAATTCATGACGGCTACGGCTAGGGAGGTAGGTCTTAGGGTCTCCTCGATCTTAGATGAACGTAGAGACCCAATCCGGTCTACCCAAAAAGCTCTCGCTGTGCTGAAAGGTCATAATGAACGTTTTAATTCATGGTTTTTGAGTCTGGCGGCCTACAACGCTGGTCCTTCTAGGGTATCTCGACTATTAAAAGAGCATGCTCCGTTGAGTCCTATGGGGGATAGCTTATACCTGGTGATCCATCCTTTCCTTCCTAGAGAGACACAAGAATTCGTCCCAAAGTTCTTGGCTGCTGCTCAAATTGGACGATCTCCAGTTCGGTATGGCTTTAGTCCTGTGGATGATGCTCTTGTATCCTTTGATGAGGTCATACTGACAGGTGCGACTTCGGTCGACGTAATAGCTCGAGCCGCTGAAACGGCACAGGAAATAATTGAAGAAATGAATCCACAACTCATTCGAGGTTTTACATCACCTGGTAGTGAAACCCGGATCATGCTTCCTCTAGGTACGGGAGCGATTTTTATGAGGAATTATCAACTAATTCCAGAAGATGAGAGGCTAAGCGTGTTGGAACATCGGGTGGTTAGTGGTGACACCTTGGGTCATATTGCCTTACGATATGGAGTTTCAGTCGCAGTGTTATTGGAAGCTAATCCGGAGGTCCAGCCCACAAGACTTCAAATAGGTTATTGGGTTAGGGTTCCATCTCAATAAGACTGGCAACAATTTCCCTGGGAGTTGCCGTCGATTATTTTGATCATTTCTTCTGCCAATGGTCTAACCCCGTGAAAGCTAATGATCTCAGCTTCTATATTGGTGCTGAGATCATTAGCTTTCGGACAAATACGATCGCAAAAATAATCATCGAAATTGTACAGTTTTATTCTGTTCTGATGTTCCATGAAAACAGAATTAGGAAATATCTGTAGAGCTTCATGGCCTGTGCGAGTCACCGCCAATGAATATCTCTGAACCTGTGTGAAATAGGATGATGGGCAGAACTGTCAGTGCCCACAGTCCGTCTATTTCTTGTCTATAAACCATGGTCGGATGGATGCCTTCTGGTTAGATGATCTATTTTTTAGTTCCTTGGTAAATCAGATGGATATTTCGCCTTTCAGATATTGTGCTGTTTCTCCTCCGATCAATACTCTTTCCCCATGTAGTTCGCAATAAATCCTTCCAGACCTAGAGGATAGTTGTGTAGCTGAAAGTTTGGTTTTACCTAAGATTTTTGACCAATAAGGGATCATCAAGGTATGCGCAGAACCGGTCACCGGATCTTCATTAACTCCAGTTTGTGGAAAGAAGCATCTGGAGACGAAATCTACCTGGTTACCTGGGGCACTTACGATGAGACCTCTAGAGTCTAGCTTCGAGAGTTTTTCGAAAGATGGTGAGATTTCCTTGATCGTTTTTTCATTATTGAAAATAGCCAGATAATCATCTCTGCCTTTATAGATTTTCAGTGGAATCATACCGAGACATCTGGCAATCTCTTCTTTCTCTGATACTGGTCTCGGAATATCTGTCGGGAAATCCAGGTGAATGAGCTTTTCTTTTTTAAATGCTTTGAGTTCACCACTTCTAGAGGAGAATAGTATTTCCGTCGTTTCTTCGGGAAGGTAGAAATCGAATAAAACTCTTGCGGTAGCCAGTGTCGCGTGTCCACATAGGTCAACTTCGATGGTCGGAGTGAACCATCGAATAGAAAATGGGGCTGAAGAGATATTGACGTAGGCAGTTTCCGAAAGGTTATTCTCTGATGCTATGGCTTGCATGATTTTACTATCCAACTTGTTATCAAGTGGGATGACAGCTGCTGGATTACCTTTGAAGACTTTGTCTGTAAATGCATCGATGATATAAATAGGTAGTAGCAATCAATTACCCCCACTTTCCGCGATAATACGGCGCACTTCTTTCAGGCCTTCTTCCGTCCATTCGGGTGATGCGGCTCCAGTCGCTATACGAGCACCTAGGTAGAAAACCATTCTAGCGAGCCGTGTTGTCTTCTCAAAATCGATCTTGTCAGATTCATCGGAAGGTTTGTGGTAATCAGGATGTTCGCCACCAGTAAAGAAGATTGCCGGGATATCCTTGTTTATAAAGTGTAGGTGATCGCTCCTAAAGAACAGTTGATCCTCTGGTTCAGGATCTTCGATGACGGTAATCCCCAGTTCTGGGTGGTCTAGCAGTACTTCATCTGTGATTTGTCCGAGGTTTGTATATTGTTTGCCCACACCTATGACAGTATCTGGCTGGGGGTTTCTGCCTACCATGTCCAGATTGATGTTCATAATGATGTCTTCTAAAGGAACCGTAGGATTCTCAGAAAAATGTTTCGAACCCAACAGTCCTTTTTCTTCTCCGCTCACTGCTAAAAATATTATGGATCTGGCTAAAGATTGGGGTAGTCTGGAAAATGCAGAAGCAGTTTCTAATAGTACGGAAGTTCCAGAGGCGTTGTCGTCTGCGCCATTGTAGAGTGAGTCACCCGTTTCACTGGGTATGCCGACTCCGACATGGTCGAAGTGAGCGGAGTAGACGATGTATTCGTCACGCAGTTGTGGGTCACTACCAGGTAATAGAGCTACCACGTTAGGTGGTGTATGCTCTGAGACTTCGAATGGTGCTGATACATTCATTCTAATCTCAGACAAAGTAATTGCAGACTGTTGAGTGGACTGTCCTGGAGAAATAGGGTAGGGGATACCTGCTGTCTCTAGCAATTTTTGCGATTCAGGATTTGAAAGACCTATGATAGGAATCGGTGTTGCCAATCCAGCCCCTGCAAGTCCACTGGCCAGGTCCAAAATACTATCAGCTGTATTAGTGTCGTCTAATAGAAATACAATAGCTGCAGCTCTGGCTTGTGCTGCAGATTGAAAGGCACTCAGCAATTCTTCTCCATCGCCTGTTACGGGATTGCCTGTCGTCGTAAAGAGAACCACTTTGTTGGCTGCTTGCTGATTCAAATCGCTGATGGGATTTCCTGCATAGCCTCCAAATATGACTTCTGTTTCTGAGGCAACTTCTTGTCCTGGAATGACCCAGTAATCTTTTGCGTATTCCAACATCCTTGGTCCGTCTGGCGTCGTATAATTGAAAGCCAGAAATTGTTTTGACATTGTTGTGCTCACATAGGGAAATCTCTGAATAAAGCTGTTGTTGTCTCCGAGAGGTTCCAAACCAGCTTCCATTAATTGGTTTGCGATGTAGTCAGCAGCTGTTTCTAGCCCTGGGCTGGGGGTATCTCTTCCTAGGAGGTCATCACTCGCTAGGAAGGATATGTGCTCGTAGATTTTACTTTGGCTGATATTATTCGCTGAATTTTGGACTAGTGTCTGGTATTCTTCTTCAGAGATTGTTGTAGTTGGGAGAGGGCTGGCGATCCGGATATTTGAAGAAGTAGAGCATCCAATGAAAATAGTGCTAAGAAGAGCCATATATAAGATTTTCATTATTTCTTTTCCGATAGGGGTGAATTGAGGATACTGTTGTCGCTTGTTGTCAGACTATTCCGTTGACCAGGTTCCTGATTTCCCGCCTTCTTTGGACACTAGTCGGACTTGGGAGATGACCATACCTCTCTCCAAGGATTTTGCCATGTCGTAGACGGTCAGCAGAGCTACAGAAGCAGCCATTAGTGCTTCCATTTCTGCTCCTGTCTGTCCAACGCTAGTGACTTCAGCTCGGACAGCTATCCCAGGAATCATTTCGTCCGAGGTGAAGTTTACCGCGAAGGAAGCTATGGGTATATGATGGCAAAGAGGAATCAATTCAGAAGTCTTCTTGCCTGCCATTATTGCAGCTAGCCTTGCGACCTGTAACACATCGCCTTTGCTAAGCTGATTCTTTTTGATTTTATTTAAAGTCTCAGGAGTCATGGAAATCTGCCCCTGGGCGATGGCAGTCCTTCGAGTGGATTGTTTGCCAGACACATCTACCATACGTGCTTCACCGGCCTCATTTAAATGGGTGAATTCCGCCTCATTGTTTAAATGACTGTTATTTGGATCGTTCACTTAATTTCTCCTGCACATTTATAAGAAGGTTTGTGATGATCAATTGAGTATTTATGTTGCTGTCCATCTGTTCTTTTGCTTCGTCTAAATATCCAAAACTTTCTGTTATGGAGCGAGGATGGATGTTCCATTTAGAACACTTACCTTCCAAGAATTTAATCGTGTCAGTATTAATAATCTTATCTTGGTCCTCTAGGATGAAGAGCGCCAGGTCCCGCAAAGCATCCCCTAAGCTGTCTATAGTTGGCCCCAGGATGCGACTTGGAGTTCCGCTCAATTTTATAGCTTCCTCATATATGAGTGTTCTGTTGGTTTGCAGGCAAGCGTTTAAGAATTTGAACGATCTCTGTCTCGCTAGTTCTAGAGTTCCTTCAGTTTCATTCTCCGTGAGAAATCCAAGTGATCTGCCAATTGACCCTCTAGATAATCGTGCAGCTTTATCCGCTTGTTTTTCTTCGATTTCCAGATTTTGCATGAGGAAATGTTTAACTTTAGATGTAGGTAAACCAGGAAGATGTATTGGGATGGTTCTTGAAATAATTGTAGCAGGAAGTCGTTTGAGTATATCACAAGTAATTAAAAAGAAGGTGTCAGAGGGTGGTTCTTCTAAAACTTTCAGCAGGGCATTGGCGGCCTCCGAACTTGAGTCCCGGGAGACCATTGCTTGCGCATCACCAAGGATAAAGACCTGCGAAGGGCTCATGGAAGGTCTCTTATAAACTTGCTTCCGAAGATACTTGATTGTTGCCAGGTATATCCCTTGAAGTTCTGTATGTGCAGATGTTGGACGGAGGAAATCTTCTCGTTTACTGATTAGAGAATCCTGTCGAGCAGTTTCCAGAGCTGTACTCAGATGGTTGGGTCCGGTGTTCTTAGGCCGGGAAACTGGAAAAAACCAATGAAGGTCGGGATGCTCCACTTTAAGAGATAGACAGCAGGATTTGCATACCATACAAGGTCCAGTAGGAGTTTTATGCGAGCACAACAAAACTTGTGCTATCCAAAGTGCTAGATGCTGTTTGCCAACTCCTGGGGGACCATGTAGAAGTACGCCCGTTGGAAGGTTCCCTAGATGGCAGGCTCTTCCCAAAGAGGTCTGCAGCTTGTCGTGTCCGATAAATGGGTGCATGGTGGTTGATTTCATGAAGGAATTAGCCACCTAAGGGGATCTTGTGCCTCAGGCCTACCTTCCTCTATTGGAATACGAATTTGGAATTCAATATGGGGACCTTCGGGGGTCCCCATACCTCCCACTGATCCCAAGATGTCTCCTTCCAAGATATTACGCCCTTCTGTCACTTCTATGTCCTCCAGATATAAATAGAGTGTATAGAAACCTGCACCATGGCTCAAAACAACTGTGGGTCCATAGCCTTCGAAAGGTCCAGCCAGAACGACTGTTCCAGCTCTTACTGCATAGACAGGGGTTCCAATTTCTGCTTGAATACCTATGCCGTCCCATCTGAATGTATTACCGTCTGGCCTGGTCTCCATTCCGAAATTATAAATAAGCGGGCCTTTTACGGGCCAGTTCATCGGTGCAATATTGCCAGGATCAAAGGGTTCTTCTTCGGAATTGCTCATTGCTCTACGAGCAAGCTCTGCTCTGCGAGATTCTAGACTTTTGATTAGGTCACTAATTCTACTTTCATCATTAGTCAATTTCTCTATTTGGCCGCTGGTAGAATCTTTTTCTTTGGTAAAATCTAGTAGAGTTTCTTGGTATATATTTTCGATGTTTCTTAAAGTTATTACCTCTTCTAGCCCAGAATATTGGAGTGAACTTAACTGGGAAAGTTCCTTTTGAATTTCTTTGGTTTGGTCAAGGATCTTTTCCTCCAAAGTCTTTACCTCCTGAAGGAGAGATCGATCCCGATAAGAAGCTAGGTACAAGTATCTATATGTAGTGAGAAGCTCTGAAAAAGATTCAGAACTAAGCATCACTCTGAGAGTGTGGAGTGGACCTCTCTTGTAAATATCTCTTAATCGACGATTTAAGACCGCCGAACGCAGTGATTTTTCATCCTTCGTTTGAAAGAGCTCTCTCTGAGCGCCAGCAATTTGATTGCCTAGAGTTCTTGTTTGGAAACGCATCTCGTCTAGAACAGATCGAGAGATGCTTATTTGCTGTTCTATGTTAACAAGTCTTGCTGACACACCATGGATTTCCTCATCCAGTGTTTGCAACTGCTGTTGGAGTTGTAGACGGTGTTCACGCACTGAGTTAAGCCTGCTTTGGCTCTGTTCCAGTTCTTTTGCTAAAGTCAGTTCTTGTCCCTCTCCTGGTACATTCAGGATTAATGAACAAGTTAAAAGAACCGAGAGTTTCTTGGACAGACCGCGAATCAAGGAGAAATTTCCTTGAGTTGTCTTCGAACAGAAAATCCACTAGTAATGACTCCTAGGGTTATGGTTGCTGCAATCCCGATCAGCACCCATGAATTAGGAATCCAGTTCACTGTGAAGACATATTGTGACATTAATTTTACCGTCACATAAGTTAGGACTGTGCCTAAGATGCCGCCGGACATTCCAGTGAAAGCACCTTCCGCTAAAAAGGGAAAGAGTATAGATCGATCTCTTGCGCCTACGAGTTGCATAATTTCGATTTCTTGTTTTCGAGCCAAGACAGCTATTTTCATGGTAGTGCCTATGATAAGTGAAGCGGCGACAGCAAAGGCGGCTCCAAAGAGTAGTGAAGCGGCTCCAGCGATTCGGCTAAGTGCGAAGAATGTGTCGACCCATTCTTGACCGTATTCTACTCCTTCGACTATAGGGTGGGAGGAGATTGTTCCAACAACGTTTAAGGTCCCTTCAGGAGTGCGACTATCTGGAGCAAGTTGGATCTCGAGAGAGGCAGGGAGGGGATTATTCTCAAGGTTCGAGAAAATATCTCTGAATTCGGGCAACTCTCTGTTGGCTCTCTGGAGAGCTTCGGCTTTGGTCACGAATTCGACTCCTTTCACTTCGGGAATTGAAGTCAATATTCTTCGTAAATCCAGGATGTGTTCGGGAGTTGCAGTATCTTGGATGTAAGCAACCACCTGTATCCTTTCTTCCATTTCGTCCAATGCCAAATAGAAGTTATGAACAGCTAGAACAAATAAACCTAAGATATAAAGAGCCAAAGATATCATTGAGATGGATAGCCCAGTTAGCAGGGGCGAACGTTTTACGGAAGCCAGAGTCTCTCTGAAGAGAGGACGCACTTTAATAGCCTACCTTATGTTCAGAGTCTTTTATTAACTCTCCGCGATTTAACTCTAGAAGCCTAGCTTTGGGATAATCTCGGACGACATTTTCATCGTGAGTTGCCATTAAGATGGTGGTTCCACTGCGATTGATCGACCAAAAAAGATCCATGATCTTTTTTGTAGAATCGGAGTCTAGGTTTCCTGTGGGTTCGTCTGCCAGAAGAAGTACTGGATTGCTTGCCAGAGCTCTTCCTATGGCCACTTGCTGCTGTTCTCCACCAGAAAGGTCTTCGATCATTCGGTTGCTTTTTGTTTCGATTCCGACCTGTGTCAATAGTGCCTTAGCTCGACTGCTTATCTCTTTACGGGGAGTATTGATGACGTCGAGGACAAACGCAACATTTTCCAAGACAGTTCGGTTGGGCAATAATCGGAAATCTTGGAAGATAAAGCCAACTTGGCGTCGTAGTTTCCAAATATCTCTCCGGGCCGTTCTCTTCGAGGAAAAGCCGTTGACGTAAACATCTCCTAAAGTTGGATGGTCGACCATATGTGCTAATTTTAGAACAGTGGATTTACCAGATCCGGAGTGCCCTGTCATCAACGAAAATTGCCCTTCCTTAAGGTGAAAGGACACGTCCTTTAAGGCAGGTTCGGGTTCTGAATATCTTTTGGTGACAGAGGTAAATTTGATCAAAGTAGTGATCGGGGTTGTAAGTGATTCCCGTTTCTCTCCTCCCCAATTACCACTTCCCTAGTGCCCAAGTTATGCCTGGTGAGATGCAGTGTCAAAAACGTTTTTAGACATTCTTACTGCCAGTTGGATAGCCTCAAGCATGGAGGAGGTGTTTACTTCTCCTGTGCCTACTATGTCAAAAGCAGTTCCATGGTCTGGTGATGTTCTAATGAAAGGCAGTCCGAGTGTGACATTGACTCCTTTTCCAAAGGTGGCTGTTTTGAATGCAGCCATGCCGACATCGTGATAAGGAGCTATGACGGCATCGAAATCCCCCTTGAGCGCCCTTATGAACACTGTGTCTGCAGGGAGTGGCCCCGATATGTTTAATCCCATGTCGGAGAGTTCGTGTATAGCAGGTCGGAAAATGGTCTGCTCCTCGTCACCGAAAAGTCCAGAATCTGAAGCGTGTGGATTCAGTCCGCAGAGAGCAATTTTAGGGCTTTCCATATTCCAGAATGTGGAAAGCCCCTGATGTAGTAGCTTTGCCTGTGATACCAGTAAATGTGTATGGAGTTTACTGGCAATACTTCGAAAGGGTATATGAGTGGTAGCTAAAAGCACCCTCAAGGGATGGCCAGACAAAGAATCTTCAGCGTTCATCAACATGCCTACATCTGGGCTACCTGTGATCCTGGCCAGCATGCTTGTATGATCCAGGTCCTTCCATCCAGCTGCTTGTAATGCTGGCTTATGTATAGGACCTGTGACTATACCACCTACAGTACCCTCGAGGGCCAGAGCAGAAGCTTTTTCAATGCTCAAAGCAGAAGTAGCACCTGCGGACGCTTCGGTTCCTTCAAAAACACCCACAGAGACAAACTCACCGATTCCTGGATCGAAACCTTGCGGGCCTAAACAAATAAAATCTATATCAGGATATTGGGTCAACAATACGGGTGCGATTTGCCCTATTATCTCAGGGCCAACTCCCCTTGGGTCACCCATAGTAATGGCGAGTTTATTGGGACTATATTTTTGTCTCAAGGAGTTTCCTTCGGAACAAGTCTGATGTCAACAAAAGTACGAGTTCGCAGGTCTTCTATAAGGTCTTCGGAACTCCTTATTTGGCGTAATCGACCTTCGATCATCTCTCTGACGTCTTCAAATTCCGTGATTCCGCCTTTCTTCATTTCGATGATTCTTGCTACTCCCCAGCTATTTTCCATCCTGGGCCCCGTAAGCTGAATGGGACCCACTACATCACCAGATTTAGCGCTTATCATTCCCGCTGCGTACTCTGGAGATATTTCCGCGATTTGACCAAGTGCGAGATCCAGTGTGTCTGGATCCACTCGAAGATTTCCACTTGAGCTTTCTCCTGCGGTCAGTTGTTCTGCAAATGAAAGAGATCGTAGCTCATTTGCTTCTATATCCACTTCAACTATTTCTGGTTCAACCAGGAGATGACGTACACGTCTTTCGCCTCCTCGGATACGTTCTAATAGAATAAGGTGATAACCAAATTCAGTTTCAATTGGTGAGCTTATACGACCTGGAGAAAGCTTGAAAGCTTCTTCTTCAAATTCGGGAACCATGCTTCCATCATGTCTAATCCAGCCCAATTCTCCACCATTTTGTGCTGATGGTCCGTCAGAGAATCGGGTTGCCAACTCGGCAAAAGTTTGTTCTCCGTTCATGGCCAGTTGTAGGAGTCTTTCTGCTTCGGCAAGGGCTTCAGCTTTGGAAGTACTGTTGGCTTCTGGTGACAAAATGAAGTTTTCAAAAAGGATGGTGGCTGGAAGTTGCGGAAGTTGTGCCTGGTTTTCTTCGAAGAATGATCTTGCGTCTTCCTCAGTAATGATAACATCGTCACCTGCATTTCCAGTTTTGGCGAAGTATCGTTCCTGCAGCAGATCACGTCTGATCATGTTCTTCCGCTGCTCGCGGAACTGGTTGACCGTCATGTTCTGTTCCGTCAGTGCATCTTGGAATCCCTTAGTTGTTCCAAACTGCCTGACTTGTCCATCCATCTCTTGCTGAACTCTTTCTTCAAGCTCATCGTCGCTAACAGTCAGGAGAGTATCTTTGATGGCTTCCAATAGAATTAATTGTTGATTAACCAGTTGGTCCAGGACTTGAGTTTTCACTGTTAATAGCTCTTCAGGGTCATCAGGCCGAGCCCAACCTCCTGCCTCTAGAGTCATTAAATATTCATCAAGTTCGGTCATCAAGATCACTGAATCACCGACTAGGGCGACTACTCTTTCAACTACGTTGTCACCCTGGGTATTAGTTTGGCCACTTATGGGTTGGACCAAAGCCAGTATGGTGAAAAGCCAGAGACATACTGTAATCGGAGATGGATGGGGAAAATTGTGGCAGTTTTGCAATTGCTTGAGAGGATTCATGAGTAAGACCAGCCCGTTTTTTCGGTTAACATATAAAAATAAACTGTCTGGTTCATTAGTTTACACCAGTAGAATCAGTAAGGTTCTCTTCTGCCGGATTAGAGATAGATTCTTCGCTACTGTCGAGGAATGGATCGTTCGAGAAACCTTGCAGTTCATCTAGTCTCTCCAAGGTTGCCTGTACAGCTCGGTCATTGATTGACCAGGCCATTTGTTGTCTGGCACCGACAGTTATTTGGCTAAAAGAAGGCGGATTCCTTCCAGCGAGTAACTCGCGGAGAAGTTGTAAGACTACTCTATCTAAAGCCTCGTAGGAGGTCTCATCAGTTGTTGGGGTAATCATCCTGAGTCCGATGGCATCTGTTTCTCCCTTCAACATATCAAGGAAATTCACAAACAATGAATCTCGATGTGCCA
>Ga0209035_10000340_pt1 | contig 18452 bp, 14 predicted proteins | sample MarorgKNORR_S2LV_6_FD_188220 | JGI IMG/M metagenome (GOLD analysis project Ga0209035, IMG submission 188220) | Marine microbial communities from the Southern Atlantic Ocean, analyzing organic carbon cycling - AAIW_A/KNORR_S2/LV (SPAdes) (version 2) | ecosystem: Environmental > Aquatic > Marine... | reverse complement strand
AGCTCATGCCAATTCATGATGCTCCAAGACTTATAACAGTTGATGAATTTTCGATTGGACAAAGGTTAGATAATTATTTAGTCAAACAGCTTAAGGGTGTTCCTAAGTCTCATATTTATAGAATCATCAGAAAGGGTGAGGTACGGGTTAATAAAGGAAGAAAGAAAGCTGACTATAGGCTTATTTCTGAGGATATTATCCGCATTCCACCAATAAGAACCTCAACAACTGTGGCTGTAAAACCTTCAGATAATTTGCTGGAGACGCTGAATAATTCAATACTGTTTGAGGATAAAGGCTTGCTTATTATTAATAAGCCTCATGGAATGGCTGTGCATGGTGGAAGTGGTGTTACTATTGGTATTATTGAAGCTCTTAAGAGTGAATATAAAGAGCCTATTGAGCTTGTTCATCGACTAGATAGAGCTACTTCTGGCTGTCTAATTCTGGCCAAAAAACGCTCTGTCTTGAAAGCTTTACATGAGCAACTCTTTAATCATCAATTAGAGAAGCGATATATTGCCCTTGTTAAAAACAGTTGGAGTAAAAAAAGACATACGGTTGACGCTCCAATTTATCAAAATTCAAGAAATAGCGTTATAGATTCAAAAGGTAAAGAATCATTAAGTCATTTTCATCCCCTAAAAAATTTTCAAATTGATGACTACAGTGCTTCATTGGTTGATGTAGTTATAGAGACTGGGAGGACCCATCAAATAAGAGTGCATGCTAAATATGCAGAACATCCGTTAGCACAGGATAATAAATATGGAGACCCTAACTTTGATAAATTGATGAAGAAAAAAGGGTTAAATCGACTTTTTTTACATGCTAAAGCAATTACATTTACCAATCCAATGACAAATGAGATCCAAAAAATATCTGCTCCATTACCAGATGATCTTGAGAAGTTCTTGGCCAAATTATGAACGCATATATAAGCTTAATGCGCTTGAATAAACCTATAGGCATACTCTTACTCTTATGGCCTACCTATTGGGCATTGTTCTTAAGTGCAAACGGTTGGCCAGATATAGACTTATTAGTGATATTTACTCTGGGAGTAATTGTCATGAGAACTGCAGGATGTATTATTAATGATTATGCAGATCGCAATATTGATAAGCATATTGCTCGAACTCAGGACCGTCCATTAACAACAGGGGAGATTTCAACAAAAAAAGCTCTTTTACTTTTTTCATTACTAATAGTTATTGCATTTTGCTTAGTTTTATTAACAAATACATTAACTGTTCAGTTGTCAATTGTAGCTGTTACTTTAGCAACTATATACCCCTTTACAAAACGATGGACTCATTTACCCCAACTAGTGTTAGGGGCAGCATTTGGCATAAGTGTTCCCATGGCATTTAGTGCACAAACAGGCTTAATTCCTTACTCTGCAGGATTAGTCTTTCTTGCAACAATAGTATGGACATTAATTTATGATACTCTGTATGCCATGGCAGATCGTGATGAGGATTTAAAGATAGGCGTAAAGTCAACTGCTATTCTTTTTGCAAAATATGATCAAATTGCTATCACTTTATTGCAAATATTGTTAATTATTATTTTTATTGCAATTGGTAAAACATTCAATTTAGACTTAATTTATTACTTTTCTTTGATAATTATTACGTTTTTTATGATTTATCATCAGTTCTTAATGAAAAAACGACAAAAAAGTGCGTATTTTAAGGCTTTTATTAATAATAATTTCATTGGTATCAGTGCCTTCGTAGGCATTTTGTTTTCTGTAATTAGTTAGCTTACTTAATGTTGAATTTTTGCAACATTTAGCTAGATTCTAGTCATTTTTGCTTAATTATTGTCTTTTTTTCATCAAGAAAACTTGACATAGTGAATTTCGTACTATAAAAAGTGCACCAATCAGCAAAGATGCTGGTTATTTTAAAATTAATGGAGAGAAAATATGTTAAGCAATGTAACTGGTTGGATTAAAAAGTTAACTGAAGCAGGTGTCGGTCTTGTAGCACTTGCAGTAGTTGTTCAAGTAATATTTGGCTCAAGCGCTTCATTCCTACCTGGTGATGTAGTAGCTAGGCTTACAGATATGATTGGCACACTTGGTGGTGCTGGCTTAGTTGGTTTAATTACAGCAGGATTGTTGTACCAAATCTTTTCTAAGTAAACGTTTCATATTAACTCAATAAAAAACCCGCCATTAGGCGGGTTTTTTATTAACTAGACGAAGGGCTATTAAGTAATTTTTAGCAATTCACAACAGAGAAAACTTGACACACTGATTTTGATACTATAAAAAGTTTATCAATCAGCAGAGAAACTGGTTATCTTAAAATTAATGGAGAGAAAATATGTTGGATAATGTAATTGGTTGGGTAAAAAAATTAACAGAAGTTGGTGTAAGTATTATTGCGCTCGCAGTTGTTGTTCAAATAATTTTTGGTAGTCAAGCTGCATTCCTACCTGGTGATGTAATCGCTAGACTTACAGATATAATTATGGGACTTGGTTCTGCAAACTTAGTTGGCTTAATTGCTGTTGCTTTGTTATATAAAATCTTTACTAAGTAATACATATTTACTCAATAAAAACCCGCTTTATTGCGGGTTTTTTACTATTTAAATGAAATATTATTAATAGCCTTAAACCATATGATATAAGGGTTCAAAGGTATTTTGATGCATTTTTAAGCTTTGAAAACTTGACACAGTGATTTTGATACTATAAAAAGTGCATTAATCAGCAAATATGCTGGTTATTTTTAAAATTAATGGAGAGAAAATATGTTAAGCAATGTAACTGGTTGGATTAAAAAGTTAACTGAAGCAGGTGTCGGTCTTGTAGCACTTGCAGTAGTTGTTCAAGTAATATTTGGCTCAAGCGCTTCATTTCTTCCTGGTGATGTGGTCGCTAGATTAACGGATATGATTGGTGCCCTTGGTGGTGCTGGCTTAGTTGGTTTAATTACAGCAGGATTGTTGTACCAAATCTTCAAAAGGTAAACGTTTCATATTAACTCAATAAAAAACCCGCCATTAGGCGGGTTTTTTAATACCTGAATAAATTTAAATGCCTCTTAGCAGCTCATTAATTCCAACCTTAGACCTAGTTTTAGCATCAACCTGTTTCACTATAACTGCGCAATAGAGTGAGTAGCTTCCATCTGAGGATGGGAGGTTGCCTGATACTACTACGGAACCTGCAGGAATTCTGCCATAACTCACCTCACCCGTTAATCGATTGAAAATCTTTGTTGATTGTCCAATATAGACACCCATAGATATGACAGCACCCTCTTCAACGATTACACCTTCCACTACCTCTGACCTTGCACCTATAAAACAATTGTCTTCAATAATAGTAGGGTTTGCCTGTAATGGCTCAAGAACACCACCGATTCCAACACCACCGGATAGATGAACATCTTTACCAATTTGAGCACAGGAGCCAACAGTAGCCCAGGTATCCACCATTGTTCCAGAATCGACATAAGCACCAATATTTACATAAGACGGCATTAAAACAGTATTTTTAGCAATATATGATCCACGTCTTGCTGTTGCTGGTGGAACTACTCTAACTCCAGCAGCTTCAAACTCTTCACTAGAAGTATTAGCAAACTTAGAGGGAACTTTGTCATAATACTGAGTGAATCCGCCAGATAAGGGTGTATTGTCTTCAAGTCTAAAGGACAGTAATACTGCTTTTTTTAACCACTCATTAACCCGCCAATCTCCTACACCTTGTCTTTCAGCCACTCTAGCTTTCCCAGAGTCAAGTAAGTAAATTGCCTCATTCACAGCATCCTTAACTTCTTTAGTTGCAGAATCTGGATTCAAATTAGCACGATCTTCGAAAGCTGCTTCAATAATATCTTTCATAGTTCTAAGTAAATAAAAAAAAATTGATTATACCAGTCAGAATTTCTGAAAGGCCCCCTCTAATGTTCGTGTTGGTGGTTGTGATGATGTTCATACGTAGCCATTAGGTCGTGAATTTGATCTGCAAATAAATCGTTAAATTGGTCATCCTTTAGTATAGATTCTGGAAGTCCCTCACAGCATATATGATGGTATAGGCATAGAACTTGAGTTGATTCTTTCATAACCCGGTGGAGATCATGAGAGACCATTAAGACTGCACAATTCTGTTTCTGGTGAATATCTTGAATTAATTTGTAAAGTTGTATTTGCGCATCTACATCAAGATTTTGCGCTGGTTCATCTAAAATTAAAACATTTGGTTTATTCAAAAGAGCTCTTGTTAGAAGTACTTTTTGTAATTCACCACCTGATAGATTTTTAAGTGGAAGATTTATTAAATCTTCTATTCCTGTTAGTTTGTATGTCTCTTCCGTAAACTTATTATCAAGTCGTTGGTTTAGGGTTAAAAAATCTATTACTGAGATAGGAATGTATGGATTTGCTGAGAAAGATTGTGGGGTATAACCTAACTTAATATGATCATTTCGAATAACCTCACCACTGTCTTGTTTAATAATTCCAAGTAATACTTTGATAAGAGAGCTTTTACCTGCACCATTTGGCCCAATTAAGGTTATAAATTCTCCAGGATGAAGCTTGAAGCTGACATTATCAAGAATATTTTTTCCTTCATGACTTAAGCTAATATTGTTAACATTGATGAGGGCGTTTGGCATTGCTATATTTTATCTAACAATTATTGATATGGCTTGAAAATATTACAGGTATATTGCAATGAGTACTAGAGTAACTAAAAATAAAAGCTTGTTTACAGGTAAAATTACGTCATGACACAGCAACTCATTTTAGTAGACGGATCAGCGTTCTTGTTTCGTTCTTACTTCTCTACTTTATCTCAAAATTTAACAAATGATGGTGGTTTTCCTACTGGGGCCATGTTTGGGGTAATAAATGCTATTAAGCATCTTCAGAGGCAATATAAAGATGCTAAGATTATTATGATTTTTGATGCAAAAGGCTCTAACTTTCGTCACGATATTTTTCCTGAATATAAGGCTAATAGAGGCCCAGCTGAAGATGATTTAGTTGTCCAAATTGAACCTTTATACGACATAGTAAGAGCTATGGGTTTTCATTTTATTTGTGAGGCTGGTGTAGAGGCAGATGATGTTATTGCAACGCTTGCAAAACTCGCAAGTGAAAAAGATATTGAAACTATTATAGCTAGTGGAGATAAGGACCTCTTTCAATTAGTTGGTGGAAAAATAAAACAACTGGATATGAAGGGTAAGTTATACGCTGAAGAGGATGTTGAAGAAAAAATGGGTGTCATGCCTAAGCAAGTCTTGGATTTACTTGCATTAAGTGGTGATGCTTCAGATAATATTCCTGGAGTTCCCAGTGTTGGTCCTAAAACTGCTTCAAAGTGGCTTAAACTTTATGATGATGTAGAGGGTGTTAAAGCGAATGCTAGTCAAATTGGAGGTAAGGTAGGTGAAAAGTTAAGAGAATCATTTGATTTATTAGACCTCTCATACCAATTAGTGAAACTCAAGTTTGATGTTGAGTTACCGTTTGATATCTTTGAAAAAGAACCTGGAGAGAAAAAGGAAGTTTTAGTAGAGCTTTACAAAGAATATGGTTTTTCAATGTGGCTTAAACAACTAGGAGAAATTCAAGAGCCTGAAGTTGTGCAAGAAAAGGAGATAGTTGAAAGTCCAGCTCAAGAAAAAACTACTAATCTTGATATTGATAGCTACTCTCAAAGTCTTATTCTTAATGAAGATGATTTTTCATTACTGCTAACCAAGCTCTCTAACAGTGAGGTTTTTGTTTTTGACTTGGAGACAAATAGTCTTGATTATATGCAAGCAGAGATTGTAGGCCTTGTTTTTCTAATGGAAAAAGAAAGCTATTATGTTCCCATAGGGCATGATTACTTAGATGCTCCAGTGCAACTCTCTCGTCAAAGAGTAATGGATGCATTGAAACCAATTCTTGAAAATAAAAGTATTGGTAAGATTGGTCAAAACTTAAAATATGATGCACATATTCTAGCAAATATTGAAATCAATCTAAACGGTATTAGTGATGACACAATGCTGAAATCTTATTGTTTAAATTCCGTGGCAACCAGACATAACATGGATGATTTATCAGAATATTATCTCGGGCATAAAACAATTCATTATGCGGATGTTGCTGGAAGTGGAAAAAAACAATTAACCTTTAATCAGGTGAATATTGATGAAGCGATGCCTTACGCGTGTGAGGATGTTATTGTAACTAATGAACTTAATAAATTATTAGATCATAAGCTTGAGCGTTATCCTAAACTAATGGCACTCTATCAAAATATAGAGCTTCCTTTAATTGAGATAATGCTGAAATTAGAACGAAATGGAGCTCTTGTAGATGAGTTGTCACTATTTAACCAGCAAGTTGAAATTAAAGCTGAAATGAATATTATTCAAGCTCAAGCGTTTGAGATTGCTGGCGACGAATTCAATCTTGAGTCTCCTAAGCAAATCCAACAAATCCTTTTTAGTGAAGAGGGGTTTGGACTGGAGCCAAAAAAGAAAACAGCAAAAGGTCAGCCATCAACTAATGAAGAGGCGCTCAAGTTATTAGACCACCCTTTGGTTGATTTAATTATGTCTTATCGCACATTAACAAAATTAAACTCTACTTATTTAGAGGCATTACCTAAACAAATTAACAGAAATACTGGGCGCTTGCATACTTCATATCATCAAGCAGTTACAGCAACTGGCAGGCTATCCTCATCAAAGCCAAATTTTCAAAATATTCCAATTAGAACAGAACAAGGGGCTCAGATAAGATCAGCCTTTATTGCAAATAAGGGTAATGTAATTTTAGCAGCTGACTATTCACAAATTGAATTAAGAATAATGGCCCATATTTCTGAAGATAAAAGTTTAATAGAGTCATTTCGTAATAATGTTGATGTCCACCGCTCAACTGCTGCACAAGTTTTTAATACAGAGCTTGACAAAGTTACCAAGGACCAACGAAGAAAAGCTAAAGCAATTAATTTCGGTTTAATTTATGGCATGAGTGCATTCGGTTTAGCAAAACAAATTGATGTCTCTCGAACGGAAGCCAAACAATATATCGATGGTTATTTTGAAAATTATCCTGGTGTATTAAAGTTTATGGATGAAACTAAAGAAAAGGCAAAGTCACAAGGTTATGTAGAAACTATTTTAGGCAGAAGATTATATCTTCCACAGATTAATGCAAAAAATAAAATGCTTCAACAGCACGCTCTTAGAACAGCTATCAATGCTCCAATGCAGGGTTCATCTGCTGATATTATAAAAAAAGCAATGTTGGATATTCAGGCATGGATTGATGCTGAAGATAATGGCATTAAGATGATAATGCAAGTTCATGATGAGCTCGTCTTTGAAGTTCAAGAAGAAAAATCAATTGAGTATGCTGAGATTATAAGATCTATGATGGCTGAAACATTAAAGTTAAGCATTCCATTAGATGTTGATGTAGGAATAGGATCAAACTGGCAAGAGGCTCATTAGCGCAAGACTTTTATGGATTACATATTATCAGATTATTTTTTTAAAGCTAAATTTGAGTAAGAGTTTATTATCGAGTTAAACTAAAATAGCTCCTGGAACCTAATTACATTATTAATCAATTAAAAATGAAAGAACAGCTTCAAAATCTCCTCTTTAAATCTATTGCCAAGATAATAGAGCAGGGCTTAATTTCAGATTTACCTGAAAAGATTAGATTGGATCATACTAAGGATAAAAGTCACGGCGATTATGCAACCAATATTGCTTTGGTATTGGCAAAACAAGCTAAGACAAATCCAAAAGAACTAGCTCAAAGCATTATTGAACATCTAGGAGATGTTGATTTCATTAAAAAAACTGAAATAGCTGGACCAGGCTTCATAAATTTTTTTCTATCAGATGAATCAAATAGTTCTATCATCAACGAAATTATCAAAATTAAGGAAGATTTTGGTTCTTCAACAATTGGAGAGGGACAAAGTGTTCTATTAGAGTATGTTTCTGCAAATCCAACAGGGCCATTGCATGTTGGACATGGCAGAGGAGCAGCTTATGGGGCTACTATATCTAATTTATTAAGAAAGGTTGGATTTAAAGTTGATAACGAATATTATGTCAATGATGCTGGACGACAGATGGATATTCTGACGGTTAGTATTTTCTTGCGCTATCTGGCTTTGAAGGGAGAAAAACTGAGATTCCCAGATAATGGATACCAGGGAAAATATATTGAAGATATTGCATGCAAAATTATAGAAAAATATGGCGATAAGTTTCAAAAAAAATCTAATCTTATATTTGATGGAATATGTAAAGATGGTCTTGAAGGTGGGGATAAGGAATCTCATATTGATCAGTTAATTGCCAGTTCAAAAGAGATTTTAGGTGCTGGATTCAAATCAATATTTGATGTTGGTATAGAAAGTATCCTTAATGGTATAAAAGATGATTTATCTGAATTTGGAGTTGTTTTTGAAAAGTGGTTTTCAGAGCAATCTTTGATTGATAATGGCCTTTCAGAAGATAGTATTAAGAAATTACAAGATTCTAATCATGTCTATAACAAGGATGGTGCACTATGGTTCAAGACAACTCAGTATGGAGACGAAAAAGATAGGGTGGTAGTTCGAGAGAATGGTAATCATACTTATTTTGCTTCAGATATTGCTTATCATCTTGAAAAATTTGAGCGTGGTTATGACAAAGTCATAAATATATGGGGTGCTGATCATCATGGTTATATTGCAAGGGTTAAAGCATCAATTGCAGCGTTTAATCATGATCCTGAAAAATTAGAAATCCTTTTGGTTCAATTTGCCAACCTTTACAGGAGTGGTAAAAAAGTTCAAATGTCAACACGAAGTGGCTCATTCGTTACTTTGGAAGAGTTAAGAAATGAGGTTGGAAATGATGCTGCGCGTTTTTTTTATATTTTGAGAAAATCGGAGCAACATATGGATTTTGATCTTGATCTTGCCAAATCTAAGACAAATGAGAACCCTGTTTTCTATATTCAATATGCGCATGCCCGAATTTGTTCTGTTTTTAGACAAGTTCAAGAAAAAAGTCTTGTCTTTAATCATGATAAAGTCAACTTAGGACTTCTTGTTGAGGCAAATGAGAAAACTCTTTTAAGAGAGCTTAGTCGTTACAGGAGCGTAATTGAGTCATCTGCACTTCAATATGAACCCCATCAGCTTGCATACTATTTACGTGATTTAGCGACATATTTTCATAGTTACTATAACGCCTGCCCTTTTATCATGGAGGATCAAGATCTCTCTCAGGCAAGATTATCATTGGTCCTTGCAACTAAACAAGTTCTTTCGAATGGCTTAAGTATTCTTGGGGTGAGTGCGCCAGAATCGATGTGAATGATCAACAAGAAAGAGGCCAGGCACTAAATATAAGTGAGTCTTTTATTGTTCAAGCTCCTGCAGGTTCAGGAAAAACAGAGCTTATTACACAGCGTTATTTAAAACTCCTTGGTTGTGCTGACCAGCCAGAAAATGTTTTGGTAATGACATTTACTAATAAGGCTGTTGATGAGCTTAAACATCGAATTATTAATGCTTTGAATCAAGTTAAGATGACTGTTCCTACAGAGCAACATAAGCTAACAACTTTTCAACTTGCAAAGCAAGTTATGGAGCAATCAAGAAAAAATAAGTGGGATTTGCTCAATCATCCCTCTAGAATAAAAATAGTAACTTTTGATTCTCTCTCTAGTCTAATTGTTTCAAGATATCCCTCATTAGATCAACTTATCCCCCCAAGAACCATGACCGACAGTTATGAATCTGAAGAAATATATAAAAAAGTAGCAGAGAATACAATAAAAAATATAGATGATAAGGATTATACAAAATGTATTTCCACAGTTTTTTTATACCTTGATAATAATGTTGAAAGATTTTGTAAGCTCATAGTTCACATGCTAAAAAAGCGTGAACAGTGGCTGACCAAACTCTATCGTCAAGGTGTTCTTGATACTAAATCTTTAGAACAAACTGCTCAGGAAATAATTATTGATCATCTTAAAGTTTTACGCAAAACTGCAAATGAAATATTAAGCCCTAAGTTTTTTAATCTACTTAGGACAAATAAAAGAGATGATATTAATAAAATTCTTAAACTTCCTAATTGTAATCTAGAGGATTTGAGTCAGTGGCAAAGTATTGCTGAACTGCTGTTGACAAAAGATGGCAATTGGCGAAAAAATGTTGATAAAAAAATTGGCTTTCCGCCAGAACTAAAAGAAGAGAAAGAATATTTAAAAATAATTTTAGAGGAGTTGGGTTCAGCTAGCTCATTTAAAAAAATACTTAATGATTTAACTAATCTACCAAGTGCTTTTATAGAAAAGTCAACTAGTGTTCATATAAATGATATTGCAAAGGTACTAAAACTTAGTGTAGCTGAGTTAAATATTATTTTTAAAGAACAAAACGTTCAAGATTATGCAGAGGTCTTGATGCAAGCTATTGCTGCCCTAAATTCACGGGAAGAGGTTAGTGATATTGCGTTAATGCTCGATTATCAAATTAAACATCTTTTGATTGATGAGTTTCAAGATACCTCATATTCCCAGTTTAATTTAATTGAAAAATTAGTTGAAAATTGGAGCTTGGATGATGCTAAGACCATATTTCTTGTTGGTGATCCAATGCAATCAATATATAAGTTTCGCGAGTCTCAGGTTGGGATTTTTCTTCAAGTAATTAAAAATAGCATTGGAAATCTTAAAATTAATTCATTAACTCTCACCTCAAATTTTAGGTCGAATAAGAGTATTGTGGATATAAACAATAATATTTTTTCTCAAGTTTTTCCTAAAGAAAATCAGACTTTATTTGATGCCATTCAATTTTCCAAATCTAGTTCTGCTTCTCAAAAAGAATCTATTAATGCTGTCAATTTTTATCCCTTAAATATAGGCCAAGATGTTAGAGAGTCCGAGAAAGTTGTTGATATCATTAATGACTCACTTAGAGATGATTCTGAACAGGAAATTGCCGTTTTGGTGAGGTCTAGGTCACACCTAAAGGAAATAATTAGATCTCTTCAGTTCCATAGAATTAATTTTGAAGCTATTAAAACTGAGCCTCTTATAGAAAATCTTTTCACTAAAGACTTAATAAGTTTGGCTAGAGCATTACTCAGCCTATCTGATAAGCTTGCATGGCTTGCACTTCTTCGTTCACCTTGGTGTGGCTTATTGTTAAAGGACCTATTAATTATTAGTGAGTCAAAGGAAATAACCATTTTTCATCAATTGCAAAGTAATCAATTAAGTGAAGATGGAATTAAAAGATCTCAACATCTATATCATGCAATTGAAGAGGTAATTTTAAGTGAAGGTAAGTTTTCTTTTGTTGAGCGTTTTAGTTATGCTTTGAGTAAATTATCTGCGGATAATGAATTAAGTGAGCAACAAAGAATTATAAAAGCTCAGTTTCTAAATGTTCTTAATATCTGTGAGGTAAATCAAACTTTAAATATTAAAGCAATCCAATTAATGCTTCAAGATAAATATGCACCATCTCAGCTAGCTCAAGTAAAACTGATGACTATTCACGAAGCAAAGGGACTTGAATTTGATACTGTTATTCTGCCAGGCCTTGGTAAGAGTGGGAAAAGTGATTCACTAGCTTTAATACAATTTCAAGAGATTGCAAACAATAATATTTTGCTTGCGCCAATTAAATCAGCATCTGAAAAAAATGAAAGCCAAACCTACCTCTACTTACAGTATTTAAAAAAACAACAATCCCATTTCGAATTAATGCGATTGTTATATGTAGCTATGACTCGCGCTAAAGAAAAACTTTACTTACTAGGAAGCATTAAAAAAACAGGAAAGGTGAATAGTAACTCAATGCTTGCATTTTTAAGTCATTACTATGAAAAAAAAATTGAAGATCTTGAAAGTGAATCTGAGGTAATTATAAAAGAATCTAAGGCACCAAAATTATCTCGATATAAAAAACTTACATTAATTTCTAAAAGAAATATTAATGAAAATCAGTCAAAAAATAATACTAACAATATTGAGCTAATTTATCGAAGTGCACTAGGCTCAATAGTTCATTATTATCTAGAACATAATGAATTTGATCCTTCAATTCGAAGTATTGAAATTAAGTTTGAAGAGTATGGGCTTCCTAAAAAATTAATTAAATCTTATTGCAAAGAAGTTCATGATTTACTCCAAAATACAAGCAGTGATGAAGATTTTGATTGGCTATTTAAAAAGAGAGTATCTACTGAAGTTGAAGCTGAATATAGTAGTTTCAATAAAACTGTAATTATTGATCGATTATTCATTGAAGATGATGTTTTGTGGATTATTGATTTCAAAACAGCATCCCTTGGAAAAGGAGAATCTATAAGTTCATTTATTGAGCGTCAAAAAAAATCACATTTAAAGCAAATAATGGAATATCAAGAGATTCTTGAAGATATTTTTAAGCTGCCATCAAGACTAGCTATATATTGCCCAGCTATTAGTCAGTTAATAATTCTTTAAACCCTATTTAAGTATAAAAATAACTGGACAAAGCTTACAATTCCACCTATGATAATTGCCAATTTAGTAAACCTGTATTTATATGACTAAGCAAAATGAGATTGTTGGATGGAATGACTATACTCGTAGTTATGGTGGAAGGGAAATAAGAACTATTAACCCAACTATTCAGAGTGGCTCTACTGTTTTATTTGAGAATTTTGAGGACATGAAGTTAGCTCTTGAGGGTGATTATCCTGGTGTTGACTATGGTACTCATGGTTTATCAACTCAAAAGGCCTTTGAAGAGGCAATCTGTAAGCTTGAAAATGGTTATAAATCTTATGCATTCCCCTCTGGAATAAGTGCAATTACAAATACATTAATGGCATTTACTCAAAGTGGGGATGAGATACTTCTTTGTGACAATGCTTATGGACCAACAGGGAGATTTTGCCATAAAATTCTTGAAAAATACAATGTCAAGACAACTCATATCGAGTCTAGTATTGGATCTGAAATTAGTAAGTATATAAATGAAAATACCAAACTGATATTTTTAGAATCACCTGGATCAAATACCTTTGAGATACAGGATATTGCTGCAATTGTTAAGGTGGCTAAAAAAGCTGGCATTATGATAATAATGGATAGTACTTGGGCCACTCCACTCTTTTTAAAGCCCTTAGATCATGGGATTGATATTGCAATTCAATCTGTAACTAAATATATTTCAGGCTACTCTGATATCTTAATGGGTTGTGCTACTGTAAATGAAAAGTATGCAGATCAATTTGCTGATTATTTTAATACAGTTGAAAACTACACAAACCCTCAAGATTGTTATGTTGCTCTGAGAGGCTTAAGATCTCTAAAAGTTAGATTAGAGGCTCATCAAAAATCTGCCTATGAAGTTGCAAGATGGTTGGAAGTGCAAGATATTGTTGATTCTGTGATTCATCCAGGATTAGAGTCTCATCCTCAACACTCTTTATGGAAGAGAGATTTTAGTGGTGCATCTGGGCTATTTTCTTTTACATTTAAGAAAGCATATTCAACGGAACAAATTGGTTTGTTTGTCAATTCACTTGAAATGTTTGCTCTTGGCTTTAGCTGGGGTGGATATAAGAGTCTACTAACTGCACGAACCTATAAACGAGACGGAAAGTGGGTTCATGATGGTAAGCATCTTATCCGCTTGAGTATTGGTCTCGAGGATTCACAACAATTGATTGCAGATCTAAAACAAGGGTTTAGTGTTCTTGATTAGTTTTTAGGATCTATCTCTTTTATCATTAATAACTGTAACTCGTTGCATGTGCCTAGATTGAGGCAGATAGTCACAAACTGCATAATGTTGGGTTATTCTATTGTCCCAAATAGCTATAGAATTATTTTGCCAGTGAAACCTTACTTGAAATTCAGGTTTAGTAATATGTTGGAATAAGAATTGAAGTATAGGATCACTTTTCCCTTGACTATCATTGACAATATTTCGAGTAAATGATTGGTTTACATTTAAGTATTTTAGGCCTGAAATAGGATGTGTCTCAATCACTTTATGAACTGCTGAGCCAACTTTTTTTAAGGCATTATTAACAGATTCAATTCCTCCATCTTTATAATAGTCATTTCTGAAAGTACCCATATCATGAATTGCTTCTAAGCCATCTAGGTGTTCTTTCCATCCATCTGAAAGATTATCATATGCAGCGCTCATACTCGCCCAAAGTGTATCACCACCAACCTTTGGAACATCAACACCATGAAGAATACTGGCAAAAGGTGGGTTGTTTTTGAAGGTCAAATCTTTATGCCAATCATCGGTGTCAGGCCTAGTATTTGCATCATTTTTTAGTAAGACAATACTTTGATAATCTTTAACATGCGGATAAACAGGATGACCAGGATCTACTTCACCAAGGCTTTCTGCTAGCTTTAAATGTGTCTCTGGGGATATATCTTGATCTCTAAAAAAGATAACTTGATGTTTTATAAGTGCGTTATATATCTTATCAATAGTTTCACTATTTCTATCTTTACTTAGAGATACGCCTGATATCTCTGCTCCAATTGAAGGGGTAATTGCCTCTACTTTAAACATTTTTTAATAATCATAAATTGTTTGAAACATTTTTATTATAAAAAGAAAAACAACGATTAGTTACCTTTCTTCAACCACCATATAAGAATAAATAATTGAAAAAATAATAAAGGTATAGTTGAAATAAGAACAACTTCCCAGCCAAAATTAAATACAAACCAGCCCGCAGAAAGTGCTGCAAGAGCTTGAAGGCCAAAAATTAAAAAATCATTAATGGATTGAACTTGAAATTTTTCATTTTCGTTGTAGGATTTTGGAAGAAGGTTTGTTCCACCAATAAATAAAAAGTTCCAGCCCAAACCAAGAAGAACTAAAGACCACCAGTAGTAGCTCAGTGCATGGCTACTAAATGCAATGAAAATTGAAGTAAAAAATAATACAACACCAAGTAGCATCATTCTAGTGAGTCCTATATATTTGAGTAGAAAGGCGGTAAATAAAGAAGGGAGAAACATTGCAATTACGTGACTCTGCAAAACAACCTTCGTCTGATGAAGTGAGAAACCATCCATGACATGCATACTAACTGGAGTAGCAGTCATAATAAAACTCATAACAACATAACCAGTTGTTGCAGCAGAGACTGCAACTAAAAAAGAACCTTGTTTGATGATATCAAATAATGATCTTTTGGATTGGCTAGTTTGCTCTTTGAATTTTACAGCTGGTTTAAAGAAGCTCATTAATATAAATGCAATAACAAATAAAAATGCCAGAATAGTAAATGATCCAACAAAATCAGTCTCAAAGTAATTTTTTCCTAAAGTAGCAATCTCAGTCCCAATGAATGCAGAAATAAGTCCACCAAGAATAACTACAGCAGTTGCTAAAGGCCTTTTTTCAGGGTCCACGCTCTCTATAGCTGCAAACCTAAATTGCATCATTGTTGCAACACTTGCGCCAAGACACAAGCTTGAGAAACTAAATAGAAAAAATAACTCGTATATTATTGATAAGATGCTAAGACCTATTATTAAAATAGTATAAATACATACGCTTAAAAAGACTTTTTTTCGGCCAAATATTGACATTAATTTAATGACTGGAATAACACTAATAGCAGTACCTACAACAATTGTAGCTACGGGTAAAGTTGATAAGCTTTTAATTGGAGAGAGGCCACTACCAATTATGCCTGCGACAAAAACCATAAAGACACTTAGAGACATGAATAGAGATTGACAAGCAGTCAAAATCCATACATTTTTTGGAAGATTAAACATTTGACTAAGTCCTATGAAGTAGAGAGGTTATTTCTTCTGTGGTCGCTTCCATCGAGAAATAGTTGTTTGCTTGTTCCTACTTAAAGTAAGTTTTTCACTTGGAACATCCATGGTGATTGTTGATCCAGCTCCAATAGTTGCATATTTACCTATTTTAATTGGTGCAACTAATTGACTATTTGATCCAATAAAAACACCATCTTCAATAACTGTCTGATGCTTATTGACACCATCATAATTACAAGTTATTACACCAGCACCAATATTGACGTCATTGCCTACTGAACTATCACCAATATAACTCAAATGTGAAACCTTTGAGTTATTGCCAATAGAAGATTTTTTTACCTCAACAAAATTACCAATTTTTGCATGATTGCCAACATTAGTTCCAGGACGAATGCGAGCAAAAGGTCCAATAGTGCTATGTGTTCCAATTATTGAATCTTCAACAATAGAATTTGACAAGATAATAGTATTATCGGAGATTTTAGCGTCTTTTAAGGTACAATTCGAAGAAATTGTTACATTATTGCCAATTTCATTATCGCCTTCAAGGATGACATTGGTATCAATAATACAGTCATTTCCAAAGGTGAAGTTTCCTCGACAATCAAAACGACTGGGATCTTTAATTGTCAGTCCATTAGACATAAAGCCTTTCACTTGACGTAATTGAAAAGCTCTTTCGGCCTCTGCTAAATTATTTTTATCGTTAATACCCATTACTTCAGAAGAATCATCACAAATTAATGAAGTAATATTAACATTATCTTCTACTGCTTTTTCAACAATATCAGTAAGGTATAGTTCACCTTGTGAGTTATTTGGCTTAATTTGGTTTAGGTATTTTTTTAACAAACTTCCTCTTATTGCCATTATGCCAGTATTGATTTCATCAATTTTAAGTTCACTTTCTGAGGCATCTTTGTGTTCAATAATAGATTGAATTAATTGACTTGGTCCACGTATTATTCGACCATAACCTGAAGGATCTTTTTGAATAACTGTCAGAATTGAGAAGTCAGAGTTTTTGGCCTGTTCTATTAATATTTTTAGAGTACTAGTTTTTATAAGTGGCACATCGCCATAAAGAATTACGCAAATGGAGTCATCTTTAATATTAGGTAATGCCTGTTGAACAGCATGTCCTGTTCCAAGTTGATCTTTTTGATATACCCAATTAATAGTATTATTATTTATTACTTTTTGAATAGAATCAGAGTTATGACCAATAACAATATGAATAGAATCAGTTATTGAATCAGATGCATCAATGACGTGCTGAAGCATTACCTTATTACCAACTAAATGAAGAACTTTAGAAACCTTAGAGTTCATGCGCGTGCCTTGCCCAGCAGCTAATATAATGGTATTAATCATTTTGAATAGGTAATTTCTTGGAATTATATTTATCGATTTTCTTAGTATAATGTTACCCTTTAAATACTCATAAGATCAAATGCGTAAAAAATTGTTTGCAGAATTAATTGGCACTTTCATTCTTGTTTTTGCGGGAACAGGGGCAATAATGATTAATGATATTGCAGGTGCTATTGGTCATGTTGGTATTGCTCTTACCTTTGGATTTGTTATTGTTGCTTTGATATATAGCTTTGCACATGTCTCTGGAGCTCATTTTAATCCAGCAGTAACAATTGCTTTTTGGTCAATGGGCGAATTTGAACGGAAAAATGTTTTTCCATATATTTTTGCGCAAATATTAGGAGCGGTTATAGCGAGTTCAAGTCTTTATTTATTATTAAATGAAAATTTTATAAACGTATCTGAAGTGAGTTATCTTGGTGCAACTCTTCCTAGTGGTTCATTAGTTCAAGCTTTTGGTTTTGAGTTAATAATGACTTTTATATTAATGATTGTTATCTGTTCATCTGCAGTTCATGGAAAAGCAACTAAAGATTTTGCTGGTTTAGCAATTGGTTTGACAGTTGGATTAGAGTCAATGTTTGCAGGACCAATAACAGGTGCCAGTATGAACCCTGCTAGGAGTATCGGTCCGGCAATTATAAGTGGTAATCTTGAAAATCTATGGATATATATAATTGCGACTATTCTTGGGGCTATATTCGCTTCTATGGTGTTTTTAAGAGTTTTTAAATCAGATACTTAGTCTTTTAAAATGATTAAAAAAGTTTTAGTCCTTTGTACTGGAAATAGCTGTCGGAGTATTATTGCAGAAGCACTAATTAATAGTGAGTTTGAAGGAAAAATAAAGGCATATTCAAGTGGAGTTGCAGCAAGTGGAAGGGTAAATCCAAATGCAAAAAAGATCCTTCAATCAAAGCGTATCTGGAAAGATGAATATCATTCCAAGGAAATAGATGCTGTTATGCATATCCCATTTGATTTAGTAATTACGGTCTGTGAGAATGCAAGTCAAACCTGTCCAATCTTCCCTGGAAATACTCCCATTATTCATTTGGGCTTTAATGATCCTGATGGAAAAGACTATGGTGCATTTGAGCTTTGTTTTGAGGAAATACAGAACAGATTATTATCATCAATATCATCATATTCCTTTGATAGGTAGAATATACTAGTTGAAAAAAATTCAACTGTTTTTACAAATTTTTGTGGCATAAAGCCTGTAGTAATAAGTTTTTTTTG
>Ga0209035_10000339_pt1 | contig 18453 bp, 10 predicted proteins | sample MarorgKNORR_S2LV_6_FD_188220 | JGI IMG/M metagenome (GOLD analysis project Ga0209035, IMG submission 188220) | Marine microbial communities from the Southern Atlantic Ocean, analyzing organic carbon cycling - AAIW_A/KNORR_S2/LV (SPAdes) (version 2) | ecosystem: Environmental > Aquatic > Marine... | reverse complement strand
TTATTTAAATTTTCACGCCTAGGGTTAGACTCACCACTTCTCCATTTATGAACAATAAAACGACTTACATTCAACTCTTCGCATATTTCACCAATATTTAAGCTTGAATCATTTATTAACCTTTGCATTGCTTCTGATTTTTTCACTTTAAATTCTTTCTTTATCTTCGTAAAATTTTGTTAAATTTAATATAATATCATTATGAATTAAATTTATTTCTAATTATATATTGTAATATAATATAATATTATTATATATTTCATTTAGCTAGCCTAGCAATTATTGTGGTTTTTTAAGATAATAGCCTTCTTCTTGAATTACCGCTCTCCACCTAATTATAGATTAGCTGAGATATTACATCTCCTGAGTTTGATTAGTAGAAGTAATGACAATAATAAAGAAGTCTCTCCAATTTAAAGTTTTTTGAGGAACACAATAAATTGAGAGGCTTTTTTATTTATTTTATTACAGTGTTAGAAGAGCCCATTCTTTTGTGAGATTGGGAACACTGCCCATGTTATATCCTTTACCATCATCAACTACGACCATATCAGAAGGGTTATAACCATATCCTCCTTTAGGGTAAAATAAACCAGGTTCCATTGAAAAAGTCATATTTTTTTCCAAAATAGTTTCATCGCCCAAGGCAATATAAGGCTCTTGATGGCCCTCCATTCCTTCTCCATGCGCTACTCTTTGATAGAGATACTTTTGCATCCCATTCTTTATTTGATAAGTATGGATTGCTTCAGCAATATCTTGACAACGTGTGCCAACACTAGACATTCTTATTTGCATCTGAGAACCCTCAGCCATGACTTCCCACATTTTTTCCATTTCACTAGTCCAAGGTGCGATTTGATAGGGACAATATAATTCCCCCCCTTGTCCTCCAATTCGAACCACTCCTGAGACCTGAAGGGAGTCACCTTTTTTTATTTTATTATGATGAAATTGATTCGGGTGCGGATAAGCATTGCCAATACCAGACCTACAACCTATTCCCACTCTAACACCGACTGCAGTATGCGGATGGCCATCACGTTTTATATCTTTCATTATAAGATCAGTACCATACTCCATTGCTGCCATTTTAACCTTGAAATCAGTAAGATCTGTTCCATATTGTAGTATATAATCTCTTGTCCACGCATGTATGTCACTAAAATAATTATAAACTCGTTGCGTCAATGCCAATTCTTCATCTGTTTTAACACGACGCATCTTAACGCACACATCACTAACATCTTCAAAAGATGCTTTCGGTAAAATATTTTGCATGTGTTTTAATGTTTTATATGAAGGTGTTGCACTTAACCCAATATTCTTACTTCCATAGCCGCGTTTTTTTATTCCTGTTAATTGCCATTTTACCAAATCTACCGGAGGTCCAGTATCGACTGTTCCTTGATCAGGATAAGCGCCATCTACATGAGGATAATCATAATAATACTCACCATCAGTTATCCACCAGCTTTTGACTATTTCTAAATCCAAACCTGGGTAAAACCAATGAATAGCCATTTTATCAGTAGGAATAAAACATGAGAATGGTCTTTCTGTAGTACTGTGAAATAATCCAGTATAATAAATAAGATTCCAACGATCAGTGATTAGTATTCCGTCAAGTCCTTTTTCACCTAATTTTTGCTGGAGGACCCTAACTCTGTCCTTATGCCACTCAAGTGGCAGTCGGTCAATCGTAGATGGTTTTGGAGTGTCTGTATTATTAACTAATAATTTTTTTGAATTTCCAGATACTGTTGGCAATTTAGTTGAGCCAGCATTATTATTACAGCCAACAGTTAAGGCGCCTACGGCTGCCATACTTGAACCTTTGATGAATTTTCTACGATCAATCATAATTTTATCCCTTCCTCAATTAAATAAAATTGTTAATTTAAATAATAGCTAATTTAATATACATTAGATTATATTATTACACATTATATTATAGCAATAAGAGAAAAACTTTTTTAAAAAATGAAAATTACAAAAATTGAAAGCATCCCATATGCTATTCCTGTAAAAAAATTTTCAGATGCATACACAAGCTTTACGCATTCAAATGCTGTATTAATCAAAATAAATACCAATGAAGGCTTAATTGGTTTAGGTGAAGCTTGCGCATGGGAACCAGAGTTTTATGGAGAGACTGTTGAGTCAATACATAGTTTAATTTTGAATAATGTTGCTCCTAAAATTATTGGCGAAGACCCAACCAATATTAATCAGATTATGCAAACTTTAGATAAAGCACTTGCACGTGTAACATGTGTAAAAGAAGGTATTGATTTAGCTCTCTTTGATTTACTAGGGAAAATATTGAATGTTCCGGTTTATACATTACTTGGGGGTAAATTTCGCGATCAAATACCTATAGCTAGTGAAATTGGGATTGATACTCCTAAAGCAATGGCAAAAAATGCTGAAAAAGTTTTAGAAATGGGTATTAATGTTATCAAAATAAAAGGTTCTAGTGATAAAAATAAAGATGTAGAGCGAATAAAAGCAGTTAGATCAGCAGTTGGAGCTGAAATACCATTAAGACTTGACCCTAACGCTTCTTGGGATACTGCAAGCTCAATCAAAGTTATGCAATTAGTTGAAAATTGTGATTTACAATTATTAGAACAACCAATTCCGAGTTGGGACTATAAAGGGATGGCGCATATACGAAAAAATATAAGCGTTCCTCTAATGGCTGATGAAAGTATATGGACTACTCAAGATGCAATCAAACTGCATGATTATGAAGCCTGTGATTATCTAAATTTAAAACTCGCCAAAACTTGTGGTCTTAGCAAAGGTAAAAAAGTAGAAAATGTAGCTGAAGCGATTGGCCTCCCATGCATTGTTGGAACAGAATTAGAGCCTGGAATTTCTTCTATAGCTAAAATACATTTTGCTGCATCAATGGCTATACATCCATTGGCCAGTGAATTCACAGAAATCACCCAACTAAATGGCTCCATATTAGAAAAACCACTTAAAATAAATGATGGTTGTCTTAATGTGCCAATAGGTCCCGGGTTTGGCATAAATATAGATGAAAAAGCTCTTGAAAAATTTAAACTATAAATTGAATATTTCGGTTATACTATGATTGAAATAAGCTAAATATATTATCATGCAAAAGATTCTTATTCTTTGTTTCAGTTTAATAGTGGCACAAGAGCCTGCAAGCCCTCTTTTTTCCTCTTTCAAACAATATAAAAAAGCGAAAGCTAATACTCTTTACAATGTTGAATGGATATCTGCTGGACCTGTATTGAATTCTGCTCGAGTTGAAGCTGTACAGGGTGATCCTAGGAACCCTGGAACAATGTACATAGCATTTGGTTCCGGTAATCTTTGGAAAACCATTGATAATGGATTGACATGGAAACCAATCTTTAAAAATCAACCAGCACTTGGGATTGGTGATATTGCCCTAGCTCCTTCCGATTCCAAAATTATTTATGTTGGAACGGGAGAGAGCCTAAGAAAGAACCGCAATTTTACCATGCCAGGGACAGGAATCTATCGATCTGATGATTCCGGCAATTCATGGCGGCATTTAGGTTTAGAAAATACATGGCATATTAGCGAAATTGCAGTTCATCCAACTAACCCGGATATTGTATTGGTTGCTGCTATGGGAAAATTCTGGACTAAAAGCACATCCATGGGGATTTACCGATCTAGAAATGGTGGGAAAACATGGGATCGCGTGCTTTTTGTGAATGAAAAAACCCGTGCTAATGATATTGTAATTTCATCATCCAACCCGAATGTAATGTATGCCTCTATGTGGGAAAATAATTCAGATTCAAACATTGCAGAAAGCGTTTATGGGCCTAACAGTGGTATTTATCGCAGTGATGATGGAGGCCTTAACTGGAAGAAGTTAACAAGTGGATTACCTGAGGGACCAAAGATTGGCCGAATTGGGTTGGCAGTTTCATATCAAAATTCAAAAAAAGTATATGCTCTCATTGACAACCGAAATAAAACTAAAGGAAATTCTGCTGAAGTATATAAATCAACAAATGGCGGTGAATCATGGAAGCGGACACATCGAGATACGCTTCGTATTTTCCCAAGTAATAATATTGGGTGGTATTTCGCAGACATATATGTTGATCCAGTGGATGATGAAGAGTTATATGCTTTAGGCGTACGTATGGCCAACAGTGATAATGGAGGAGATTCTTTTTCAATCATGGAAGGCTTAGTTCAGCATATCCAGCCTAGCCCCGCTCAGACACTTCACCTAGACCACTGTGAATTATGGATAAATCCATTGAATCCAAATCATATTGCTGTTGGAAATGATGGAGGCCTATATGTCAGTTATAACAAAGGTGCCAATTGGCTGCACCATAATAATATTCCTGCTGGAGAATTTTATGACATCACTGTTGATAATCAAAGTCCATATAATATTTTTGGCGGAACTCAAGATGACGCCACTGTTTACGGACCCGCTAAAGAATGGAATGCGTCTCGTACTGATCAGTGGAAATATCTATGGATAGATCCCTGGAGTGGAGGTGATGGGTGTGTTACAGAAGTAGACCCCTATGATACAAATACAATTTATTTCAGCAGACAGCATGGGGATGGACTTCGAAAGGATATGGCAGCAGATACATCTAAACGAATTGGTCCAAGTGGCACGGATATATCTAAAGAAAATAAGATTCGATATAATTTTGTCTCCCCTTATATTATCTCACCTCATAATGCCAAAACGCTTTACCACGGCGGCAGCCATGTCTTGAGATCTACTGATAGAGGCGATACGTGGACAGTGATCAGCAAGGATATTACCCAATCTACTAATCCTAATAAAAAAGCATGGGCCGGTGGTGCAATTGCTGAATCAAAACTTAAAAAAGGATTATTATTCGTGGGTACGGATCGTGGTGGATTCTTAATTAGTAAAGATGGTGGTGATTCTTGGGAAGAACGATCAGAAGGACTACCCAATGCCTATATTCGTAGCATCTACCCTTCTCGATATAATACCACCCGTGTTTATGTAGCAATGACTGGCATCAATTATGATGATCTAAATAATTACGTTTTTGCTTCAGATGATCTTGGAAAGACTTGGCAATCAATAACAACAAATTTACCAAATGAGCCTGCAAATGTCATAATTGAAGACTCAGTATTTGAAAATATTCTATACGTAGGGTGCTATCGCGGAATTTATATTTCTATTAATCGTGGAGAAACTTGGCAAGTTTTTGGTAAAAACTTACCAGCAGTTAGCGTTGCTGACCTCATAATACAGGAAAGAGAAAATGATTTAATTGCGGGAACACACGGAAGAGGAATTTATTATTTAAATCTCAACCCTATTCATCAAGCTTACATGTTGAGTTCTGACGATAAAAAAGCAAATCATCTTTTTAAAATACCGGATGCAGAATCTCCAAAATTGGTAGACACCCACAGAGAGGTAGATAAATCGACTATCGCAAAAATACCTATAAGTTTTCGGTCTCCCAAAGAAAGCAAAGTGAAGATGTTTATTAAAGATTTTGATAATGAAGAATTAATATGGGAGAAAAATTTAAGAGCCAAAAAAGGGTTAAACCAGTTTCGGTGGGATTTAGTTACGACTACTGAGAAAAGCGACCTCCCTTATTTCGTTGATTATAAAAAGTATATTCAGCCAGGTAATTATGTATTTTTCCTTAAAACACCTGAAAAAACAATTAAGAAAAAAATTGTTATTAATAAATGGACCTACTAATTACGAAGGGTCTCTGTTTACTTTAATTAATTAAATAAGGATTAGATAATGAGAAAATCTATGTTTCATCTAATATCTATAATCATGAGATTATGTGCTATGTCGGTGGTTATTGCCTTAATCACAATGCCACGCTATTTGTATGCACAAAATGCAGAGATAAACATATCCAAGGGCTGGGAAGAAGATCCACCTATACTCTCATCGCTCATCGATTTTACGAAGAGCGAGAGCAATTTTCGGATAGCCGTGAAACGCTATGTTGAAGATAAAGCATCCATCAAACGTCGCTATGAAGTCCTTTTGTCACCAGTCCGTCACAAACGTCTGCGTGCATTCCATCGGGCGTGGCAAAAGCGTCTTAAAGAACTTGATTTTGATACATTAAACCACGAAGGGCAAATAGATTATATCGCACTTAGTAATCAAATCAAATATGACCTTGAGATGATAAAATTAGCTGAACGGCAGGAAAAACAAATAGCGCCTATCTTGCCATTTGGGGATAAAATTCGTCTTCTACAAGAAAATCGTCACAATAGGAAGCGAGTTGATCCTAAAGAAGCTGCCGCAACATTAGATGAGATTGCAAATCAAATAAGTAGCCTAACAAAGACACTTACTTCACAAGGTAAAAAAACGGATGGTATCATTGTTCGCAAAGATATTTCGTCCATTAACGCTTGGCGAGCAACAAAACAAATTCAACATCTTCAAGGTGTCCTTGAGAATTATAACACTTTTTACGATGGCTACGATCCTATTTATTCTTGGTGGGCTCGCGAACCTTATGCTCGTGCAGATGCATCCTTAACAGATTATGTTAAAGCTATCGAAGAGTATTTAGTAGGTATAAAATCAGGTGAGAAATCCCCTATTATTGGAAATCCTGTTCTGGCCAGTGGCCTACGTGCAGGCTTGGCTCTACACATGATTCCTTATACCCCAAAAGAATTGATCGATATTGGTGAAAAAGAACGTGATTGGATAATCAAGGAGTTCAAAAAAGTATCTCGAGATATGGGCTTGGGAAATGATTGGAAAGCTGCACTTGAATATGCCAAGAATCAGGCACCACCTCCAGGCGAAGGACCATGGCCCATTTTTGAGATTCAAGAATACACAGAAGAATTTCTTGAACAACTTGATATGATTACCATACCACCAATTACTCTTGAAATATGGCGTCTAGCCATGCAAACACAAGAAAGACAAAAAACCAACCCATTCTTTACGGGAGGAGAACAAACTCGAGTTTCCTATCCAACGGATGGAATGTCTCATCAAGATAAACTAATGAGTTTGCGCGGCAACTCACCACATCTCAATTTTGGCAGTGTCATGCATGAACTAGTACCTGGTCATTACATGCAAGGTTTCATGACCAAACGTTTCAATGCACACCGCGGTGAGCTTCAAAGAACACCTTTCTGGGGTGAAGGTTGGGCTCAATATTGGGAATTTCATTTCTTATCAAGAGGTCTTCCAAGAAATAACTCTGATAAGGTCGGCATGCTTTTTTGGCGACTACATCGTGCAAACCGAATTATTTTTTCATTAAACTATCATCTGGGAAACTGGTCAGCTGACCAAGCTGTTGATTTTCTGGTAGAGCAAGGAGGTTTTGAACTTGCTAACGCCGAAGCAGAGGTACGCCGTAGTTTAATGGGTACTAATGCTAAACCCAGTAGTTATACTGATTATACTTTAAGCTATCCTCCCCTCTATCAAGTAGGCTATATGGTTGGGGCACTTCAATTTCGAGCACTTTACCAAGAACTAGTTGAGACTGGTAAAATGAGCGCTGCAGAATTCCATGATGCAATCATTCTAGGAGGTCGTATGCCAGTTGAACTGGTTCGGGCACGCTTAACTAAGCAATCACTCACCCGAGATTATAAGACCAAATGGAATTTCTATAAGCCAACCAAAATTAAATGAATGAATAAAAAGGATAAATTATTAGGGATCGATTGTTCAATTACTAGACGTGATTTTGTTGGCTCTATGTTGCTGGGAACCGGTGCAGTGTTACTAGGGAGCCCAGCACCATCAAAAATTTTATATAATAAGCAAAAATATAATTTTTCTGATCCTTGGACTGGGTATGGTGGAGTAGGAGACTATGCAACATCCAATGGTAACACTCGAGCTGTAATGCTTGAATCTCATCAATTGAGAGATGGTGAAAAACCAAATCTATTAAAAGCAGCCAAATCAACCGGCGAGGTTTTTGACCTTGTAGTAATTGGAGGAGGATTCTCAGGGTTGGGTGCTGCTTTTCAATTCCAAGCAAAATCAGAAGGAAAATCATGTTTAATCATTGAGAATCATCCGGTTTTTGGTGGTGAAGCCAAAGAAAATGAATTTGAAGTTGAAGGGTATCGTCTTTTTGGGCCTCAAGGTTCAAATGCTTTTGTTACTCCAACCGGACATACAACTTTGTCTGATGATGTTTTCCGCACTGTTGGTTTGCCTTTAAACTACAGTTTTGCTGATGAACAAAATAATTTTGGACTGAGAACTCCTTATGATAGCTATGATGCAATGTTTTGGGGAGAACATAAATTTGATGTGGGTCACTTTTTCGGTAAGGGGAATAATCGCAATTGGGTTAAGAATATATGGAATGACGATTTGAAAAGAACACCTTGGTCACCTGAATTAAAACGCGATATGCTGCGCGCATTCAAGGGAAAAGAAACAGCACATGGAATAGATGGCTTAGGCCCTTGGCTAGATAGTATGACTTATAAAACATATCTTGAAGAAAAGCTTAGCCTTAACCCCGGTGTAACAAAACATCTTGATCCAATATTAGCAATTTCTAATTATGGTTTTGGTTGTGATGTTATTTCCGCCTATGGTGCATATTTATTGCAGTTACCTGGAATGAAAGGTTATTTCAATATTGACCCTTTAAACTTAAATGAAACCACAAACTTAAGCTTCCCAGGTGGCAACACTACTTATGCTCGTCACATTGTAAAATATCTTATACCAGAATCAATTCCTGGCGATAAATTCAAAGACATTACCCATAATCGAATTAATTTTGATGCCCTTGATCAAGCAAATAACTCTACTAGAATAAGGCTTAATTCTACTACTATAGATGCACGTAATGTGGGTGATCATGTACAAATTACTTATGTCAGAGATGGTAAAGTAGAGCAGCTTCTGGCAAAATCAGCCGTTATTTCTACAGCTGGATTTATGGCCCGTAATATTGTTGCAGATATGCCTCCTATCATTCATAATAATTATTCTAAGTTTAAACATGGTCCTGTTTTAGTAGCTAATGTAGCTTTAAATAATTGGCGTTTTCTAGAAAAATTGGGTTTTGCAGCTGGGCGCTGGTATGATGGTTTTGGTTATTTTGGCAGTATTCGTACTCCTATGCAAATAGATGATGATGTAATGCCCTACCATCCAGATAAACCAATGGTAATGACTTTTTATGTTCCATTTTACACACCTGGAAAAGATATTGATGAGCAAGGAACAATTGGTCGCGGAGAGCTATTGGGGAAAATTTATTTAGATTATGAAAGAGAAATTCGTTCTCACATGAATGATATTTTTGGACCAGGAGGATTTGATGCTAGGCGAGATATTGCGGGAATTATTCTTAACCGCTGGGGTCACGCTTATGTTGCACCAGAACCAGGTTTTTACTTTGGTGAAAAAAATAATGGTGGACTGGCTGATCCTATTAAAAAAGGACATGGTCATATTTTTTATGGTCATTCAGAACTTGGAACTAGAATGAATTATCGAAATGCAATTTCAGAAGGAGGCCGAGCCGGAGAACAAGCAGCTAAAATAGTCTAAGACTATTAGGAATTCATTTTGGCTACGATGTATGACCAAAGACAATTAAACATTAATGAATTATTATCAAAGAATAGGCTTACTAATTATTTTTTGGTCCAGGTAGCAGATTATTTAATAAATAATTTGTCCTTAGGGTGTATAGATGATACTGTGTATTGATCCCTTCTTGTAATCCATGATTGCGATTTGGATAAGACATCATGCTAAATTGCTTTTTATGATCAATTAATTCATTAACCAATGATTCAAAACTTTGATAGATTACATTATCATCCCCCGTACCATGTATTATTAACAATTTCCCCTGTAGATTCTTTGCCCAGGTAATTGGTGATCCTTTTGTATATCCTTCCACGTTATCCTCATATTGACCCATAAAGCGCTCTTGATAAGATGGATGATAAATCTTCTGGTGGCTTACAAATGAAGAGGGCATAGCCACATGGTATAATTCCGGGTATCTGAATATCAAATTCAGACTCATCTGCCCTCCTCCACTATGACCATATATTCCTACCCTTTCAGGGTCAATAAACGGAAATTGTTTTGAAATCTCTCTAGTAGCTGAAGCGTGGTCCTGTCCTGCCAGCCAGCCTAATTGTCGATAAATTACCTTTCTCCATTTACTGCCTTGTGGAGATGGTGTTCCTCTCGGATCAATGCTCATTACCACATACCCCTTTTGCGCCAACATCAAGTGCCAGAAATATCGTGTTCCATTCCATCTATCTAATACAGATTGACCTGCTGGCTCTCCATATATATAGTAAAATAAGGGATACTTTTTAGTCTCATCCATGTTTGGTGGTTTGATAATATAGCCGTCCAGCTTTACACTATTACCAATATCAACTTTAAAAAACTCTGTGGGCACCCGATCCATTTTTGCCATTGCATCTTTTAGCTCACTATTATTCTCCAAGATTCTTACTTCTTTATGATCAGGAATGCTGATAAGCCGATACTCCGGAGGTTTATTTATCGAAGAATAAGTGTGGATAGCAAAATTAAGATCAGGAGAGAACTGATAGCCATTGGTTCCTTGGAAATTGTCAGGAGTTAATTTTTGCAATGTCCCTCTCCTATTTAGAGAGATTCTGTATAAGTATCGCTGAGTAGGGTTTTCCGGAGAAGCCCTAAAATAAATCCATCCATTCTTTTCATCTACTCCGTAAACACCAGTCATGTCATAATTACCAGGTGTTACTATTGTATCCGCATTACTATTCTCAGACTTTAGATACAAATGAACCCAACCATCCTTTTCACTTGTGTGAAGAAACTTAGTTTCATTACTTACCCAGTGAATATTACTAGGACCAACCCATGCATTGTCATTCTCCTGATGTATTTTTCTTACTTTACCATCAACGGTTGCAAGGTAAAAATGTATTTCTTTTTGATTTCTGGGAACGGTCTGCAATATGAGGTGGTTTAAGTTGGGTTTCCATTCCATTTGCCAGAGATAGACAATTGTTTTACGAGGTATCTCCAGCCATTTTAAATCCTTTTCACTAACATTAATTATACCCACCTTAACGTCTGCCAATGGGTTACCTATCTTCACATAAGGAGTTTTAATAATCCTAGGGTACTGTGTTTCTGTATTGTTAATCATATAGAAATCAGGAATCAAACTCATATCCGTCTGAATAAAAGCTATGGATTTACTATCAGGGCTCCACGCAATACCCGCACGTCCCTTCGCCCCCCCCATATATGAAGCGTAGCCTGCAAGAGCTGCATTCCAATTACGCCAGTTCAAAGATAATCCATTATATATCTTTTCGGATCCATCATTTGTAAGCCTATAAATTTTGTTGGATCTAAGATGTTCTACATAAATATTATTTTCAAATATGAAACTCACCATTTTTCCATCAGGAGAGAATTGAGCACTTTGCAGCGATCGATCCGGCATTCCTCGTCCTACTTTATACCAATCCCAAAGCAATAAGTCCAACACCCAATAATCACCTGTGGAAACTTTGTTATTTTGGTTAATAAACCCACCGAATTTTGTTTCCACAGAGTTAGTATAGATGAGCGCATGTGAATCATTATTCGTGAAAGAGTAGTTTTCAACATTAATTGGAGAAGAATACCCAGGGGGTATTAACCTCCATGCCGGTATCATCACCTTGCGTTTACCAGTTTTCGCATCATACGAAACAACTTCCCTACTGCCTTTAAAGTCCTCTTCAGTTCTCTCTAGAACGGTGTACACTGGTCTGTCATTCAACCATTTAACCCTTCCAATAGATTTAGCAGACAGAGAATTGTCAGTTAATCGTTCAATGGTTATTTGAGATGAATCTTTTTCCTGTGCCTGGGAAGGAATTGACAGCAAGATAAATGAAAACGTCAAAATCATCTGTGGAAGTTTTTCAAATCTTTTCATCTTTTTTTCACAAAAATTTAAAGAACCAAAATTTTATCAGTTGAAATCATTTGATAGGCTTATGAACTAAAATTTAACACAGCATAATAAAATAACTTATTAAGGGCACCAAGTACAACCTACACCAGAAGTGAGGGATAATTTCTTTATTGGTGGCATTACAATATTTCCCTCCCTTACTTTGACTTTTCCATTAACAATCACTATTTCAACCTTTGCAATATCTTCAATGGATTCATCAGGTCGACCATTTACAATAATAATATCAGCTAATTTACCTACTTCTATAGTGCCAAGACGGTCATCCATTCCTAAGATTTCTGAATTAGTCTTTGTGGCTGTGACTAAAGCTTCAAAAGTACTATAACCTGCAGTAATAAAATTATTTAATTCTATTATATAAGGATTTGGCATATACTTATATAGCGAAGCAGTGATATCGGTAGCTACTCCCATTTTTATACCAGCTTTCTTCATTTTTTTCATTGTATTCATAATAGTTTCATCAGTTAATGTAAATCTTCTGGAAGTTGAACCCATATATCCACCATCTTGATTAATCAACTGATATGGAACCAATGTAGGTACAGCAAAAACATTATTTTTTTTCATTAATCTGATTGATTTATCAGTTCGCGGTAGTGGATGTTCAATGCAATCTGCCCCAGCTTCCACTGCCATATCAATATATTGAGTTTCCGCATCAACAGTAACGCGAAGGCCCAATCGGTGCGCTTCATCAATAGCAGCTTTTATTTCTTCTGGAGTATAGTGGCTACTCAATTTGATAAGATCAGCGCCATTATGAAACTGAAACCGTACTGCGTCAACCCATTCATCGGCACCTGTTGCTATTCGAATACTTGCATCAGGATAATCAGGCGCTATTTGTAAACCACCCTCAGCTCCATGGCCACCACGACCAGTTATTAATTGTCCAGCTGCAAAAATTCTTGGCCCGGGTAATATATTTTGACGAAAATAATTGTTTAAAATAAAAGGGGCACGTCCATGCGATGCAACATCACGAACAGAAGTAATTCCACTTTCTAAAAAATATCTCATTCGCTCAAATCCTCTAAGCGCCGCATCAGCTTGAGATTTAGAAGTTAATTCTTCAGGAGTGTTAAACTGTTTAACATATGTGGTATGGACATGTAGATCAATTAAACCTGGCATTACCGTTTTACCTGATGCGTCAATAATTTCAACATCAGTTGGATAGTTTGTATCATCTGCATCAATAATTCTAGTTATTGTTTTCCCTTCTAAAATAATTGTAGCTAATCGTACTGGCGAACCTGTCCCATCAAATAAACGACCACCAACTATAACTATTTTATCTTCATGATCACCATATCCCTTTGATTGAGGAACACGTCTTAAATCATCAGTTGTTACAGAATTCGAATCAAACCATCTTGTTCTATCATAAGGTTTTTTTTCCTGAGCTAGAACCTCAGTAGAATGAATAGATATTGAAAGGGCAAATACTAATTTTATTATATATTTCATTTTATTACTCCTTAATCATTACGAATTCTCTTAATTCATTTAAAAATCTATCAAAAGAAGGTTGATGGTTATACATCATATGCCCACCTTCAAATTCTGAAAATTTTACTCTACTAGGATCAATCCCATTTTCATGAATTGTATTAGTGGCAGTAAAACAAGGTGTTGCTAGATCATAGATACCGCAAGCTACATAAACTTTAAAATCAATATTTTCTCTCATCGCACGACCAATATGAGGAGCAACGTTCACAAACCTTGGCCATCCATTCTGAGTTGAAACCCAATCCCAATTTTTGCCAAGTTCTGAATCACCACTACGATATAGCCTCTTGATATCTACACCAATTTCAGCCAACCAAGTGTGCATTGCTGATACATATGCTGCAGAAAAACCTTCGCTTGAAATATCTGTATCTGGTCTCTGACCCGCGACTATATAATCTTTACCTTTATATCTAGAATCGAGGCGCCCAACTGAGTAACCTTCATCTCGAAGTAATTCTTTTCTGAAACTACTCGCATCGACTCTTAGGTTAGAATTGAGAACAAATTGTTTAGATAATCCTGAATAATAAGCAATCCTTTCTGCAATTTGATTTTTCTCTCTTTTAGATATACGAGATCCTTTAACTAGGGCTGGGGCTAGTTTGTTTAAACTAAATTCTTTCGCCTCTTCATAAAAAGATTCTAAAGATTTATTCGTTTTTACCTTGCCATGATAATATGCTGTAGATGCATATGTTGGTAAGTAACCTACATAAGGTGAATTATTACCTGGAGTAAATCGGATATGTTGTAAGTCTGTAGCCGGAGAGACCAATATAATGCCATTAATTTCAATATTGGTTAAACTACCATTGCGAAGTTCTTTGAGCATTTGAGGTCCTCGTATTCCACCATAACTCTCACCTAAAATATATTTTGGCGAATTCCATCGATTATTATCTTGAATCCATTGACGAACAAATTTAGAAACAGTTTCCGCATCTTGTTTCACACCCCAAAATTCTTTATTCTCGTGTTCACCCATGGCCAAACTATACCCAGTACCAATCGGGTCGATGCAAACTAAGTCAGCCACATCAAGTGGGGTCAAAGGATTATCCACCAGCTCATATGGTGGAGATCCATCATCCGTTGCATCTGAAGGAACTTTAACTACTTTAGGCCCCATAACTCCCATGTGTAGCCAGAGAGATGCCGAACCCGGACCACCATTAAAGATAAAAATAACTGGGCGATTTGGATCATTCTTTACCGATCGATATTCGGTGACAAAAATTGATGCCATAGGATTATTGAATTTATCCTTTTCATAAAGGATGGTTTCATAATGAGAAGCTAAATAGGACATTTTTGTTCCATTGAATGAACCACGCATCTCTTTGGAGAAACGTACTGGAACATATTTTTCCTTTGAAGTTTCTTTCTTTTCTTCCTGAGCATGAATTACCGAAAACATTAATATTAAAAGAAAAAATGTTTTTCGCATGTTATCAACCTTCCTTATTATGAATAATCAATAATTAGAGTTTTACTATAATACTTTTTTTGATTATTTCTTTAAATGAATCTAAATATTAACTAACATTATATATAATTATATAATAAAATATTACAAAGAAAAGCCAAAAAAATAATGAGGTATAAAATCAATGAAAATTAATATAACTAAACTGATAAATATTTTGACTATTGTTCTATTAATAACTGTTTTTTGTAGTGCACAAAGAATTAGTAAAGAGGGACCTTTTGAAAAATTAATTATTGCCAATGCAATGATAATACCTGGACATGGTGGACCCGCTTATGGACCCGCAGATATCATAATTGAAAAAAATCGAATTGTACAGATTATCTCATATAATGGTAAAACCGGTAGAGGAGAAGAAGATAATATTCCAACAGGAGATAGAATAATTGATGCTACTGGAATGTATGTAATGCCAGGTTTAATTGACTTGCACACACATATTCGTACACCAGAATTACCTCTTGATTATATATATAATATGAAACTTGCACATGGAGTAACAACCATGGTTAATGGTTCAGGTCGAGGTTGGGAGGCAGCACTAGAGCAGCAAAGATTATCAAACGAAAACCTTATTAATGCACCCCGAATGTTTCCAATCAGAGATTGGGGACCTTCTCGCTCCCGTGATCCTGGGCATGAGCCACCTTATAATAAAATAAAAAAATGGAATAATACTGACCCTGTACAAGTTTCGAAACTTGCAAAAAAACTTATTAAAGAAGGTGCTCATGTTATTCGTATAGGTTCATTGGCTTGGAATGCAGAACTATTTGGTACCGTTGCAAAAGCAATATATGAAGCAGGTGGAATAACAACAGTCCATTTACCACCATCAGATATTTCAGTTGTTAATGCTGTAGATGCAGCTGAACTTGGTGTAACTATGATAGAACATCATTATGGTTATGCTGAATCAGCTTTAGGAGGGAGTTTGCAACCATTCCCTTCAAATTATAACTATATGAATGAAGCTGATCGTTTTAGATATGCCGGTTTAATTTGGCAAGAGGCACCTGAGAATATACTTTTTGGTGAAGTTGTTGATCGGCTTGTTAAATCAGGTGTTTCTATGATTCCTACAATGAGCGCGTACGAAGCTAATCGTGATTTAAATCGAGCAATGGGTTTACCTTGGCATCAAAGTTTTACGCATGCGAAGCTAATTGATTGGTATTTTCCAAATCCAGAATATCATGGTGCTTATCATTGGGATTGGACTTCTAGAGATGAACAGATATGGTCAAATACCTATCGTAAATGGCAACGATTAATTTATGAATTCAATAAACGTGGCGGACATCTTTCATATGCTGTAGATGATCCCTATATATGGAATACTTCTGGGATTGCGAATGTAAGAGAGTTGCAACTTATGGAAGAGGCTGGACTTCACCCGCTTGAAATTATTAGGTCTGCTACCTATAATAGCGCTAAAACCCTTCGGCAGCCTGAATTAGGTTTAATTAAAACAGGGTTTATTGCTGATTTAGCAATCGTTAATGGAAACCCTTTAGAGAATTTTCATTATCTATATGCTTTTGGAGGAATAAACTTCAAAAATAATATAGTGGAACGACATGGTGGAATTAAATGGACGATTAAAGGAGGTGTAATCTTTGACAATCAAGAACTAATTAAAGACGTACTTAAAACTGTAAAAGATTCAAAAGAAAATTGGATAAATCCAATACCTCCATTATTTAAACCATCTATTAAATTTGACAAATGAAATAACAAACCTAAATTAGCTTTATGAAGACTAGTCTATTATTCTTAGTCATTAGCAGTATACCTATGATTGATATATTAATATCGTTTAAAACAAATCAATATGCAAAAACACTTCCAAAGACAAAAATAGGCCGAAGTCTTTTTGCGTTGATTTCAACAGCCGTATGGATTACGGCTTTAATCTTTACAATATTAGATTATTTTTAATTTTAACTATTTCTTGCGCTTTGAACCATTCAATGCATATCCTCTTAATGTAATTTGAAGGAGGAAATCATGAAATTACATCGATTGGCCACTATTTTAATGGTCATATTCTCATTTTTAACCGCTCAACTAGAGAAGGTAGAGCATAAACCAAACCCAACTAAAATGGTTGATTTTGGTGATCTTGCGGAAGGACCATATCAAAAACTAGTGATCCGAAATGCAATGGTTATTCCAGGTCATGGTGGTCCAGCAAATGGTCCATTTGATATACTAGTAACAGGAAACGTCATCGCTAAAATTCAACGGCATGACCCAAAAAAGCCTGATAAAATGAAAGGTGATCGTATAATTGAAGGTGACAATTTATTTGTAATGCCTGGGATGTTAAATCTACATTTACATTTAAGAAATGAATCACTACCTTTAGATTATATTTTCTATCTTCAATTAGCTACAGGTGTTACATCTATTGGACCGGCTGAAGAAGGTCGTGTTCAAAAGATATTACAAGCTGAACGTAATAATGAAGTTATCTCACCTAGACTCTTTCCGCTTTATGGGTGGGGAAGTAAAACTGATTTTGATGAAGAGTTTATAATGGATCCTGCTAATGCTGATAAAGTCGCAAAAAAAATGATCAAGAATGGCGTTAGACAAGTTTATATAAATAACCTTTGTTGGAACCCAACAATCTTTGGGGCCGCAGCAAAGGCAATTGAAAAAGCTGGAGGTCTTACTGCGGTACATATTCAACCATCATCTACATCCCAAGTAAATGCTTTAGATGCAGCTCGATTAGGTGTAAGCATGATTGTTCACCACTATGGATATGCAGAGTCAGCTTTAAATCGAGGAGTCATGAATTATCCAGTAGATTATAATATGTCTAATGAAAATATTCGATTTAGAGAAGCAGCTCAGGTTTGGATAGAAGCTGGAGAAAACCCTGAAACTCGCCACAGATTATTAAATGACATAGCTGATTCATTGGTTTTCTATGGTGTAACAATGCAGCCAAATAGAGCCACTTATGAAGCTAATAGAGATATTGTTCGTGCACATGGTTTACCTTGGCATGAAAAATACACTCACCAAGCACTTTGGGAAATGCACTTACCAAGTCCACACATGCATGCATCTTTCCAGTATAATTGGTCATCTCTTGATGAATATAGGTGGCATTACATGTATGATCTATGGGGTGATTTAATCTTTGAGTTCAATAAACGGGGAGGTCGTGTTGCTTACGGTACCGATGATAATTATCAATGGTCAACTGGAGGCTTTGGTAATATTCGAGAACTTCAACTTGTTCTTGAATCAGGAATGCATCCATTAGAAGTCCTACAAAGTGCAACTCATAATAGCGCTCAAACTATCTTAGAGCCAAAGCTTGGTATGATTCAAAAAGGATATATAGCAGATATTCTAGTGGTTGATGGAAGTCCCGCAGAAAATTTCCGATACCTC
>Ga0209035_10000337_pt1 | contig 18502 bp, 17 predicted proteins | sample MarorgKNORR_S2LV_6_FD_188220 | JGI IMG/M metagenome (GOLD analysis project Ga0209035, IMG submission 188220) | Marine microbial communities from the Southern Atlantic Ocean, analyzing organic carbon cycling - AAIW_A/KNORR_S2/LV (SPAdes) (version 2) | ecosystem: Environmental > Aquatic > Marine... | reverse complement strand
TGGATTCTTCTTTGGAATAACAGCAGGTTCTTTTGATATTTTACTACCAGCAGTTACAACTGATTTATTAAATGGAAACTCCGAAACTTATGGAAATTTATTATTATTTGGAGGAATAGCCGGTTTGTTTTCTACTTCTTTATTAATTTTATTTGGTCAAAAAATTAATAAATATTTACTATATTTCATTTTTGGAATTATTTTATCTGTTTCTATAATTTTACTTAGTACTAACTTTGGTATTGTTAATATCTTTATAATATTTTCAATTATTTCATTTTCAAAAGTAATATTTAGTACATTAAGTTCTACAATAATTCAGTCAAATGTTAAAGAAGAGTTTAGAGGAAGAATAATGAGTATAAACCAATTAACATGGGGGTCTGTGTCTCTTGGTGTTATTTTAGTTGGTTACTTAGCTGAATCTATTTCAATTTCATTTTCTTTTAGATTTATAGGAGTATTAAGCTTTTTAATAATTATTTTTGGGGGAATTTCATCATTTTTATTCTTATTTAAGAGAAAAAGGTAAAAATTCCCCCAAAATAATTTCTTTTTCTCTTTGACTCTTTACTAATGACTTATAAAATGATTGTAAGATACAAGAAGATTTAATAGAGATAATAAGCGAAAGGAGACCAGATGCATCCATTTGCATATGCTGCCCCTTCTACAGTAAAAGAGGCTGTAGAAATTTTAACAAAACATGGCGATAAGGCCAGGCCTATGGCGGGAGGAACGGATCTACTAGTTCAAATAAGGGGAGGTAGATTTGATTTAGACATGGTGGTGGATATTAAAAAAATACCTGAATTAACTTCAGTTACTAGTAATAATGACGGCCTAGTAATTGGATCAGCAGTTCCATGCCATCAACTATATGATGATGCTGAAGTTTCAAAAAATTATCCCGGACTAATTGATGCCGCTACTTTAATTGGTGGTATACAAATTCAATCTAGATCAGGATTCGGTGGTAATTTATGCAATGCTACTCCTTCAGCTGATGGGATCGGTCCGCTAATTGTTCATTCAGCTGTAGCAAATATACAAGGAGAATCAGGAACTAGAAGTATTCCAGTGGAAGAATTTTGTACTGGACCAGGGCAAAATGCTTTAGGAAAAGGAGAAATGTTGGTTTCTTTATCTGTCCCTAACAAAGGAGAAAAGTTTGGATCTGCATATGAAAGATTTATACCTAGAAATGAAATGGACATAGCAGTTGCAGCCGTTGCATCAAGCATACTAATGGGATCAGACGGAAAAATTTCAGAAGCAAGAATTGCTTTAGCTTCTGTTGGTCCTACACCTATTTTTGCAAAAAAAGCTTCAGCATTTCTTATAGGTAAAGAAGCAAATGAAGCTTCATTCAAAGAAGCTGCAGCAATAGCAAAAAGTGAATGTTCTCCAATTGAAGATATGAGAGGTACTATAGAACAAAGACAGCATTTAGTGGAGGTTATAACACTTCGAACACTAAATAAATCATTAGAAAGAATAGAGGGATAATTATGTCTATACAAAAAATTCATGTAAAAACAACAATAAATGGTCGGCCAGAAGAATTCTTAACAGACCCATATGTAACTTTATTAGACGCATTAAGGGAAATTGTAGGATTAACTGGTAGCAAAGAAGGATGTCTTGATGGAAACTGCGGTGCTTGTACAGTATCAGTTAACGGTAAAATTGTTGACTCTTGCTTAGTTCTAGCAGCTGAAGTTGAAGGTCAAAACGTTGAAACAGTTGAAGGAATGGCGACTGCTGAAGGGCTTCATCCATTACAACAAGCATTTTTAGAAGAAGCTGCATTGCAATGTGGAATTTGCACACCAGGGTTTCTAGTTGCAGCAAAGGGACTTTTAGATAATGAACCTGACCCAAGCGAAGAAAGAATTAGACATTGGTTAGCTGGAAATCTTTGCAGATGTACTGGTTACGAAAATATAATTAAAGCAGTTAAAAAAGTTGCTGAAAATTCATAATAAGGAGTAAAGATATGGTAAATGTATCAAATTCAAAAAATTATAAAGTAATAGGAACTAATCCTATTAGGCATGATGGTTACGATAAAGTAACTGGAAGGGCTATTTATGGCGCAGACGTGAAGCTTCCAGGATTAATTTGGGCATCAATTGTTCGAAGCCCTTATGCTCATGCTGTACTAAAAAATATTGACACATCTGAAGCCGAGAAAATAGATGGAGTGTTTGCGGTAATGACAGGAAAAGATCTACCCCAACAAGAAGATCAATTTATTGATCATGGAGAAGGGACTGAAAATGTTGCATGGTCATCAGAAAATATCATGGCTACACAAAAGGTTCTTTATAAAGGTCATGCAGTGGCTGCAGTAGCTGCTATAGATAGATATGTTGCAGATTATGCTGCATCAAAAATTAAAGTTGAATACGATATGCTTGATGCTGTTACTAACGTAGAAGATGCTACTAAAGAAGGTGCTCCTATATTATTAGATTCTCTAGTCGGTGACCATCTAGGTAAAAAAGTAAAAAATACAAATATTGCATCAATTACTAGACATGAGTTTGGAGATCCAGATAAAGCATTTGCAAATGCAGAAAATGTTGTTGAAAGAACATTTACTCTTCAAATGGTTCATCAAGGATATATTGAACCTCACAATGCAACTGCTCATTGGGATGAAGAAGATAGAATTAAAGTATGGACATCTACACAAGGTGCATTCCCTGTTAGAACATCAACTGCTGCAATATTAAAACTAGATGTTTCTAGAGTAAAAGTAACTCCACTAGAAATTGGTGGTGGTTTTGGAGGTAAAATTCCAGTATATCTAGAACCTGTGGTAAGTATTCTTTCAAGAAAATCTGGCAGACCAGTTAAAGCGGTAATGGAAAGAAGTAGTGTATTTCAGGGTTCAGGACCTGCGCCTGGAGGAACTATAACAGTAAAAATGGGAACAGATAAAGATGCTAATATAGTTGCTGCGGAATCATCAATTAAGCTTGAAGCTGGAGGATTTCCAGGATCAGCTGTTGGCGCAGCAGTTCAATGTATTTTTGCAGCATATGATATCCCAAACACTAGAATAGATGGTTTTGATATTGTCGTAAATAAACCAAAATCAGCAGCTTATAGAGCTCCTGGTTCACCTCAAGCAGCATTTGCTACAGAAACTGTATCAGATGAATTAGCAAGAATTCATGGAATGGATCCTATAGATTTCAGATTACAAAATGCATCTAAAGAAGGCACAAGAAGAGCTGATGGAGTTGTATTTCCTAAAGTTGGAAATGTAGAGGTTTTACAAGCTGCTAAGAAAAGTGATCATTGGAATTCAGATCTTGGAACTCCTGCTAAAGGTAGAGTTAGAGGAAGAGGAGTTGCTTCAGGATACTGGTTTAATGTTGGATTAAAATCAACTGTAAATCTATCCGTAAACAGTGATGGATCAGTTGTTTTAGTTGAAGGATCTTCTGACATTGGAGGAACCAGAACTTCTATCTCAATGCAAGCTGCAGAAATATTAGGAATCGAAGTAGAAAACTTTAGACCAAGTGTAGGAGATACTGAAACTGCAGGATATGCTGATGTTACGGGAGGTTCTCGAACAACGTATGCAACAGGATTTGCAGCTGTTAAAGCAGCAGAAAATCTAATTGAGGTTTTAAAAGACAGATGTGCAATTATTTGGTCTTTAGATAAAAATGATATTGATTTTGAAGATGGAACTTTTTTTGCAAGTAAGGATCCAGAATTAAAATTCACATTCAAAGAATTAGCTTCTAATTTAGATAATACAGGTGGCCCAGCAGCTTCTTCAGGAAGTGTAGACTTAGAATCTGCAGGAGGTGCTTTTGGAACACATATTGTTGATGTTGATGTTGATACAGAAACTGGTAAAACAGATATAGCACGATATACCGTATTACAAGATGTTGGAACAGCTATCTACCCTGCTTATGTTAGAGGACAAATGGCTGGAGGAGCAGTTCAAGGAATTGGATGGGCACTTAATGAAGAATATTATATGAAAGATGATGGAACTCAAGCAAATGTTTCTTATCTTGATTATAGAATGCCTACGGCTTTAGACCTTCCAAACATTGAAACTATCATAGTAGAAGTACCAAATCCTGGGCATCCATTTGGAGTTAGAGGAGTAGGAGAAGTTCCTATTTGTCCTCCAGTTGGTGCTATTGGAAATGCTTTGCACGACGCTCTTGGTAAAAGATTCTATGATTCACCAATGAAACCAGGAAGAATTCTTAATGTTTTAGGGAAAATATCTGACTAGATTAAATAAGTGAATAATAAAAAACCGTGATCAATAAGTTTTATCTAATAAAAGAATAAAGTTTAATGTTTGCGGTTTTTTTTTGAAAGGACCTAAGATGACTATAAATTTCAGCTCCAAAAAAAAATATAAGGTAATTGGAAATAATCCCATCAGGCATGATGGCTACGATAAAGTTACAGGAAGAGCAATATATGGAGCAGATGTAAAATTACCGGGCTTGATTTGGGGTGAAGTTTTGCGGAGTCCATATGCTCATGCAAAAATAAAATCTATAAATACATCTAAAGCAGAAAAATTTGATGGAGTTTTTTCAGTAATAACTTCAAAAGATATCCCTATAAATAGTAATTATGATGACAATCATATTAAAAATTTACAAAAACGAATGCCCAATATGAACCTAAAAAGGGATGTAGATAATATACTAGCCAGTGAAAAAGTGCTTTATAAAGGACATCCTGTTGCTGCAGTTGCGGCTAAAGATAGAAATACCGCAAAAGAAGCTTGTAAGTTAATAGAAGTAGAATATGAAATTTTAGAACCCGTAAAAAATGTTGATGAAGCCATAAAAAAAGATGCGCCAATAATTTTAGAAGATTTAGAAGGTGATCATTTAGGTAAAATAGTCACAAATACTAATATTGCAAAGCATTTTAGACATGCATTTGGAGATATTGATAAAGCATTTAATAATTGCGATTTAATTATAGAAAAAGAATTTAATCTACAAATGGTGCATCAAGGATATATTGAACCTCATAACGCTACAGCACATTGGGATGAAAATGATCATCTATCTCTTTGGTCAAGTACTCAAGGTCAATTTGCTGTTAGAGATTTAACTGCTGGTTTTTTAGACTTACCTATCTCTAAAGTAACTGCATATCCAGTTGAAATAGGAGGAGGATTTGGAGGAAAAACAAAAGTTTATTTACCGCCGTTAGCTGCGATACTTTCAAAAAAATCTGGATTTAGACCTGTAAAAATGATTATGGATAGAGTTTCTGTTTTTCAAGGTTCTGGACCTGCACCTGGGGGTAAGGTTATCGTTAAAATTGGAGTAACAAATGATAAAAAAATTCAAGCTAGTAAAGTAGATTTAAAATTTGAAGCTGGCGCGTTCCCTGGATCTTCCATTGCAGCGGGATCTGTTTGTTCTCTAGCTTGTTATTATATTCCAAATATACAGGTTGATGCATATGATGTATTAGTTAATAAACCTAAGACAGCTGCTTATAGAGCTCCAGGTTCTCCACAAGTTTCTTTTGGAGTTGAAAGTGTTATTGATGAAATTTGTGAAAAAATGACTTGGGATAAAATTGATTTTAGATTATTAAATGCATCAAAAGAAGGATCTAGAAGAACTGACGGCGTTTTGTTTAACAAAATAGGTTTCATTGAAACTTTAGAAGCTGCAAAAAAAAGTGATCATTGGAATTCAAAAATTAATAAAAGAAATAAAGATAAAATTTACGGTAGGGGTATTTCATGCGGATACTGGCATAATGGAGGCGGAAGATCTACAGTAGACTTAATTCTACAAGATGATGGCAATATAGCACTTAACGAAGGATCAGCTGACATAGGAGGTACAAGAACTTCAATCTCTATGCAAGTAGCTGAAACACTAGGTATACCGGTAGAAAATATTCATCCATCAATACCTGATACAGATACAATTGGGTTTACTCAGACAACAGGAGGTTCAAGAACTACCTATGCAACTGGATATGCTGGATGGGAATCAGCAAAAAAATTAATTGAAGAAATGAAGAACAGAGTTTCTATTCTTTGGGAAAAACCTGAAAAAGAAATTACATTTGAAGATGGAGAATTTTCTTCTAATGATTCTGATAGAAAAATTAACATTGCAGAATTAGCTCCTAAAATAAATCTAACAGGCGGTCCTGTTACTTCAACTGCTTCTGTAAATTTAGCTACTGCAGGTAATGGATTTAGTACAGGAATTTGCGATATAGAAATTGACCCTAAAACAGGAAAAACTGATGTTATAAGATATACTGCTATACAAGATGTAGGTAAGGCTATTTATCCAGCTTATGTAGAAGGACAAATTCGAGGTGGTGTTGTTCAAGGAATTGGCTGGGCTCTCAATGAAGAGTATTATATAAAAAATGATGGATCTATGGCTAATTCTAGTTTTTTAGATTATAGAATGCCAACAGCTTTAGATATGCCTAATATAGAGGTTATATTAGTAGAAGTAAATAATCCTCTACATCCTTTTGGAGTAAGGGGGGTAGGAGAAGTTTGTATAGTTCCACCATTAGGGGCTGTAGCTAATGCAATTAAAGGAGCTACAGGTAAAAGAATTTATAATACACCTATGAATCCTAGAAAGATTTTAGAGGTGCTAAATTATGGCTAAGGTATATCTTCCCTATCAATTAAAAAAATCAACAAATAATAAAGATTTTATAGAAGTTAAAGGTAAAACTTTAAATGAAGTAATAATAAATCTTGAAAAGATGTTCCCAGGTACAAAAGAACATCTTGTTCAAGAAGGAAAAATCAAACCAGGATTAGCTGCTATTTGTGGCTTTTCAGCTACAAGAAAAGGTTTACTACAAGAATTAGAAGAAGATACTGAAGTCCATTTTTTACCATCTATTGCAGGAGGATAATATGACTAAAATAAATAAAAAAATAATATCAGATTCCATAAGCAAAATAATTGAAAGCTTAGGAGATAACGTTAATAAAGATGGGGTAAAAGATACTCCTCAAAGAGTTGCAAAAGCTTATGAAGAGCTTTTATCTGGTTATGATGCAGATATTAATAAAATTATAAATAATGCATTATTTAAAGTTAAATATAATCAAATTGTTACTGTAAAAAATATAAGATTTTATTCTTTATGCGAACATCACTTATTACCATTTTTTGGAACAATACATATTGGCTATTTACCTAAAGAAAAAATTATAGGTCTTTCAAAATTACCTAGAATTGCATTAATGTTTGCAAAAAGGCTTCAAGTTCAAGAAAGATTAACCGAAGAAATAGGAAATGCTATATTTGAAAGTACAGATGCAAAAGGTGCTGGTGTCGTAATCACAGCTCAACATCTTTGTTCAAGCATGAGGGGGGTTAATATGCCCGGAACAGAAATGGTAACTAGTGCTCTTTTTGGAAGATTTAAAACTGATAGCAAAACAAGAAAAGAATTTTTTGATTTAATAAGATAGGCCTTAAATTGTTCATTAAAAATAAAAATGTTCTTATCACGGGATCTGCAAATAGAATTGGTAGAGAAATTGCAATTCATCTCTCAGAGATAGGTATGAATATTGCTCTACATTATAATAATTCTGAAGAAAACGCTTTGAAGACACTAGCATTAATTAAAAAGAATAATGTTAAATCAGATATTTTTAAAGCTGATTTATCAAAGGAAAATAGCTGTATAAATTTATTAGAAAATATTAATAAATCTTTAGGAGAAATACCTATAATAATTAATAATGCCTCTACATTCAGAAAAAATACTCTTGAAAATACTTCTATAGATGAAATTAAAGAAGATTATTTTGTAAATATTATAGCTCCTTTTATAATGGCTCAAAAAATTTACAAAAATAAAAATTTAAAACAAGGGAAAATAATAAATATAACGGATTGGAAAACAGCTAGAGAAAATAGATTTTCCTATGGAATAAGTAAAGCTGGTATATTTGGATTAACAAAATCCCTTGCTATTTCAATGGCACCAAGATTTCAAGTTAATGAAGTTGCTTTAGGAGCTATTTTACCTCCTGCTGATTCTCCTAATAGAACTACAAAAAATATTGATTTAGGACCTATGAAAAGAGTAGGTAAAATAAGTGAAGTTACAAGTTGTATTGAAATGTTGATAAAAAATGATTTTATAACTGGAGAAAAAATTAATATAGACGGAGGAAGGCATATATTTTAACTATGAGTCAATATGATGAAATATTTATAGAAGGGATAAAATGTTACTCGACTATTGGAATAAATAATTGGGAAAAAAATACAAAACAACCCCTAATAATTGATATCAATCTTTTAATGAAAAAAATTGATGATAATAATAAAGATAATATTAATGAAACAATTAACTATAAATTAGTAAGTTATTCTGTAAAAGAGTTAGTTGAAAAAAATACCTATGAACTCATAGAAACCATGGGTAAAGATATAGCATTATTATGCTTAAAAAATCAAAAAGTTATAGAAGCTAAAGTTAAAATTAATAAGCCTAATGCTCTTAAGATATCTAACAATGTAGGTGTCATAATTACTAGAGGAAAAAATGAAAATTAAAATGGATTATGGTACGGAAGGATTGTTAATCGATGTTCCTGAAGAATCAGATATATTATTACCGAGATATAAAAATAAAATTGAAAATCCTTATAAAAAAATTTGTGAAGCATTAGAGAATCCTATAAATTCTTTACCTCTAAAATCGCTTTATAAAAAAGGTATGCAAGTTGGTATTTCAGTTTGTGATCATACAAGAGCTCAACCAAGAAATGATATTCTCAAAGCAATAATTTATAACCTAAAAGGTATCAATAAAAATAATTTATTAATTTTTATTGCTACAGGAAGTCATAGGCAAACAACTTTAAATGAAATAAATTCAATGTTTGATTCTTATATTCTTGAAAATGCCACAATAGTTAACCATAATTCTGAAAACTCTTCAAACTTGAAATATATAGGAAAAACTTCAAAAGGAACACCCATTGAAATTAATAAAGATTGGGCTTCTTGTGATTTGAAAATTACTACAGGGTTTGTAGAACCTCATTTTTTTGCTGGTTTTTCTGGTGGTCCTAAAATGATTGCTCCTGGCTTAGCTGGAATAGAAACTATAGTTAACTTGCATGATTATCAAAGAATAGAAAACTCAAATTCTAAATGGGGAATAACTGAAGGTAATCCTATACATGAAGAGATCACTGAAATTTCACAAATACTTAAATCTGATTTTTCAATTGACGTAACTCTAAATAGAGAAAATCAAATAACTGCAATTTATACAGGAGAGCTAATTTCTGAGCATAAGCTTGCTAGAGATCAAGTAAAAAAAGACTCGATGATAAAAACTAATAAATTATATGATATGGTTATAACTTCAAACTCAGGCTATCCACTTGACCAAAATTTATACCAATCTATAAAAGGGGTTTCTGCTGCTGCTCAAATCACAAAACCAGATGGTATTATAGTTTGTGTATCAGAATGTTCAGATGGTATTCCTTTTAATAGTAATTATGAGAAATTATTGAAATCATATAAAAACCCAAAAGATTTTTTAGAGACTATTGAAAATCCTGACTTTCTTCAACCTGATCAATGGCAATTTCAAATTCAAGCTCAAATACAAGAAAAAAATAAAATTCTATTATTTTCAAAACTAAATGAAAAAGATGTTTCAGATGCACATTTGTCTAAAATTAATAAAGTAGAAGAAGCAATTGAAGAGCTAAAATCTAAAATCAACAAACCTTCTATATGTGTTTTGCCTGAAGGGCCTCAAACAATACCATATAAAGCATAATTTATGGAAGAAAATACATTAGGAATAATAAAAAAACTTTCTGATGAGGGATTAATAAAAGAAATATCTATTTCAGTATTTAAAAATAATCAGAAAATAAAAGAATTTAATAAATTTGATAATAATAAAAACTTTCATATTTTTTCTGCTGGTAAGCCTTTTATTGCAGCCGTAATTTGGAAGCTTCATGATAAAAAACTTTTAAATTTTAATGATCCTATAATAAAATTTTGGCCAGAATTTGGAAAAAATAATAAAAAAAATATAAAAATAAAAGATGTTCTAACCCATACATCAGGAGTTTCTTTAGCAAGTAATCTTTTAGATTATGATTATATTGACTTAAATAGGATTTCTAGATGGCTAGAAAATTATAAGCCTGAATCTAAACCTGGTTCTAAAATTGCATACCATGAAGTTACATTTGGTTGGATTTTAGGAGAGATAATACAAAGAATAACAAATAAAACATTTGAAGATAATTTTAAAGAATTAGTATCAAAACCTTTAGGACTTAAAAATAGTAGTTTTACTCTAAGTAAAACTAATTTTCCGTTAGAGATTATTAAACATCCTTCATCAGACTTAACAAATATACCTATTATATTTAAATTCTTACTAATAAATAAAATACCTTTAATATCTGGTACTTGTATATCAACTAGTTTAGATTTAGCTAAATTTTATAATGAATTGATAAATAATAAAAATTGGATCTCAGCAGAAACTAAAAGTGAAGTTATGAATGTACAGGCACAAGGAATAGATTATAACAGTAAGCTTAAATATGCAAAATTAGGACTTGGGTTAAGATTAGACAGCAATCTTATGAATGAAAGAAGCTCAAATTATTCAAATAAAACATTTGGGCATTCAGGTTTAGTTTCTTGTACAGGTTGGGGTTCAAAAAAAAATAATATTTCTGTTTCAATTTTAAATAATTTATTACTATCATCTAATTTAAATATCTATAGATTGAACCTTTTATCGTCTGCAATCAAAAAAGATTTAAATACAATATAAGTATGAAAAGATTTTTTTTAATAATTATTATCCTTGTTACATCTTGTAGTGAACCTATAGATATAGATGCAACAATAGATGCAAGAGCATTAAGAATAGCAAAAAATAATATAGATAAAATAAGTACTGCAACCCCACAACCTACCCCAACTATCCAACCAATCGCAACTCCACAACCTACTCCAACTATTGTTCCTTTACCTATAGATGTGATTATTAAAATAGCAGAAGAAAAAGCTTTTGAAGCTGCTTATAATGGGGACTTGTATGTAGTAGAACAAGTATTACCAACACTAGTGCCTTTATTTGCGCCAATACCTACTCCACAGCCAACTTCAACTCCACAGCCAACTTCAACTCCGCAACCACTACCCAAACTCATTGAAGGATCTAAATTAGCTTACAATATATATCAAGAAAATAAATCAAAAGTTTTGATGATAACCGTAGGAAATAGTGCTGGTACCGGATGGGTTATTGAAGATGGTTGGATAATTACAAATGAACATGTCGTTGGAAATAATAAATTTGTACTAGTTCACTTTCCTCTAGGAGATAATATTCCTGGTTCAACTACTATTCAAGGTGAAGTTTTTGGAATAGATAAGAAAAGAGATTTAGCTGCTATAAAAATAGATCATAATTTAGAGCCTATTAAAACTAGAATAGCAGATGTTAATGATATTGGAAGACAGGTTGTTACTTTAGGTTATTCTGCAGGAAATTCTGGGGTACCTTCAAGCCATTCAGGTATAATTTCTTATGTAAAAACTGCGAGTACGACTTTAGGTTTTGAAAAAGGAAAATCTTATTATAAAGATGATCCCTTAAATGAAAGTGTTTCAATTATAGTATTCGATGCAGCTGCTGATCCTGGAGATTCAGGAGGGCCCATATTTGATGATAATGGTTTAGCAATAGGAATAGTTTATGGTTTTCTAGAGTCAACAGGAGGAAAAAGGACCACAGGTCAACAAATGGGAACAAATTTTGCTTCAATTGAACAAGTTTGGGAAGAACTTAAATTAGGAAATAACACAACATTCAAGTAAGTTACTTAGCTGGCTTAGAATAGCTTTCTAAATATTTAAACAGTTCACTTGTAGGATCTAAAATAATTGTTGATCCCTTTAATGATTTTTCATAAGCTTCTAAAGATCTAACAAATCCATAAAATTCAGGATCAGATTTAAGTGCTTCTGCTAAAGCGGTAATAGCCAATGCTTCACCTTCACCACGTGTAACTGCAGCAAAACCATTCGCAGTTTCTAATGTAACTTCAACTTCTTTATTAACACTCGCCCTAATTTCTTTATCTTGTTGTTCTCCTTCAGCTCTATAAGCACTAGATTTCTCAAATCTCTCAGCTATCATTCTTTCAAAAATTGATGATTCTACTTCATCAGGAAAATCAGCTCTTTTTATTCTAACATCTATAATTTCAACTCCCCAAATATCTTGAAGAGGAACAAAGTATTTCACTTCAAAAGAAGCGTCAAAGGCTCTAGAAGCAATAAGTATTTTTTGATTTTCATCGACAGGAGAGAATGAAGAATCGGTAGGAGATTTTACATAAAAGTATAAATCTGAGTTTTGTAAACCGTTTTCCAATTGATTCGCTTCTTCAAAAGAAATTTCAAAAAGGTTTGAAGTAGTAGTAACATAAGCCATTACTGAATCTCTTTCCTTAGAAATAAGATCATCCTGAGTATCTTGCGCAATTTCTTCTCTTAATCTAGAAGAAATTATACTTCCTATTCTTGAATCTGCTGTAGTTTCATTAGTTAATGTCTTAAAAAATTGCAAAGGATTTATGATCTTATATCTAGCATAAGCATCTACTCTTATTCTTTTCTTATCGCTAGTAAGTATTGTTTCAGGAGGAACATCAACTCTTTGAAGCCTTTTATCAAACTTAGTTACTGTGTCAACAAAAGGGACTTTAGTTTTTAAACCTGGAGTGATATAAGAAGCTTTAAATTCACCGAACGTTGTAACTATAGCAACCTCTTTTTCATCAACTTTAAAAACAGCTTGAAGAGCAATAAATATTACTATTATTATTAAAACTATAATTGGTGTAGATTTTTTATTCATAATTATTAATTTGGATCTATGTCTAGTAAGGGTAAAATTTTTGAATCATTGATTATATATTTGTTGAAATTAGGGAATACTCTCTCAACCATTTCTAGATAGAGCCTCTGTCTAGTTACTTCCGGAGATTTTTCATAAGCTTCCAAAAGTTTTATGAATCCTTGAGCTTCACCTTCTGCTCTTGCGATTCTACCTTGTTTAAATGCCTCTGCTGCTTCTGTTATTTTTGCAGCATCACCCTTAGCTCTAGGAATTTCTGAAGCTCTATAAGCATCAGCTAAGTTTATTATTCTATCTCTTTCTTCTCTAGCTCTAGTAACATCATCAAAAGCATCTTGCACTTGCGAAGGAGGATTTACATTTTGTAAACGAACTGCGATTAATTCAAGACCAGTGTTGTAATTTTCTGCTAAATTTTTCATTAGCAATAAAACTTCATCCTGAACTTCTCCTTTTTGAGTAGTCAAAACATCATCAATATTTCTTTTACCAACAACTTGACGTAAAGAAGTTTCCATAATATCTCTCAAAGTAACACCATCTGGACTTCCAGGATCAATATTTCGATCTTGTTCTCCTGGATCATCGACATAAAATAAATATTTTCTAAGATCAGCAATTTTGTATTGAATAACTGCTTGAATGTCAACAATATTTTCATCTCCTGTGATCATTAGAGATTCATAAGGAACTGGTTGTGAAATTTCTTCTCCTTCAGACCTAAACCCTAACTCCAACTGTCTTGTTGCAGTAACAACTACAATATCTTTTTGTCCTATAGGACCAGGCCACCACCAATGAAGACCATTAGTTTGTATAGAATCAAATTTTCCAAACATTCTAACTGCAGCCTGTTGATCAGGTCCAACAGTATATATACCGGAAGCTGCCCAAACTATAAGTAGAACTATTAAACCGATTAATATAATTGCTTTATTACCATTAGGTAGCTTACCTATAAAAGGTATATTTTTCTTTACATTGTCAATAAATTCTTGAAAAGAAATATCATATTCTTCTCTTCTTCCACCAGAAGGAGGTCTATATTGTTTAGCAATGCCAAATGTTTTTTTTATAAATTCCATAGATTTTAATTATATATGATTTATTTGCTTTCAGTAGTTTTTAAATTAATAAATTCATTAAATTCTTCAATGTTTTTTATTTTTTTTAAGTCATTAAGAAATAAGCTAAATGAATCATACTCATTTCTTAATTTATTTAACTTATTATCATAGTCCGATAAAGAAGAAGGAGAGGATCCATAATTACCATGAAAAGCGAAATATGCTTGATTTATTTTTCTAGTTTTATATCCTAAACTTTGAAGTTTAATTGTTCTATTTTTCATATATGTTTCAGCTGTATTTATCTCTTTGTTTTTAAGAAGTCTATCAACTTCTAAGCGCGTTTCCTTGAGAAAATCATTAAAAATAACATCTGGATAAAAAATATTTTTTTCTTCAGGTAAATTAGCAATTTCTTGACCAAAAATATCAGCTAAGGTTTCATTTAATTTAATCATTTCACCTCCTTTAAAATACGCTTGACCAAGAGGAGAAAAAAATAAATATTGGTGTAGCCATTCATGCGAAATAGTAGAGATCATATAATCATAATTTTTACTTTTTTTTACCATACTAGGATATGATGCAAATCCACCAGTATTTACGATTAAGGAAGAAAAATTTCTCATATCAATAGCATTTTCTATTTCGATTATTTTATCTAAAGGAATATCTGAACTAATAAGTAGAACATATTGCTGAACTATACTATCTCTGGGAGAAATAACTAACACTTTAGGTGAATCTTGAATAACAAAATCTAAAGGAGGAAAAATATAATTTTTATCAAGTTTTTGCTTTATTTTTTTAGAAATTTCTTTTTCAAAAAAAAGTTCTATATCGATTAGATCAGAGTTGGCATAATCATTTTCAAGTACATTTCTAACAACAGTTTCTGATAAATCAGATTTTTTAAAAATTGAAGTATATTTTTTAGGTAAGTTTTTAATTTCCCAAAGTAAAATGTCAAATTGATAGCCTGAAGTTAACTTATCAATAAACCCTATATTACCTTTATCATTTGAAAAAACTAATAATAATAATAGTAATGAAAAAACAATTTTTTTAAATATTTTTCTCAATAATAGCTACGATGTTTTTTTTATTTCTTCTATTAGATCTATTATAAATTTATTACAATCTTCTACAATACCAAATTTTGAATACTTGAAAATCGAAGCGTCAGGATCTGTATTTATAGAAACTATATTCTTTGAATTTGAGCATCCAGCTAAATGTTGACTTGCGCCAGATATTCCGAAAGTTAGGTATAAATTTGGACTAATCCATTTTCCTGTTAGACCAACTAAATGACCTGGTTCAATCCACTCAGCTTCTACTGCAGCCCTTGAAGCACCAACTGCAGCATTGAGAAGGGCTGCTAAATTTTTAATATTTTCAAAACCTTCTTTGCCACCTATTCCCCTGCCTCCTGAAACAACAATTTCTGCTTCATCTAGCTGTAATCCTTCAGGTTTAGTTTTGAATGTTTCTATTATTGTGAATGATTTATTTTTATCTATATCCAGTAATAATTCAGTGATATCTTTTTCTATTGGTATAAGAAATTCTTTTTCAAAGGAATTTTTTCTAATTTTTAAAATAATAGGATTATTTTTCTTTACCGAATAAATTCCTTCCGCAGACTCTCCATGAACTGGTCTTATAAATTTAATATTTTCTAAACTATTAGAGTAAGTTTGTTTTACATCTGGAATATAAGCATAATTTTTTTTATAAGAAATTATTGGTGCAATATAATTAGAAAAGTCATCTTTTTGAAAAATTATAAAATCATATGTATTATCATCTAAAAAATTTTCAATAGTTTTTAAAATGTCTATTTGGTTAGTATTATCTTCTGATAATTCGACATAAAAATTCTTATTCACAGGAAGTTTAGAAATATATTTTTTATCTCCTCCAAAACTTAAGTTTGTGATTTCTATATTTTTTTTATCTAAAGATTTTATGAAAGTAAAAATTTCTAGACAAGAATCGTCAAAATTTTCTTGTTCATTGAATATTATTGATAAAGCTTTCATTATTAAATAATTCCTGATTCTTTTAATTTAGATATAAGTTTTATCGCTTTATCTTTACTATCTGATCCTTGAATCATTTCAACTTCATTTTCATTTTCTGGAAAATAAAGATTTTCAAGCTTCACTTTTGATTCTATTTCATCCGAAGTTATTTCTAGTTGGTCCAAAGTATAATTAATAATCTTTTTTTTTGATGCGCCCATAATACCTCTTAATGTTGGGTATCTAGGATCACCTACTTGATTTCCTGCTGTAATAATTAATGGAAGTTTAGATTCTATAAGTTGATATCCATCAGTTATTATTCTTTCTAAAATTATTTTTTTTCCTTCTTTTTTAATAGTTTTTACAATATTTAATATAGGAATTGATAACATTTCAGATAGTGCAAATGGGACTGTAGCCATGTCAAAATCAGATGCATGTCTTCCAGAAAATATAATGTCATATGGTCCAGTTTTTTTAATTAATTTTGAAAGTACCAGCGCAGTCCCATGAACATCAATATTTACATTTTTTTCATCGTCACAAGTTATAATTTCATCAGCACCCATAGCAATTGGTTTTTTTATAACATCACTGGTTAAATTAGTCCCAACAGAAATTATAGAAACTGTGGAGTTTTCAATTGATTCAGAAAATTTAAGTGCTAATTCTACTGCATTTAAATCAAATCCATTAACTATAGGAGAAATATTTTCAATAGGTAAAACTTTTAAGTTATTTGAATCAATCCTTAGATTATTTAAGGGAACATCAGAATCAGGAACTTCTTTTATACAAACACAAATTTTCATAATTATTTCTTAGCATACTGATAAAATAATTTATATCTAGTTTAATTATACGAAAGTAAAATTGCAAATACTAAATAAAAGCTTAGAAGACTTAAATATTAGTAGTAATGATGAAGTAAATGAAAAATTAAAGATTTTTTTTGAAGAAATTTCATTTGCTTCAAAGCAATTTAACTTAACTGGTCTTAATGGCTGGGAAGATATTAGAGATACCTTATTTATTAGATCATTTAGATATAGCTCTGTAATAGATAAATTTTTTAGCAAAGACCAATACTTAGAATCTGAAAAAATTAAAATTTTAGATTTAGGAACAGGTGCTGGAATACCTTCAATACCACTAAAAATACTCTATCCTAATATGAATATAAAATTAGTAGATTCTTCAGAAAAAAAATGTCATTTTGTTGAATCAGTTATCGAAAAACTAAATCTAAAAAATATTACTGTGGAAAATATAAGGGCAGAGTTATTGGGTATTTCATCTGATAGAGAATCATATGACATAGTACTAACTAGAGCTTTAGCAAAACTTCCTACATTAGCCGAGCTAACACTTCCATTGATAAGAAAAAACGGTATTGTAGTAACTGCTAAAGGTTTACTGCCCAGTCAAGAATTAAAAGATTCAGAATATGTGTTAAGTTTACTAGGATCTTCAAAAAGCCAAATATTAAAAATTACAGAACCAAACTTTATATCTGAAGATAATTTTATTATTTGGGTAAAAAATAATAAAACACATATGAAATTTCCTAGAAGAAATGGTTTGCCTAAAAAAGATCCAATAATAAAATCATCTTGAAATAAATCTATTTGAGACGTTATGTCATATAAAATATAAAATTATTTATTGACTAAAGAGAAATCTAGCAATATAATAATGATTCAGTAATTCAAAATTTGACATTACGTATCAATTATAAAAAAAGAATATCAGGAGTTTTATATGGTTTTAAAAATTTTTTTTAAGATAGCTTTAGTTTGCATGTCAATATTTGTCATTGCATGTGAAAGTGTAGAAGAAGATAGTTCTTCGCTATCAGTAGAAGAATCTACTCAGAAGCTTAATGTACTAGCTACTACACCAATAGTTGCAGAGTATGTAAGACAGATAGGAAATGATAATATTGATCTAAATATTTTAATGCCATATTCTGCTGACCCGCATAGTTTTGAGGCATCACCACAAGATGCAAAGAAAATTGCTGACGCGGATCTAGTATTTTATGTTGGATTAAAGTATGAATCTGCTGGGGTAGTAGAAATGCTAGAAAACTCAGTAAGCTCAGAAGACATATTAATTGAAATTGGGTCGAGTGTAGATCCAATTGAATTCTCAGAAGAAGGACATGATGACCATGAAGGACATGATGACCACGAAGGTGATGATGACCATGAAGGACATGGCCATGGTATCTATGACCCTCATTTTTGGTTTGATCCTATAAGAGTATCTAAAGCCGTAGAAGTTATAAAAGATGAATTAGTAAAAAATGATTCAGCAAATGAAAATAGCTATAAATCTGCTGCTGCTAATTTTGTTACTGAATTGCAACTTCTTGATGAAAATATTTCAGCAATGATTAATACAATACCAGCTGAAAATAGAAAGATTATTACTACTCATCAAGCA
>Ga0209035_10000336_pt1 | contig 18503 bp, 18 predicted proteins | sample MarorgKNORR_S2LV_6_FD_188220 | JGI IMG/M metagenome (GOLD analysis project Ga0209035, IMG submission 188220) | Marine microbial communities from the Southern Atlantic Ocean, analyzing organic carbon cycling - AAIW_A/KNORR_S2/LV (SPAdes) (version 2) | ecosystem: Environmental > Aquatic > Marine... | reverse complement strand
CTCTTATTCGTCGGCCGTATGGGATAACTCAATTGTGATTACGGTGACGGAGTTTGGGCGCACAGCCAAGGAAAATGGTACCAAAGGCACAGATCATGGGGTTGGGTCTGCCGTATTTCTTGCTGGTGGGTTAATTAAATCTTCTAAGGTAATTACAGATTGGCCTGGATTAGGTAAAAAAGAACTGTTTGAACGACGTGATTTGCGTCAAACAATTGATGTTAGAGACGTTTATGGTGATGTAATTCATCATGCTTTTAATATTTCCAAAACCAATATTCGTGAGCTAGTATTTCCTGGTACTCGCCAGAAACTGGACCTAAATATTTGGACATAGCAGAGCGATTGATAATGAGCCTACGTATAAACTAAACGCGGCAGAAAAAGTTTAACTAAGTTTCGCTTAACGGCTTGCAATCCATGCTCAGGTGCCTATAATACGCCTCCATCAAGTCGCAACAGTAGTATCCCAACGCGCTTGATACCCTCGTGTGGGGCCTTAGCTCAGCTGGGAGAGCGCAACACTGGCAGTGTTGAGGTCAGCGGTTCGATCCCGCTAGGCTCCACCAATAATTTGTTGTAAATTAGCCGGTTACAAACTTTAATGTTTGGCCGGCTTTTTTGTGTCCACTACTAAATAAAAACTTACATTAACCCCCTTTTTTTGTGGAGCTGTATCATGAAAGCAATTCGATGGATCTTAGGCCGAATCATATTACTGTTGGATTTTATTACGACCCCTAAACCTGTAGTCCGAGAGGCCGCAGCGCAACAAGCCATTGATGAAGAGACCGCAAGGTGGTCGCTATATCAATTTCATGCCTGTCCGTTTTGTGTCAAAACGCGTCGCCATCTCAAGCGTCACGCATTGCCTGTTAAATTGCGTGATGCCAAAGTAGAAGGTGAGTTTAAAGCCGAATTAATACGAGAAGGTGGCCGACATAAGGTGCCATGTTTAAAAATTGAAAAGCTAGATGGGTCCGTGGAATGGCTTTACCAGTCCAACGACATTATTGCCTACGTAAACAATCGGTTTAATTTGGCATAGACCACTTTAAGTTAATGCTGGTGCAATATGATTAATTGCGAGATTACGGGAGGCGAGTTGGGCTTCCCGTTTTTTTTGTCTGTTAATTCAGTTGCTAGCATCTAAATGTTCGGCGTGGCGGTAGAGCTTGTCACTTAATTCATCAAACATGACCTGTTCTTGTTCGGTCAAACAATTCAATAATTGCTGCTCATAGTTGTATGAAACGGGCACTATTTGACTATAAATATCCATTCCAGTGCTGCTTAGGCTAAGGTTATGCCGGCGCCTATCCTGTATTTCTACTTCACGGTCTACTAAATTACGCGACAGTAGGCTTTTTAAAGCCCTGCTCACTATCGATTTTTCAGTTTGAATTTTAGCCGATACCTCATCTGCAGATGAGCCTGGGTATTCTCCAAGCATTGCCATGATTCGCCACTCGTTTACCGAAAGCGCAAATTTATTTTTATAGGTTTTGGATATGATGCCGCTGATGCGGTTGGAAAGTATCGACAGGCGATAAGGCAGAAACCGCTCTAAAACCAAAATGGATGGGTGTTCATCGGCCATTGTTATGTCTCTCCTAATTCTTTTTTATTGCATATAGTTGCGATTACAACTATATTAGATGCAATTACAACTAATATACCCCGTTGCTTTGTAAACACATAGCGCTTTAGGCGGTTGTTTGTATAAATATTAATTGGGAGCGGTTATGTCTGACATGTTTGAAAATCCGATGGGCTTATGTGGGTTTGAATTTATTGAATTTTCCTCTATCGAGCGCGGTGTCCTTGAGCCAGCGTTCGAAATGATAGGTTTCATCAAAGTAGCGTCTCACAAAACCAAGCAAGTGGATCTATATCGCCAAGGTGGCATCAATCTTCTGATTAACTACGAGCCAGCGAGCAATGCCTATTACTTCGCTCAAGAACACGGACCAAGTGCGTGCGGTATGGCCTTTAGAGTTAAAAACTCCCGCGTTGCCTATGAACGTGCGCTTGAACTAGGCGCTCAGCCTATTGAAATTCCTGTTGGACCGATGGAGTTGCGCCTTCCGGCGATCAAAGGCATTGGTGGGGCGCCCTTGTACTTGATTGATCGTTTTGAAGAAGGGTCGTCCATTTATGACATAGACTTTGAGTTTATTGAAGGCGTAGACCGCCACCCTGAAGGTTGTGGTTTTAATGTAATCGACCATTTAACGCATAACGTCTACCGTGGACGAATGGATTATTGGGCTGAATTTTATGAAGGCTTGTTCAACTTTAAACAAATTAGATATTTTGATATCAAAGGTGAATACACCGGCCTTAAATCTAAAGCACTTACGGCTCCAGATGGTCTAATTCGTATTCCGCTCAATGAAGAAGCGTCTAAAGAAACTGGGCAAATTGAAGAGTTTTTAATGCAATATAACGGCGAAGGCATTCAACATATCGCCTTCTCTTGCGATAACTTGATAGAGTGTTGGGATAGGCTTAAGGCCATGGGAATGCCGTTTATGAGCGCGCCACCAGAGACTTACTACGGCATGTTGGAACAGCGGTTGCCGAATCATGGTGAGCCGGTGGACGAATTACAAACTCGCGGTATCTTATTGGATGGCACTACGGAAAATGACGAACCAAGGTTGCTGCTTCAGATTTTCTCTAAGCCTTTGATTGGCCCTGTATTCTTTGAGTTTATAGAACGAAAGCAGGATGATGGTTTTGGCGAAGGCAATTTTAAAGCGCTGTTCGAGTCCATTGAACGAGATCAAGTAAAGCGTGGCGTTATTGGCAATGAAGCATAACTTACAGGCGGTGTAATGATGATTAAATTGAACGAAACCCATGATGTAGACCTACAAAGTTGGGTTGACTCAGCTAATAGCGCTACCACTGACTTTCCTATTCAAAACTTGCCGTTTGCCGTGTTTAAGGTGCGTAATACGGATCAAGGTTATAGGGCAGGTGTCGCCATTGGTGAATATATTGTGGATATGCCCGCGGCCCAAAAAACGGGGTTGTTTGATGACCAACTGAAGGCTGCCTTAGACCTATTGTCACTTGATACGTTAAATGACTTTATGCAATTAGGTGAGCCAACTTGGTCTGCAATTCGGCTCACCTTATCTCGTGCGTTGCGAAAAGGATCTCAACATCAAAAGTCTTTAGAAGGCTGTTTGGTACCGCAGGCAAATGCTGAATTTAAAGTGCCCGCTAGAATCGGTGATTACACGGATTTTTACACATCGATAAACCACGCGACTAACGTGGGTAAGCTATTTCGCCCAGACAACCCGTTGCTCCCCAACTACCAGTGGATTCCTATTGGTTATCATGGCCGAAGTTCTTCTATTGGTGTTTCTGGTCAGAGTTTCCACAGGCCTTATGGTCAGTTGAAAGCGCCGGATCAAGAAAGTCCAGTATTGGCGCCTTGTAAACGTTTGGATTATGAGCTGGAAGTAGGCATCTACATAGGCAAAGGCAACACCCTAGGTGCGCCCATTCCGATTGAAGAGTCTGAGCAACACGTGTTTGGGTTATGTTTGTTTAATGACTGGTCTGCCCGAGATATCCAAGGTTGGGAATACCAGCCGTTAGGCCCGTTTCTGTCAAAGAGCTTTGCGTCTACCGTGTCTCCTTGGATCGTTACAATGGAAGCATTAGCGCCCTATAGGCAAGCCTGGACTCGGCCTGTTGATCATCCGCAGCCACTGCCTTATTTAGACTCGCTCCAGCATAGAGAGACGGGTGCGGTGGATATGAAGCTAGAGGTGTTGATAAAAACACCGTCCATGGAAAATGCAGAACGAGTAGGCCTTAGTAACTTTAATCAGGCCTACTGGAGTATTGCTCAAATGGTGACGCATCATTCGGTTAACGGCTGTAATTTAATGGCTGGAGACTTTTTTGGCAGCGGTACTCAGTCGGGTACAAGCAAAGATAGTATGGGCGCACTGCTTGAGGTAACGGAAGGCGGTAAACACCCAATCACTTTGTCCAATGGTGAAACTCGTACATTTTTGGAAGATGGTGACACCGTAATATTACGAGGCTGGTGCCATAATGAAGGTTTGCCGCGCATCGGGTTTGGTGAATGTTCGGGCACAATATTACCACCGGTTGCAAGGAGTTAATGATGATGAAAATAGACCATATTCATCACGTTGCATACCGCTGTCACGACGCTAAAGAAACTGTGGAGTGGTATGTGCAGAATCTTAAAATGGATTTTGTATTGGCCTTGTCAGAAAACAAAGTGCCGTCTACCAAAGAGCCAGATCCATACATGCACGTTTTTTTAGATGCTGGCGAAAATAACATATTGGCTTTTTTTGAATTACCCACCAAACCAACAATGGGGAAAGACAAAAACACGCCTGACTGGGTTCAACATATTGCATTTCAAGTTAAAGACATGGAAACCCTGCTGGCCTATAAAGAACACCTAGAAACTAACGGTGTTGATGTGCTGGGTGTCACGAATCATTCCGTTTTTCACTCGATCTACTTCTTTGATCCAAATGGACATCGGTTAGAACTTGCGGCACCGGATAAACAAGAAAAAGCCAAGCTAGATCGGCTGGATAAGGTGAAATGGCAAATGCTTGATGAGTGGTCTAAAACTAAACAAGCCCCAAGTCACGCCGATTGGATACATGAGATCGACTAAAGCCTATGACAAATCTAAACTTAAGTACTTACTTTCGCAGTACTGCAGCCTATCGTGTGCGTATTGCCCTCAACCATAAAGGGTTAGACCATACTCTTGTGCCCGTGAGCCTTATCGCAGCGGGAGGTGAGCATAAAACAAAAGAGTATTTAGATAAATCGCCTAATGGATTAGTGCCTATTCTGGAAACCGACACCAGCGTGTTGCATCAATCATTAGCCATTATGGAATATTTAGATGAAACCTATGCAGCGCATCCCATATTGCCACGTGACACCATTCAACGGGCACATGTACGGGCATTTTCCCAAACCATAGCGTGTGATATTCACCCCCTTAATAATGTGCGGGTGTTGCAGTATCTAACGGGTGAGTTGAAGATTAGCGATGCCGAAAAACAAACCTGGTATGCCCATTGGGTACAGGTGGGTTTTAGTGCATTGGAAAAACGATTAAGCAGCGCTAACCAAACCGATTTTTGTTTTGGTAATGAGGTAACAATGGCAGACATGTGTTTGATACCTCAGGTTTACAATGCTAACCGTTTTAATTGCCCAATGGATGATTACCCTAATATAGTTAGAATTAATGACCATTGCTTAACACTCGACGCATTCTCCAAGTCACAACCATCTAGCCAACCTGACTCGCTCTAGGTTGATGTAGGTTGATATAGTCTGATATAGGCGGGTTAAAGTACCCAGTCTTTTCTAGGAAAGTGACAGGTATACCCATTTGGGGTGTTTTGTAAGTAGTCTTGATGTTCTGCCTCGGCTTCCCAAAAATCACTCGCAGGTTCAACTTCTGTAACCACTGTGCCTGGCCACAAACCTGAATTGTTTACATCGCTAATGGTTCGATGAGCTTCCGCCTCTTGCTGCGCAGATACGAAATAAATGGCCGACCGGTAAGAGGCGCCTAAGTCATTACCTTGGCGTAGTTTTGTGGTGGGGTCATGTATTTGGAAGAAAAATTCTAACAAGGTGCGATAGCTTGTCAGTTGTGGGTCAAAAGTGATCTCTATCCCTTCTGCATGGCTGCCGTGATTTTGGTAAGTGGCGTTGGCAACATCACCGCCGGTGTAACCTACTCGTGTTGAAATAACCCCCGTCATGCTGCGGATCAGGTCTTGCATGCCCCAAAAACAGCCACCAGCAAGTATTGCGCGTTCAGTTGGCATTATAGCTCCTCAACTTGATTTAGGTACTCGCCATAGCCTCTGGCGACCATGTCGTCACGGGGTATAAACGTTAGCGATGCAGAGTTAATGCAGTAGCGTAAACCACCCTTGTCTGCTGGGCCGTCGGTAAACACGTGGCCTAGGTGGCTGTCGCCATAGGCAGACCGTACTTCGGTTCGGGTCATACCATGAGTGACATCATCAATTTCCAGTACATGGGCATTCACTATGGGTTTGGTGAAGCTGGGCCAACCGCAGCCTGATTCATACTTGTCGCCAGATGCGAACAGGGGTTCACCCGAAACCACATCTATATAGATGCCAGATTGTTTATTGCTTAAGTACTGGCCAGTGCCTGGGGCTTCTGTGCCATTTTCTTGCGTCACTCTGTATTGTTCACTGTTAAGTTTGGCGACGGCGTCGGCAGATTTAGTAAAGTTCATGTCGATGAAACCCTTCTTTTAAGAAATTGCGCTTGGTGTGCATTCTCCACGCCTTCTGCAGCGACTTCAAGTGCCAATCTTATTTTTACAAATAAGGTAGGTTGCCTTGTCGTCATGTGTTTGAAAATCTTCAATTTCTAGCTAGGGGCCACTTGATATAAGGGTTATCGGTGTTGATATAGGATGGGCCCCAGTGTACAATACCGCGCGCGCAAAATTCGTTAGTGTCATTTTAGGCGTCAGTTCCTGACACACCGCGTCCACTTAACTTCCCTGTTGCAGCTGACCTTCAGGCTAAACGAGCGTTGTTCTACAAGCACTTTTGACTTGTGCAACGTCTGGTATAAAAACATGAGCGAAAGCTTTGCAGATCTATTTGAAGAATCCATAATTGCTGTTGAAATGCGTCCTGGTGCTGTTGTTATGGGCACCGTGTTAGACATCGACGGCGACTGGGTAACAGTACACGCAGGCCTTAAGTCTGAAGCCATCATTCCTATTGAAGAGTTCTATAACGACGCTCGTGAAGTAGAAGTTAAGATTGGCGATCAAATTAAGGTGTCTCTTGAAAGTGTCGACGACGGCATTGGCGAGACTAAACTTTCACGTGAAAAGGCCAAACGTGCTGAAGCGTGGGATGTATTGCAAACTGCCTTTGACGAAGAAGCGACCATCACTGGCGTTATCAACGGCAAGGTTAAGGGTGGCTTTACTGTTGCCATCAACAATATTCAAGGTTTCTTACCTGGTTCATTGGTAGACGTTCGTCCAGTACGTGACGTTGATCACCTAGAAGGCCAAGAACTTGAATTTAAGCTTATCAAGCTTGATCAAAAGCGCAACAACGTGGTTGTTTCACGTCGTGCCGTAATGCAAGAAGCGAACAGCGCACAGCGTGACGAATTGTTGGCTAGCATTGAAGAAGGCATGGATGTTAAGGGTTACGTTAAGAACCTAACTAACTACGGCGCGTTCGTAGATTTAGGCGGCGTTGACGGCCTACTACACATTACAGACATGGCTTGGAAGCGCATTGCACACCCAAGCGACATGTTGAACCCAGGTGACGAAATCACTGTTCGTGTTATCAAGTTTGATAAGGACAGCGGTCGTTTATCTTTGGGCCTTAAGCAGCTTCAAGAAGATCCATGGGCGTCTATCAAGGCACGTTACCCGAACGGTCATCGTACACAAGCTACTGTAACTAACCTAACTGACTACGGTTGCTTTGCTTCTATTGAAGACGGCGTTGAAGGTTTGGTACACGTTTCTGAAATGTCTTGGACTAACAAGAACATCCATCCATCTAAGGTTGTTAACGTTGGCGACACTATGGAAGTGATGATCTTGGACGTAGACCAAGAGCGTCGTCGTATTTCTCTAGGCATCAAGCAATGTGTGGGCAACCCATGGGCTGAATTCGCTGAGAAGTATGCACCAGGTGACAAGGTTGTTGGTAACATTAAGACCATCACTGACTTTGGTATCTTCGTTGGCCTAGAAGGCGACTTAGACGGTTTGGTTCACATGTCTGATATTTCTTGGGAAGTAGAAGGCGAAGCAGCACTACGTGATTACAAGAAGGGCGACGAAGTTAGCGCCGTTATCTTGTCCGTAGACTCTGAGAAAGAGCGTATTTCTTTAGGCATTAAGCAGCAAGAAAGCGATCCATTCAGCGAGTACGTTGCAGCTAACGACCGTGGCACTATTGTTAACGGTACCGTTAAGTCTGTTGAAGCTAAGGAAGCTGTAATTGAGCTTGCTGACGGCATTGACGCAGTACTTAAGGCTTCTGAAATCAGCATTGATCGTATTGAAGATGCACGTAACGAACTTAAGGTTGGTGACAGTGTTGAAGCTAAGATCACAGCTGTTGATCGTCGTAACCGTTTGATCAACTTGTCTATCAAGGCGAAAGACGTAGCAGACGAGAAGCAAGCTATGCGTGATGTTCGCGATGTAGAAGTGCCTACCGATGGTCCTACTACCATTGGCGACTTGATCAAAGCACAGATGGGCAAGCAATAAGCTGCTAAATCTGTACCTTTGTAAGGTCCAATGAAGGGGAGTGCTTAGGCACTCCCTTTTACGTTCTGTACCCTGTACAGTAGTTACCTTGGCGCTCATGCTAACGGTGACGTGTTTATGTATACGAAGATTTTGTTATGAGTAATGCTCCCATTGATAATTTTTGGCGCTTAGTAAGCGACAACGCAGACCAATTGCTTAGTTTGGTGAATCAAGAGTCTGAGTTAGCTCAGGAATTACTGATGGAAGTGCAAGATCAGCTGTGTGACATAGACCCACATTTGACGGTTTTTTGTGCCCGTAATGACGATGGAACTGGTATTGAACTTGTGTTTGGTTGTGATGGCTACAGTCAGAGTATTGATACGGTTTTGTTTTTAGTGGCGGCTGCGCCTTCTTTTGAGCATATTAAAGTATTAGCCTTTAACCCGCGAGTCGATCAGATTCCTGAAGCCATAGAAATTGGCGATGCTGTTTTGGAATTGGACGAGTTGTTTTTTGGTTTGCGTAATATAGGCCAAGAATTACATTTAGACCTCTATCTAGACGAACTCCCGTTGATGGATGATGCGCCTCAAACCGATGCTGCATTAATGTTTTTAGATGCTATTGTGGGCGAGTATGATCTCATGACTCGAATACACAGTGTGAATTGGTTAGATTTGCCAGAAGATCCACTAGATCATGGCCTCAGACCTTTGATAGAGTTGCGTCAGCAGTTTGATTTATTACGCCCCAAGCGCCCTGTTTTGGGTGTGGCTCTGCACTAGCAGATATTTAACCCCTTCCTTTTTATCTCCTCGTTCTTTTGTCATCCTATTGTGCAAAGGACTGTTTAATTTTGTTACCATAGTGGTCCTTCTTGCTGATTTGGAACGACGACCATGGAACCCATCTATATTTTCACATTGACTGGTGCTTTTGCTATGGGAGCGGCCTTGAGTGCCCGCCAAGTAAGTCATGATATTATTGACCAAGCTAAGCTTAATAATGCGGATGCCCAGATACCAGAAGTTACCGTGCCCGCACGTTATTTGTTTGCAGGCAACCTCGCCGCAGTAGCGCTCATTGTAAGTCTTGTTTATGGTGGGCAAAATTTTGCCTGGTGGATTCCGGTCAGTTCTTTAGTGGTTAGCTTTCCAGCTATTTACTATATCTTTCTGCGTCGTATTCTTAAAGCCACAGTAGGTAGCTTGGTGTACGCGGGCTTGGCCTTGATTGGGATGATCCCAATGATCCAGCAGTGGGTAGCTTAAAGCGATGCTAGATTATATGGTTTGGGTTTTTGCTGGGGTCATGACCTTGGCAACTATTTATTTTGCTCGGACAAAAGCCAATACCACGCCCAACACACTTGATGCTGAAGCCGCTCAAGAGATGTTAGATCAGCAGGTGGAGTTAGCTCAGGTGCAAGTCAAATATGAACAAGCACAAAACCAGTGTGAGCAGCTGCATGAACAGTTGCAAGAAACGCAGCAGCAGTTAGTACAAGTGCAACAAGAACTCAACCAAGCTGCTATTACTCACGCTGCATTGGGTTCACAGCTAAGCGCCAAGCTAGAGGCTCAACAAGCGGCCTACCAGGTGCAAATGCAGCAGCATGAGCAAAGTAAAGAAGGCTTTGATACCTACCTCAAACAATTCGCAGAGGCGTCGTTGCGCCAACAAAGCACCCAATTAGCAAGCCAAAACCAAGACCAACTTGGGCATTTACTTAACCCACTTAAACAACAAATAGGTGATTTTCGTAAAAAAGTGGACGACGTTTATGACAAAGACGCCCGAGACCGTGCTGGCTTAACTCAACAAATTAATAGTTTGGTTGAGCTAAATAATCAATTAAGCAGCGACGCCATTAACCTCACTAAAGCACTTAAAGGTGACAATAAAGCCCAAGGTAACTGGGGTGAAATGGTGTTAGAGCAGGTGCTAGAACAATCGGGTTTGCGTAAGGGCCACGAATACCATAGCCAAGTGAATTTAACTCAAACAGATGGCAAGCGATTGCAGCCAGACGTTGTTATTCACATGCCAGAAAACAAAGATGTTGTTGTCGATTCTAAGGTTACTTTGGTTGCTTACGAAAGGTACCAAAGCGCAGAGTCCGAGTCCGACCGGCAAGCTGCGTTGTTAGAACATTTAGCCTCGGTTAAAGGCCATGTAAAAGGTTTAAGTGGTAAGTCTTACGAGAGTGCAGAAGGCGTCACTAGTCTAGACTACGTGTTGTTATTTATCCCCATAGAGTCGGCTTATATGTTGGCGCTTCAGGCTGATCCTGACCTGTTTGTGAGTGCCATGAAAAGCAATATCATGCTGGTGAGTCCCGCGACTTTATTGATGGTGTTGCGCACTATTCACAATATTTGGCGCTACGAACATCAAAGCCAAAATGCTAAAGAAATATCGCGACAAGCAGAAGAAATGCACAAGAAATTGGTGGATTTTGTAACCGCTATGGATGGCGTCGGCAACCATTTAGTACGTGCGCAAGATGCTTATGATACGGCCCATAAACGTTTATCTGCCGGCAAGGGCAATTTGATAACGCGAGCTCAAAATATAGTAAAACTAGGTGGCATTAAACCCAAAAAGGCTTTACCAGACGCGCTGATAGAACGGGCTCTTGAAGAGGATGGCAACCATGAGCCTTGATGTTGGTGCGCGCCTTAAAGGGGTGCGTAAAAAGCGCGCCTTGTCCCAGCGCGAGCTTGCAAAGCGGGCGGGTGTAACCAATAGTACTATTTCTCTGATCGAGCAAAACCGCGTGAGTCCGTCGGTTAGTTCGTTAAAAAAAGTGCTTGATGGCGTGCCTATGTCACTGCAGGCATTTTTTGCGGAAGAAGTGCCGGTTCAGCAGCAAGTGTTTTACAAACACAGCGAGTTACCCGATATGGGTTCTGGCAAAATTGCCATGCGGCTAGTGGGATACAACCATGATCCGCGTAACTTGTCGTTACTCCATGAAACCTATCCACCGGGGGCTGACACGGGGCAAGACATGTTACTTCATGAAGGTGAAGAGGCTGGCATCATTATCAGTGGCCAGTTAGAAGTTACAGTAGCAGATCAAGTTGAACTGCTAGGGCCTGGTGATGGGTATTACTTCTTAAGCTCTCAGCCACACCGTTTCCGTAATATTGGTGATGTGGCTTGTGTGCTAGTCAGTGCTAATAACCCAGCCACAGTGTAATAATAGATATAAGGCTAGCGATGAGAAAGATTCAGCTTCTGGGAACAGTGGGTTGTCACTTGTGTGATATTGCTCAGGATTTGGTGGCGAAAACGTTAGACTTAACTCAGATAGAAGTGGAGCTAGTCGATATAGCAACTACCGATGAACTGGTTGAACAGTATGGCACTAGTATTCCTGTTTTACTTTGTTTGAGCAGTGGTAATAAGCTCTTTTGGCCCTTTAATGCAGAAGCCTTACTCGATTTTTAAGCCAAAAAAATCAGTGACAGTTGATTCGGTTTCTATCGCGAGACTAGCGGTGCTTTGGCCGCGACATTGGGCTACCTTCTGCAAAATATGGGGTAGGTAGGCGGGTTCGTTACGGCTCGATTTAGGTTTCGGGCGCATATCACGAGGCAGTAAGTAGGGTGCATCCGTTTCTAGCATCAATCTGTCATTAGGTATCAGCTTTACAGCCTCTTGTAGGTGTTGGCCCCGCCGTTCATCACAAATCCATCCCGTAATACCGATGTGTAAATCAAGTTTCAATACTTGTTTTAGAAAGGTTTGCGAGCCAGTAAAGCAATGTAATACCGCTTTGTTAAGGCCAGAGCGGTAATGGTTGAGTAATTCTAAAAAGGCGTCGTCTGCGTCCCGCGCGTGTAAAAACATGGGCAACTGTAGTTCGGTGGCGGCTTGTAAGTGTTTTTCAAAGCTGTCGAGTTGTTGTGTGGGACTAGAGAAATTGCGATTAAAGTCCAGCCCCGTTTCACCTATGGCGACAACCTTAGGGTGGTGCCATAACTGACGTAGTGCCGGCCAGGTCATGTCGGTATTTTCGCTAGCGTCGTGGGGATGAATGCCTGCGGTAGCATAGCGTAGAGTGCTAAGGGATGAATTTAAACACAGGTCTAGTGCAGCTTGACTGGTTTGCAGGCTAGTGCCAGTAATGATATGGCGGTGAACGCCAGCGTGTTTTGCACGTTCTAAGACGTCGGTTAAGTCATGGTCGAAGCGGTTATTGGTTAAATTAGCACCAATGTCGGTGATATTAGAATAACTCAACGTCGTCGGCTTCTATCGCTTCTGTCTCGTTTGGTGTCATCTAATAAGTCCGTGTGTCTCATTATGGTTAATAAATTAAGGGCTATAACTGTATTAACTCTATTATCGACTGATTGAATCGCTAGTTGCAACTTTAATACGCATGCTTTTGTGTCGTTTTGTAACCTTTCATTACGATACGCGGTATAATTACCTGAAATCTAACACCTTAAAATCGCTCATTTTATTGTGACACCGGCGAACCATTCCCTTTTAGGCCCTTTAATGAATCTACTGCGTTTACAACAAGTTCACTTAGCATTTGGCGATGTGGCAATACTCGACGATGTTAACTTACAAATTGATGCGGGAGACAGGGTTTGTCTTATTGGCCGCAACGGCGCCGGTAAATCTAGCCTTATTAAACTTTTGGTCGGTGAAAATCTTCCCGATAGCGGCAATGTTTGGCACAGCCCAGCCTGTAAAATTGGTTACTTACAACAAGATTTACCAGACCGTGAAGATTTGTGCGTCAACGAATTGGTGGCCATGGGCATGGGTGAGGTATACGACATTCGTAAGCGTCACGATGAAATCGCCATGGGTGACTTAGACGATAAAGCCATGAAAGAGCTTGAGGTTGTTAGTCACCGCATTGAAGAGCTTGACGGCTGGCAGATGGAAACTAAGGTGGAGCGCATTCTTACGCGTCTTCAATTGGACGGTACGCAGGTGCTTAGCCAGTTGTCTGGTGGTTGGCGTAGGCGTGTGGCCTTAGCACGAGCATTGGTATCTGAACCTACATTGTTGCTATTAGACGAGCCTACCAACCACTTGGATATTCTGGCTATTGAGTGGCTAGAAAAACAGCTGTTGGACTACAACGGGGCTATTATTTTTATTACCCATGACCGTAGTTTCTTACAGGTGCTTGCCAACAAAATTATCGAACTAGACCGGGGCAGCCTCAATTCGTTCCCTGGTAGTTATGACAAGTTTTTAGAATACCGCGAACAACAACTTAAAGACGAAGAGCGCCATAACGCCTTATTTGACAAAAAGTTGGCCCAAGAGGAAGTTTGGATTCGTCAAGGAATCAAAGCCCGACGCACCCGTAACGAAGGTCGAGTGAGAGCTTTGGAATCATTACGCAAAGAGCGTGGAGATAGGCGAGAGCGCCAGGGCAACGTTAAAATGCAGCACGCTCAAGCGGCCAAATCTGGCAAGCTCGTCTGTGAGTTGGAAAACGTGAGCCACGGCTATGGTGATCAACATTTGATCAAAAACTTTGACCTGACTTTACTTAAGCATGACCGCATCGGTTTGGTTGGCGCTAACGGTGTAGGCAAGTCTACATTGCTAAAGATTTTGTTAGGAGATTTAATTCCCAATTCCGGTCGAGTTCAACAAGGTACTAAGCTACAAGTGGCTTACTTTGACCAGTTGCGTGACCAGTTAGACCTTACTAAAACAGTGATGGATAACCTAGCTGAAGGTCGCGAAAGCATCGATATCAATGGTAAAGAGCGCCATGTGATGAGTTATTTAGGTGACTTTTTGTTCTCGCCTAAGCGAGTGCGCAGCCCTGTGAGCAGTTTGTCTGGTGGTGAGCGTAACCGGTTATTATTGGCGCGTTTATTTAGTAAGCCATCTAACATGTTGGTACTCGACGAGCCTACCAACGATTTGGATATTGAAACCTTAGAGTTGTTGGAAGAAATGTTGGCCAACTACCCTGGTACCGTATTATTGGTAAGTCACGACCGTGCTTTCTTAGACCGCGTGGTTACCTCATGCTTGGTGTTTGATGGTCAAGGCCACATCACTGATTCTGTGGGTGGATACACCGATTGGGTTAGGCGCGGCGGTAAGCTGAAAGCGCCTACCGTGCAGGGCCATAGTAAACCAACGGGTATGGCCGCCACGCCACTTAAGGCTAAAGAGAAAGCTAAACCAGCTGTTAAATTAAGCTATAAGCTGCAGCGCGAGCTAGACTTGTTGCCTGCACAAGTCGAGGGCTTAGAGGCTGAGATAGCAGCTGTACAGGCCGAAATGGGTGCAGCCGACTTCTATAGCAAAGATTCAGCCTTTGTGAGTAGTCGTCTCGCTTATCTTGAGGCGCAAGAAGGCGAGCTAGAGAAAACCATGGAGCGTTGGCTAGAAATAGAAACCTTACAAGAAGGTTAGTCAGCCTAAGTAAAGTTAGCCGGAGAAAAGACATGGATACAAAGTGGATTATTGTGGTGCTTGTGTGCCTGTCTCTGATTGGCTCTGTGGCATGGGTTATGCCTACACCTGTGCAACGGGCGCAAGCTAAAATACGCCAGCTAGCCATGGCTAAAGGCTTACAAATAAAAGTGGGTATGCTTCAGGGTCCTAGGGAGCAGGGGGAAATCGCGCCCGAAAGCCATCTCGCAACAAGTTATGGTTTGCCAAGGCCCAAAAATCAGCATCGCGCTGGTGGTATGGCAGCCTTAAAGAAGGCGACCTGGGAAATATTTAGAGCCGGTGGCCTTAATACTAAAGGTTTGCCCGACACTTGGTGTTGGAATCGTGGCGAAGGCGCTCTGTCTCAGGCCCAGCTTGAGCAACTGGTTCCTTTGCTTGCTCAACTGCCAAAGGATGTCTATGCGCTAAGCATTACGCCCATTGCGGCCCAAGTCTATTGGCACGAAAAGGCCACTCCAGAAGAGCTCGATGATCTTGAGCAAGTCCTACAAAAGCTCGTATCAGGTAGTTTCTAACACCTTCTTGTTGTACTACCTAGATCGTAATGTGTCTGTTGAGTCATGGTTGACTTTGAACCTAGCTGGTTTAAAGTGCTATCACTGTTTTCAAACAAGTGTATGAATTCTGTTTTTATGAGTTCGTATGCCCGTTAAATCCACCCAAGGAGTCCATGCATGATCTATGCAGGTAACGCCATTCAGGTCGAGATGCACGACCATCAGTTAGCCAAGCTAACTTTCGACCTTAAAGACCAATCCGTCAACAAGCTCAACGCTGATACATTGATTGAACTGCAGCAAGCGATCGCTGCCATTGCTGCGGCACCAGACGTAAAGGGCTTAATGCTATCAAGCGCAAAACCAGCGTTTATTGTTGGTGCAGACATTACCGAATTTTTATCTTTCTTCGGTACCGATGAACAGGTATTGATCGACGCTAATATGCAGGTTAACGAAACCTTTAGCGCACTAGAAGATCTACTAATGCCCACCGTGTCGTTAATTAACGGCTTGGCCTTAGGTGGTGGTTTTGAAGTGTGTTTAAGCACTGATTACCGCATCATGACGCCAGACGCGAAGGTTGGATTGCCAGAAGTTAAGTTAGGTATTTTCCCTGGTTGGGGTGGTACGGTTCGTTTGCCACGCCTTATTGGTTTAGATAATGCCGTTGAATGGATTTGTGGAGCAGGTGAGAAAAAATCTGCTGCAGCGCTTAAAGACGGCGCAGTAGATGCCGTGGTTGAACATGACGATTTGCTAGAGGCAGGTGTTCATTTGTTAAACCAGTGTATCGCTGGCGACTTGGACTACAAGACCAAACGAGCCGCAAAAATTGCTAAGTTAGCCCTAGGCCCCATGGAACAAATGATGGCCTTTGAAACCTCAAAAGGGTTTGTGGCAGGCAAAGCAGGACCTCATTATCCAAGCCCAGTTGCGGCCATTAAAACCATGCAAAAACATGCGGGAATGGCGCGCGACAAAGCCTTGGCAGTTGAAGCAAAAGGGTTTGCAAAAATGGCGCAAACGCCAGTTGCGGCTAATTTGGTAGGCATTTTTCTAGCTGACCAATATTTAAAACGTACGGTTAAAGCCATTGCGCCTAAGGCTACTAAAGTTGAACAAGCAGCTGTGTTAGGTGCGGGCATTATGGGCGGTGGTATAGCATACCAATCGGCTTATAAAGGCATCCCTATTGTTATGAAAGACATTGCTGAGCCTGCTATACAGTTAGGTTTGGACGAAGCGACCGGTATTTTAGAAAAGCGCGTGAGCCGGGGCCGCATGAAGCCTGCTCAAATGGCTAAGGTTTTGAACAATATTCGCCCAACGTTAAACTATGCCGACATCGGTAATGTGGATCTGGTCGTAGAAGCTGTTGTTGAAAACCCAAAGGTTAAGGGTATGGTATTGGCCGAAGTTGAAGGTCAGGTAAAAGATGGTGCAGTAATCACCTCTAACACGTCTACTATTTCTATTGACCTATTGGCCAAGAGTCTTAAAGACCCAAGTCGTTTTTGTGGCATGCATTTCTTTAACCCAGTACACAAAATGCCTTTGGTAGAAGTGATTCGGGGTAGTGAAACCAGTGAAGAAACCATTGCAACAACAGTCGCATACGCTAATGCCATGGGTAAAAAACCTATTGTAGTGAATGACTGCCCAGGTTTCTTTGTGAACCGCGTATTGTTCCCATATTTTGGTGGCTTTGGTATTTTGTTAGAGCAAGGTCAGGACTTTCGTCGTGTTGATAAAATCATGGAACGTTTTGGCTGGCCTATGGGCCCAGCCTACTTGCTAGATGTGGTAGGTTTAGATACCGCATTCCACGCCCAAGCAGTGATGGCAGAAGGTTTCCCTGAGCGTATGGCAGGTCAAGGTAGTGCAGCCGTAAGTTTGATGCACGCAGAACAGCGTTTTGGTCAAAAGAACAAACTCGGTTTTTATGCTTATGAAAAAGACAAAAAAGGCCGTTTACAAAAGCAGGTGGACGAGTCAATCGTGGCGAAGTTATCAGCGCTTTGTGCTAACCCTGCGGAAATGTCGGATGAGCAAATTATTGATCACCTAATGATTCCACTGTGCTTAGAAGTGGCGCGTTGTATTGAAGAAAATATTGTAGCCAGCCCTGCTGAAGCAGATTTGGCCCTGGTGTACGGTATTGGTTTCCCACCATTCTTAGGTGGAGCACTTAAATACATGGACACCATCGGTTTACAAAACTTCTGTGACAAAGCAGACGCTTTGGCTGCGGTGAGCCCGCTCTACTCGGTGCCCGCGCAAATGCGTTCTATGGCCGCTAAAGGCGAAACTTTTTACGGCAAGCTACAGCCAGCTAACTAATTCGGAGATTAACATGCAATTACAAGCTAATGATATTGTCATCGTAGATGGCGCTCGTTCTGCCATGGGCCGCTCCAGAGGCGGTGCGTTTAGAAATGTGCGTGCAGAAAACCTTTCTGCTGCTGTCATAGACGGTCTTTTTGCCCGTAACCCAGAACTTAATCCAGCTCACGTTGAAGACGTCATCTGGGGCTGTGTAAACCAAACCTTAGAACAAGGTATGAACGTGGCTCGAAACGCCTCTTTATTGAGTGTCATTCCCCATACGGTGGCCGCACAAACGGTTAACCGTTTGTGCGGTTCATCTATGGCTGCTCTACATACGGCTGCCCAAGCGATCGCTACCGATAACGGTGACTTTTTTGTAGTGGGTGGTGTAGAACACATGGGCCATGTGGCCATGACCCACGGTATTGATATTAACCCTGCAGGCAGCAAGCATGCAGCTAAAGCCTCTATGATGATGGGTTTAACAGCTGAGTTATTGGGTAAAATGCACGGCATTAGCCGTGAGATGCAAGACGAGTTTGCTGTGCGTTCGCACCGTTTGGCCCACGAAGCTGCCGAGAACGGCGATTTTGATCGTGAAATTATTGCTATTGAAGGCCATGATTCGCAAGGTCGTTTAATTAAAGTAAGCCGTGACGAAGTGATTCGTCCTGAGACTAACTTAGCGTCTTTATCGGGTTTGCGCCCTGTGTTTGACCCTAAAAATGGTACTGTAACAGCGGCAACTTCTTCTGCCATTTCTGATGGTGCGTCTGCCATGTTAGTGATGTCTGGCGCTAAAGCCATGGCCCTTGGGCTTAAGCCCCTAGCGCGTATTAAGTCTATGGCTGTTGCCGGTTGTGATCCATCTATTATGGGTTATGGTCCAG
>Ga0209035_10000333_pt1 | contig 18591 bp, 15 predicted proteins | sample MarorgKNORR_S2LV_6_FD_188220 | JGI IMG/M metagenome (GOLD analysis project Ga0209035, IMG submission 188220) | Marine microbial communities from the Southern Atlantic Ocean, analyzing organic carbon cycling - AAIW_A/KNORR_S2/LV (SPAdes) (version 2) | ecosystem: Environmental > Aquatic > Marine... | reverse complement strand
TGACGTAAAAGCTCAAATTAAGGCCTTTACCTCAGAAGAAACTGAGCATACTTCAGCTAAAAAAATGATCAAAAAAGAAGTTCACGAAGCACACAAAAAGTAAACGTTTATCGTTTTATAACATTACAAAAGAGGTTATCTAAAAAGGTAACCTCTTTTATTTTACAAAGAAATCAACTCAAACCTAAATTGATCTCCTGTTGTTTTTTGCGCTAGCATGTCAATGGCAGCATTCGTCAATTGCAATACTCTTGGATAGCCTCCTGTTACTTGACAATCTCGCATCAACACAATTAATTCCCCAGAAGGAGTTAACTGTACCGTTCCTGGTAAAACTGCCGATGTCAACATAGAAGACAAGTTGTTTTTTATGGACTCTTCCAATCGATATCCCATTCTGCTATGGTCTTTTGAAATGGTAAATAGTGTTTTTTGAATGGTGTTTTTTTGAGATTCAGACAACAAATGATATTCTGGACCTTCATAACAACACAGTTTTTTTGAACTAAAATGAGCTTTATTTACTTTTACAGAGGCAAATGTTTTAGAGACTATTTTCGTCAAATTTGCTACCTGTAGTTGATCTCCTTTTTTTAGAAGCATCTCTTTTGTAACTCCTTTGTAAAAGCTTCTGCTTTCCAACACCTTCTCTGATGTAAAGCCATCTTTTACTGCTACATATGTTCGCACCCCGTACTGTTGCTTTCCAAAAGACAACACCGTTCCTTTTTCAACATATAGTGGCATGTTTAAAGCAACGCTAACATCATCAATTCTGGGTGAAAAATCGGCTCCAGTAATGCAAATAAGCTGCGGCTCTTCAAATAGAAATCGACAAGTACCAAAGGTTATTTCAAGCACAGCATCCTGTTTACTATTCGATAAGAGTTGATTGGCAAGTTGAGCAGAATATCCATCCATCACGCCAGAAACTGGAACTCCAATATGAGCAAAACCTACTCTCCCTAAGTCCTGAATTGTTGTGTAAAACCCTGCTGTAAGAACGCTAATCATTGCTGACGATTTTTTTTAAGTACATAGGTGTTTGCAAGCACTTGCTTTTCTATCATTTTATACTCGGAAAGCGAAACAGAGACAAATTGTATTGTATCGCCTGGGCTTGCAAAACAAGGTGTTTCTTTCTCGATGTCAAAAAATGAAATAGGTGTTTTTCCTATAATATTCCACCCTCCAGCACTTGTCGTTGGATAAATTCCTGTTTGAGAACCACCAATTCCAACAGCTCCTTTTGACACTTTTAACCTCGGAGTTGATTTCCTTTCCGTAACTAATTTTTCATCCAATCCTCCCAAATATAAAAATCCTGGTAAAAATCCGATAAAATAAACGGTATACGTTGAAGCAACATGTAATCGAATGATCTTATCAATAGGCAAGGTACTTTTGTCTGACATTTCTTGTAAATCAAGCCCAAACTCTTTCTCATAACACACCGGAACCTGCCAGTTAAAACTCAAGGTGTTTCGTTTAAAAAATGGGGTTGCATATATCGATTTCAATACTGCTATCTCCTGACAAACATCTTCTAGGTTGTCATTGTATTTTAGCGTCAATGAGCTGTAACCAATAATACTATCTGCAATTTTTTCTTGCTGAAAGGATTCAATAGCATTTTTAAAAGCAATAATATTGTTGCTTATTTTTAGGTCAATTCGAGAAGGCCATTCAATTAAAATCGCTTGCTCTCCAAAAGGTTTATATGTAAGATTATAACTCAATTAACGTACGTTGATGTTGTGTTTTTGCAATGACTTTACAAGGTTTTCTACCAATAAAATTGCTTGTGGATGATCTCCATGCACACAAAAAGTATGCGCTTTAATAGCGACTTCTAAACCAGATATTGTGGTTACTTTTTGATTTGTTACCATAGTATAAACATGCTTAAAAACAGCTGCTTCATCAGAAATCAAAGCATTTTTTTTACTTCGAGACACCAAACTTAAATCATCATTATAATTCCGATCCGCAAAAGCTTCGTAGATAACCTTTATATTATTTTGTAATGCAATTCTTTCAATAACAGAATTATAAGGAACATATAAAAACACTTCATCTGTGGTGTTTTTGATCGCTTTCACCAACACTTTTGCTGTTACTTCATCGATTGCAGAAAGATTGTACAAGGCGCCGTGTGCTTTTACATGATGCAGTTTCGCGTCTAAAATGGCTAGTCTTTCACACATCAAGTTCAATTGTTTTTCAATACTTTTCTGAAGAGCATCAGGAGACATCTCTAGTATTTTTCTGCCAAAATTGGTAGTATCTGGAAAAGAAGGATGTGCTCCAATTTTTACAGCATATTGTTGTGCCAATTGTATGGTTGTATCAATAATATCAATAGTTCCTGCATGTCCACCACAAGCAATATTACAAGAAGATATGTGAGGCATTAACGCTGCCTCATTTTCCATTCCTTCACCTACATCACAATTAATATCTACAACAATCATTAGATAAGATTAACTACTTTTAAAATACTTTTCAATCCCAAAAATAGAGTTGCAAGTACAATAACAATTCCTATTACATTTTGAAACTTGGTGTTTACAAAAGTTCCCAACAATGCTTTTTTATTCATAATCCATAATAAAAACCCAGCAACAACAGGGAGTAAAATTCCGTTAGCAACTTGGGCAAACTTGATAATTTCTATCGGTTTTATTCCAACTGAAGAAAACCCAACGCCTAAAAACAAGATCACCATCCACACCATTCTAAACCGTTTTGATTTCAATCCGCCTTCCCATCCCAAACAACCTTTTGCTACATAAGCTGCAGCCAATGGCGCTGTTATGGCAGATGTGATTCCAGCAGCAAACAAGCCCAATCCTAAAAAATAGGTAGAAAAATTTCCGTACAATGGCGCCAAGCTTTTTGCCAAATCTGCAGCGTTTGCAATCTCTTTTGAGGGTATTGCAGCCGCCGATATGATAATTGCCATAGACACCAAGCCTCCAAGTCCAATAGCAATGATGGTATCTTTTCTGGCGTGTTTTAAATCTGTTTTGGTTTTCCACTTCTCTTTGACCAAAGCTGCATGCAAAAATAAATTATAAGGCACCACAGTTGTTCCGATCAAGCCAACAATCATCAAAACACTCTTTTCAGGAAATTTAGGAACAAACATCCCTTTTAGGATTTCCAGTACATCTGGCTTGGTTAAAAAAGCAGTCACTAAAAATGAAATACTCATCAGTATCACCAAGGTAATCAACACTTTTTCTAAAAATTTATAACTTCCAATATACAGCAATACAAAAGCAATCACACCAATAAGAAGGCTCATCATATGAATTGAAAACGAACCAATTTCTACAGTGACATCACCAAAAACAGTTTCCAATCCCAACATCCCTCCACTGATATTTCCTGCTTCATACGAAGCATTACCCACCACAATTGCAGATAATATAAGCAGCGTTACAAGCTGTTTGACAAAAGGATGTTTAATTTCACTTCGGATAACTTCTGACAATCCTTTTTGAGAAATAATTCCCAACCGAGCCGCCATTTCTTGTAATACAATCGTTGCAATAATAGAAAGCAGCATTGCCCACAATAAATTCAATCCAAAATTAACACCTGCTAGTGTACAAATTGTCACGGTTCCAGGGCCAATAAATGCTGCTGACACTAATGCTCCAGGTCCAATATTTTGAAACCATTTCTTCATCATTTTTTCGAAGTGTTTAATGTATAAATGTAGAAAAAAGATTCCATAAAAAAAACATTCCTTCTGAGAGCTCTCAGAAGGAATGCTTTTTTTATATACGAACTAGTAGCTGACCTACACTAAAGGTCCACCCGCTAATATTTCTTCATTGGCATATTCTTCAAATTTCTTAAAGTTAGCTTTGAATGAATCTGCTAATTTTTGTGCTGTTTTATAATATCCTTCATCATTGTTCCATGATTTTCTAGGGCTCAGCACTTCTGTTGGCACATTCGGACATGTTCTTGGCTGTGCCAATCCGAAAACAGAATGCACATGGTAATTGTCTTTGTTTGCAGCCTCTAAGCTTCCATCCATTGCAGCAGTAATCATTGCTCTTGTGTACTTCAACTTCATTCTACTTCCAATTCCGTAAGGACCTCCTGTCCAACCTGTATTCACCAACCAAACGGTTACTCCTGCAGCTTGCATTTTTGCACTCAACATTTCTGCATAACGCGTTGGATGTAATGGCATAAAAGGCGCTCCGAAACAAGCAGAAAAACTTGGCATTGGCTCCGTAACTCCTGCTTCTGTACCTGCTACTTTTGCAGTATATCCAGAAATAAAATGGTAGGCAGCTTGTCCTGGTGTCAATTTTGAAATTGGAGGCAATACTCCAAAAGCATCTGCTGTTAAGAAAAATATATTCTTTGGGTTTTTTCCAATCGATCCTTCTTGAATATTATCGATATGGTAAATAGGATAACTTACTCGTGTATTTTGTGTGATCGAAACATCTTCAAAATCAACTTCTCCATTTTCTTTAAAAATCACGTTTTCAAGAATGGCTCCTTTTTTAATGGCGTGAAAAATATCTGGCTCTTTCTCTTCTGTTAAGTCAATTACTTTTGCATAACAACCACCTTCAAAATTAAAAACGGTATTGTCATTTGTCCAACCGTGCTCATCATCTCCAATTAGTTTTCTTGCTGGATCTGCAGATAAGGTTGTTTTTCCTGTTCCAGACAATCCGAAGAAAATAGCTGTATCTCCATCTTTACCAACATTTGCAGAGCAATGCATTGGCAAGGTGTCTTTATCTACCGGTAAGATAAAATTCAGTGCAGAAAAAATTCCTTTTTTAATTTCTCCTGTATATCCTGTCCCTCCAATAAGTGCAATTTTTTTAGAAAAATTTAAAATCGCAAAATTATGTTGACGTGTTCCATCAACTGCAGCATCTGCCATAAAACCTGGCGCATTGATTACTGTCCATTCTGGAGAAAACGATTTCAACTCCTCGTTTGTCGGGCGTAAAAACATGTTATGTGCAAACATATTACTCCATGCGTGTTCATTTACAACTCTAATATTTAGTTTGTAATTCTCATCTGCACACACATAACTATCTCTAACAAAAATTTCTTTGTTTGATAAATAGTCGGTTACTTTTTTATATAGTTTGTCAAATTTTTCTGAATCAAAAGGTAAGTTGATTTTTCCCCACCAAACTTCATCTTCTGTAATCGCATCTTTTACAATAAAACGATCCATCGGAGAGCGTCCTGTAAATTCTCCTGTGTTAATTGCTAAAGCTCCAGAACTTGCTTCAACTCCTTGTCCTTTTTCAATGGTAATAGCATGCAATTCATCTGACGTTAAATTGTATCGTACGGTTGCATTTGAAATTCCTAAACTGTCTAACGAAATCGATTTCGAATCAATATGTAGCATTTTTTATTTTTTAGTTATGTTGTTTTAGTTGTCTTCAAATAATAGGGCAAAAATACTGTTTATTTTTACAATGCTTTGCTCTAATTATTTTTTTATTAACTATTTATTGTTGATTTCTTTTTCGCAAAAGACCAGCTCATCGCACCCCATCCTAGTATTAAAAACAAACCGCCTAACGGAGTTATAAACCAGATGCTTTTGGCAGTAACCATTGTCAGTTGAATTACATAAATAGATCCTGAAAAGAGTACAATTCCTATAAAAAACAAGATGCTTATGGAGTTTTTAGTTCTGGCAGAAAAACCTTGATACGTGTGCACAAACAGTAAAACCAATACGTGGTACATTTGATAGCGAACTGCTGTTTCAAAACTATTCAAACCGTCTACAGATAATTTATTTTTTAATGCATGTGCGCCAAAAGCACCTAGAGCAACAGCTAAGATTCCTAATACTGAGGTGATTGTTAAATTTTTATGCATTTTTTTGATTTTTGTTTTATTTTAATTTTTTTCTAATGAATTGTGTATTTTAGCTTCGTCATTTTAGTCTGACGTAACACTGAGGCAAAAGTAATAAAACCAATACAAAATTCACAAATGCGAAACATATTAATCATCGGAGCCGGAAGATCAAGTTCTTCACTTATCAAGTACTTACTAGAAAAATCATCTGATGAAAATCTACACCTTATTATAGGCGACCTTTCTTTAGAAAACGCAAAGAAAATTATTGGAAATCACCCCAATGCAAGTGCTATTTCTTTAGACATTATGAATACAACACAGCGGGCTGAAGCTATTAAAAACTCCGACATTGTTATTTCTATGTTGCCTGCACATTTTCATATTGAAGCAGCGAAAGACTGTATCGCCTTCGGAAAACACATGGTTACCGCATCGTATATTTCTTCCGAAATGCAAGCTTTAGATGCCGAAGCAAAAGAAAAAGGACTGGTCTTTATGAATGAAATTGGTTTAGATCCTGGGATTGACCACATGAGTGCCATGCAAGTGATTGACAAGATAAAAGATAGCGGTGCAAAGATGCTCTTATTCGAATCTTTTTGTGGCGGATTGGTGGCTCCCGAAAGCGATACTAATTTATGGAATTATAAATTTACTTGGAACCCTAGAAATGTTGTTTTAGCAGGTCAAGGAGGTGCTGCAATGTTTATTCAAGAAGGAACTTATAAATACATTCCCTATCATAAATTATTTAGACGAACAGAATTTTTACAAATCAATGGAAGCGGAAAATTTGAAGCCTATGCAAACCGAGACTCCTTAAAATACAGAAATATTTATGGTTTGGAAAATATTTCAACCATGTATCGAGGAACGATTCGAAAAGTCGGTTTTTCTAGAGCCTGGAATATTTTTGTGCAATTAGGCATGACTGACGACTCGTATACTATCGAAAACTCTGAAGACTTGAGTTACCGCGATTTCACCAACTTATTTCTTGCGTATAGCCCTACAGATTCTGTTGCTTTAAAAATGCGTTCATATTTAAAAATCGACCAAGACGATGTGATGTGGGAGAAATTATTAGAATTAGATCTCTTTAGTACCACTAAAAAAATAGGACTTCAAAAAGCAACCCCTGCACAAGCCTTGCAAAAAATACTTTCTGAGCAATGGACCTTAGAAAAAGAAGACAAAGATATGATTGTAATGCATCATAAATTTGGCTATGAATCTAATGGTGAAAAACACCAATTAGAAAGCAGCATGATGATCAAAGGAGATGACCAAACGTATACTGCAATGGCAAAAACTGTTGGGTTACCTGTTGCAATGGCAGCATTAAAAATACTAAACAAAGAAATTGTAAGTCCCGGAGTTCAGTTGCCAATTCGAAAAGAAGTCTATGAACCGATCTTAAAAGAATTGGAAGCCTACGGAATTATATTTACAGAAAAAGAAGTTCCGTATTTAGGCTACAATCCAGAAAATGTACGCGGGTAACTTACATTTTTAAATAAAACTCTTTTGTTAAATCGATATATTCTTGCGTGTATTCATGTCGGGTAATTTCTATAGTCAACTCTTCTTGTATCAACTCTTTTTCTTGAAAAGAAAACTCCAGTAAACTGCGTTTTACTTCAGAAGTTGGCGTGCCTTTCACCTTACAAACTCTATTTAAAAACAAGTTGTTCTCCAACGCCAACGCTACAAAACCTGATTGCTCTTTAAACGGAATGATTACAGAAAACATTCCTTTATCAGCAAGCAACTTAGAAACACCTAAGATGAGCTCTTTAAAAGAAAGTGAGGACGTAAATCGCGCATTATTTCTTGCCCTATTTTTTGTTTCAAAATCGTCAGAATAAAATGGAGGATTGCTAACAATAAGATCGTACTTTTCATTTTCTTCTTTCATTTCTTGAGTGAAATCTTTAAAAGAAGCATGGTAACAAAATAAACGATCACTCCAATCACTCAATTCAAAATTGGCTACAGATTGTTCGTGGGCGGCATCGTTAATTTCAACAGCATCAATGGTCATTGCATCAGAACGTTGTGCCAACATCAAAGAAATAACACCTGTTCCTGAGCCGATATCTAAAAGTGTATCTGGAAAATTAGCTACAGAACACCAAGCGCCCAACAAGACAGCATCCGTACCAATTTTCATGGCGGTCTTCTCTTGATGAACAGCAAATTCTTTGAATTGAAATGGTGTTGATTTGATAATTTTTAGTTTTTGTGAAGTTATTTTTTAAGTATTGAAGATCTTTTCTTAGCTTTCAAAGCTACAATTTGTTCTGCAATACTGCACTCATTTTATCTTTTTTGGTGTGTATCCCAAAAGGTCTCGTGAGGCAAACATAAAAACAAATTGTCACCCTGAACTTGTTTCAGGGTCTCACAAGCTTTTGTGCCCTTGAGGGATTCACTTCGTGCATCCCAAAAATGGCTCGTGGAGCAAGCATGAAAACCTGACAAGCTGCGCTTGCTGCTTTTTTTTATCTCAGAAAACACTTAAAAGCAAACTTTTGTGCCCTTGAGGGATTCACTTCGTGCATCCCAAAAAGGTCTCGTGGAGCAAGCATGAAAACCTAACAAGCTCTGCTTGCTGCTTTTTTTATTTCAAAAAACACCTAAAAGCAAGCTTTTGTGTTTTCTGAAATAAAAAAACCTTTGACATTTGTCAAAGGTTTTCTTTTGCAGAGAGGAAGGGATTCGAACCCTCGATACGTTGCCGTATACACGCTTTCCAAGCGTGCGCCATCGACCACTCGGCCACCTCTCTAAGTATTCAAATACATTTCTATCAACCCCGCTGGGGTTTCTACTTCAACAATTTGACGTTCTCTATCTACTTTTTTAATAAATTGATCAATCATCGGAATAAAAACATCTTTGTCTCCATTCTTAATCTCAAACAATGGCTGTGCAGTTTTATCATTGATTCCATGAATAACACCCACTTCTCCATAATTCACATCTACCGCTTTGAAACCAATAACTTCATGAAAATAAAATTTATCTCCTGATAATTTTGGCAACAAATCCAACGACAAATACACATCAGACTTTAAAATACTATCCGCATCAGCTTCTGAAACGATTCCTTCAAATTGAACTCGCAATTGATTTCCTTTTTGAAGCAAACTTTTTTCAATAAAAAATGGAATCAAGTTATTGCCTAAATCGACAAAAATTGATTCCATTTCTTGATACAATTCGGGTTCATCTGTATCTAATTTGATAACAACCTCACCCTTAAAACTATGTTTTCTAACGATCTTGCCTAAATAAAAACAATCTTCTTTACGCATCTCGTTAGTCCTTGAATTACTCTGCAGATTTCTCTTCAGTAGCTTCTTCTGTTTTAGTTTCTTCTGTTGCAGCTTCTTCAGTTGCTTCCTCAACCACTTCTTCAGTAGTCGCTTCTGCAGCTTCTTTTTCTGCTACGGCAGCAGCCTCAACAGCTTTTGCTTCTGCAATTAATGCAGCTTCAGCTTCTTTTACAGCATTGACACGAGCTTCGTTTACCGCTTTTTCAGCTTCTAACGCTTTTGCTTTCACATCTGCTTGAGATTTTGCTAAACCATCTTCTTTTGCAGTTACTTTTCCTGATTTTTCATCCAACCAAGCAGTAAATTTTGCTGCTGCTTGCTCTTCTGTTAAAGCACCTTTTTTAACACCACCTGCTAAATGGTTTTTCAACATCACACCTTTGTAAGATAAAATTGCTCTCGCAGTATCTGTTGGTTGTGCTCCGTTTTGTAACCATGTTACAGTAACATCAATATCTAAATCGATAATAGCTGGGTTTACATTTGGATTGTACGTTCCTAATTTCTCTAAGAATTTACCATCTCTTTTTGCACGGGCATCGGCAGCAACGATCCAATAGAATGGCTTGCCTTTTTTACCGTGTCTTTGTAATCTGATCTTTACAGACATAATTGTTAAATTTTTAAGGTTCTCGACCTTGATTATTAATTAAGAGTGCAAATGTACAAAATCTTTTCTGATTAAAACCGGAACACTAACTAATTGTCAGCAGACTACAGCCATTCTTTTTACGCTTTATTTTGTTGATAAATCTACCCCAATTCACCCAAATTATTTGCGGAGTTTTACCTACTTTTAAGCCTCCTAATTTTTAGCAGAAAACAACACTTTTATGTACTTAATTTTTGATACCGAAACAACTGGACTGCCTAAAAGTTGGAATGCGCCAATTACCGATACGGGCAATTGGCCAAGATGCATCCAAATTGCATGGCAACTGCATGATGAATTAGGAAATGTTGTAGAACATAGCGACTTTCTAATTCAGCCAGACGGCTTTAACATTCCCTATGATGCAGAGCGAATTCACGGTATCTCTACAGAATTAGCACAAGAACAAGGAGTTTCGTTAGCAGAAGGTTTAAAATTATTCAACGAAGCCTTAGGAAAAACCAAGTTTATTGTTGGACAAAATGTGGGCTTTGATATCAATATTATGGGGTGTGAATTCCATCGATTGGGAATTGAAAACAACTTAACAAGACTTCCTCTATTAGACACCTGTACGGAGAAAACAGCGGCCATGTGTCAGATTACAGGTGGACGTTATGGGAAATTCAAGCTCCCTACATTGACCGAGTTGCATACGCATTTATTTGGAAGTGGTTTTGGAGATGCACATAATGCCACGGCAGATGTTGAAGCAACCACACGTTGTTTTTTGGAGTTGATTCGTTTGCGCGAATTCACCCAAGAACAATTGGATGCTGATGGTGACTATTTTCAAAATTTTTCAGAAAAAAATCCACAGCCAATTCAGGTTATTGGACTGAAACACATCAACCTAAAAAAGGAAAGCGAGAAGATTAGAAAGCGCTTCGAATCTAAAAAAGAGTCTGCAGATACCGTAATTTCGGATGTAAACACCGCGGCATTAAAAGACGTTCGCTTCGCGCATTTACACAATCATACACAGTTTTCTGTACTACAATCTACCATGCAAATTGGCAATTTGGTAAAGGCTGCTGCCAAAGACAATATGTCTGCAATTGCCTTAACAGATACGGCAAATATGATGGCTGCTTTTCATTTTGTAAAAGAAATTTTACTTCATAACAAGCATGCCGAAGCTGCCAATAAAGAAGCAGAAGAGAAAGGAGAAACGCCACAAGAAACAACCTTAAAACCCATTGTTGGATGCGAGTTTAATGTGTGCGAAAATCATACTGACAAAACAAAAAAAGACAACGGTTATCAGGTTGTCTTGTTGGCAAAAAACAAAAAAGGCTATCACAATTTGGCGAAAATGTCGTCCATTGCTTTTATTGATGGCTTTTATTATGTGCCAAGAATTGACCGAGAAGTGATCAAAAAATACAAAGAAGACATTCTTGTATTAACAGGAAATTTATATGGAGAAGTCCCTAGTAAAATTCTAAATGTTGGAGAAAAACAAGCCGAAGACGCCTTGCTTTGGTGGAAACAAGAATTTAAAGACGACCTCTACATCGAGTTGATGCGTCATGGGCAAGAAGATGAAAAAATAGCGAATGATACCTTATTGAAATTCGCAAAAAAACACAGCATCAAAACCATTGCTTCTAACAATACGTTTTACCTAAACAAAGAAGATGCGAATGCGCATGATATCTTATTGTGTGTAAAAGATGGCGAAAAACAAGCCACTCCAAAAGGCCGTGGCCGTGGATATCGCTATGGGTTGCCAAATGATGAATACTATTTCAAATCGTCTGAAGAGATGAAAAAATTATTCATCGACCTTCCAGAATCAATCACCAACATTCAAGAAATTGTTGATAAAATAGAAATTTTTTCACTGGCAAGAGATGTCTTATTACCTGCTTTTGATATTCCAGAAAAATTTCAAGATGCCAAAGATTTAGAAGACGACCAAAAACGTGGCGAGAACAATTATTTGAGTCACTTAGCCTATGAAGGCGCCAAAAAAAGATATCCAGAAATCACTGACGAAATTAAAGAACGGATTGATTTTGAATTGGAAGTCATTGAAAAAACTGGCTATCCCGGATACTTCTTAATTGTAGAAGATTTTATTAGAGAAGCTCGAAACATGGGCGTTTCTGTAGGGCCCGGACGTGGTTCTGCCGCAGGATCTGTGGTTGCCTATTGCTTGTGGATTACCAATTTAGACCCGATTAAATACGACTTACTTTTTGAGCGGTTCTTAAACCCTGAGCGTGTCTCCATGCCCGATATTGATATTGATTTTGACGATGAAGGACGTGGAAAAGTACTCGATTATGTAATTCAGAAATACGGTTCCAATCAAGTAGCGCAGATTATTACGTACGGAACCATGGCAGCAAAATCTTCGATTCGAGATACTGCCAGAGTTTTAGATTTACCACTGTTTGAAGCAGATCGAATTGCCAAGTTGATTCCCGGAATGAAACTAAAAAAGATCTTTTCTTTGAGTGATAAAGAATTGAAATCGAAGTTGCGATCCGAAGAAATAGAATTGGTCAATGAACTCAAAAAATTGTCTGACGGAAACGACCTAAGTGCAGAAACCATTAACAAAGCACGTATTTTAGAAGGCTCTGTTAGAAATGTAGGAACACATGCCTGTGGGGTAATCATTACTCCGGGAGATATTACCAATTACGTACCCGTAGCATTGGCAAAAGATTCCAACATGTACGTGACCCAATTTGACAACTCAGTGGTAGAAAGCGCTGGCTTGCTAAAAATGGATTTCTTGGGATTGAAAACCTTGACGCTGATTAAAGACACCGTAAAAATTGTAAAAGCCCGTAAAGGCATCAGCTTAGATCCAGAGAATTTTCCACTCGATGATGAAAAGACCTATGAACTTTTTCAACGTGGAGAAACGGTAGGGATTTTCCAATATGAATCTGCTGGAATGCAAAAATACATGCGCGAGTTAAAACCGACTGTTTTTGCCGATTTAATTGCCATGAATGCCTTGTACAGACCTGGACCAATTGAATACATCCCGTCTTTTATCCGAAGAAAGCATGGCGATGAAGCGATTGAATATGACCTGCCAATTATGGAAGGCTATTTAAAAGAAACTTATGGAATTACCGTATATCAAGAGCAGGTAATGCTCCTTTCGCAACTGTTGGCAGATTTCACCAAAGGTGAAGCCGATGTATTGCGTAAAGCCATGGGGAAAAAGCAAATTTCCGTCTTGGAAAAGATGAAACCAAAATTCATCAAACAAGCAAGTGAAAAAGGACATGACGAGCAAAAACTCGAAAAAATATGGACTGATTGGGAAGCCTTTGCAGCCTATGCGTTCAATAAATCGCACTCTACTTGTTATGCCTGGATTGCCTACCAAACAGCGTATTTAAAAGCGCATTATCCTGCAGAATATATGGCATCGGTATTGTCTAATAATATGAACGACATCAAGCAGGTTTCGTTCTTTATGGAAGAATGCAAACGTGCAGGGCTGGCCGTTTTAGGTCCTGATGTAAACGAATCCTATTCTAAATTTTCTGTAAACAAAGAGGGCGCCATTCGATTTGGAATGGCAGCAATTAAAGGCGTAGGGAGTTCTGCCGTAAAAGCCATTATTGCAGAACGAAAAGAGAACGGAAATTTCTTATCAATTTTTGACATTTCCAAACGTGTAGACTTACGTGTTGCCAATAAAAAAGCCTTTGATGGACTGATTTTAGCGGGAGGTTTTGATTCTTTTTCAGACACACACAGAGCGCAATATTACGTATTGGATGAGAAAGGACAAACCTTTATAGAGAAAGCGTTGCGTTATGGAAATAAGTATCAAGACAGTCAAAATTCTTCTCAGGTTTCTTTGTTTGGAGAGGCTTCTGACATACAGTTGCCAGAACCAATAATTCCTGATTGTGAAACTTGGGGAACCATGGAATTGCTTGGAAAAGAAAAAGAAGTGGTGGGCATATACATCTCTGCGCATCCTTTAGATGATTTTAAAAACGAACTGAAATTTTGCAATGCTAATTTGGCTTATTTTAAAGAGGATTTGAAAAAATTTGTAGGCATGAACCTCTCTTTTGCAGGAATCCTAACAGACGTACAACACCGAATTTCTAAAGCCGGAAAAGGTTGGGCTTCCTTTTTTGTTGAAGATTATAATGAGAGCTATGAATTTCGGATTTTTGGAGAAGATTATTTAAAATTTAAGCATTTTTTAGTTCCCAATTCTTTTCTGTTTATAAAAACAACCATCAAAGGTGGCTGGACCAACAAAGAAGGGGTTACTGGCGACCCAAGATTGCAGTTTACCGATTTTAAATTGCTGCATGACTTGATGGATGCGCTATGTAAAAAAATTACCATTCAAATTCCATTGCAAGAAATTACTGAACAAAAAATCAAAGACTTGCAGCAGCTATTTACGAGCAATCCTGGAAAACAGAAATTGCTTTTTACCGTTTGGGACGGCAAAGAAAAAATTGAGCTGAATGTGCCGAGTAGAAATACCAACATACAAATTAGCAATGAACTGCTAAGCACCTTAGAAAAGGAACAAATTGCCTTTAAATTGAATTAAGTGCTTTTTTACTATCTTTAACAAAAGAGACAAACCCGAACAAAAATTACAGAACTGCGTTTAGCAGTTCATTGATAATTAATAAGCATGACCATTTTGCTAACCTTTTTTACCAAAGTACGGCTATTATAGAAATGTACTTTAAAATAAATCAAAAATGAACAAGCAACAATTCTGGAAACAACTTATAATCTTTATCATAGCATTTTTATTGATTTTATTAGCAAGAGAATATTTTTCACACCAACTAATCGAAAACGGAATTGAATCATATCAAACCCACACGTTATTGAGTATTGGTGCTAACATACTTTTAATCTTAATTTCGGTATATTTTATTAAGAAAAACGGACTTGATAAAATTGCCGGAATAAAAGAAACAAAACTAAAGAAGTGGTATCTATTAATATTTCCGCTTGTTTATTTAGTGTTACTCAATGCCTTTATAATGGACGATGTTAATACAGGTATTCTAATTCTCAATATTATAATCCTTCTAATTTATTCCATATCAATTGGTTTTGCAGAAGAACTGAGCATTCGAGGATTTTTACAATCTCATTTAATAAACCGTTTTGGAAAAACAAAAAAGAATATCATTCTATCGGTATTCGTTTCTGCTCTTTTTTTTGGATTTATCCACTTGATAAAATTTGACAAAGGGATTTATGGAGAATTATCGCAAATCGGCTTTGCAACTTTTATTGGCGCAATGTTTGGATTTTTATTAGTCATTACGAAAAGAATTTACCCATTAATCATTATTCACGCAATCATTGATTTTGTCGCAAAACTGGACTCTACTGGAATTCCGGTTAAAGAAAAAATAAGCGAATCAATGTCAGTAGAAAATTCGATTTTTATTGCGCTACTTGCATTACCTTGTTTGTTGTACGCAATATTCTTAATGAAAAAGTATAATTTGACAGAAAGTACGGAATAGCACTAAGTACAACACCGTATAAAATTAATTGCTTGGGGTTATCTACTTGGAAACTCCTTCAGAATTTCCTCTGATTCGTTTTCTTTTACTAATTTAGTTGCTTAACAGCTCAACTACTCATACACAAACACATTATACAGCATATACGAAAGATATGAAAATATGAAAAATAAAACAATACTTTTATTGGTATTACTGTTTAATATCATTTCATGTACAGACCGTCAACCTGAAAATGATCAGCGACCAAATGTAATTATCATTTTTACTGATGACCAAGGCTATCAAGATGTTGGCTGTTTTGGGGCAACCGATATCAAAACACCACATTTAGACAAAATGGCTAAAGAAGGCATTCGTTTAACTGACTTCTATGCAGCTCAAGCAGTTTGCTCAGCATCACGAGCTGGACTTCTCACAGGCTGTTATCCAAATCGCATAGGAATACATGGAGCATTTATGCCAAACAGTAATCAAGGACTGAACTTATCTGAAACCACCATCGCTGAAATGTTAAAGGAAATTGATTACAAAACTGGAATTTTCGGGAAATGGCATTTAGGTGATCATCCCGACTTTATGCCAAATAATCAAGGATTTGATGAATATTTTGGGATCCCTTATTCAAATGACATGTGGCCATCTCACCCTCAACAAGGAGCAGTATTTAATTTTGATCCTCTACCATTATTCGAAAATGAAACAATTATTGACACCTTAACAGATCAATCTTCATTAACCACACAAATCACAGAAAGGAGTATCGATTTTATTAAGAAGAATAAAGAAAATCCTTTTTTCTTATATATAGCGCATCCACAACCTCATGTTCCATTGGCTGTTTCTGATAAATTTAAAGGAAAATCCAAGAGAGGTTTATATGGTGATGTTATTATGGAAATCGACTGGTCTGTAGGGCAGGTTTTAGCTGCATTAAAAGAAAATAATCTGGACAATAATACGATTGTTATTTTCACCTCTGATAATGGTCCATGGCTGGCTTATGGCGATCATGCTGGTTGTGCTTACCCATTAAGAGAAGGAAAAGGAACAGCGTTAGAAGGTGGACAAAGAGAGCCTTGTATTATTAGATATCCTAAAAAACTAAAACCAGGAAGAGTCATTGATGTACCAATGATGGCAATAGACATCTTACCAACCATTGCTAAAATAACAGGAGCAAAGTTACCCGACACTAAAATTGATGGCAAAAGCGTATGGGATATTTGGACTGGAAATTCCAGTCAAAGCCCACATGAAGCGTACTACTTTTATTACCATGTAAACGAACTTCATGGTATAAGGTATGGTAAATGGAAGCTGTATTTCCCTCATAGATACAGAACATTAAATGGACGCCAAGGAGGTGAAAATGGATTTCCTGCTGATTATGAATACAATACAATTGATCAAATAGAACTCTATGATCTGTCAAAGGATATTGGTGAGACGACAAATATAGCTGCCGAAAATCCTGAAATTGTATTGAAAATTCAATCTCTTGGGAATAAAATAAGAACAAAACTCGGTGATGCATTAACAGATAAAGTTGGAAAAGAGACAAGACCAACCGGGATAACAGAGAACTAAAACACGCTATAGCAAATAAGGCGTTTGATAGTTTACGAAAATTTAATACTATTTACAAAGACCGCTAACTATAAAAAACACCATAATGACTCCACAAAATAAAAGACTTCGTAGCATTCTACTAATCGCCGGATTGATATTACTCATTCCATTGTTGGCGATGCAATTCACAACCGAAGTAAAATGGTCTCTTCCCGACTTTGTTATTGCTGGATTTTTACTCTTTGGAACAGGAATATTCATTGATTTTACGTTACGAAAAGTAAAGAAACTTACTTTTAGAATCGTTATCATTGCTACTATTCTAATCTTATTACTACTAATTTGGGCAGAGCTCGCAGTGGGAATTTTTGGAACACCAATCGCCGGAAATTAAATTAAAAAACACAATCCATGAAAAAAATCAAACGAATTACAATATTTACAGGAATCATCCTACTTCTTTTTATTGCTAACATTCTTATATCTACTGGGTTTTTTAGAACTGTAGACAATCAATTTAATGGAACAATCTTCAAAGAAGTCCCAATAAAAGGCGCCGAAGATATTACCCTAAGTGTGCTAGATAGTTTTGCCTTGGTTTCTGCGACTAGTAGAATCAAATATCCTCCTACCAAAGAAGAATTTGGAGAACTCTATTTTGTAGATCTAAAAAACACCGACTTTAAAACGACTCTTCTTACTGCTAACTTTCCAACATCATTTGCTCCTCACGGAATTTCAATGATAAAAACCGACAGCACCTATACCGTAATGGCTGTCAACCATACACCCAAAGGAAGCACTATCGAGGTCTTTACACTTTTGGGAGATAGCTTGGTACATAAAAAAACATTGACAGATTCTGCGATGATTAGTCCCAACGATATTGTTTTGCTAGATAAAAATCGGTTTTATTTTACAAATGACCATCGGTATACAGAAGGCATTGGGCTTTTCTTTGAAGAATACGGAGGACGTTCCATTTCAAATGTGGTGTATTTTGATGGTGAAAATTACACAGAAGTTGCCGATGGAATTGCCTATGCCAATGGCATTAACTTTGACGCAAAACGAAACCTCTTATTTGTGGCGTCTCCCCGTGGATTTTTAATCAATGTATATTCAAAAAATGATGACGGATCACTCGATTTCATAGAAGATATTCCTTGTGGATTTGGTGTCGATAATATCGAAATTGACACGCAAGGAAACCTCTGGATTGGCGGACACCCAAACCTCTTACACTTTAAATCATACGCCCAAGGAAAGAAAGAAACATCACCTTCAGAAATTATAAAAATCACCTATAAAAGAAAAGGAGATTATACCATTGAAAGTATCTACACAGGAGATGGAAGTAACATGTCTGGAGCAACCGTAGCAGCTCCATTTGGAGATTATATTTTTACTGGAAATGTAATGGACTCACATTTTTTAATCCTAAAACGTAACTAATACAGCTCTTTTTAGGCACAAGTATCAACGAGTATGCGTTCTAAACAACTCTTCTAATTGCTGATTTTTCGTGTTCAATTCTAAGATTCTCAAACCATTCTCTTTTGCAAAATCAAACACAACAGCTCGCATATCTTCTGTGGTTTTAAACGTTAAAAGCCAGGTTGTATCATAGTTGTTTTTATAGGCT
>Ga0209035_10000329_pt1 | contig 18653 bp, 13 predicted proteins | sample MarorgKNORR_S2LV_6_FD_188220 | JGI IMG/M metagenome (GOLD analysis project Ga0209035, IMG submission 188220) | Marine microbial communities from the Southern Atlantic Ocean, analyzing organic carbon cycling - AAIW_A/KNORR_S2/LV (SPAdes) (version 2) | ecosystem: Environmental > Aquatic > Marine... | reverse complement strand
ATAGCAACGGAGACGAGCTTTCTGGAGGTTCTCAAGGATTTCCTGGATACAGTCCAGCAAACGAAGTAGACAGAGGAAGAAGTAATGTAAGTTTGTACGCAGATGTAGAGATGAACACCAGCGAAAACTATTTATTAGGACTTGCTGTTCGTTATGAAAACTATAGTGATTTTGGAAACACTTTCAACTTTAAAGTAGCCAATAGCTTAAAAATGAACGACCACTTATCATTCCGTGGGTCTTTATCTTCTGGATTTAGAGCACCTTCATTAGCGCAACTCTACTACAACTTGATCTTTACAAACATTGTTGGAGGACAATCTGTTCCTTCATTGCTTTCTGCAAATAACAGTACCGTTACCCAAGCATTTGGAATTGGTGCCTTAAAAGAAGAAAAAGCATTTAACAGCAGTCTTGGTTTCACTTTTAATAAAGATGGGTTTACAGCAACTGTAGACATGTACTCTATTAGTGTGAAAGACAGAATTGTATTGACTGATAATTTTGATGCTTCTGGCTTAGGATTAGGTGTAGATGCTGCACAGTTCTTTGCAAATGGAGTGGACACAAAAACAACGGGGCTTGATTTTGTCTTCTCTTACAAAAAGAGCTTAAGCGATCACAGTTCTATGAACTTAGGTATTGTAGGGAACTTAAATACTTTAGAAATTGAGAAAATCCACAATGGAGACTTGAATGAATATACCTTCTTTGGTCCTTTCTCTCAGGCTTACTTAAAAGCAGCTGCACCAGATTACAAAATCGGGTACAACTTTGGATATACACATGATAAATTCAATGTAAACGCAACATTAACTCAGTTTAGTGCTGTTGAATTACAAGATTTTCAATGGGTAGACTCGCCTGCAACCAATGCAGCTGAAGCAGCAGCCTTATACGCAAGTGCTACAGATGTATACGAAGCAGCCATGTCTTTAGATTTAAACATGTCTTACCAATTGTCTGATGCCTTTATGTTTACTGTAGGGGGTACAAACATCTTAAACACCTATGCAACTCCTCAGTTTGACGGATGGACAGACCAAGGTGGTTTAACAGACTCTGTACAAATGGGATCTGATGGTGCTTACTTCTTTGGAAGATTAAGTTTTAAACTATAGCAAAAACACCATTGAAATATCTTTTAAAAGAGGCTGTCTGAAAAGACAGCCTCTTTTTTTTACGCCTAGCTCTTACAGAAAACACCGCTTGCCGCTTTCCAAAATAATTGTATCTTTCGCTTTTTGAGGCAGTAAAAAAATGCCTATTATTACTACCAAAGCCTCTAAGACAGGACAGAATACATGAAGAAACTACAAGACCAAATCATATGGAGCGCCTTAAAAGAAGGAGACCTAGAGGCATTTGGCTTGCTTTTTAAAACCTACTACACCCCTTTGTACAATTACGGATTGAAGATTTCTAGAGATGTACCGCTGACAGAGGACTCTTTACAAGATTTCTTTCTTTATATCTATGAGCATCGACATAACTTAAGCGACTTAGAGACCATTGCCCCTTACCTATTCTCGTCGTACCGACGATTTATTATCAAAGTATTACAGAAAAATCAAAAAAACAGAATGGTGCGCGACATGGATGAAAACATGATTGACATTCAGTTTACACCAGAAGAAATAATAACGAGCAAAGAAACCAAGGCTTTTCAAAGTAAAAACATTGAACAGCTCATAAACAAGCTACCGAAAAGACAACGAGAAGTACTCTACTTAAAATACTACAACAATTTAACGACTACAGAAATTTCAGAAGTAATGAATATCAACTATCAAAGTGTGGTGAACACCTTACACAAAGCCATTAAAAACCTACGAGACGAAACACCTGTCTTACAAATTATAAATTCTTAAATTTACCGTCTTAAAAAAGGGTATAAATTTATTTTTAATCCTTATTAAGGTATACAGTACCAGCAACAAAAAAAATGAGCGCAAAGAAATACACAATTATTCAAGACTTTTTAGAAGATACTTCTTTTAAAAACTGGGTGTTTAAAACAGAGTTAGCAGATGTTAACTTCTGGAACACATGGATAGATAGCAATCCAGGCATGCAGCCTCTTACAGCACAAGCAAAAGACATTCTTATTGGTTTTCAAGGGAAAGAAACGCCTGTTGCTCCAGAAAAGATTGCAAATGAATGGGCGGTATTAAAACAAAAAATCAAACAAAAAGAACGCGCTAAAAAAAGCAATAAACGTCAATACACCTGGGTTGCAATCGCTGCCAGCATCTTGTTGATCTTCACTATTGGACGCTATAGTTTTTCTAATTCCCAAAACATTACTCACAGTACCACTTACGGAGAAACGTTAGCATTAAAACTACAAGACGGCAGTCATGTTACTTTAAATGCAAACTCATCTATCACCTATTCAAAAGAGAACTACCGCAAAGTGTGGCTTACTGGAGAAGCCTTTTTTGTAGTTGACAAAAAACAAACAACAAACGCTAAATTCTGGGTGCTTACAGACGATTTAGAAGTAGAAGTCTACGGAACTATGTTTAACGTAAACACAAAAAAAGACCAAACACAAGTATACCTACAAGAAGGAGCTGTATGGCTTGCGCTTAAAAACGGAACTGCTAAAAAAATGGTTCCTGGTAACTTTATAGCCTATTCTGCGAAGAAAGATGAAATTCTAGAAGAAAAAACACAAATAGAAGCCTCAGAAAAAATAAGCTGGAAAAGTGGTGTACTCACCTTTGACAAGCTTTCTTTAGAAAAAGCATTGGAAAAAGTGACTGAAACGTATGGATATGAAGTGGTCTTTACAGACAGTGCTCAGAAAGAGCTACTTATAACAGGAGCTGTGCCTACTACAAATCTTGAGATTTGCCTTCAGGCAATAGAAAAATCTGTACATGTGAAAATTACCAAAGAAAACACTAAATTAGTCGTTTCTAAAAAACGTAACTAATTGTGTACTCTTTGAATGCGGTGTAAAAAAATAATTCTTCTTTTTTTCTTTGTCAGCTATTGTAGCTTCCATAGTTATGCGCAAGCTGTAACACCTAAAAAAACAGCACTTGCTGTTGCGCTTGATGAAGTAAGCGCAAACTTTCAAGTGTACTTTACCTATACGTCTCATTTATTACAGGATCAATTTGTAGACTTAGATGCTTTTCAAGACTTGTCTTTGTCAGAAACCATCCAGTTATTACAAAAAGTAACTCCTTTTCAGTTGGAGTATCTCGGCAACAAGTACTTTGTTATGTATCTAAAGACAACCAAAAACACGCCTGTTTTAGTTCGACAACAAAAGAAAACTGAGGTAAAAGACAGTGTTTTCAATAAAACCTCCCCGCTTATAAAACAGGTTTTCAAAGGTATCGTTATCTCCAATAAGAAAACACCATTGATCGGCGCAAGCATTTTGGAAGAAGGCACCACAAACGGAACCATCTCGCTAATGAACGGTCAATTTTCATTGGCCTTAGAAAAAAACAATCCTGTAATTGTTAGCTATATGGGGTACACGCCTCAGAAAATTTCACTTACAAATACGGTTACAACCATTACTCTACAATCTGGAGAAGCATTAGAAGAAGTACATGTTATTGGCTCTAGAAATAGCAACCGAGCAGAAAACGACAGCCCAGTAGCCACCACTGTTATAGACATCAATGCGGTTAGTGATAAATGTGGTTTGGGAGAAGTTAATCAATTATTACAATACAAAATCCCTTCATTTAACGCCACCAAACAATCGGGTGCAGATGGTGCAGATCATATTGTTCCCGCTACCTATCGAGGCCTAGGCCCCGATCAAACATTAGTGCTTATCAACGGAAAAAGAAGACACCAGGCATCTTTAATCAACTTATACGGTACACGCGGCAGGGGAAATTCGGGTACAGACTTAAATGCCATCCCGGTTACGGCTATCAAACGCATTGAGTTTTTACAAGATGGCGCCGCTGCACAATACGGTTCCGATGCCATTGCAGGGGTTATTAATTTGGTCTTAAACAAAAGTACCGATGTTTTAAAAGTAAGCAGCACCGTAGGTTTTTACAATACCGACACTGATACCAATCCGAAAAAAATAGATGGATTAAGCAATAAAGTCGCAATCAATTACGGAGTACGCATGGGAGAAAGTGGTTTTTTAAATCTCACCTCAGAGTTTCTTTCTACAGAGCATACGTATAGGTCTCCCACTGTACAACGAGAAAAATTTGGCGATGCTGCAAACAACACCATCAGTTTCTTTTTTAACTCAGAAATTCCGTTAACAAAAAAGAGCCGCTTCTATGCCAATGGAGGCTACAACTACAAAGACTCTAAATCGTATGCGTTTACAAGAGCCCCTTTAAGCGAACGAAACGTTTTTTCATTGTTTCCAGACGGACTCAATCCTTTAATTACATCTGCGATCTCAGACAAATCTATATCTACTGGCATACAAACTTCTTTTGAAGGCTGGAGTATCGATTTGAACAACACCTTTGGCTTCAATCGTTTTCATTACACAATTAAAGAAACCGTAAACGCAACATTATTAGCCCTTTCTCCTACGGAATTTGACGCCGGAGGGCACCAATTACTACAAAACACATCTAGTGTTGATTTCTCTAAGAATTTCCCTATGAATTTCAAAGGGCTCAACATCGCTTTTGGATTGGAGTATCGGGTAGAAAATTATCAAATTTTCTCTGGAGAAGAAGCCTCGTATGCAAGTTATGATGTAAACGGACTTTTGGTAGATGCAGCAACGCCAACAGGAGATTTACTAAGTTATAACGGCGCAATAAGACCAGGAGGTTCTCAAGGGTTTCCGGGGTACTCGCCTAAAAACGAAGTAAATGAAAGCAGGGCGAATTTTAGTTTCTACCTGGATAGTGAGTTTGATTTTACTAAAAAATGGCTCTTAGAAACCGCTTTGAGATACGAACATTATAGTGATTTTGGTAGCACCTTAAACACGAAGATTGCCTCTCGATACAGCATTACTCCTACTACAAAACTTCGCGGTTCTTTTAGCACCGGTTTTAGGGCGCCTTCTTTAGCGCAAATTTACTACAACCTCACCTTTACAAATTATATTGACAGCGAACCTGAAGAATCTGTACTCGTTGCCAATAACAACCCACTTACACGAATAATGGGAATTGAGAAACTCGCCGAAGAAAAAGCAATCAATGCGAGCTTAGGGATCACAACCAAACTCGGTGCGCGTTTTTCTGCAACCATAGACGGCTATTACGTAGCCATTAAAGACCGGGTGATTTTAAGCGGAAATTTTGATGCCTCAGCATTGGATTTCAACGTGAGTAATGTGCAATTTTTTGCCAACGGAGTAGACACACAGACCCTTGGGGTAGATATTAAAACACATTGGGACACTACCATAGGGAGCGGAGTCTTAGATCTCAATCTTTCTGGGAACATCAACTATATGAAAATTAAAAAAATTCACCATAAAGAGCTCGACAGAGAAACTTTTTTTGGCGTTCGGGAGCAACATTTCTTATTAGCTTCGGCACCTAAAAATAAATTCAATTTCTCAGTAAGTTACCAACGTGAAAAAACAGATATAGGCGTTCATGTTACCCGATACAGCGCCGTAACACTTATCGATTGGCAGATACAACAACCGTTAGCGAACTTCAACAATTCAATAGCAGAAAGAATGGCTGCTGCAACAGATTACTACCAAGCACAATATACAGTCGACCTCCATTTCAAACAACAGATACTCCCCTATTTAAGCTACCAGGTTGGCGTAAACAACCTTTTGAACCGCTACCCTAGCGTACAAGGAGGGCACACAGATGGCGGTGGCTTGTGGGATGCCACACAAATGGGCACCAATGGGCGCTTCTTCTTCTCTAAATTGCAATTAAGTTTATAACACACTTCTACGTACAAGACAGGCAATGACACGCTTTTCATCTCTATTATTTTTTTTCTTAAAAAAAAGTTAAAAAATAAAGGGTATAAAAGTAAAAGTCTTGTCTTCTTATAAGAAACAGGTTAGGTCAGCTTTTTTTATACGAATAAAGCAACTAACATTTATAAACTCTAATTTTTATTTATGAAAAAAATTACACTTTTAATTTTTGCACTACTGCTAAGTAGTTTTGCTTGGTCTCAGCATTCAATTTCTGGAACCATAAAAGATGCCAATAATGAGCCATTGCCAGGAGCAAACATTATTGAAAAAGGAACTTCAAACGGAGCAACATCAGATTTTGATGGAAAATTCAGTTTGATGGTTCAACACAATGCTATTCTAGTCATTAGCTTTTCTGGTTTTGACACGCAAGAGATTGCTGTAGGCGGAAAATCTAATTTTACAATTGTATTAAAAGAAGGCTTAGAATTAGACGAGGTTATTGTAACGGGATCTAGAACACCTGCAAGAAGTAACACGAGTAGTGCACTTCCTGTAGATATTGTTTCTGCAGATGATCTAATTGCTACTGGTCAAACTTCATTTGACAAAGCTTTACAATACAAGATACCTTCATTTAACACGGTACAGACACCTGTAAATGATGCAACTTCTTTATTAGATCCGTACGAAATTAGAAATATGGGTCCAAGTAGAACCTTAATTCTTATCAACGGAAAACGTAAAAACTTAAGTGCTTTATTATATGCACAAGATTCTCCAGGTCGTGGTGAAACAGGAGCAGATATTTCTGCAATTCCTACAGACGCGATCAAATCTATTCAGATTTTAAGAGATGGTGCCTCTGCACAATATGGCTCTGATGCCATTGCTGGTGTTATGAACGTGATCTTAAAAGACGATTACAAAAATGGTTCTGCAACTTTCCGTACGGGAGTTACAGGAGAAGGAGATGGTGAAATGTTAGGCGTAAGTATTAACAACGGAACCTCTATAGGAGATGACAATCAAGGATTTATCAACTACACCATAGACATGTCTAAAATTGCTTTAGCAAACAGACCTGGAAAAGTAAGTGCAGAAGGTGAAGCTTGGGGTGGTACCGGATTTGGTGCGCCATTGGCAGATGTACAAGAATTCTTGTCACGTCATCCAGATGCAGGAAACATCAACGGTTCTCCTGAAACTGCGGCTGCTAAATTTTTAGTAAACGGAGCCTATGATCTTAGCGAGAATACAGAAGTGTATTTCAACGCTGCTTATGTACATAAAAATGTAAACAGTTTTGCAAACTACAGAACTCCATATTGGAAACTCGTTTCAGACATGCCTTATTTAGCAGATCTTTTTCCTGCTGATGTACCTGGTGGATTTGACGGATATGTTCCTACTTTTGAAGGAATCTTAGACGATTACAATGCAACTGTTGGTTTCAAATCTAAAAAGAACGGATGGAACACAGATGCAAGTATCACTTTTGGAGGAAACAAACAAACCTATATTGTAAACAACTCACACAACAGTTCAGACATTCCTACTGATCCAGTTTGGGCAGATGCAAACGGAGATGGTGCGATAGACGCTGGTGAACTTTCTTACGGAAGTAAATACAGAGAAAACAGCCCTACACGTTTCAACCCAGGAGGAACGGCATTCAACCACGTTGTTGGAAACATGGATGTTTCTAAAGTAATGAGCGATCATATTAGTATTGCTTTTGGTACTGAGTTTAGAACAGAAAGTTTTGAGATTGTTGCAGGAGATGCTGCTTCTTATGAAGGATCTGGACCAGATTCATTCGCAGGAAACGACCCTAAAAATTCAGGTGTTTTTCAACGTTACAACTTAGGTGGTTATTTTGATGTTGCTTGGGATATTAATGATGATTTCTTAATCAATGCGACTGCAAGAGCTGAAAACTATTCAGATTTCGGAAGTACATTTGTATGGAAAGCGAGTTCTAGATATAAATTTGCAGATGACAAGTATACGTTAAGAGCTTCTGTATCTACAGGATTTAGAGCACCTACATTACACCAAATTTATACGGAGAAATCTCAATATTCTTTTGCAGAAAGTGGAGGAATCGAGATTGTTGGTTTGATTAGTAACGTATCGCCTAGAGCACGTGAATTTGGAATTCCAAAATTAGGACCAGAAGAGTCTACAAACTTTACAATGGGTCTTGGTGGAAAACCAACCAACAACTTTAGCTTTACTTTTGATTACTACAAAATTGATGTAGATAACAGAATTGTATACTCTCAACAAATTGAAGGAAACCAATTCTTTATCAACGGATTCAAGACTACTACTTCTGGTATTGACGTAGTAACAAGCTTAAAAAGATTAAATGTTGGTGCTGGTAAATTGGCTTTAAACCTTTCTGGAAACTATACGATTTCTAATGAAAGAGTTGGAGACATGCCTACCTTACGTGGAGAAGACATCTTAGGAAGATCTCACGAGGCACTTATGTTTACCTCTAGACCTAAAACAAAATGGATCTTAGGAGCGAACTACGAGATTGGTAAAGTTGATTTTTCTTTCAACAACACCTACTTTGGAAAAACAACGTTCAAGCAAAAATACATGAGTAGTGACTTACGTACGGAATTTACACCTAAAATTGTAACCGACTTAGGAATCAACTACAACGCAACGGATAAAATTACCATTGCTTTGAATGTAAACAACTTGTTAAACATCTTACCAGAATGGAACTTTGTAGCTGAAAACGCTGCAGGACAGTCATTAATTGATGACACAACCATTACTGGATCTGGATTGACAGCGATTCAAAACGAATCGAATGCGATTACGTTTAACAATCGTTATGCAATTACAACATACGATGGTTCTCACTTTAGCCAGTTAGGTAGAATGTTTAATCTGTCTTTAAACTACAGATTTTAAGAAACAAATTTATTTGAATTAATTGTTTCAGAAAGCGCTCAAATCGAAAGGTTTGGGCGTTTTTGTTTGGTGTGAAAACAAAAAAAGACAGCTGTAACTCAGCTGTCTTTTTTATATACGGTGTTTCTACTGTCTATTCTTTATGCATAAACCGTTGCTTCTCCAATAGTGCTTCTTCTGTTTCTACCACAGCGTCATCAGGGATACAGCAGTCTACAGGACACACAGCCGCACATTGTGGTTCTTCATGAAATCCTTTACATTCTGTACACTTGTCTGCGACAATAAAGTAAATCTCATCTGATACCGGCTCTTGGTCTTCGTCTGCATTGGCTCTTTTACCAGAAGGCAATACAACGTTTCCTGTTAAATCTGTTCCGTCTGCATACTTCCAATCATCTGCGCCTTCATAGATAGCGGTGTTTGGACATTCTGGCTCGCATGCGCCACAATTGATACATTCATCTGTAATTATAATTGCCATGGTCTATTGTTTCTAAATTATTTAGCGCAATGTTCAGCGAAAATGCCCTAACTTTGCGACTGCAAAAATAGCATCAAAATAACTTATAAACAAACGAAATGAACACAATACAAGAGCGCATACAAACTTTTGTAAAATTAGGCACTTTTTTAAGTCAGTTTTCAAGCACTGGCATTCAAAAAAAAGAAGGTGTTGCTCACAATGATTTGTTTTTTGACGGCTTTAAGCATCAATTGAAATTAGCACAAGAACACAACACATGGTTTACGCAAGACAACCTGTTGTTTTCCTTTACAAACTGGGCGAAAGCACTTACCGAAAAGAACCTCGAACAATGGATTTTTAAAGAAAATTTAACGACTGAAACTCCGAAAACAGTTGCCATAATTCTAGCAGGAAACATTCCTTTGGTAGGTTTTCACGATTTTTTATCGGTCCTTATTTCTGGGCACAGTGTCTTGGTAAAACAATCTTCGAATGACAAGCACCTACTCCCCTTTCTTGCCAAATATCTAGAATACATACAACCTTCCTTGCAAGGGAAAATGACCTTTACTGAAGGAAAAATAAATAATTTTGATGCCGTTATCGCTACCGGAAGCAACAACACCGCTCGGTATTTCGAATCGTATTTTAAAAACCACCCTTCCATTATTCGTAAAAACAGGAATTCTGTTGCTGTAATTACAGGAACCGAAACACCGGAAGATTTTACAGCACTTAGCAACGATATCTTTCAATATTTTGGCTTGGGCTGCCGTAGTGTCTCAAAACTATACGTTCCAGAAGGGTTTGATTTTTCAGTATTCTTCCAAGGGATGTACAACAAAAAGACCCTCATAGAAAACGCCAAATACGCAAACAATTACGACTATAACAAAGCAGTGTATTTGATGAGTGAATTCGACTTGCTCGAAAACGGTTTTTTAATGATCAAAGAAGACGCCAGTTATGCCTCACCCATTGCAACCATTTTTTACGAGTATTACAGCGATGTAGCGCAATTAAAAAAGACACTCGCAGCAGATAACGAATCGATACAGTGTGTTGTTGCAAAAGATTTTGTGCCGTACGAAATTGCTTTTGGACAGACACAACATCCTGCTTTATGGGACTATGCAGACGGTGTAAACACCCTTGCTTTTTTAGCTGAGCTTTAAAAACAATGGTTCAATTCTAATTCGTACTTTTGTTATTCAATTGCATTTCATGAAAAAACACAATTTTAGCGCCGGCCCTTGTATCTTACCACAAGAAGTACTGCAACAAGCTGCAGCGGCTGTCATAGACTTTAACGACGATCAATTGTCGTTGTTAGAAATATCGCATCGAAGTGCTCCTTTTGTCGCTGTTATGGAAGAAGCAAAACAATTGGTGCTCGAGCTATTAGACTTAGAAAACAAAGGCTACAGCGTACTCTTTTTACAAGGAGGTGCCAGTGCTCAGTTTTTAATGACGGCCTATAATATATTAGAGAAAAAAGCAGCCTATTTAAACACCGGTACTTGGAGTAGCAAAGCCATCAAAGAAGCAGCCATGTTTGGAGAGCTGGTAGAAGTTGCCTCTTCTAAAGACAAGAACTTCTCGTACATTCCCAAAGAATATACCATCCCTACAGATGCAGATTATTTTCACTGCACCAGTAACAATACTATTTTTGGCACACAGCTAAAAACATTTCCTGCTTTTGACGGACCGATCATTTGCGACATGAGTTCAGATATTTTTTCGAGACAACTCAATTTTTCTCAGTTCGATCTCATCTATGCCGGTGCACAAAAAAACATGGGTCCAGCAGGCACCACCTTAGTTGTCGTAAAAAACACGATTTTGGGCAAAGTAACACGAAGCATTCCTGCGATGTTAGATTACCAGTCACACATCAGTAAAGACAGCATGTTTAACACCCCGCCTGTTTTTGCCGTGTACGTATCTATGCTCAACTTGCGTTGGTTAAAAAAATTAGGAGGCATTGCGTTTATCGAAAAAGTAAATGCCAAAAAATCGGCATTGTTGTATGCAGAAATCGACAGAAACCCATACTTTACAGGCACTGTTGCTGTAGCAGATAGAAGTCATATGAACGCTACTTTCACCTTAAACAACCCTGCCCATCAAACGGATTTTGATGCCTTATGGACCGCAGCAGGCATCAACGGATTGCAAGGACACCGAAGTGCTGGCGGCTACCGCGCAAGCATGTACAACGCATTGCCATTATACAGCGTGCAAGTATTGGTAGATGTAATGCAAGATTTTGAACGCACACAACAACAATAAAGAGTCAACAAAAAAGAACCACCGAATATCTATGAAAATATTAGCAAACGACGGACTTTCTAAAACAGGTATTGAAACCTTAGCTGCTGCAGGATTTACTGTACTAACAACAACCGTAGCGCAATCTCAATTAGAAAACTTCATCAATGAAGAAGCGATTGACGCCTTATTAGTACGCAGCACCACACAGGTACATGCAGAATTGATAGATGCCTGCCCTAGTCTTAAACTCATAGGACGTGGCGGAGTAGGTATGGATAATATTGATGTTGATTACGCCATAAACAACGGACTACACATTATAAATACCCCAGAAGCTTCTACAAATTCTGTTGCAGAATTGGTTTTTGCACACCTCTTTGGTATGGCGCGTTTTTTACACCAACTGAACCGAGAAATGCCATTAGAAGGCGATTCTCGTTTTAAAGAACTGAAAAGAGATTTCGGAAACGGAGTTGAATTGCGAGGAAAAACATTGGGTATTATTGGTTTTGGTCGTATTGGACAAGCCGTAGCTAAAATAGCATTGGGTGTAGGTATGAAAGTGATTGCCACAGACGATGCCGTTGGTAAAGCAAGTATCAATGTGCCTTTTTACAACGACCAATCTATAGACATCTCTATTGAAACAGAACCGGTGAACGATGTCTTAAAACATGCGGACTTTATTACACTGCACATCCCTAGTCAAGAAAATTATGTTTTAGGAGCGAAGGAATTTGAACTCATGAAAGAAGGTGTTGGTATTATCAACACTGCACGTGGGGGTGTTTTAGATGAAGTTGCACTGGTTAACGCCATTGAAAGCGGTAAAGTGCAGTTTGCAGGATTGGATGTTTTTGAAACGGAGCCCAACCCTGAAATTCAGTTATTAATGAATCCTGAAATTTCTTTAACACCGCATATTGGTGCAGCAACCGTAGAAGCACAAGAACGCATTGGAAAAGAACTGGCAACACAAATTATTGCTCTTTTAAAAGAATAAACGCACGCTATTTATGCCAACCATTACAAGTCGACTTTTAAGCATTCAAGAAACAATACCCAAAGAGGTCTGTCTTGTTGCGGTTTCTAAAACGAAACCAGTGGAAAGTATTTTAGAGGCGTACCATGCAGGGCAACGGGTTTTTGGCGAAAACAAAGTGCAAGAAATGGTTGAAAAACAAGCTGTTTTACCCAAAGACATTTCCTGGCATATGATTGGGCACCTACAACGCAACAAAGTCAAATACATGGCGCCCTTTGTTTCTTTAATTCACGGTGTAGACAGCCTAAAGACCTTACAAGAAATTCAGAAGCAAGCGAAAAAAAACAACCGTGTGATCGATTGTTTATTACAGGTGCACATTGCTTCCGAAGCACATAAATTCGGATTTTCATTCGAAGAAATTCACGAACTACTTGCCAATCCTATCTTACAAGAACTGGACTGTGTACGCATTACAGGTTTGATGGGCATGGCAACCTTTACTGATGATACGACACAGATTTCAAAAGAATTTTCAGCATTACAGCAACTCTTTGAAGCAGTAAAGAGCAAGACATTACACATCATATCTATGGGAATGAGCAGCGATTACCCCTTAGCAATTACACATGGAAGCACCATGGTACGTGTAGGAAGCGCAATATTTGGCAAACGAAATTACAAACAATAACAGTGTACGCAATACTAGACATAGAAACAACAGGTGGTAAGTTTAATGAAGAAGGCATTACAGAAATCGCCATTCACAAATTTGACGGCCACACCGTGGTTGATCAATTCATCACCTTGGTCAATCCAGAACGTCCTATCCAGGAGTTTGTAGTAAAACTGACTGGAATTACCAATAAAATGGTACGTACTGCACCTAAATTTTTTGAGATTGCCAAACGGATTTTAGAAATCACCGATGGTTGTATCTTAGTTGCACACAATACCAGCTTTGATTACCGTATTTTAAAAACGGAGTTTGACCGCTTGGGCTTTGCTTTTAAAAAAGACACCCTCTGCACCGTTGCCCTCAGTAAAAAACTCATTCCAGACATGCCTTCTTACAGCTTAGGAAAACTCTGTAAAAGTTTGGGTATCCCTATGAGCGACAGACACCGAGCGAACGGAGACGCTATTGCAACGGTACAACTCTTTAAACTGCTTTTGGCAAAAGATACAGACAAGAGAATTATTGAAAGTAGCACGCAGTATATCGACAAAAGAAATGTTCAAAAAAAGTTGAACCTTCTTCTTGAAGAAGCGCCTCAAACTCAAGGCGTTTTTTACTTGCAAAACGAAAACAACAAAATCATTTATATCGGCTACGGAAAGAACCTGAAAAAAGCGGTAAATGCCTTGTTTCTAAAAAAAGGGGATACGGCTCAGAAAATACAAGAAAAAGTAGCCAGTTGTACTTACGAAGCTACAGGGTCCGAGTTAATTACACAGCTAAAATACCATTCAGAACTGGCACTATTAAAGCCAAAGTATACTTCTTTAAAAAAGCAAAAAGGACTCAAAGAACCCTTTGCACACCCAGATATGATTCTTGTAGATACAGGAAGAACCCTAGATGAGCATGCCGTTGTTTTAATAGAGAATAACCAAGTAATTGGCTACGGTTTTACTACATTAGCCTTTCAAGAACACCGTTTAGACATCTTAAAGCCGCTCTTAACTCCTATAGAAGACACTGCTGTGGCAAATAATATTGTAAAAACGCATTTAAATAGTAAAACGGTTCAAAAAATTATCCGACTCTAACCAGTCACTTTCTTATGAAAACACCCCCAACACCTACTTCTTGGAAAAAACGACTTCATGAAATTATTTATGAAGCAGATACCAAAGCAGGAAAACTGTTTGACATTGTTTTACTCTACACCATTTTAGCGAGTATCCTCCTTGTGATGCTAGAGAGTGTTGCCAGTATAAAAATACGACATGAAAGTGCTTTTAATACCGCTGAATGGGTCTTTACCATCTTATTTAGTGTGGAGTACCTCTTGCGTATTATCGCGATTAGCAAACCCAAGAAATACATTTTTAGCTTTTTTGGGGTGATTGATCTTTTAGCGACCATTCCCATGTATCTCTCATTTATTTTTGTGGGATCACACAGTTTAATTGCTTTAAGAGCCCTGCGACTACTACGTGTCTTTCGTATTTTAAAGCTGGCACGATTTATTGGAGAAGCAGACAACTTTATGAAAGCGTTAAAAGCAAGCAGAGCGAAGATCATTGTCTTCCTTTTCTTTATTACGATTCTTGCCATTATTTTAGGTACGGTCATGTATATGGTAGAAGGCGAAGCAAATGGATTTACCAGCATTCCTAGAAGTATCTACTGGGCTATTGTAACCCTAACCACTGTTGGTTACGGAGACATTGCACCGCACACTCCTTTAGGGCAATTTATTGCCAGTATCATCATGGTTTTGGGCTATGGTATCATTGCCATTCCTACCGGAATTGTGAGTGCTGAATTTGTAAAATCAAACGTAGACACCAACACGCAATCTTGTGCAAATTGTGCCGCAGAAAACCACAAAGACAACGCTTCTTTCTGTAACCAATGCGGATACAATCTTCATTAAATGAACACAGCGAAGCAGACATTAATTACTATTGTAGGCCCAACTGCCATTGGAAAGACTGCTTTGAGCATTCAAATAGCCAATCATTTTAACAGCGATATTCTTTCGTGCGACTCTAGACAGTTTTACAAAGAAATGTGTGTGGGTACTGCCGTACCAGAAGCACATGAATTGGCTGCAGCCACACACCATTTTATTCAGAATAGAAGTGTTTTTGACGACTACAGTGTGGGCCAGTTTGAAAAAGATGCACTGCAAACATTGGATGCCTTATTTTTAAAAAACACCACGCAAGTGATGGTGGGTGGTAGTGGATTGTATGTGGACGCGGTTTTAAAAGGCCTGGATTACTTTCCAAAAGTAGCGCCAGAAATAAGAGCGACACTCAACCTAGAATTAGAAACAAAAGGGCTGCTCTTTTTACAAGAATCCTTAAAAAAGCACGACCCAGAAACCTATAAAACCATTACGTTAGACAACCCAAAACGTGTTATTAGAGCGTTGGAAGTGTGTATAGGAAGTGGGAAAACGTATGCGAGTTTTAAAAACAAAGAAAAAGCACCGAGAAACTTTACCAACATCACCATTGGTCTCAATGCGGACAGAGCGTTGATCTATGAACGCATCAACCAACGTGTAGACCTTATGATTGCCAATGGATTGATTGAAGAAGTAAGAGCGCTCTACCCCCACAAACATTTAAACGCATTACAAACCGTAGGTTACAGGGAATTGTTTGCCCATTTTAATGGCGATTGTTCTTTAGAAGCGGCCATTGAAGAAATCAAAAAGAACACCCGACGGTTTGCCAAACGGCAACTGACGTGGTTTCGAAGGGACCCACATACCATTTGGTTTGATTACAAGACCGATCTCGAGACCATCCTTAAAATTTGCTCATAAAAAAAACGCCTGAAGGCGTTTTTTTTATATCAATTTAGCGGTTTATTTCTTACGAAACATCAACCAGATACCAATCGCTATCAAAGGAATAGAAAGTACCTGTCCGGTGTTTAAAAGGTTAAATACCCAGTCTTCTCTCCCATCTACCTGTGGTTCTTTTAAAAACTCAATCACAAATCGCAAGGACCATAAGACCGTTAGAAACAGTCCGAATACATACCCTAACTGTGTTTTCTTATCCGTTTTCCAATACAAACGCCAAAGGACTACAAACAAGAGCAAGTAACTAAAGGCTTCATACAATTGCGTTGGATGCCTTGCTGCGGTTTCTCCTGCAGATTTAAAAATGACACCAAAACTACTCCCTGTTTCTTTTCCGTAAATTTCTGAGTTGAAAAAATTACCCATACGGATAAAGAACCCTGCCAAAGCAACCATAATAGCCAAACGATCTAAAATAAACAACCATGGCTTGTTTAAGTGCTTTTTTGCGTAAAAATACATGGCAATGATAATTGAAATGGCTGCGCCATGACTTGCAAAGCCACTAAACCCAGTGAATTTCCAACCTTCTATCAACCCAAAGAAAAGACTGCTGCCCGCACTTTCTCTAATAGGCAATACAATTTCTAACAAGTGATTTTGGTAATAATCCCAGCTATAAAAGAAGACATCTCCCAAACGCATTCCTACCAACATAGAAACAAATGTGTAGGTAAATAACGGGTCTAACTTGTCTTCATGAATACCGTCATTTTTAAATATTTTTTTCATCAAATAGATCCCCATTACAAAGGCCGCAATAAACATAAGGCTGTACCAACGCACAGTAAAAAAACCCAAATCGATTCCTATAGAAGGATTCCAAACAATACTTAAATAATTCATTTTCTATTTTTTTATTTTTTATTCTTTTTCCGGTACTGGATCGTACCCTTCTCCACCCCACGGATGGCAACTAAAAATTCGTTTTAAAGCCAACCAGCCACCACGTAACAAACCGTGCTTCTGCAACGCTTCAATGCTGTAATGCGAACAGGTTGGGCTATACCTACACGTAGCAGGTGTAAAAGGGGAAATGGCTACTTGGTAAAAGCGCACCAATAATACAAATGGATATGTGAGTATTTTTTTCACTTCTTATTGTATTGAAAACGAGGTCCCTTCTCGCCCATCTTTCAATTGAATACCTAAGGCCAGTAACTCATCTCTAATTTGATCAGATAGTGCCCAGTTTTTAGCATCTCGTGCTTCTTTTCGCAATTTAATTAACAAACCAACTACACCGTCTATTGCGTCGTTTCTTTGTGTGTGCTCTTCGTTTAGCAAACCTAATACATCTACCACAAAAGCTTCTAAAGTTTTTGTTAAGGCTTCCTTATCTTCTTTGGTAAGACTTGCAGTGCCTTCTTTTACTTGGTTGATTGTCTTGACTGCATCAAACAAATTCGCTATTAAAATAGGCGTATTAAAGTCGTCATTCATGGCTGCATAACAAGCATCCTTCCATGCAGACACATTAAATGTTGCCGTGTCACTTACAGGGAGTTTTGAGGCTGCTTTTACAGCGTCCATCAATTTATGAAAGCCTTTTTCTGAAGCCAGTAAGGCATCGTTAGAGAAATCTAAGATGCTTCTATAATGCGCTTGCATGATAAAGAAACGAACCACCCCTGACGAGAACGCTTTGGTTAACAAAGGCGTGTCTCCAGTTAAAATTTCATCTGGAAGAATATGGTTTCCTGTTGATTTTGCCATTTTTTGACCGTTGAGCAACAACATGTTCGCGTGCATCCAATAATTTACAGGCGCTTTTCCAGTACAGGTTTGCGATTGTGCGATTTCACACTCGTGGTGCGGAAATTTCAAATCCATACCACCTCCATGGATATCAAACTGCTCTCCTAAGTATTTACTACTCATTACAGAACACTCTAAATGCCATCCTGGAAAACCAGCACTCCAAGGAGAAGGCCAGCGCATAATATGACGTTCATCTGCTTTTTTCCACAAAGCAAAATCTTGTGGGTTTTTCTTTTCTGACTGCCCGTCTAAAACACGTGTATTGTGTATGGCATCTTCCATTTTTCTACCGGAAAGAATGCCGTAATTCCCTGTTTCGTTGTATTTCAAAACATCAAAATACACCGAGCCGTTTACTTCATACGCCATGCCTTTGTCCATGATCTCTTTGATCATTTCAATTTGCTCAACAATATGACCTGTAGCAGTCGGTTCTATACTGGGTGGTAAAAAATTGTATTTTTTGGTGACCTCATGAAAATCTACGGTGTACCGTTGTACAATTTCCATTGGCTCTACTTCTTCTATGCGTGCTTTCTTCGCAATTCTATCTTCGCCTTCATCTGCATCATTTTCTAAATGTCCCGCATCGGTAATGTTGCGTACATATCGTACTTTATAGTCTAAATGTAAGAAATAACGAAAGATCATATCAAAAGACATAAACGTACGTACGTTTCCTAAATGCACGTTGCTATACACCGTTGGCCCACACACATACATACCTACATGGCCTTCATGCACAGGTGTAAAGAGCTCTTTACTCTTAGAAAGTGAATTGTATATTTTAAGTTGGTTTTCTGTGTAGCGTTC
>Ga0209035_10000328_pt1 | contig 18687 bp, 20 predicted proteins | sample MarorgKNORR_S2LV_6_FD_188220 | JGI IMG/M metagenome (GOLD analysis project Ga0209035, IMG submission 188220) | Marine microbial communities from the Southern Atlantic Ocean, analyzing organic carbon cycling - AAIW_A/KNORR_S2/LV (SPAdes) (version 2) | ecosystem: Environmental > Aquatic > Marine... | reverse complement strand
TAAGACAGTAATAATAAGTACTGACCAATAAGACTTCCTCATCAATTAATCTCACTATCTATCAAAACAGCAATTAAAAGTGCCGGTTCAGAACCATGATTCACCCATGCATGATTGGTGCCTCTTTGCACAACAACATCAAAAGGTTGAAGTTCAACTTCATCTTGGTCCAATAATAAGGTGACCTCACCTTTCAATAGAATAATGTAATCAATGGTTTCTGTTTGATGCATTGCCGGATGCCTCGTGGTATCAACTCGATGATGGGCCGCGCCTACTTTTTCAAATGCATCATGAGCAATTTGCTCCATAATATCGGCTGGAACTCCATCAGGATTGGGATTGATTGCAAAATACCTAAATTTTGTGCCATTGACTGATGGGGAAAGGGTAATGTCTATATTAGCTCTATCATTGGAATCTTTCGAATCTATAACTTCTCCATCCGTATTCCATACTTCAAATAAACCACCCACTTCCTCACCAATCGATTTAGCGGGTGGTCCATCTATAGTGATCACCGATTTACCTTCTTTATTGTGTCCGGTTACTATTCTTCTCATGCATTTATTCCTATTATTTTTCCTTAGCTAAGAATTATTTAATTTCTTCTTGGGAGATTATTGCACCATTACTATCGCAATATACCCAATCCCCCTGTTTCACATCAATGCCATTGAGAACAAGTGCTTCTCCAATAACCCCTCTGTCTAACTTTGAACTTTTTTTTGGCACTGCACCCAATGCAAGAATTCCAATATCTATGGAATTAAGTATTTCCACATCTCTCACGCATCCAATGATAATGATTCCAGCCCATTGATTTTCATGAGCATTGGCTGCTATTTGATCGCCAAGTAGAGCAACTTTTCTACTTTCTCCTCCATCGACCATCAGTACTCTTCCCTCACCAGGGGTTGCCAATATGCCCTTAACTTTAGAATTATCATCCGGTGCTTTTATAGTTTCTACTTGGCCATAGAAACTACTTTTAGCACCATAAGATTTAAATTGATAAGGAAGAAACTCAAGATCAGGATGTTTATCAGAAATATCAGGTGTGGAAAGGATCATATGAATATTATTGCTTCTTAAATAAATAAATACTGATTGCCAGCAAGGATGTCATTAAAATCTCTGCAACAATAGCGCTTGTTAAAAAATCTGTTCCATGGAATAACCCAGCATAAATTCTAAATAATGCTGCAAATGCCAATAAAGAAATAGGCCCATAAAGCCATTCATGTTTTTTTGTATAAGCACCTATGCAAGACAATAACCCTACTGTAAAAAAGAAAGATGTAAAGTCTCCTATGAAAGTATTTCTACCCAGCGCTGTCTCTATTTTAAGAGATTCAATCATACCGAGAGATGCAGCTGCTCGAGTGGGATCTAAAAGCCATCCAAAAGCTTGGAATAGCATTACTAACCCAACTAAAGCTGCCAAAATTCTTGCTGTCATTTACTTCTCTTACTCATGCAGACTTATCTTTTATTAAGAATGGTAGATAACTTAAGAAAAATGCAAATATTGCAGCCGGTATAAGAACAAATATATGAAATGGTGCATCTGGAAAAAAGTTCATAATTGTATCGCCTTGTGGTTTATCCTTTAGATACCAAAAATTAGCATCCTGACCTAATATCAAATTTAAAATATAGACTATCAATGTTAAGAGAAGAGTAATTCTTACAACATATAAAAAATCTTTAAAATAAGGACGTTCATTAAGACAAAAAACTGCAATGGAAACTCCCAATAGAATCAATCCATGTCCATAATAAAAATTCACATACTCGGGATCTGGAAAAGCAAACGATAATCCTGGAGTAAGAAGAGCCATTGAGGCTGGGATGATGCCCCAGAAAAAAGCACAATGAAAAAACCTTGGCCCGTAGCCTAAAAGATATAGCCCAATGGATATTTTTGAGAAGTCACACATATGAAGAGGAATGGACTCCTGCCATGCAAGCTGATAACTCATAGCATTAAATATTTGCATTATTGCATGTGTCAGTAAGAGAACACCAACTGAGATTTTTGCATGAATAATTAATTCTTTTGATTGGGATTTCAGCCAAATAGTTGTAAAAATAATAACTCCATATGTAACCAAAAGAGTTAACAAATGTGCTTGACTAAAAAGTATAAAAGGTTGCATCAAAACTATTCTACTAAACTATATTTTATAAGATCATTAAATTTCAAATAAAAAGTTATAACCCATTAATAGTTGACCGACTTATTTTAAGAATTCTACCGCCACTATCATTCTCCAAAAGAACGTAAATTGCTCCGTCAAAACCGATTTCTATATCACGAAAGCGAGCAACATCTTCCAATAAAAATTCACGGGTCACTAAATTATTTTCTTTGAATTCAAAACGCATGAGATCAGAAGCTCTCAAGCTTCCAATAATGATATCACCAGACCACTCTGGAAACTGACTGCCTTGATAAAAAATAAAGCTTGAAATTGCAGGTGCTGGAGTTAAATCTACCAAAGGCTGGACCATATCTTTAACATCGAATTCAATACCAAGCAACTTAGCAAAATTAAGAGGTTTTCCAGTATAATCGACGCCCTTTGATATCAGTGGCCAACCATAATTAAGTCCAGGTTGAATGAGATTTATCTCATCGCCACCTCGAGGTCCCATCTCAGAACTCCACAACTCATTTGTTTCATTATTAAATTCAAGCCCTTGTGGATTACGATGGCCATACGACCAAATAGCCTTAATAGCATCAGGATCCTTTAAAAATGGATTATCTAAAGGTATGCGACCATCGTCATGCACTCGCATGATCTTGCCATAAGGTAGACTTAAATCTTGTACTCCAATATGCTCCATTGGTCCCTTCATACCTACACTGAAATAGACGAATCCATCATTGTCAAAAGCTATTCGACCACCCGCTGCAATTTCTGGCATAGAAGTGTATGTTTCCTTATCAGCTTCCCAAATCACTTCCTCATCAACCCAAGCTCCTCCTTTAATTCTTCCTCGCACAAGCTTATTCATTGATACGGGTTGATCTTCATTTAGACTCATCTCATTACAATCGCTGCAACGGTCTCCAAAATGAAGATAAATCCATGAATTATTCAAATAATCTGGATGAAGAGCAACATCCATCATCCACCCTAAACCCATCGGCTGTCCTACGAATTGAAAAGAATCATCATAAGCTCTGGGTGTTCCAGCAATGAGTTCAGAGCGATCACCATCTTGACTGACTACACTTAACCCAAGCCTTTTTTCCGTTAAAAGTATTGTTCCATCCGGCAAAGGAGCAATACCAAAGGGTAAGGCATCTAAATCACTAATCACCGTTTCAACAGTAAAATCATGTTCTTTGGTTCTAATAATTCCTTGTGGCACAACCACTGATGCATCATAGCGGAAGTCATCCAGATTGGTACCTTGACGTTGCTCAGCAATATACATTGCTATAGCAAAAATCTTATTTTCATTTAAAACAGATGACCAAGCAGGCATTCCTCTATCAGGAAAGCCTTGTGAGATATTCTTAGCAATCTGTATAATTTCACTTCCATGCTGAAGCTCTATACCAACGAGTGGAGTGCCCTGTGCCGCGCCACGTAGAGTCTCACCATGACAAACTGAACATTCCTTTTTGTAGATCTTAGCTACAAAATCTTTTTGTATAGGAATATTAAGATCTCTAAGATTTACGGCCTCAGCTTCAGAATAAACTGCTAGTAAAAAAGCAGAGATTATAAAATATTTATGAAATTTCATTTTTCATATCATTCGATTTTCCATTAAATAATTAATTTAAACTTAAACTCAAAATACAGAGATTACAACTGCAATCAATACACTGTAATTAGTTCTCATTTATTTTCAAAACCTTAGTTACTCCTGTATATGAATTTTATTGTGGTTTATACTTTGTTTTTTAGGAAAAAATTCTAAATGGATAGATCCAATAGTATTAATTTAAACGAAGTAGAAGATTTTCTTCATTCTTGGAAGAAAGGAATAATTGATATTGGAACACTTTTTCATGAAAACAATGATTATAAAGCAGAAGCCAGAAGCTTTATTGAAAAACATTATGCTTTTGATATAGGAGATGTTTTATTCAAACCCACCTATACAAATGAGGTTGTTTTTAGAAATAATCCTGAAGATGCTTTGTCTTATTTTATTTCTGGTGATATCTCAGAAGATTCTGGTTTTGCAATAAAACCATGGGAAGATATCAAATTATTAGAAGTTAATTATATACTTGAAGATAATCTTTGTGCTGTGATGGGAATACTTAACTTAAGGCCTTTCAATTCTGAAAATAAAACTAATATTGCTTTCACTTTTATTTTAGTAAAAGACAATCATGAGCTTAAAATCAAGGTTCATCATTCATCAGAAATAAAACAATAAAGATTTGATAGTTTTGGTTTTAGATCAACTATTTCTCATGACATAAGCAATCCTTTAATGTATAGCCCTCCATTAGTCTAAGGGGTGTCGACTAATGGAGGGACTAATGCAAAGGGCTAAAACCTCATATTAAAGCGTAGCCCGATGTTTCTTCCTGGTAAAGGCACCTCATCTTTGACGAAAGATGAATGATTTCTTGCAGCTTCATCAAGTAAGTTTTTTGCGAACAGCGTTACCACCATCTCACTATCTCCATAAAAAATAGGGATTCTTTGAGAGAGTTTCAAGTCAAGCATATTGTATGACTCTGTTGGTGTCTCATTCAATGAAAGTTTTGTCTGAGACTTTACATTCCTAAGAGTTAAAGAAGCATTTGTGGAATCCTTTGCATAGCTCATTGACAATATATGTCTTCTTGGGTTAATCCTAGGGACATAAGTTCTATCTTTGAACTTAGCATTGACGTAATCCATGCCATAAGAAAATGTCATAGAACCATCATTAAGACTTATAGATCGTCCAAGTTCCAACTCATAACCACTGAATTCTGCATCTTTTTGCATGTAGTTTGACAGAATCAACCCACCATGGTCATCATGATCGTCGTGATCCTCATGTCCATCATGATCCTCATCATGATCATCTTCTGCATGCATTTCATGCTCTTCTTCTGTTTCATCTCTTAAATAGATGTAATCAGCCACATCATTTCTAAAGATTGTTGCATTTGCAAAGAAGCCATTGCTTTCATAATCAAACCTCAAATCTATATTATTAGAGGTTTCTGATTCCAGAGTGACGTCACCAACTTCAAAACGTCCAGTGGCCAAATGTTCTCCATTCATGAAAAGTTCAACAGCGGATGGTGCTCTTTTAACACTGGCTAAACCAAGCGTAAGTGTCGTGTTCTCATTGAGCATTGAATCAATTGATAAAGCCATGCTGGTTTCATTGCGATCGATATCATAAGACTCCATCTCTTCTTCTTCATCGTGATCCTCGTCATGGTCTTCATCGTGATGCTCTTCTTCATGTGCATGAGTCACTGTACCTTGTCGATTCAAACGATCATGTCGAATGCCAAGATGAAGATCTAAGCCCATCAAACTTGTACCCACATAATAGCCAATCATCTTTTCAGTAGAATCCACAGGATTCATGAAAGCTTCTGCACCGATAATGGAGACATCTTCATTCATGTTTTGCAACACCAATTTCTGAGAGAGTGAATCATCTCCGAAATCTAAAATCAAACCAAATTCATCTGAGTCATTGCTGAAGAGTGTCGGACCTTCCTCATGCCCATGCTCGTCATGATCCTCATCATGGTCTTCATCATCATGGTCTTCTTCTTCATGTTGCTCGGTAAATGAGTAATCACTATTTCTATAGAAATATCTCATGCTATTAAGCGAGCCATTATTAAAAACATAGGAACCCTCTAGATTGAATACTTGAGAATCTGTGGTTGAAAAGATCCTCTCTTCTTCACCATCATCGTCATGCTCTTCTTCTCCGCCATGATCTTCATCATGACCGCCGTGACCCTCATGCTCTTCACCATGAAATGGAATGCCATACAAACTTTCAATATCCTGGAATGAGGCACCGAAATGTCCCCAATCACCGACAGTTGAAAGTCCAAGTCTATGCGATTGATTTTCATAATCTGAATTCTCTAGGTAATCTAGATCTTCATCATGATCCTCGTCATGGTCTTCTTCATGTCCTTCCTCGTGCTCTTCTGAGTGAATAACGGCTCCCATGGGAATATCATAATTCTCGAAAGAACCATCTTTATAAGCATATGTGAAATTTAAACTGCCCAAATTCTCTTTGTAGCTGAATTGACCGACTTTTCCATCATTGCCTGATTGAGTTTCCAGTCCCAATCTCAAATCTCGATCTGCAAAATTCTCTCTTGCAATAGTGTCATCGACAACATTTACGATCCCACCAATTGCACCATTTGAGTACATTAAAGACAATGGGCCTCTGACAATCTCAATCTGCTTAATTGCATTCAGGTCGACTTCATTTAGATGGTCAGTACCTATTCCAGACATATCTCGAACAACCAATCCATTGTTTAAAACTTTGACCCTACTTCCTGACATACCTCGAATAATTGGTTGGCCAACAGCAGCACCATAATCTGCTGAGGATACGCCAAGCAAACTATCAATAGTTTCACCCAGACTTTGTGATGAATTCGTTTCCAAATCTTCTTCGCCAAGAAGATGAATTGGATCATTAACCTCATCATCGCTATGTTTGACGTAGGATGAAGTAACAGTAATTTCCTCTATGGAATCCTGTGCAATCAACCCTGTTGTAATGATGGTGGACGTCAATGCCACCATATATAAATAAAATTTCGTTTTCATGAAAAACCTCCATTAACGATTGTAAAAATATAAATTTAAAAAAGTTTTATATTTTTGGAGGTGCCCTTGAGGAGAAGTTATTGAATTTATATGAAATAAACTCTTCACTTATTCTAGCTATCAAAATAGCTGATAAAGAGATTTTTTCTAAGCCAAGATTTGATTGGATAGGGTTGGATACTTCAGACTTACAAAATTGACATTCTATTTTAGAGTCTTCACTTTCAAAATATTCATGTTGTAATGGATCTAAAATTACAGAAGTTACAAAAAGCAATCCTGCTAAAAGAATAAAATATTTTTTACTAAGTGATTTCATATAATTTTTCAAGAGAAATTCTAATACAAATAAAAAAGAATTTCATAGAATTTAGAAGTAAATATTTTTTCAAGATTATTGATAAATAGTTGGAAGCAAGTTACCTAAATATTCCATTTCTTCCTTCGCATGTTCTCGTAAATTATCAGCATCATTCTCATTTAGTAATAACAGACGGACTAAAAAAGTATTCCCAACAAATCCTACAAGTGAAGGAATGATCTCATTCTCTTTTCTCTTAGCAATATGTCCCAACCAAAATCGGGATCTCATTTCAGCCCCATCTTCTGTATCTCTCACAATATGGCACATTTTTGCTTGATTTATTTCTTCATCAATTAGACCTACTCTTGCACAAATGACAAATGTATTCTTATTATTAGGATCATAACCAAATAATTCGGTGGGGCTTACAAACTGAATTCTTAACTTCAACAGATCACCCCCAATATATTCATGAACTAAATGACTGGCACCAATGATTCTACCCTTTTCTTTGTTTTCCCAATCCATCCAGACATGGTCTTTTGGATGCCATTTTTTATAATGTTCTGTAGTTTGAAGATAGTCAGAAAACCACCATTTGACCATTTCTGCCTTTACATCTGGCATGAAAGTTCTCACTGCTACTAAAAAAGTACCATCTGGAAGTCTTCTAACTTCATTACTATAAACTCCAACTTCTTCGATAAGTGCTTTTTGGGCATCAATGCTAATTGTTAAAGGCTGAAAACCAAATTTAGCTATTACAATCAGAATGATTAGAACTAAGATAAGAAAAAGTTTTTTCATCTTTTTATGAATCATTAATTGAATCTTTTATGTTATTCAACTGTTAGTAAGAAGCGTCCATCCGTTTCTGAACTGAGAATATTTGGTTTAAGAAATGCCCATGCAGATGCTGCATCACGAGTGTATGCATCCATGAATGCTAAGGATGCAGCATTGAAGATTTCAAGCCCATCATGATCAGGAACCATATCTACTTCACGATGAATCAGTCCACCAAAATAGTGGTCACCGTCTTCGATCAATAGCAGGTATTTATCCCCTGTTAACTTTTCAGGAAGGCTTAAAATCTCATTCTGATATTCTGCTGCTCGTCGACCATCACCCATTAAACCGTAATCCTTTGGTCCTGTTGATAAAAAAGTTGGTGTCATGCCACCCTTCCAAGTATTCTCCGGCATCATAGCCATTTTACCTGGATCACTTAACATAACTGCCGCCATGAACCGGTCTTCACTACTCTCTGTTATATGATTATTCATTGGATTTCTTATTCTCTGCCCAGTATTAACCAATACCACTTGAGTGCCAATCGAATGTCCAGCTGCAATAATCATATTTTGATTCAACTTACCCTTTAAACCGGGATTCTGTCGCTCTATAGCATCTAGATTATCGAGGACAAAAGACATGTCTGAAATTCGGGTATCAATAATACGAATCATGTCTTCAGTCTTACTCGGGACAATACCATAGTTGGCATCTAGATGATTTGGCAGAATAACTACGTAACCATGTTCTGCCCAGAATTCAACTACCAGATTATATTTTTCACTTGAGGAAAATGTACCATGAGAAAAAATAATGATGGGAAACGGTCCACCCTGATCTGGATAGACAATCCGTAAAGACATTTCTCTATTTTGGAATGGTATTGGCAATGTCGCTATTCCATCCCTGTTAATCGTCAAAGGCCCAACTACACCATCATAAGAAATCTTAGAACTTACATCAGCACAACCAATGAAACTAATCAATATTGCTGATATGAGGATCAGTTTTCTCATTTTCTTTTTTTGTTTAATGTGACGATTTTATTGTTTAAAATTCTTATCCTCAATTAATCGGCATTTGGCATAATAAGAACCTTCCCATTTCTACCCGATTGTTCAGCACGAGAGACTGCTTCCTTGATTTGATCAATGGTAAAACGAGAGTCAATATTGGCTTTTAGAGTCCCATTCAAAATCAAGGGAATAATTTGACCAAAAGCAGCCTGTATATCTTCCATGTTAGCTATCTCATACCATTTAGAAAGCCAAAAGCTTCGCAAACGAATATCATTGACTATAGTCATACCCGTGTTAAGGGTTGCATCTTTTCCTGAAAGAACACCATAAGCAACCATAGTTCCACCATAACCAAGGCTATTTGCAAGTCGTGTATAGGTATCACCACCAACGGCATCGAGTGCTAACATAACAGGAGCATTGTCAGTTGCTCTGGAGATTTGTGAAACAAGATCTGGCCCATCGATGAGCACTACATCTCCACCTTTTGCTATCAAGTCTTCAGCCAAACCTTCACGACGAACAACATTGATAGTTTTTATGCCACGTTGTTTTGCAAGTTGAATAATATACCCACCAACAGCTGAATTCGAAGCGCTCTGCACAAGCCATTGACCCTTTTCCAATTCGATAAAAGAGGTCAACATGATTAATGCTGTCATAGGATTGACTACGGTCATTGACAGTTGCTCAATCATATTAGAATCGAGAGGTCCGAGATTAGGCAAAGGAAGAAATCCAGATGCAGGAGCTACTATTTCATTCCGCCAGGTTCCAGTTTCTCCACCAAGAAGAAGCACTAATTGACCTACTATTAAATGTTTTATTTCTGGGGATACTTCTAGCACCCTGCCTATCCCTTCCTTGCCTGGTTTATAGGGTAATACTGGATCTATACCATAGTTACCCTCTATCTGTAATAAATCTGATGGATTAATGGGCACAGCCAACACTCTTACTCTAACTTCACCACTCCTTAATGATTGTGAGTTATCTTCCTTTACTTCAAGAACATCTGAAGGGTTACCAAGTTGACTAAATTCTATATATTTTAACTCTCCAGCAACTGAGTTATTAACCAGAATACATAGAGGAATGAAGATTAAAAAAAGTGAAAAGATTTTAATATTAGAAAAATATTTCATAGTATGAATCCTTAATTTTTATATAGTTGCTTCGACTTTAATTGGTGAACCATCAAAAAAGCGTTCCAGTCGAAATGGCAGCAAATCAATTGTAGGCTTATTCTGAATCATTTCACTTATTACTTTTCCTGCACCAGGCCCAATTCCAAATCCATGTCCACTAAATCCTGTGGCAAGATAAAAACCTGGTATTTTTTGCATAGGTGAGATAACAGGTACAACATCTGGAGTTGTTTCAACCATTCCTGCCCAAGACTCAATGATCTTTGCATCTTTTAACTCTGGATACACATTTGAAATTTCACTCGATATTTTTGCAATAACATTTTTATTTGGTTTTGGATTTAACACCCTGTTTTTTTCAAAAGGGGATTCTTTATCTAGGTCCCATGTTTTTGGTGCGGTCAATTCATCGATAAATTCCTTGCCTATTGATAATCTTAATCCATTAAACTCTTTAATTAGTGCTTGAATATATTTAGGAGCAAAGTACAAAGTTGAAGGTGTTATTGGATGATCTAAAATTGAACCATGTGCAACTGTATAGCCACCATCAAGGCGTTTTCTTATACTGACTTTTTTATCAAAAATACTTCCATTGATTTTTGTTTCAATAGGATTGGTCCTAGCAACAGTTCCTTTTACTTTTAATTGTGGAACCTTAATACCTAAGGATCTGCAAAAATATGATGACCATGCACCCGCTGCACACAGAGCAGTTGAGGTATTGATAGAGCCTTTTTCTGTAATGACTTTTGAAAGCATTCCTCCTGTTGTTTCTAATCCTCTAACTGAACAGCCTGTAATTATTATGGCTCCATGTTTTTTAGCTGCCTGAGCAATTGCCAGTGTCGCTTTCTGGGGCTCAGCTCTTCCATCTGTTCGTGTGATAATGCCACCACGCCAATTGTTTGATGCTAAGCCAACTTCATTCCCAAGCTCTTTACTATTTAAAAGGTCTGTTTTTATGCAGTATTTTTTTGCTAATTCAAGCCAAGGTTCATAGCTATCTAATTCTTTTTCATCGTATGCGGTGTATATGCAACTGCCTTCTTCATAACCCGTTTCTAATCCTGTCTCAGAAGTAAAGCTTCTCCATATTTGTTGACTTTGCAACATCATAGGAATCTCTCTTTCATCCCTACCTTGAATACGAATAAAGCCCCAATTTCTTCCTGATTGTTCCCCTGAAATATAACCTTTCTCACACAAGCAAACTTTTATGCCTGCTTTTGCAAGAAAATAAGCAGTAGATACACCAACTATTCCACCACCTATTATTACAACATCTGCATTCTTAGGAAGATTAATTCTAGATTCATAGTCACCACTCCAAGTAGAGCTCACATTATTTATATCAATACTCTTCATTTGTCATTTAATTCCTATTCACATCAATTCCAAAGCTCTCTCAACTCCAGGTTAACCTACCGCTGCATATGCATAGATATAGTTTCTTTATTTTTTATATAGATTTATCTATTCCTAGATCAATTAGATTACACTGGGTGAAATGGTTAGTAAATTCGATAAAGAACTTGGTCTTGATAGAACTATCACTCGACGTGATTTTGGTTATGGAACATCCCTACTTCTTAGTACTGCGGTTGTTGGATGTGGAAAAAGTATTGATAAAGAAATCCAATCAAATAGTGGTTATTCTTTCGATGTTAGCGCTAATTGGTATGGCCCTGGAGGCATTGGTGATTATGCTAAGTCTCATGGTAATACACCTGAACTCATTAAAACTGCACATGAAGTAAGATCGGGACGATTCAATAAAAATAATGCACACGCAGTTGATTCTGGAGAGGAATATGATCTTGTGGTTGTTGGAGGTGGTTTTTCTGGTTTATCTGCAGCTTATCACTTCAATCGTTTAAATCCTGCAGGTCGTGTCCTTATACTTGATAACCATCCACTTTTTGGTGGGGAAGCGAAACGTAATGATTTCAATGTTAATGGCATTCATATTTCAGGGCCACAGGGGTCCAATGATTTTGGTATTCCATCTGCTACTGGTGGTCCCGATGATTATTTTTCTGCATTGAATCTGCCAAGAGAATTTAACTATGTGGAACCAGGAGGATCAGCGGCTGGCATGCGTATACCTCTGGATAATTATGATTACATGACATGGCAAGAGAACAAGTATGATGTGGGGCATTTTTTTAATGGCGCAGTAAATCCCTGGATCAAAGATGTGTGGGGGACAGGATTGAATTTGACTCCATGGAGTACTGAGGTAAAAGATGCTTTTTCTCGTGTTCGTTCCACTGAGATTGAAGATAAGAACGGACAAGATACAGATCGATGGCTAGACTCTATTACTCTAAAGTCTTATTACGAAGAAGAATTAGGATTACCGTCAAAGGTTACATCTTTTTATGATCCAATAATGGCTAGCATCATTGGTCTTGGCTGTGATGCCACCAGTGCATATTGGGGTAAGTATTTTGATATGCCTGGTTTCAAGAAGCCTGAACTATATAATGAAAATTTATTGCAGAGTTTTCCAGGTGGTAATACTGGCATTGCCAGACACTTTGTTAAGAAACTTATTCCAGATGCAATCGATGGAACATCGTTTGAGAAAGTATTGTTTGGCAGAATTGCTTTCGATCAATTAGATCGCGAGGATAAGCCTGTTCGCATACGACTTAACTCAACAGCGGTAAATATTGAGCATGCGAGCCAAGTTAATGGAAACCAGCAAGTTCAGATTACCTATACTAAGAATGGAGAGCTAAATCAGTTGAAAGCCAAAGCAGTGGTAATGGCAACTGGTGGCTGGGTTAATCGTCATGTACTTAAAGACTTGCCTAGCGAATATCATACAGCTTATGGCAAGTTCGGGCATTCACCAGTCCTCGTAGCCAATGTTGCTCTAACAAATTGGCGCTTTTTAGAGCGCCTTGGTGTTTCAGCTGCAATTTGGCCTGAAGGATTTGGCTTTACTTGCAACATACGCCGACCAATGATTGTTGATGGTAAATCTCAACCGTTGCATCCAGATAAGCCAATCGTATTAACCTTTTATACGCCTATTTTTAAGCCTGGTCTTGAAAGAAAAGAGCAAGGTGCTGTTGGCCGAGCAGAGTTACTGAGTACATCATTTTCTGATTATGAACGACAAATCCGTGAACAAATGACGACAATGTTTTCTGCTGGAGGCTTTAATCCGGCAGAAGATATCGCTGGAATTATTTTAAATCGCTGGGGCCATGCTTATGTTAATCCAGATCTGGGCTTTATGTTCGGTAAGGATGGCAATATGGCGCCACCTGATGTAATACGTAAGCCTTATGGGCGTATTGCGATCGGTCACTCTGAGTTGAGGGGTCACCAATATTGGTCGGGTGCTGCTGGTGAAGGTCGCCGTGCTGTCGAAGCACTCTTGGACCTGCATTTTTAGAAAACATCCTTAATATCCGTTGTCCGAAAGGACGTTTGTCCCGTTTCCTGGCACCAATTGAAGTCGTGAAACCCAATATTTATATAAATTTCAGAGATTTCCTGCATACCCACACAATAACTAGATTACGTCTTTTGATCAGCCAAGTTATAGGCGGGCTGCGTTACCGAGTAAGCCCAATAGATAAAAATAAATTGTAATGGTAAACGACCATAAAGCAGAGAAATAGGGAGATCAGGAAAAGCCTCAGGTGTAATGGCCATATAAATATTTGCAGGATAAACGGCAACTAGCAGAGCAACTAATCCCCAACCAGCTATTTTGCGAAGGCGAGGAATCAAAACACAGACACCTCCTAGTATTTCAAAAAACCCACTGATATAAACTGCCTCGGGATGCAATGGAAAAGCCGGAGGCATAATGGATAAATAAAAGTCTGGATTAATAAAATGGTCTACTCCAAAGTTGATAAAAAAAGCAGCCAATCCAAATAGAACTAATTTTCTCCAGAAACCAACTGGTAGTTGCAGTGTTGAAAAAATATTAGATATAAAAGTGATTACGCTTCCCATTACCACTCAATAGTTATCAGATAACCTTGTGCCATCTCTTCACTAATGGTCCACAGGCGCTCTGCCATTGGTTTATCAAATATATAATTATCACCACCAACTGTAACCGCATTACAATCCTCAAAATAGGCACCGCTGACTCCCTTTAGAGAAGGATTGGTGGCCACATAAACTTGAGTGGCAGCACCCTCTTGGGGTGACTTCGCAATGAGGTCACCAAACCAATCAAATGCTTTACGCATAATTATAGGGGCGGTGCGGGCAATATTGGTTTTGACTAAACCCGGATGAATAACATTTGAAGTAATACTGGAACCTTCCAATCGTGTAGCCAGTTCAAGTGAAAATAAGGCATTGGCTAACTTGGATCGACCATAAGCTTCCTGGGCATCAAATACACCTTCACCTCTAAGGTTGTCAAAGTCTATACCCACCGCAGGAGCCTGAATATAGGCAGACATACTGCCAACATTAACAATGCGACTTTCCTGAGCCTTTTTCAACAAGGGCATTAATCTATTTACCAATACAAAGTGACCCAAATGATTCACAGCAAATGTCTTCTCGATACCGTTCACTAATTCCAACTCGCCAAAGGTATTAATGCCTGCATTGCACACCAAGATATCAATAGGGAGGCCTAATCCGGCAACTGTGTCTGCGCACTCTATAACGGATTGTAAACTGGATAACTCTAGCGCTACGGGTGTGGTAGTGCCCGGCACTCCGGCACAGGCTTTACTGGCTTTTTCAAGGGTTCTACCGGTACCAATGACATGTGCGCCTCGCAACGCTAATACCCTCATAGTCTCGAGCCCTAAGCCGGAGTTACAGCCAGTAACTAAGGCTGTCTTTCCTGTTAAGTCCAATCCCAATGTGACCTCCTCAGCTGTCGATGTCGCACCAAAACCTCCCACTGGATAGCTATTGTCAATGCTCACAACAGGTTGATCTCTATCGCAACCTGCCAGCACTGGCATTGCAACCGCCGTTGTTCCATATAAAAACTGTCGTCTATTCATTTTTTTACCCTCTCATTGCCACTTTATCATTAAAAGTCTTCACACACTTCGCCTCTTAGCATCTCTTTGAACAACTTTAACTGACTTTGATCCAAACTCTGACTTGTCCACCAAGAAGCATGCTTATCCATACTAAGCTTTTTGTTGATAACTAGCCCCCACATTGGTGCTATTTGATTTGGGATCATTGAGTAACGAATATCTGTAACAAGATCATTCTTTTCGTCATAACCCAAATAATCTTGTGAAAACCATCGAAATCTCTCAATATCCCTTGCTTGTTGACTATCTTTGTCAATAGTAGGGATATGATAGTTAAAGTCAAACCTCTTGATACTGTCACCTGAACACCAAGTTGATGAATGAACTGTTCGAATTGCATCAACAAAATAAATTTCATCATGCTGATAAATAGACTTCCATAAAATTAAGTTTCCAAATGAAGGTTTAAGAGTTAGTCGCTCGGCTTCGTGCCCTCTAGAATAAGCAAGTTCCATTGCTGCTGAAAGAGTTCTTTCATATTGTATAAATCCTAAAAATAGATAAAAAGTAATCCATCCAATTGCAAAAAAACTAAACATTTTTTTTCGTGTCTTTATTGCTGTTACTGTCAGGATTATGATGGGTATTGTAAAGAGTGGATCAACTATAGATATATTATTCCAAGCGACTCGCTGATCCGAAAAAGGCCAAAAGAGTTGGGTGCCATAGGAAGTACATGCATCTAGTAATCCATGAGTCGCATACCCCAAAAAACTTGCTGTATAAACCATCTTGAGACTCATTGAACCTCTAAGAAAAGGAAAAATAAAAAGAGTAACAAGCAAAGAGCCAAAGGGAATAAAAAAAAGTGAGTGACTGAACTGCCTATGATACTCAAGAAAAACAATCGGATCGTCTGAGGATTGAATCAAAACATCTAGATCAGGTGCCAAACCAGCAAGAAAACCAATCAATGCTATCCGTAGGATATTATTTTTTTGAGCGGTTGACTGTGCAAATGCTGCACCAACTGTACCTTGAGTTATTGGGTCCATATTGGTTCTAAACTTTAATCACTCATCTTTCCAAGTAGGTGATCTTTTTTCTATGAATGCATTAACTCCCTCTTTAGCATCATGTTTTAATAAGTTATCTCTCATAATCTTAGACGTATATTTATACGCTTCAGATAAATCCATTTCAGTTTGAGAGTAAAAGGCATTCTTCCCAATTGATACAGTCATGGAAGATTTGCTAGCAATCTTTTCTGCTAACCTGTTTACCTCAAATGTTAGCTCTTCCTTTTCAACCATATTATTAATTAAACCTATTTCTTTTGCCTTTTCAGCATTAATAAAATCACCAGTAAGAAGCATCTCCATAGCGTTTTTCTTATTAACATTTCTAGAAAGAGCAACCATTGGGGTTGAACAAAAAAGACCAATATTTACCCCAGGTGTTGCAAACTTAGATTCATGAGAGGCAATGGCAAGATCACAACTTGCAACTAATTGACAACCTGCAGCTGTAGCAACCCCATCAACTTCAGCAATAAATGGTTTCGGTGTATTAACTATTAATTGCATTAATAAAGAGCAAGAATCAAAAAGATTTTTAAAGTAGGCTTCACCGCTATCATCATTTTCTCTAGCGGCTGTGATTTCTTTTAAATCATGCCCCGAACAAAATACATTCCCATTTGCTGCTAAAACTATAACTTTTATGGATTGATCGGAAGATGCATCTTTAATCTCATCTATTAGAATGCTCATCATGCTCTCAGATAAAGCATTTCTTTGATCTAAATTATTCATGATAAGACGCAATACTCCCTCCTCAGACTTTTCTTTAATTAATATTTTCAAATGTTCTTTCATGTCAAATCTATTAAAAGCTATTTTTTTCTACTAATCTAATATTGTTTTGCTAATTCTATTTTTGGGCATCTATTCATAATAACTTTTAGGCCAGCTTCTTTTGCTAATTCTGACGCCTCTTCATTGATAATACCTAATTGAGTCCAAAGAACTTTTGCTCCTATTTTAATTGCTTCTTTGGTTACTCCCATAACTGCATCTTCGGCTCTGAAAACATCAACCATATCGATCTTTCCTGAAACAAAACTTAGATCTGCAAAGCATCGCTGCCCTAAAATAAGATTACCTGCTTCATTGGGATTAATTGGAAATATTTGATAACCATATTGAATAAGTGCTTCCATAACTTTGTAACTATCTCTGTCTTGATTTGCACTAGCTCCAACTACTGCAATAGTTTTTACTTCTTTAAGTATTTCTTTTATGTAGCTTCCTGAATAATCAACAATCATTTCAATTTATTATTGCCTGAAGGCTGGTATACAAAGATCTGGGTAATAGGAGCAATTCCCGGTATCACCAAAAGAATACCTGCGAAGTTGCTCAAATACTTTTTCGGACTTTTCATATTCCTTATTTTAACCCATTTTATGACAAAGAATGTCTCTCTAAAAATTACTTTTATGTATATAAAATAAAATAAGAAAATAATTCTATGTGTAACCTTTACTTCCCTTCGGGGTTATGATAAGTTTGCGTTACATTTAATCGTGTGATCTCTGTCACACATATAAACAATGGAGTTAATTATGGAAGGTTATGTTGCGATATTATTACCAGTAATGATTGTAGGTGTTATTTTATTTTTCACTTCCAAAATGGAAAAGGCCAAATATGATGCAATTATTGAGGTTTCTAAAAATATTGATGATTCATCTAAAATCGACGATATTCTCGAGAGTTTGAGTGACAAAAAGAAACCCATTGATTACAGACGGGGCGGAGTAATCACTTTATTTGTTGGTGTTGGTTTATTTCTTTTTGGTGTATTTAATATAGATATCCTAAAGAGTGTAGGTCTTCTAGTTGCTGCAATTGGTGTTGGTTCAATCATTGCTGGGTATCTATATCCCAATGAGAGTGCTGAAATCACAAAAGCGGTTGAAAAATTTGAAGAGTAAAATTAATGGGTAATCACCATAAAAATCTTTTAAATAATCTTGAAACATTAAGAAAATCTGCCGGTTTAACTCAACAAGAACTCTCAGAGGGTGCTGAGGTTTCAAGGAAAAGCATCAATGCAATCGAAAATGGAATTTATGTTCCCTCTACAGTTCTTGCATTGAAAATTGCTAAAACTCTCAACTGCTCTGTTGAGGATTTATTTAAACTACGAAGAAATTAATTTAACTATGTTTCTTAAATAGTCTGTATTGATAATCTTATTCCCATCATTCCCACTCAATCACTTCCTAAGTTTGTTCTTTTAGATTCAAGCTTAAAAAGATTAATAATAAGAAAACTGTGTAATCTATTAATCTTTGCCAGAAACCTAATAGATCAATTTGACTTGGATTAAGCATCATAAAGAATCCTAATAAGAAAATAAAAGTTGCAATAAATGAGGCTAATGAATGAATAATCATAGGGTCTTTTCTCAACCCAATCCCTAAGAGAATAAGCCCAACAGGAGCAATCAAATAAGATATCAATCCAAGGATCATATGCATGTTTTGACTAAAACTTCCCTCACTAGGGCAACCAAAGTCGCAAGGGAAAATAAAAGCACCAAAATATCCAATAAAATATCCGATCC
>Ga0209035_10000327_pt1 | contig 18692 bp, 16 predicted proteins | sample MarorgKNORR_S2LV_6_FD_188220 | JGI IMG/M metagenome (GOLD analysis project Ga0209035, IMG submission 188220) | Marine microbial communities from the Southern Atlantic Ocean, analyzing organic carbon cycling - AAIW_A/KNORR_S2/LV (SPAdes) (version 2) | ecosystem: Environmental > Aquatic > Marine... | reverse complement strand
CATGACTCCTTCTAATATCTTGATTCACAAAACTTGCCTTTTACTTCTCTCGCTCATCTTACTTTTCTCAAGTCTTGCTGCAAGAGCTGACGAACTTACTGAGTTAGGCAATCGTCTGGCCATTGCTGAAATGCTAACTCAATACTCATATCGCTGGGATGGAAAAGAATCCAAGTCCTTCTCAGAATTGTTCACTGAAGATGGAAGCATGGAGCGTTGGACCGACAACGTTGCAGTGCCAGGCTCAGAAGTTGTAGGAAGAGCTGCTATTTATGCCTATGCACTGCAGGCACACGGAGGGCGCCTAGCAGATCGTCAGAGCCGACATCATTTTTCCGCGCTAGTTTTTCTTGAACTTACTGAAAATTTAGCGATCACAGAAAATATGGCCTTGATTACTCATCAGACGGCGGATGATCTTGCACCGGTTATTCGTAGTTCTGGGATTTACCGAAATACCTGGGTTAAAACCAAAGTAGGTTGGCGTATTAAAAAGAGAATTTTGATCATTGATCAAGGCCCCAGTAACTGACTCGCCGAACTTCGGTTGTAGGAAAACATTCCACGCCAAGTGGAGAAATGGCAAGTAGTCACTAGACTAGGGTTATAGGTTAAAATTTCGCAGTACTAGGGGTTCACGAGCTAAGTCTAGCTTCTAGATTGCTGCGAGTGGTGATTTAGCTAATATTTTAAGGCAAGAGCTAATTCCTGCAGGAACTATTGATTCCTAATCTAAAGTCCATTTTTTACTGCTGTGTTTTCAGAAACTTCGCTCGCTTACAAATTCTGGTGTTTACCTTTTTTCTCAGTTTGAGTTTTGCTACTGAAGACTCAGCCAAAAATATAGAGCCATCATTAAGTGTCGATGAGCTAGCTTTTACCAATTGGTTAGATTCTCAGGAAGAGAATATGCTCACCTTACTCCAGCGAATTACCAATATTAATTCTGGCACGCTCAATAAAAAAGGTGTGCACGAAGTCAGTAATATTTTTAGTTAGGAGCTCCACTCATTGGGTTTTATGATGTCTCGACTTCCCGGGAACTTTATCGAAATGCCCAGCTGCCCTGGTAGTAATTACAATGTCGATCTTGCTGACCATTTATTAGCTCAGAAAGAAGGTGCAGGGAAACGATTGCTTTTAATGGGACACCTGGATACCGTATTCTTTCTAAATAATTCCTTTCAAGAATTTTACCGTGAAGGAAATATGATGTACGGCCCTGGCGTCGCCGACATGCAAGGCGGCCTCGTCGTGCTACTTTATGCTCTAAGGCTTTAGCGCAAGCGGGAGAATTGGATGATAAAACCCTCGCAATTTTACTGAATAGCGATGAAGAAATCGGCTCACTCTCATCGCGCAAATACTTAGAAGAGCAAGCTCTAATTCATGACTATGGGCTTGTCCACGAATCTGGAGTAACTGTGAACGTGGGTGTTATCAGCGGCGGTGAAGCGCGCAACACGATCGCACCCTATGCGGAAGCGATGGTTGATTTGCGATACCCCCAGCCACAACATGGCGAAGATGCTGTTGCTCAATTCGAAAAAATATTTGGTTCTGTCATGAGTCACCCTATCGACTCTGGCGAAATCAGTGCTGAAAGCTGGATCAACCTTCATCGACCACCAAAAGTACCTACAGCAGAATCGGAACACTTACTCGAGAAGACCCTGGCGATTGGACGCCTCTTAGGACAAGAGCTTGGCATAGTGAACTCAGGCGGAGGAACTGAAGGCTCTCTCACTCAAGCTGTGGGACTTCCAACTCTTGATTCTTTGGGCGTTGCCGGACCATGAGCGCACTCTAATCAAGAAAAAACGAGAGTTTGCTCTCTCCTCGAAAGAGCAAAATTGAGCGCAGCACTTATACGTAGACTGGCTGCCGAATAAATGTTCTCATGCGGCATAAGGTAGATTTCAAAACTACAAAAACAACACGAATATTAAGACCAACTGGAGTTAACTGATGACCGATAGCACAGAAGTTTCTGGCGCAGTTGAATCTAATGAAGCCTCAAAAGAAGAGTCCGAACGCGCTTCAATCATCCAAGCCTATAAGAACCCCTACTATCGTTATCTAGTCTTAGGCATTTTAACAACAGTTTACGTCTCAAATTTTGTCGACCGCCAGGTCATCAATGTTCTCGCTCAGTACATCATCGATGATTTGCAACTATCTGACGGTCAGTTTGGCATGTTGTCAGGCGCTGCCTTTGCGATTATTTATACAACGCTCGGTATCCCGATTGCCCGCTTGGCTGATATAAGCAATCGCCGCAACATCATTGCCGTCTCAGCAGTTATATGGAGCGTGATGACAGCACTCTGTGGTTATGCTCAAAATTTTACTCAGCTCTTTATGGCTCGTTTCGGTGTCGGTGTAGGCGAAGCGGGCGGCTCTCCGCCCTCCCATTCCATTGTCTCTGATATCTTTCCTGCGGAACAGCGGGCCACGGCGTTGTCTACATACTCGCTGGGAGTGTATGGCGGAGTCCTAGTTGGAACCGTCGGTGGGGCCTACCTAGTACAATACTTCGACTGGCGTGTTGCCTTCATAGTGGTGGGTTTACCTGGCATTCTACTTGCACTAATCGTTCGCCTAGTCATCAAGGAACCCCCGCGAGGAATGGCAGAGGCAAAAAGCGACGTGGCTCCACCCGGATTCTGGCGGGTGATGACGTTCCTCTGGGAACGCAAATCTTTTCGACACCTCTCTTTCGCCTGTGCATTGCATGCTTTCGTAACCTATGGCATGGGTAATTTCATGCCTTTGTTCTTAGGACGTACACACGACATGTCAATTCTTGACGTGGGTTGGTACTACGGGCTGATTGCGGGCATAGGAGGGCTGGCAGGTACCTATTTTGGCGGCTGGGCTTCCGATCGAATGAACCGCAAAACTGGAGATAAAACATGGTATGTATGGATTCCTTTTATATCCACCATTGCGGCTGTACCTCTGGCCCTAAATACTTTTCTGATCATGCCCACCGGATACCTCGCCGTTTATTCCTATTTTTTACCAGTGTTTTTTGGAGGCTGGTATCTCGGGCCCTGCATTGCCTCTACTCATTTTCTCGTGGGACTCCGCATGCGTGCCATGGCTTCGGCCATCCTGTTGTTCGTACTTAATTTGATTGGTTTGGGTTTGGGCCCAGCGGTAACAGGATTTATGAGTGACTATTTAGAGCCTAGATACGGAGATGACAGCTTGCGCGTTGCCATGTCCATAACTGTCTTGGTAAATCTTTGGTGTGCAACTCATTATTATCTCGCGACGAAAACCATAAGAGCAGATTTTGCGCGAGCACCAGATTAGAGAGCATCTAAAGCTTGATCTATTTTGGTCACACCAACCACCTCGAGACCGTTGATCTTTCTTTTAGGCGCGTTGGCCTTCGGAATAATGGCTCGGGTAAATCCATGTTTTGCAGCTTCTTGCAAGCGCTCTTGGCCACCAGGCACTGGTCTAATTTCTCCAGCCAATCCTACTTCTCCAAACACCACCAAATCTTTTGGTAACGATCGGTCTTTAAAACTGGAAACAATTGCCAACAAAAGAGCAAGATCAGCACTGGTTTCAGTTACCTTTACTCCGCCGACTACGTTAACGAAGACATCTTGATCCGCCATATAAAGTCCACCATGCCGATGCAGTACAGCCAACAACATAGCCAGGCGATTTTGCTCCAAACCTACGGCTACCCGTCGAGGATTACCCAACTGACTGCTGTCCACCAAGGCTTGAATCTCAACCAATAAAGGTCGAGTTCCTTCCCATAAAACCATAACAATTGAGCCGGGCGTATCTTCTTCAGTTCTTGCAAGGAAGATTGCTGAAGGATTCTTCACTTCTTTCAAGCCTTGCTCTGTCATTGCGAATACGCCGAGTTCATTCACTGCACCAAATCGGTTTTTCTGACCACGCAAAATTCGATACTTAGTATCATTACCCCCTTCCAACATAATAAAACAATCTATCATGTGCTCAAGAACCTTCGGACCTGCGAGGTTTCCTTCTTTTGTTACATGCCCAACTAAAAATAGAACCGTGTTGGTTTGCTTCGCGTATTGAATAAGGTAGGCGGCACACTCTCTTACTTGAGAAACGCTGCCGGGCGCAGAAGCCACGTCGGCACTGTGCATAACCTGAATCGAATCCACTACTAGCAATTCTGGTCTATTTTGCTGAGCTGCATTGCAAATTTGTTCAACGTTGGTTTCTGCCAACATTTTTAAATTTTCCATGGGAAGTTCGAGCCGCTTTGCACGCATACCGACTTGCTGCAGTGATTCTTCACCAGTGACATACAATGATGGCCTGCCACTGCTGGCTAACAAACACATTATCTGCAGAAGCAAAGTGCTCTTGCCTGCTCCAGGATTGCCACCAATAAGGACAACCGAACCCGGCACCAAGCCACCACCGAGCACACGATCTAATTCTCCAATGGAACTAGAAAAGCGCGGCAGTGCTTCTAGATCAAGATCGGATAATTTTTGCACGTTGGATTGATCGCCAGCATACCCCTGCTTGCGAAAATCAGCCCTGGTTGTCGGTGAGTTGCTGGTCCCTAAGTTTATCTGAGAGAGAGTATTCCAAGCTTTGCAGGAAGCGCACTGCCCTTGCCACTGACCGTGCTCTGCTCCGCAGTCGGTGCAGACAAATGCTAGTTTTGTTTTAGCCATTGGCTTGTTAGTTACTCCAATACTCAGTGCTCAAATGTATTCATAGATTACACGCTTGGTAACCTGACAAAAAAGTTCGTAAGAAATCGTGCCCGCATGATGGGCCACTTCATCAGCGCAAAGATCTTCGCCCCAGAGCACAATATCATCGCCTATCTGCGCATCAGCGATTCCATTCAGGTCGATAGTAATCATATCCATAGAAACTCTACCAATAAGCCTCGCTCTCAAAGCACCAGAAGCTGTCTTTATCAAAACCGGCGTTCCATTGGCTGCAGACCGAGGATAGCCATCACCGTAGCCGATCGAGACAACGCCGACCCGAGTGTCTTTATCGCAGGTATAAGTTGCACCATAACCAATACAAGAACCTGCGCTTACTTCATTAATTGCAATAAGCCGAGAGTGCAATGTCATGACAGGCAGCAAACCCAACTCTTCTCCGGTTTTTTTTGCCAGAGGAGACGCGCCATACAACATCACGCCAGGCCGCACAATTTCGTAATGAGACTGGGGCAGGGTTAATATTCCGGCGGACGCCGCTATGCTACTTTCAATTTTCTTATTACTGAGCAGTTGCACGGCTTCACGAATCTTTGCAAATTCAGCAAGCTGATTTTGCGTGAAATCATAAGACGGACCGTATTCCATATCATCTGCATAGCCTAGATGAGACATAAGAATCAGCTCAATATTCGGAAATTTTGAACTATCTGAAAATTCTTTGAATACGTCGATACAGACATCTGAACTCAAACCCAAGCGATTCATTCCAGTATTCAATTTTATCCATAGCTTCGTAGCCGGAAGGTCAAGGTTTTTTTCTGCAGCATCTCGCAACAGTTGTACTTGATACTCAGAATGAATGACCGAGCTGATACCGGCATCAAGACAGGCTGATAACTCACCTGCGGAGGCAAAGCCAGGGAGCAGTAAGAGATCGAGGCCTAACTCTCTAGGTTTTAATTCACGATTCAGCTCCAAGGCTTCTTCTAGGGCAGCAATCCCAAACCCCTGAATTTTTCCGCGACTTTCTAACAATGCCCGTGCGGCTGAAATCATGCCATGGCCATAACCACTGGATTTAATAATTGGGAAGATTGTTGAATTGGGGCAATGAGCACTTACCTGAGATAGATTCTTGCGCAAAGCTTGCAGATCGATGGTTACCCAAGTCCGCTTGTTAACTTCTGCCATGCCTTGCTTCCAGATCAGATGCTACGAGGATATTGATATACGAATTAAAACCTACTGATCGCGGGTATAGCTATCGTCGTAGCGAGGTTGTGCATAATTATCGAAACGAGTGAATTGCCCCTGAAAACTTAGGCGAACGGTACCAATTGGTCCGTTACGCTGCTTGCCGATTATGACTTCCGCCATACCTTTGTCGGGAGAATCTTCATTGTAGACCTCATCTCGGTATATGAATGCGATGACATCGGCATCTTGCTCAATAGCTCCAGATTCTCGCAAGTCTGACATTACCGGACGCTTATTTGGGCGCTGCTCCAATCCACGATTCAGCTGTGAAAGAGCAATAACTGGGCATTTAAAATCTCGCGCTAACAATTTGAGCGAGCGGGATATTTCTGAAATCTCTCCCACTCTATTTTCACTTGTTCCCTTTAATTGCATAAGTTGTAAATAGTCGACTACAACCATACCTATATTGGTTTTTCTGTCGTCCTTGGGTTTTATCTTTTGAACAATACTCTCAGATGCATCCCCATTATCGCCGTCGCCACCAGAGGCTGCTGATTGATTCTTTTCTCTTTCTAATTGGCGGTCAACCCGTCGCAATCTGGCACGCATTTCCATCGGAGTTACAGTGGCACTGTCATCTATATAAAGCGGTCGATCTTTTAATTTCGCGACAGCGCTATTGAAACCAGGAAAGTCTTCGTCAGTTAGTTGCCCAGTACGTAATTTGGTTTGATCAATCCGGCCAATTGAGGAAAGCATTCTGAAAATCAAACTTTCAGCGGGCATCTCTAGGCTAAACACGACGACGGCGTCTTCGCTCGTCATTATGGCGTTCTCGACCAGATTCATAGCAAAGGCAGTCTTACCCATTGAAGGCCTGCCAGCCACAATGACTAGGTCAGATTTCTGCCATCCTGAGGTCATGGCATCGAGGTCTCTAAAACCACTGCTAAGCCCGGTGAGGGCCCCGTCAAGACCGGCTAACTCATCAAAGCGATCAACTGCCTGACTAACTAGGGGATTGATATGCAATGGACCCTGGTCCCCTGCCCTTTCGTCGTTAATATTAAAGACCAGCGATTCGGCATTATCCAAGACTTGTTTGGCTTTCTTACCACCGGTGTTATAGCTACTGTCGGCAATAGTATTGGCTGCGCCAATCAGGCGACGCAAGATCGCACGCTCACTAATGATGTCAGCATAAGCCATGATATTGGCAGTGCCGCGAGCGTTGCCCGCTAACTCGCTTAAATAATCTATGCCACCGGCGTTGTCTAACTCATTTAAGGAATTAAGAGATTCAACCAGTGTTACCACATCGATCGGACTGTTGCCCTCATTCTGCTGAGTCATTACCTGAAAAATAAGTTGATGCTCGGAACGGTAAAAGTCTTCAGTCAGAAGAACTTCAACGATATTTTCCCATTCTCTGTTATCCAGCATTAAACCGCCGAGCACGGCCTGTTCTGCCTCTACTGAATGAGGCGGAACTTTAAGGGTAGCCAATTTGTTTGCCTGATTATCGAAAGGCAACGGGCTATCGGGTTCAAATGTTTTGGCCATGGAATTTCAAAACTAGGTCACAAAAAAGCACCATCTGAGTGTACAGAATGGTGCTTAATGATGCTAGCTGGGGCTAGTACTTTGAGCTTTTAGCTTCAGCTAAATTTTCAGAGCGCGCTTAAGCGTCTTCAGACTTTGCTTCTATTTCTTCAGCAGTAGGCGCGGCAGCTTCCTCAGAATTTGCTCCAGCCTGTTCTTCTACAGCAGCAGCTTCAGCGGCTTGAGCCTCATCAATTTCTTCAATCATTGATCCATCAGCACTGACTCCTGCAACAGCATCCAGACCTTGCACAGACACGCTGATAGACACACCCACTTCGTAGCCAAGATCCAGAGCGATATTGAAATCTCCCAATTCTCTAATAACGCCGTGAGGAAGGAGAACCTCCGCTTTTGTGACATCACTACCTACTTCCGCATTAATGGCATCGGCAATATCCTTGGTGCCCACAGAACCAAATAGTTTGCCTTCATCACTGGCATTTACTTGGATGCTCAAACTTAGTCCTGTAACTTTGTCAGCACGCTTTTGCGCAGCGGCAATGTTCGTATCATGCGCGGCCATAAGGTCAGCACGACGACTCTCAAATTCAGTCAAGTTTTGCCTGGTCGCAGGTATAGCTTTTCCTTGGGGAAACAAAAAATTGCGAGCATAACCAGATTTAACACTGGCAGTATCGCCAATTCCACCTAGCTTGCCTATTTTTTCCAGCAAGATAACGTTCATGATTTCTTCCTCATTTTCAATTCTTTTGCACCTCCAGTTTCTTAACTCGAACTGGATAGGCGACTTCTGAAATTATACCAACTATCGACTATCGCTAGCAGTACCAATACCTCTAATGATATTGGTAAAACCAGTAAAGCGTAGAAAGCAGCCAACCACATTGTGGAAAGTTTCTTTCTTGCCACCGTGGCATGAACTAGAGCAACTCCAGAAAACACTAACGGTAAAATAAAATACATTACCCATGACTCCAGCAATAAGAAGCCAGAATTTGCTAAAAACATTAGCCCCAATAAACCAAGAGCAACTTTTTGTCGAATTCGCAACTGATGAAATTCAACCTGAAATCCACCAGGGTTAAACAATACTGCTTGCATCCATCGGGAAGCCATTAAAAGAACAATTGCCAGAAACATATAGACCGCCCCAATAAAGCTGATCATAAATTCCCGCAGATCTTCGAAAACGAATCCTTGGATATTATTCGCTTCTATATAGACTCTTACTTGTTGTAAAACTAAATCTAAATTTTCGGTTTCGAATCTAAAATAAAACTCTATTCCTAAACCCACTGCTATCGCAGCCAACAGAGTAAATTCCCAAGACTCCGTCGATCGTAACACTACTGCCAGTCCACTAACGCCGATAAGCATAAACAGTGGAATGGGATCGCCTATAACGACCCAAGCGCCGATTGGCAATATCGCCCAGGCGAATACAAAACTCGCTTCGTGCAAGCCTTTTCTCAGAAATACCAACCCAACAATTATAGGACTGAGAAAGTTAAGCAGAGGAATAAGCCCCAGGCCTAGCACTGCAATAATGGCCTGCTTGCGTCCTCTCATTACGAATTCAGCAAGGCCGCGCATAATTTACCTTTCTATACTTGGTGGCTATCCGTGTAGGGAATCAAGGCAAGATATCGAGCTCGCTTAATGGCTGTTGCAAGCTGACGCTGATAGCGGGCCTTGGTACCAGTAATTCGGCTAGGAACAATTTTACCTGTTTCAGAAACATAGGCTTTCAATGTTTCTAAATCTTTGTAATCGATTTGTTTCGTTCCTTCTGCAGTAAATTTGCAGAATTTACGTCTTCGAAAATAACGAGCCATGATTAATATCCTGTATTAAATTGTTGGGGAAAAGTAAATGACTATTTCCCTTCTTCGCTTTCGGTTGTTATTTCCTCATCACTTGATTCTTCTTTTGCAGGTGCGTCTTCTGTAGGCGCGTCTTCTGCAGGTGCGTCTTCTGCAGGCGCGTCTTCTACAGGTGCTTCTTCAGCAGGTGCTTCTTCAGCGTCAACCGCTTCCGCAGCTTCGGACTTTAATGCAGCAGCTGCTGCTGCGTCTTCTTCCAACTTGCGTTTTTGTTCCGACCTTTGTTTACGCTCTCTGTTTTCACGCTCACCCTTAAGGATCAACGATTCTTCAGTAACCAGCTCTTTGGACTTGATAACCAAATTACGTAAAACAGCGTCATTAAAACGAAACAGATTGGTCAACTCGTCCAACGCTTCGCTACCACATTCGATGTTCAATAGAACATAGTGGGCTTTATGAATTTTGTTTATGGGATAAGCTAATTGACGTCGGCCCCAATCTTCCAAACGGTGAATCTTGCCGCCGCTTTCATTCATTAACTGGGTATAACGTTCGATCATCCCGGGGACCTGCTCAGACTGGTCGGGATGCACCAGAAATACTACTTCATAGTGTCTCATAGAGACTCCTCTTGGATTATGTCTTCCGTCCAACACAAGGCGTGCGTGGTAAGACAAGGAGTTATGTCGGGCGGAAACTTGCTCCGCCAATAAAAGAGCCGGAATTCTAGAGAACCTGGGGCCTTGATGCAACTTAATTCACTAGAAATAAGGTCTTATTTCAGCGGTTTTACCGTTGACCTTTGCCGAGAGGCCTCGAATAGCGCCACTCCCGTGGCTACTGATACATTGAGACTGCTGACTGAGCCCTCCATCGGTATGGCAACAACGAAATCACAACATTCTCGAGTCAAACGCCTCAATCCAGAGCCTTCTGACCCCATAACCAAAGCAATGGGGCCCGTCAGGTCTTGCTCAAACAGATTTTTCCCTGTCCCATCAGCTGTTCCTACCAACCAAATCCCCCTTTCCTGCAGCGATTGTAGACAACGGGCTAAATTGGTTACGGTAACAAAATTTATTGACTCGGCTGCCCCGCTAGCTACTTTTCTAACAGTCGCATTCAATGGCGCAGATTTGTCTTTTGGGACGATGACAGCATCAACACCGGCAGCATCTGCAGTGCGTAAACAGGCTCCCAAATTATGCGGGTCGGTAATACCATCTAATATTAGCAGCAGTGGAGGACGATCCAATCCATCAAGAATTACGACAAGGTCTTTTTCGGATTTAGTCGAAGAGCTAAAATTACAGATTGCCACAACCCCTTGATGCACCCCGGCAAACCTTTGATCCATCTCTTTTCGTGAGAGTTTGTCGGTTGGTATTTGCAATTCACTAACTTTCTCTAAAATTTCACCGAGCCGCTTATCTGTGCGGCCAGCCAATATAATCAATTGCTGAATAGAATCAGGCCGTTGACGAATCAACTCGGTGACGGGATGAATGCCAATTACATTATTTTCTGATGAGGGCATTGAAGATTTCTATTGAAGGCCTTCGGCACTTCTGTTTATGGTCTAATTACGGATCTTGCTCTTCTTGGGTCTGGATTTATTGGGATTCGAGTTCTTTTTACTTTCTGTTTTTTTACTTCTTTTATTCTTATTGGCCGCTGTCTTAGTAGTTTCTTTATTTGACTTTCCAGAATCTTTCTTTTCATTTTTGTTCGAATTATTCGATTTTGGTTTTGGTTTTGGTTTTGGTTTTGGTTTTGGTTTTGGTTTTATAGTTTTCCTATCATTTGCTTTTCGTTTCTTAGAAGCGAAAGATTTTCTGCGACCACTATTTTCTTCTCGAGTCACGCCTACCATTTGCAGATCAATCTTCTTGTCATCCAAATCTACTCTAACTACTTTTACTTCGACACTATCACCAAGACGATAAGTTTTTCGAGTTCGCTCACCTTCTAAAACATGGTGCACCGGATCGAAATGATAGTAGTCGTTAGTCAGTTCAGTAATATGCACCAAACCCTCTATGTAAATATCATTTAGCTCAACGAATAAGCCAAAGCTGGTTACAGAAGATACGGTGCCGGTAAACTCGTCCCCTACTCGATCTTGCATGTATTCACATTTCAGCCAGTCCAGCACTGAATAACTAGCAGCATCAGCTCGCCGTTCTGCAGTGGAGCAACTTTGTCCGAGATTCTCCATATCATTAAATGAATAGGGGTAGATAGAATTCTTATTCAATTTCTTTGCGTTTTTTTCTTTTTTTAAATTGGCATAGGCTTTGTTACGAACCAAATAACGAATACCACGATGAACCAACAAATCAGGATAGCGACGAATTGGAGACGTGAAATGTGCGTAAGAAGGAAATCCAAGACCGAAGTGCCCGAGATTTTCTGGTTGATATACCGCTTGCATCATCGAGCGAATCAACATCATTTGCAGCAGATGTCGATCTGGACGCTGAACGATTTGCTGCAAAACTTTCGAATAATCAGCTGGCATGGGCTTCTCGCCACCGGGAAGGTACAAGCCCAACTCATTGAGAAATTTCCTTAGATTATCCAACTTATCTGGATTCGGTCCTTCGTGGATACGATAAAGCGCAGGCAATTCGGATGCTTCCAGTAACTGTGCTGCCGCTACGTTCGTACAGAGCATGCACTCTTCGATCATCCGATGGGCATCATTTCTTTCAACAGGAACAATTTCACGAATCTTTCTATCTTTGCTGAAAACTATGCGCGTTTCAGTACTGTCAAAATCTATTGCTCCTTTTGCTTCTCTTGCTCGACGAAAAGCTCGGTAGAGTCCATGGAGATTTTCTAAATGTCCAACAACTGCGCCATGACGCTCTCTGAGCTTTTCGCGAATGTTTTCTTGAGTAGGATTTTCTGGATCTTGCACAATATTAGCTACTTCTGTGTAGGTCATCCTGCCATGGGAATGAATAACCGCTTCATAGAAGCAGTAATCAATCATCTCTCCATCAGGCGAAATATCCATCTCGGCAACCATGGTCAATCGATCAACATTCGGTTTTAAGGAACATAAGCCATTGGATAATTTCTCTGGCAGCATGGGAATAACGTGGCCGGGGAAATAAACTGATGTGCCCCGGTTTGCGGCTTCCTGATCAAGAGCGCTGCCAACAGAAACATAGTGGGATACGTCTGCTATCGCTACGTAGAGAGTCCAGTTTCCTCTTTGATGGCGATGGGCGAACACTGCATCATCAAAATCTTTGGCATCTTCACCATCAATAGTTACAAAAGGGATATGTCTAAGGTCAAATCGACCAACCATATCCTCATCCTGAATATGATCAGCGAAACGCTTGGTTTCTTTGACTACCTCGCCGGGCCAGAAATGAGGAATGTCATGACTACGAACTGCAACTTCAATTTCCAATCCTGGCGTTCTGCTGTCACCTAACACTTCAACAATTGCACCGATGGCTTTACGACGTCGACTCGGATATTCGGTTAATTGTGCAACGACGAATTGGCCATCCTTTGCGCTCCCAATATTTTTTTCTGGAATAAGTATTTCTTGAGTTATGCGTTTGCTATCTGCAACTACTAAACCAAAACCTTGTTCCTGATAAAAGCGACCCACTAATTCCGAATAACGTCGTTCCAATATTTCGACGATAATACCTTCTTTGCGCCCTCGACTATCAAATCCAGCCAAGCGCGCTAGAACACGATCACCATCGAAGAGCTTTTCCATCTCTCTAGCATTTAAGAATAGATCGTCAGAGCCGTCATCAGGAATAAAAAAACCAAAACCATCTTTATTACCCTGAATACGACCTTTGCTGAGGTCCATATGTGCAGCTAGACCATACACACCTCTTCGATTAGAAATTACTTGCCCATCTCGACTCATGGCTATCAAGCGGCGGCGCAAAGCTTCCACTTTCTCCTCCTCGACTAAATTAAGTTGTTCACACAAATCTGCATGACTAACAGGCTCGCCAAGGCGTTCAAGATGCTCAAGAATGTGCTCTCGACTGGGAATCGGATTGGAATAGTTTTCCGCTTCGCGCCGAGCGAAGGGATCATTGGGCTTCCGAGATTTAGGCATTATTAAGGGAGGATGTGACTAACATTCGAACTTAAGTATACACTTATAAAAATGACTTGTATGCGACGACAGCCGCCTGTTGACAGTTTAACTGGCACTGGATAGAGTTTCGCTCCGGTGATTTGGGCGGACAGTCTAGCTAGAAATTGCTTTGATATGCCCAGGTGGTGAAATTGGTAGACACGCTAGCTTCAGGTGCTAGTGATCGAAAGGTCGTGGAGGTTCAAGTCCTCTTCTGGGCACCAATCGCATGTAACACCCCAATGATAATACTTGCTATAACCCCGCAAATAAAGGCTCCTGGGCTCTTTTTGTTGTTCTTGTGTTGCCTTTAGTATTTAATTTTGAGTAATTATTTTTTAAGTATTTAACATGAAAGAATGAGGGTATAAGCATGAGAAAAACAATTCTGAGATTGAATCTACTGCTTTTGATTTTGACCTGCTCTTTAGGCCTTAAGGCGCAAACAGAACTGGCTGAGAGCATAGATAGCGTCGTTCAATCGGTCTATCTGGATGACATGCCTGGCGCAACTATCATCGTGGTCCAAGACGGTGAAACCATTTACCGTGGTGCGAAGGGTATGGCGAATGTGGAATTAGGCGTGCCATTGCGAGCCGACATGGTGTTTCGAATTGGATCGATTACCAAACAATTCACTGCAGCATCAATTCTGCTTTTAGAAGAGCAGGGCAAGCTTAATGTTCAAAACAGTATTGGTGCCTATCTGCCTGACTATCCCACTGAGCATGGAATATCGGTTTAGGAGGCCACTGCTAATAAGCACCCACCTCACCAGAAGTCAAAATAGGCGACGCATCGATATCTTCAGCGTCCATTAGCACTGCGACTTTTTGCATGGAAGCAATAAGTTGATGTTGCTCCCAGCGCTCAAGCTTACGGTATTCCCTAAGAAACCCAGCCTGCAATGGTTCAGGTGCTAGATCAACCATTTGTCTTCCCTTTTCGGTTAGCTGCACTTCTACCACGCGTTTGTCCGCGGTAGACTTCCGCCTAAGGACTAGCTCGTTGCGCTCCATTCTGTCGACAAGATTAGTCACCGTTGCCTGAGAGAGCTGAACTTCTTTGGCAATATTACTAGGCGTTGATGTGTCCAGTTTCACGACGGCTTCTAGCAACAGCAATTGCGAAGTAGTCAGACCCGTTTCTCGTTGCAGCTTCTTTGAGTGCAGATCGATAGCTCGAGTAATACGTCGCAGTGCAACAAACAGTTCTTCATAATCTTTCATAGGATCTCACTCCAGTCGCAGCTGCGCTGGCAGAGTAATTTGATTGATTTCGTCTTTTTTTCCTTAGACCTCTAATAACTTTGTTCCAGTCTATCGAATTTAACTGGAGAGAAACACTGCCCTAATTATTCTTTAACATGGCGCATTTAAACATCTTTAGCTCATTTTTGATGCTCTAAAGCTCATCATCAGCAATTAATCGCTAATGCAAAAATGCTTTCATTTCGTTATACTTTTTCCCTTTCATAACTCAGCCAATATTAAAAGGTGCTTTTTATGTTCCGCAAGAACCAGCTACATCTCGCAATAACTCTGGCAAGCAGCGTCGTCATCATTCCCGCTCACGCTCAAATTGAGGAGGTTCTTGTCACCGCCACCAAGCGTGAGGAAAGTATGCAGGATGTTCCAGTCGCTGTCTCCGCCTTGACCGCGGAATCCATTGACCAACTAGGCATATCTAATTTTGAAGATTATTTGCTGCAATTACCCAACGTCACTGCCGGCGGCAGCGGCCCAGGCCAAAACACAATCTATATCCGCGGTGTGGCATCTACGACTCCAGGACTCACCACAGCTGGAGTTGCCGGTTTAGCGCCTAATGTTGCCCTTTATCTAGACGAACAGCCACTGGCCCAGCCAGGTCGCAACCTCGATGTCTATGCGGCCGACATGCAGCGAGTGGAAGTATTGGCGGGCCCCCAGGGCACACTTTTTGGCGCTAGTTCTCAGGCTGGTACGGTGCGCCTAATTACTAACAAACCTGATCCTCTATCCACCAGTGCCAGTATCAAATTCGGCTCTGCATTTACAAAAGACGGTGAGATGAGCAATAACGTTGAGGGAGTTGTCAATCTTCCGGTTACTGATAGTTTTACCTTGCGCGGTGTTGTTTACGTCGACAATCAAGGTGGCTACATCGACAACGTCGCGGGCAAACTTAATGTACGGGAAAGTGCTCGCTTCCGGCCTAAGGGTACAGTGCGCGCCAACGGGCTTCCTGTTGCTGCGGGTCGCGCCGGCTTTCAGTCGACCGCTGATCTAAGCGGCGTTCGCTTTATTGATGCTGACAATGGCAACCGTGTTGAAGAAGATTTTAATGATGCGACTTATTCTGGCTTTCGACTCAGCGGTCTTTGGGAAATTAACGACGACTGGGATCTGACAGTTGCCCATTCGCAACAGGAGCTTGAAACCGAAGGCGTCTTCTTTTCCGACCCTAATTTAGATGACCTTGAAATTCAGCGGTACCAGGAAGACTCTTTAGAGGATACGTTCAGCAATACTAATTGGACACTCAAAGGAATGTTGGGCGACCTCGAAGTCGTTTATGCTGGGGCCTTCACCGACCGCGAAGCGGATCAGTTTGTCGACTATGCAGATTACATGTTTGTTGGCCAGTATCTACCTTATTACGTCTGTGATGGCAGCGTGACTTACCCTGGCGGCGATCCCATGGGAACCTGTCAGGCACCCAACATGTTTGTTAAAAGCAACACTGAAACTCAGATCAATACCCATGAGCTACGTTTCTCGACCAATCCAGACCGGCCTATCAGTGCCACATTTGGCGGCTTTTATAGCGATCTAGAACTCCAGGAGCTAAACAGCTTTACTTACATGGATTCGACTGAGGCAGTTGGCTTTAATGGTGTCCGCGGTTTCGGCCCTAATTTTTCTGCCCAAGGCGCGACGGTCAGGGATGCTGGCCAATGGCCAAGCGGCGTGATCTGGCGTAATGACGTGGTACGTACTGACGAGCAGCAAGGACTGTTCGGTGAAGTGACTTTCGACTTGAACGATCAATTTGCTCTTATCGCCGGCGCACGTTGGTATGACATCGAAGTCGATATTAAAGGCAGCGCTGCTGGTTCATTCGGTAACTTCGGCGCCAGCAAAGACAATAATGCTGGCAACAATTTAGACAAACTATTTAGTAACCCTAACCCTGACACTGCCTCCACTGATGGCTTCATCACCAAATTCAGCGTGAACTGGACACCCGATGCCAACACATTAGTCTACGCAACTTTCTCTGAAGGTTTCAGACCTGGACTACTCAATCGTCCTGGCGGCGCGTCTAACCCCGCCGGAACTTTTACGGTTCCCTTCTCCATAGACACTGATGATCTGACAAATTACGAGCTAGGTTGGAAGACAGACCTGCTGGACAACACGTTACGCTTCAACGGTTCGCTGTTTTTCTCAGAGATAGAGAGTCTACAGACAACTATTTTTGATCCCAGCATTACCAATCTGTTCTTTTCTGACAACGCAGCAGATGCTGAAGTTAGCGGAATCGAAGGCGACCTCATTTGGGCGCCAGCTTCGGTGAGTGGACTGACAGTGACAGGCGCGTTCTCCTTTCTAGACACCGAGATCACCAAGGTCATCACGCCCACCAACGACGTTCTCGTCGGCGACTCTCTGGCCTTTGCACCAGAGGTTCAATTTAACCTGCGTGCGCGTTACGAATGGAGCATCGGATCTGGCCGGATAGCCCATATAATGCCGCACGTGACCTATTCCGACGAAGCCTACAGCGACATTATAACAATCAACCGTGACCGCATGGACAGCTGGGTTATGTTTGGTATGACCGCCGGGATTAGCGACGGTCAGTGGTCGGTGGATATCTTCGCCGAAAATATCGGCGACGAGCGCGCTGAAATCGCGAACTCTTTTATTTACGACCGCCAACGCGTGACTTATGCCAGACCATTCACAGGCGGAATTCGAATGTCCTATGACTTTTAGGCGGCGAATCTGAATACTGTCTCAACGCACCATGAATCAGGCATCCCTCGGGGATGCCTGTGAGCTTATCGAACACACAAAACCCAGAAACCGATTTAAGCGAGCTCACCAGCAGCCTTGAATCCGCTCAGAAGCTAATTCAAAGTCAGGAATTCTCAGCGGCTATTGAAGCTTTACAGCCACTGCTCAAATCAAAACCGGACGAGCCTGAGCTGCTTTACATGAGTGCAGTCTGCCTTCGTTACACTCAGCAATACGAAGCCGCCCTTAAAACTCTTTCTCACCTAAAGTCAGTGCAACCCGAGCACGGCCGCGCCCATCAAGAAGAAGGCTATAATCAGCGCGCCCTCGGCAATAAAGAAAAGGCGCTGAAAGCCTACGAGCGCGCTTGCTTTTATAATCCAGCACTGGAAGCCAGCTATCGGGCAAGAGTGAATATTCATAACGAGCGCAACGAACGTCACCCCGCTATGCACGTTCAAGGACAACTGAACGAGCTAACCTCCCTGCCAAAACCTCTGATCGCTGTCGTCGATCTGATTTCTATGGGCAAATTATTGCGCGCCGAAGAGCTATGCCGACAGTTTCTAAGAAAGATACCCCATCATATCGAAGCCATGCGCCTGCTCGCGGACATTGGCATGCGACTTGGCATATTAGAAGACGCTGAACTTCTCTTGCATTCTGCCAGCGTGTTAGCCCCCGAAAATATCCGTGTGCACATCGATTACATTCAAGTGCTGCGTAAACGTCAGCAACACCTCGCGGCTCAAGAACAGGCGAGGCAGTTGCTAGAGCGTGAACCGAGCAACCCCCAATACCAGTCAATCTATGCAGTGCAGTGCATGCAATCCGGTCAGTTTGATGAAGCACTGGCAACCTTTGACGAACTCTTAAAAATCTTGCCAAATGATCCCATCACGCTCGCGTCTCAAGGTCATGCCCTCAAGACAAAGGGTGAGTCTGCAAATGCCATCGCTAGCTACCGGAAAGCCATCACCGCTTACCCGAGACATGGAGAGGCCTACTTCTCGCTCGCCAACCTGAAGACTTATCGGTTTAGCGACCAAGAAATGCAGCAGATGTTGACGCTGCAGCAAGACGATAATCTCTCGTTTATGGAGCGTGTTCACCTGTGCTTCGCACTGGGCAAAGCATTTGAAGACCAAGAGGATGTAAAACAGTCGTTTGCTTTTTACGAACAGGGTAATCAACTAAAAAAATCACAGAGTCGATATGATGCGGACCAGATGACTCAAGAACTAAAACTGCAGAAAGAGCACTTAACCGCAAA